>WBZO01006563.1_pt1 | contig 11225 bp, 8 predicted proteins | sample 5204261 | NCBI WGS metagenome assembly WBZO01 (sample SAMN12412400, study PRJNA552823) | activated sludge metagenome | isolation source: activated sludge from anammox sidestream of wastewater treatment plant... | place: USA: North Carolina | collected 2017-09 | reverse complement strand
AGACACCACAAGCCTCAAGAGCAAGATGTAAGCCGGCAGTAGCCGAATTTACTGCGATCGCTTCAACATCAGCGTTTATATATTCAGCAAATTTCTGCTCAAACTCTTTAGTTTTTGGTCCCGTAGTCACCCAACCTGAGCGTAAGGTTTGTACTACTTCGTTAATTTCTTCTTCACCAATATCTGGCAGTGCAAACGGTATGAATCTTTTTTCCATGTCTGAATTTACTCCATCAAGCCAAGCCTGAATTTTTAAATTATTAGAATTTAGTTTAAAATTTGATTAAAGCCTAAGCATAACCTCAAAAAGCATTATTTTGCTGGATTATGAATAGATTATGATTATTGATTATTTTCACTTTTTCCTGTTTAACTCGAAAAATATTATCCTTCATTTCCAGATAATTAATCACAGGATTTGTTCCATATGGATATGCCTGAAAAATTACTCCATTTAGCGGGCTGATAACTTTATTACCATTCAGACAGATCTTATTAATTTCACCGATACAAAATTGACTGGAGATGGCAACTGCATTTCCAATCCCATTACTTATATTACAATTTTGTATAATATAGTAATCACTATCACGTTCCGGTCCAATTACCAGTGCTGCCAACTTCTGATTGCTAATTGCAAAACTTGAAGTACTAATACTAACATTAACCGCGCCAATATATGCACCACTCATGCAATTTATGTTTTCAATAACAACATTTGAACAGTTACCATGAAAATCCAGTCCAAAATTACTGCTACCAGAGAGGTAAAGATTCGATAGCCTAATGTTTCGGCATGGAAAAGTACCCCCATGGGATAAAGAATGAAACCCGCCAGAAAACCTAGAGTTAATTATTTCAATATACTGACAAGAATCAACCAAACAACCATAATTACTTTCCCGCTGAGATATACCATTTTGTATATTACAGCCCCCAATTTTAACATTTATTGACTCGATTATACTTAAACTATTATCCTCAAATCCCGACATCATTAGATTATTAAGCTCCAATCCGGCAATATTAAGAAATTTAATACCGTAGCGGTTTTTATTACCAATAAAATTTACCCCCTGAAGCCGCAATTTCCCACTCATAAATTTATAATAACTCATATTTTCAGGCTTATAACTAGCTATTCCATCAGCAAATTTTTTATGACTGATGTTCTCGGGAGTCAAAATTTCGCCTCTAATATAATATGAACGTGACTTACACCATAAATCAGCAACTGTCCACGCTGTGATTAAACTAGGATCACTATCTTGAGACTGATTATTACCGGGAACAACTTCCACTATTTTTGGATCAAGAATTTTTACTATATAAAACGTCAGACTGGAATTATAGCCAACAAGATTTTTGCCTAACATACTTTCAGTAAAGTAACTGCTTTCGGATGTCATTATCCAACTGTAATCATCAATTTTAGATAAACTAAGCTCTAGATTATCAAATAAATAGTTATCTTGACGTAAGACAAGATTACCGCCACTTACTTTGCTATTAACTATTAATGCCCCAAGATCTTTAATTCTAGATGGTTTAAAATCTGTACGTAAACCATAAAATTCAATAGAGTAGTTTTTAACGTTACTAAATTTTAATGTAGTTTGATTACCAATAATATTTATATCTTTAGTAACTTCTAAATTTAGACTTTGGCTGATACTGTATGCCCCAGGAGGTAAAATTAATGTTCCTCCAGTTTTTTCTAGCTGATCAAATGCTCTCATCAGTACTTGTGTAGCATCACCATTTTTAGAAACAGTACCAAAGTCCTTTAGATTATATATATTCTTAGCTCTGGTTCCGGCTGAAGCAAAAGTAGTATTGCCTGCACCTAAGACAATAATTCCAGCTGTCTTTAAAAAGTCTCTGCGTGGATAATTTATGCTCATAACGCTACTCTAGAAATATTCTTAGACCTCTTCATGAAGCCGACCAGATGCAAAAAAAGCATTTACAAAAGCAAATAATACAAATAATCTTGGGTTATTGAAGGGAGTATTACTTATCGAACCGATTATCATTGCTAGGCTGGTACTAAGCATAAAATAACCCCCGGAAAATTTATTTAAGGCGCGTACGATTCCGTTAAACAAAAGATGAACAAACATATAACAATATAAACACAAATAAATGGCTCCATATCTGAACCAGCCAAGAATGTACTCATTTTCAGGATAAGTTTGGGTAATGTAAAAATACTCTTTATATCCGCCATATCCTAAGATAGGTTGTAACTTTATCATTTTTAATAATACTTCCCATTCGTTAATCCGCCCAGTAAATGAATGCGTTTGAGATAATTTACCACTATCAAATATTAAAGCAAGATAGCGTATATCTAAAATTTGAATGATAAAATATATAATTGCAGCAAAAAATATAATTGCAATATTGCCAGTCAAACATAAAACTATAGCAAATAATCCCCCGGTAGTTGCAAACATAGTTCTTGATTGAGTTAGCATTATTATAATAATACACACCACGATTAAAACGATATACGCCTTCCTCCGGGTAAGAAAAAACACATCAAGAACATAACCCAGAATTATCAAAAAAAACGTAGCATTATTATTTGGATTACCGATAAGCCCAGTAATTCTCGGAATTGATGAGGATAAGGAAACTTTATCAAAGGCATCCATTTGAATCTGATTACTATAGATACCGTACATTTTAGATAAGCCGGGGATCTTTGCCAGCTGAAGAATATTTAACACAGCAAGAATAGCTATTGAAATAATGAGAATTTTTGATATTTTGTGATAGCCATCAGAATCCTGCATATATAAGAGACATATGTTATATGCAACCATTCCCTTGATGATTTTATTATAAAACTCAAATGAATTAAGCGACAGCAAACGATTATTAAGACCGATTGAAACAAACATAACTATTGCCATGAAAATAATTATGCGAGTGAAAAATGTGTCAAATATGATTCTCTTATAGCAAAGATAGATAAATGATAATAAAATTAAAATATCTTCCGGTCTTGCTGCAAAACTGCTACTTAAACGGATATCTGGCAAAAAAAGGACAAATAGCAAAATTGAAATAGTAAAAAACTCTTCGACTGAATTATCCGGCTTATAATACTTTTGAGTAGATATCATGTACGATCAATTTTTTAGTATAATTAAAAATAGCAGCTGTTATCTCAATATTATTTACTTTTAGCAGTCTGATTGACATCGTTAATGTTCTAATACCCTGATACGGTGAAGTTATCAAAAACCGATAATCACTAAAGAATAAATTCGTAGCCAGTACTGCATCAAGATAAATATTAGGCAAATCTATCAAAATGATATCATAGTTTTGTGAAGCATCTATTATCTGCTGAATTTTCGCTTTTATCTCAAATGCATTATCATTGTAGTTTAACCAAATAGCGTGCAAATTATTATTAATCGAATATTCTTCATCTTTACCATTCTTATTGGTAAAAAAATTATCTTCGGTACCAATAGTTATCAGTAAGACCTTTTGTTGCTGTTTTGAAAGAAACAGCGCACAATTAAATGCAACAAATGTAGATCCTTGCCCTGCCCAAGTAGAAAAAAACTGAAAAATTCTGTTATTTTTTCGGCTAACCAGTATCTCCGCAGTCAGGATTTTAAAATCCCGATTTGCCTGAACCGAATAGACAGGATTTAGCTTCAACTGCTCCTTGAAAGATAATCCCTTTATTCTATTTTTATATTTTACATACCTGATAATTGCAAAAATCGGTATGTCAAATCGTTCTTCCATAATAAATGGATCTGGATTTTTTCTTGACATCCATACTGCTAATATTATGAATACACTACTAATAAACCCTAAAATGGCACTTATCAAAATTATCATTTTACCATGTGAAGATTCAGGTAATTCGGGAATATCTGGATAATCGAGAATTGTAATCGGACTAATCTGCCCAGATGCAGTCAGTAATAATTCTTGCTGTTTTGATTCCAATTTGGCAACCAATTGCTGATTTAATTCAAGATCTGCTTTTAGCTTAATTAATGCCACTTCCTTAGCCGGAAATTTGGTTAGCTCGGTTGTTAGCATCTGCTTTTTAGCTGATAAATCAGTCTGCTGTGATAATAATGATTTAATGACCGGATGCTTTGGACCATATTCACCCTGTAATGCCGCCAAAGTTACCTTATTATTGGTAATCTGCTGATCTAAATCAGAAATATTTTTAAGTAAGGACGTTTCCTGTTCATCAAGTACAGTTAAATGGTTTTTTTCCTTGAATGATGACAATGTTTTTTCTGATTTTAGAAGTTTTTCTTTGGCATTTGGGAGTTCATTATTAATAAAATTAAGTGTTGCATTTATCTTTGCAAGCTTACTAGTTCTTGATTTTTCTATAAGTGTATTTATTAATTCGGCTACAATTTCCTTGGCTAGACTAGGATCTGGTCCTGCCAGATCAATTTCGATGATACCTGTAGTTGAATTACCTGTATCTTTCTTTGTTTTAACAATCTCGTTGATTTTAAGTCTTTGTGCCAAACTCTTTTCTACATTAATAATATCTCTTTTTTTTACTGAAAAAATTGTTCCTGGGTGAGCTTTGATTTCATCCACACGGATACGAAGATGTCCATCCCGGCTATTCGCCAATTCACCCACCACACCAGTTAAAACAATAGCCTGTTTATTTAAAAGCTGATAGTGTTTACTATCAAGTACCTTAATAGTATAGGGCTTCTCAAACATGTTTTCAGGAACAGAAAAAATTGGAATTTCAAGCTTCTCTCCACCCCATGAATAACCACTATTCTTACTTATCCAAAATGGTGAGGATTCAATCCCTAGCTTCTTCTGCCGTAAATGTTTGTAAAAGATGTATTTACCAATAACCGGAAATAATTTAGGCTGAATTTCGATATCCAAATGCAAATTATCAATTACTGGATCTAGGATATAAGGTAATGTCAAATAGACCATGCTTTTTTCAGAAACTGGCGCGTTATTGGTAAATATAGGTTGATTATCGTCTAGCACTTTGTCTGCAACCTGATAATTAGCATTAGTATCAGCGTTATCAACCTGAATTGAAGATGTAATTTGATAAACTGGTGGCAAAGTTAACCAGAAAACTGTGCCCAAAAACATACCACTTAATACACAGAGTACAACTAACAAAGAATTATTTCTGATAAGAAGAATCAGTTTGGATAATTCAAAAACACGAATTTTTACTGGTTTCATAAAGCTAATTTAAATCTTATCAATTTATTACGTTACAAGGCTTAACATCAAATACAACTATGCCATAATTGCTAGTTAGTTATTCCGGGAATCACCGAATTTGGAATACTATTTTCGGTATACCAAATAGTTTCTGCAGCTGGTAATATCTGTGTCATTACACGATTAAACTGTGCTATGCCTGCAGTTGAAACATAGACAATATCTTCATTTCTAAGAAAAAACTTCTGCGCATAAAGCATAGCCGTAACTGAACCAGCATCAAGAAGATAAGCTTCAACAGATTTGGGGTCTTTCTTGCGTAATACATAAATCTGGTTAACATTTGAAGTTACCGGATTAATCCCACCAACAAGCTCAAGTGCTGAAGTAAGGTTCATACCAACATCTGTTATTGGTAAAATCTGACTTTGCTGAACCTCACCCATAACATATACCTTCTGACTACGAAATCCGGTAATCTTTAAATTAACATTCGGATTTATAATAAAATCTTTATACGCCTGAGTTAACGTATCACGAGCCTGACTGGTAGTTTTACCAGCCAGATTTACTTTACCAACAAAAGGGAAATAAGCATTGCCGCTATTATCAATAAGGTAGCTATCCGATTTATTTTCCGAGGGTTTACTCAAACCATAAGTAATATCAACCTGTTTTGTTGGCGAAGCTTTAGGATCATAATAATTTGCATTTATAGAGTTAGCCATATTACTAACCGATAGTTCAGGATGTCCCCAGATTGAGAAACTAATAATATCACCAGCACCTAAGACATAATCACTATTTTTGGTAACCGTACCTGACTCAACTAAATACTGATCAATTGGATTAACAATAACTGTAATATCATTAACCTGAGTTACTCTAGTCATATGAGTATTTAATCCGGTCAAATTCATGCTCGGAGCAAAAAAACAAGAAGAAAGAGACCCTGCCAAAAAAATTATGACAACTTTCGATATCTTTGGGAAATTAATCAACTATACTCACATCCGTAATTATTAATATTAGCCATACAAATTGGAAAATAGTTCGAATTGCTGATGATTATAACAAATTTTCATGGGACATAAACTACAGAATTTAGATTCAAGACAGAAAAGTATTCTTTATTGATACTCATTTAAAATTAGCTCATTTTGCCTTGAATTTAGCTGATTTTATATTTTCAGAAGAATCATTTAATGAAATATTTAAATAAGTGTACTTATCCTGAGATTTGGCAGTACATTCAAAATTATAAGAGCTAGTTAATAGTTGATAATAGATTGCGCCCTGACCGTTTATATACTCACCAGTATCAATTATTGTGGCACGAGGGTCATTTATCTCTGTCCCATCCGAAGTAGTAGAAAGCGAAACAGACCCTAAAAAGGTATTTAAATTCTTATCATAGAAATATAAATCAGCATTAGTATTTATCTCAGCAACAAATACATCAAGATGGGTAAACCCCATTGGTTCTAGCTGGATATCGTGGCAATTATACACACATACCAGTTTATCATTGAATTTAGGTCGGATTAGAATAGTCCGGTTAGTTTTGTTCTGCAAAGTAACCATTGCAGGAGCTCTTAGCTCTCGCGCCCAAACGGCAGTATTCATGAGAAATATTGCCAGTAGAAAAAATGCAAGCCGAACCCAGCCTGTAATTAGGATGGATAAAGGCATCGCAACATATATACAGGATTTTTTCATAAGTTCCAAATTTCTTGTTCAAACTATCTAAACGTATAATTATAACTACACCCGAAAAATAAAAACACCGTCCAAAATTGATGGTAAGATTGTCATGGCTATTAAGGAGGCTTTAGAATGAGTTATACATTATTTACAATAGAAAGCCTAATATAAGCAAATAACGAGACTCTTTTCATCCAAGATAACCATTGAAATTATCAAGTCTCGCCATTCGCATCAGCTTAGCATAATTTTTTTAGAACTGTTTTACCATCAGAACTAACAATATCAATGCTATTATCGCTTGATTGATAAATAATATATGCCCCCTGACTATTGGTACCAGATAAATAGGTTCTATAATCACCTGTTACCTGAAGGTTGCCGTTAGATAGCATTTGCATTGAGCCTGGCGTTGGACGAGCATATTTATTAGTTATTGATGCCCAAAGAGGACCGTTTGTACCATAACAAACCAAATTTGAATCTTTCTGAAGTACAAAAGTGCGTGAAGCATTTTTAAATAATACAACTTCTTCGGTACCATTCTGATTTGTATAGCTACCTCCTGAAGCTACAACAAGCTGATTACCTGTAACCTGTTGCCAGACAGGAAGAGAAGTTGATTGATTACGCTCTTTTCCAACGAGAATAGTTGCACTATTACCAACCACAAAACAATCTCCCTGATCAAAGCATTGAATGTTGTTTAGCTGAACATTATTTACTGGCAATGTCTGTTGATTCCAAGCATTGAGATCTTGGCTTATCACCATGGTTGAGCTAGTTCCTGTACCGCCAACAGCAATAACTTTATCCGAAACCGCATCAAGAGCAATGGAATTCAAGCTGGAATTAGTCGCAGCAACTGGTGTTGGCCAATTAACACCACCTATTGAGGATACAACCTTGCCGTTCGAACCGGAAGCCAAGAACTCTCCATTCTTAGAATCATAAGATAGTCCATTAACTACCATTTCGCTAAACCTAGTAGCTCTAAGCCAAGCAGTGGTATCAAAATTAGTGGTACTCTTATATAAGATACTACCATCATCGCTACCTAATAACACCATGCCATTCCCATATGTGGCACTAATCAGTTTCATGTTATCTACAGTATTTCTGACAGTAACGGTACCACGCCCAGCAGCTTTAATCTCAAAGATCGTACTTGCATCCGCACCAATAACAAGGTTACCCTCCGTAGCAACTATAGAATACAAATTAACTACCGGATTCAATGTCTTGTATAAAGTCCAAGATTTGCCATCAGCAGAAGATAAAACCGTAGAATTATCACCAACTACATAAAATAAACCATTTGCAGAGTTATACGTTATAGAATGAAGATTAACCGAAACTCCTGAATTAGCCTTATTCCAGCTATACCCATCAAGAGAATACAGTATTTGACCACTATCACCAACTGCAATATAAACACCATTACCTTTGGCTATTGAATATAAATTAGCATTAAAACTATCAGATAGACCATCTGTTGCCGAGTTTGAAGCACTATATGAAACTCTTATTTTAGTCAAAATTTGTTCATTATCTTGCTCATAACTCTTGCTAGCTAGCTGAACTCCAGAGTTGATATTGCTATTATTAGTTGCGCCACTATTACAGGCAACAAGAAATGTTGATACAACAAAGGTGCTAATTATTACTTTGAAATTATTTTTATTGATTGACATACGCTTTCCTCAATTATGTTATGAAGTTTACCGTATGGTAAAACTTTATTCGTAAAGTTCTAATTTCAGATATGCAGCAACAGGAAGCCACCAAATATCTTAAATTAAAATTTTAAGGCTGGATTATAACTCTTGTTATTGCTTTGCACAATAGACAATTTTGTATAATGATTATTCAAATCTGAATAATCATATTAGCAATATTTTAGGTAATGATTAACTAAAATCTTTCAGATAAAATCAAGACTCACAAGCCTAAAAACCCATAAAATTGGGGTCTGTTTATTACTGATTTATTAATTGGCGTTATTATAATTCAATCATAGTTTTTTTATAACCGTCCAAAAATGACGGGGGCAAGGAAGGCATAACTGACTTTTGTTATCAGAAGCAAAGGATTATTACAGCAAAAATATGTGCACGCTCGGTTTTAACAGATTTATAATCATGGCATATTATTATGTGTAGTCTTTAGAAAGCTATTGTTAAATCCAATTTAAGCACAAAAACAGATTATTCATAATGCCAATGTAAACCACACTCTACTAAAAGATTAAGACCATAATGATGAATCATGAACAGATGTACCTGAATATTGATGGAATAATTACAGATGCACTTATTGGCTGTTATAGTTATGAACGTGGAATGCTTCAGCCAGTTGAAGTAAGTTTAAAACTCTATATTAGTAAGCCAGATTATGCTGATGGTATCGAAAGTACGGTTGATTATTCAGAAGTTTGTGATTATGTAAAAAGTATTATTGCTGCCAACCATTTTCATCTCGTAGAAAACCTTGCCAAACAGTTGGCACATCAGCTGCTATTAAATTATCAGCTAGTTAACAAGGTTGAAGTAGCAGTAAGTAAGCCACTCGTAAATGGGGTCAAAGCAAAACGGATAAGCTGCCATTATATACAACAGCGAAAATTTAAGATTGCTCTCGCACTGGGTTCAAACATGAATAATCCTCGGCAACAATTAATAAATGCAATTGAGCTACTTAGTGAATTTATCGCAGATATTAAAATAGCATCATTTTATCGGACTAAACCACAAGGCTATAGTGAACAGGAAGACTTCTATAATACGTGTATTAGTGGTTTTACAAGCTATACACCACAAGAGCTTTTGATAAACACTAAAAAAATTGAAAAACTCCTTGGCAAAAAAGAAGAGTTTACCAATGGTCCAAGAATTATTGATATAGATATTGCACTTTATGAAACAGAAGTTTATCATAAACTATTTTTAACCATACCTCACCCAAGAATGCATGAACGCGACTTTGTAATTACACCATTAGCTGAAATTGAACCGGACTGGCTACATCCAAAGCTAGGTCTTAGTATAAAAGAGATTAAAAATAATCTGGTAAATACCGAAAATTTCATAATTGAGAAAATTAGTTAAGTCAATGGAAACTACTTTCTATTATCTAAGTGCAGAGAATCGCGCCAGCTTACGTAACTGGTTAAGACCGATACATGGTAGATATAAAAATTCATCGCTGTTTCAACTGAATGATAAGATATATATTATTATTGCAGTTAACCAAAACCTAATTAATGAAGGATCTACTTTTACTAACTGCCAGATTAATCCTATACCGGCAACACCACTAGAACTATTAATTAATTGGGGAATTTTTGAATTAACTGGTGACCATCGGCAAATAAGACTTGAACATGATGCAAAAACAGTTATCAAAGGTTGGCAGTTAACATTTGCCAATCAAGACATTATTCGCCTACATGATAGCTTAACTGAATACATGCTAATTATCAATAATACTCCTGATTCATTTTCTGAAGCGGGTAAACTCTATAATAATTATGACAAAATCTTGACTGAAATTGAAATTGGTGCTAAAAATGGGATTAGTATTATTGATCTTGGTGCGGAGTCAACCAGACCAGAGGCAGTAAAAATCGATAGCCAAGAAGAAATTTGCCGATTAGAGAACATCATCCTTCCTATCCGTCAGCTATGCGATAAATATAATCTAAAGCTAAGCCTAGATAGCCACAAACCAGAAACAATCAGTAAATTTATAGATCTAATCGATATTGTTAATGACCAAAGTGGCAAACTACCAGATAAAGTTTTGCAGCAGATAATAAATAAAAATAAAACCTATCTTTGTATGCATAGTCTCACCATTCCAGCTAATCGAGAAATTAACATCCCACTGGAAGAAAACCCTATAAACCTAATACTTGAATGGGCAGAACTGAAAAAGAACCAACTACTAAACCTTGGATTTGGTAAAAACAATATTATTCTGGATATAGGAATTGGCTTTAATAAGCTTCCCTCACAATCATGGTATTTGCTAAATCATGCCGAGAAATTTCATCAAACTGGGCTAGCGACCCTGATTGGACACTCAAGAAAAAGCTTTATGAATAAGGTTACTGATCTGCAAAATTCCGAACGGGACTATGAAACCAGTATTATTTCCGGTTATCTGAGTAATAAAATGATAGACTATTTAAGAATTCATAATAGCAACTTAATTCCACGACTAAATAAAACTAATCGTCAGTTTACTTAAACTAAACTATAATAATTTAGATTTAATCTGACAAATTAGTTAAAATAGAGCTATAT
>WBZO01006258.1_pt2 | contig 11225 bp, 9 predicted proteins | sample 5204261 | NCBI WGS metagenome assembly WBZO01 (sample SAMN12412400, study PRJNA552823) | activated sludge metagenome | isolation source: activated sludge from anammox sidestream of wastewater treatment plant... | place: USA: North Carolina | collected 2017-09 | reverse complement strand
AGCCGGTGGCGAAGTTGTCGAGCCCGACCACCTGCTGGCCGCCGCGCAGCAGCGTCTCGACCAGATTCGAACCGATGAAGCCGGCCGCACCGGTGACCAGCCAGCAGCGCGCCGCGCCGCGCAGCAGTTCGCGGTTCGGATCGATCAGAGACGCCAAAGTCGCAGCCCCGCCGCCGTCACCGCCGCAGGATCGAAGGCCGACTTCACGTCGGCGAACACTGCCCCAGGCTCGGCTTTTGCGGCGATCTCGGCCAGCCCCATCGCGCGGTAGCGCGAATGCGAAACCGCCGCGACGATCGCCCCGGCCCTGGGCAGGTCGTCCCAACGCGTGAGCGAGACACCGTATTCGTGGCGCGCTGCATCGGGCTCGGCCACCGGGTCGTGGACATGCACCCGCGCACCGTAACTCTGCAACTCGCGCACCACGTCGATCACCCTGGAGTTGCGCAGGTCGGGCACGTCTTCCTTGAAAGTGAGTCCGAGCACGATCACCGGCGCGTCCTTCACCTGGAAGCCCGCGGCGATCATCTCCTTCACCGTGCGTTGCGCGATGTACGCGCCCATGCCGTCGTTGATGCGTCGCCCCGCCAGGATCACCTGCGGGTGGTAGCCGAGCATTTCGGCCTTGTGTGTCAGGTAGTACGGATCGACGCCGATGCAGTGGCCGCCGACCAGGCCGGGGCGAAACGGCAGGAAATTCCACTTGGTGCCTGCCGCCTTCAGCACCTCGAGCGTGTCGATGCCGATGCGATCGAAGATCATCGCGAGTTCGTTCACCAGCGCGATGTTCAGGTCGCGCTGCGTGTTCTCGATCACCTTCGCGGCTTCGGCCACCTTGATGCTGCTCGCACGGTGCAGGCCTGCAGTCACCACCGCGCCGTAGAGCGCCGCCACTTTCTCCAGGGTCTGCGCGTCGTCGCCCGCCACCACCTTCACGACGCGCGCGAGCGTGTGTTCCTTGTCGCCAGGGTTGATCCGTTCGGGCGAATAGCCCACGTTGAAATCCTCGCGCCAGCGCATGCCCGAGTGCTTCTCCAGCACCGGGATGCAGACCTCCTCGGTCGCACCCGGGTAGACCGTGGACTCGTAGACCACGATTGCGCCGCGTTTCATGTAGCGGCCGCAGGTTTCGCTGGCCGACACCAGCGGCCCCAGGTCGGGGTTGTGCCCGACGTCTACCGGCGTGGGCACCGCCACCACCAGGAAATCGGCCCGCGCGAGATCGGCCGCATCGCTCGTCACGGCGAGGCGCGTTGCCGCCTCGAACTGTTCGCGCGACACCTCGCCGGTGGGATCTTCGTGGCGGCGGAAATGATCGATCTTCGCGGCCGACAAGTCGTAGCCGATTGTCTCGAAGACCTTGCCGAATTCCACCGCCAGCGGCAGGCCGACGTACCCGAGACCGACAACGGCAACGACGCTCATGCTACGAGGCGGAATTCCATATTGCGAGAACGAAACATTGTGGCGCTGCCGATGGCCAGACGCGAGGAACAAAGTCATCCGACAACGAGCGGCGATCTTACAATAGGCTTTCGCAAGCACGGGGCGGCGCAGGCGCAGGGGTGCCCTCTTCCCTCCGCTCACCAGGTGAAATAGTGCCTCGCCCGAGGTGCCTCGCGTCGCCATGATGGCCAACGGCTGGGCGAGCTACCCCGAAGTCGGCCACGAAGTTCACGATAAGCTGCAAGGCCCGCCCGAACCGCAGCGAGAGGAGTTCTCCCGATGTTTCGCATCCTCGTCGCGCTGCTGGCCACCCTCGTCGTGGCCGGCTGCGCCTCCAGCCATCCCCCGGCCCCGGTCAAGGCGGCCCAGCCCGACTACAAATACGTGATCGGGCCCGGCGATACGTTGAGCATCGTCGTCTGGCGCAACCCCGAACTGTCGGGCAGCGTGCCGGTGCGCCCCGACGGCCGCATCACCACCCCGCTGGTGGAAGACATGGTCGCGCAGGGCAAGGATCCGAGCGCGCTGGCGCGCGAGATCGAGGCCGCCCTGAAGAAATACCTGCAGGACCCGGTGGTCACGGTCGTGGTGCAGAGCTTCGGGGCCGGCACCTCCGAGCAGGTGCGCGTCCTGGGCCAGGCGGCCAAGCCGGCCACGCTGCCCTACCGCCAGAACATGACGCTGCTCGACGTGATGATCGCGGTGGGCGGCCTCACCGACTTCGCCGCGGGCAACCGCGCGGTACTGATCCGTGGCGCCGAGAACAACAAGGCCTACAACGTGCGCCTGGACGATCTGATCAAGCGCGGCGACGTCGAGGCCAACGTGCAGGTGCTTCCCGGCGACGTGATCATCATCCCGGAAGGCTGGTACTGAGCGCAGCCCAGATGCAGGAAACCCTCGCCTATCTCACGTCGATCCTTCGCGGGGTCTGGTTCTACCGCTGGACCGCGCTCGTCGTTGCAGTGCTCGCAGGCGCGGCCGGCGCCGTGGCCATTCACTACATGCCGAACAAGTACCAGGCCACCGCCAGGGTCTTCGTCGACACGCAGACGATCCTCAAGCCGCTGCTCAGCGGCCTGGCGGTCGAGCCGAACGTGAACGAAGTCGTCGGCATGATGGCGCGCACCGTGGTGAACCGGCCCAACGCCGAGCGCGTGGCGCGTGCCGCCGACCTCGACCTGAAAGCCCGCAGCGCCGCCGAGCGCGACCTCATCGTCGACCAGCTGATGCGCGACATCCGCTTCGGTGCGGTGCCCGGAGCAACCAACCTGTATACGATCAGCTACGTGAGTGATCAGCCCTCCACCGCGAGCAGAGTGGTGCAATCGCTGCTGAACATCTTCGTCGAATCCAGCCTCGGCGCGAAGCGGCGCGACACCGAGCAGGCGCAGAAATTCATCGACGAACAGATCAAGGCCTACGAGAAGAAGCTGGTCGATGCCGAGAACGCACTGAAGGAATTCAAGATCCGCAACATGCGGCTGATGCCGGGGCTCGAGCGCGACTACCTCACCCAGGTCTCCGAGATGGAGTCCAAGCTGCGCGAGGCCCGGCTCGAGCTGCGCCAGGCCGAGCAGTCGCGCGACGAACTGCGCCGCCAGTTGACCGGCGAGGCGCCGCTGGTGGCCGGCCCCCCGGAGATCGTGATCGGCGCGCAGCCCGGCGGCTACGTGCCCGACGAACCCACCGAATTCGATGCGCGCATCGAGGCGTACCGCAAGCAGCTCGACCAGCTCGAGCTTCGCTACACCGCCGCACACCCCGACGTGATCGCCCTCAAGCGTGTGCTCGGCGAGCTCGAAGCGCAGCGCGAAAAGGCGCGCAAGCCGAGGGCGGAAGGCGGCGCTGGCGGGCGTACGGTCGTCAACCCCGTGTTTCGCGAGCTGCGCATCGCACTGGCCGATGCCGAGGCACAGGTCGCCTCGCTGCGTGCCAAGGTGAGCGAATACGACCACCGGCTGCGCGAAGCGCAGCAGATGGCGCAGGCAGTGCCGCGCATCGAGACCGAATACACGCAGCTGAACCGCGACTATGCGGTCAACAAGGAGAACTACGACAAGCTGCTCGCCCGCCGCGAGTCGGCCCAGATGTCCGGCGAACTCGACGCGTCGGCGGGCGTGGGCGACTTCCGCATCGTCGATCCGCCGCGGGTCGACCCGGCACCGATCGCACCGAACCGTGCGTTGCTGCTGGCCGGCGTGCTGCTCGCGTCGCTGGGCGCGGGCGTGGGAGCCGCCTTCGCGCGCGACCAGCTCAAACCCACGTTTCTCGACCTGCGCACCCTGGCGCACGAAACCGCGCTGCCGTTGCTCGGCGGCGTGTCGTACGTCGCCACCGCGGCCGAACGCGCCCGGCGCCGTGCGGGCATCTTCGCGTTCTCCGCGTCCACGCTCGGCTACCTGCTGCTGTTCGGTGCGCTGATCGCGTTCTACGCGCTCGAGCCGCTGGCGAAGTGAGACGGCCATGAGTCTGATCGAACGAGCGGCAGCCCGGCTCAGGCAAGGCGAAACCGGTTCGCCGGGCGAAGAAAACGCCGCGGCCGGGCACCGGGGCACCGAGCCGCGAACCGCGATCGAGGCGCTGGCCGACCGGATGGCGGCCGAGGACTCGCCGAGCAGTGCCGCCCCGAGCACTGCTGCACCGGTCGCTGCTGCACCGGCGCCGGCGGCGGCTTCCACCGCGCCCGAGGTCGAGATCGCCCCGGGCACTGCGCCCGAGCCCGTGCGCATCCAGCTCGAAGCGCTGCGGGCGCGCGGAATGGCGGTGCCGACCGGCGCGCCCACCCCCGCCGCGCACGAATTCCGCATCATCAAGCGCCCGCTGCTGGCCAACGCGTTCGGACGCAGCGGACAGCAGCCCGCACGCAACGGCAAGCGCATCATGGTGACCAGCGCGCTCCCCGGCGAAGGCAAGAGCTTCTGTGCGATCAACCTGGCACTGAGCATCGCGGCCGAGCGCGACCACGGGGTCATCCTGGTTGACGCCGACGTCAGCCGCCCGTCGATCCCCCGCGAGCTGGGCTTCGAGCCCCGGGCCGGGCTGATGGACTGGCTGATCGACGGTGCCCCCGATCTCTCCCGATTGGTGCTGCCCACCAATATCGATACACTGTCCATTCTGCCCGCGGGGCGGCACGACGAGCACGCAACCGAGTTGCTGGCGAGCGAGGCGATGGGGCGGCTGCTCGCGCAGTTGAGCGAGCGCTATCCCGACTGCATCGTCATCTTCGACTCGCCGCCGCTGCTGGCCACCACCGAAGCGCGCGTGCTCGCGTCGTACATGGGACAGATCGTGATGGTCGTGGAAGCCGGCAAGACCCCTCGCGACGCGGTCACCCAGGCGCTGTCGACCATCGAGTCCAGCGAGATCGTCGGCTTGATCCTGAACAAGGCGCACAAGATTGAATCCAGCGGCTATTACGGTGGGTACGGTTACGCATCGGCCTAGCGCGACAACGCTCGCCGTGCTGGCGGGCGCGCTCGTCGCGCTGTTCACGGGCGCCGCAGTGGCGCAGGGAACCGGTCTGTCGGTCTCGCCCGAACGCCCGATTTTCACGCCCGGGTTGCGCGCATCGGCCACCTGGAGCGACAACGTCACGCTCTCGGAGCACGATCGCAGCAGCGACGTGGTTCTCGAAGCCTCGCCGTACATCGCCGCACACTCGCTGACGCCGCGCGCGCGCTACGACGTCTTCTACCAGTTGCGCAACTTCTGGCGGGTGCGCGAGAAGGAGTCGCACCTGTTTCGCCACGCGCTGAACGCCAACGGTTCCTTCGCGCTCGTCGATGACCGGCTGTGGCTCGATCTCGCCGGCTACATGGGCACGATCAGCGACGCGGCAGGTGGCCCGATCAGCATCGACCCCGCTTCCTCGTTCGCCAACACGACGAACGTGCGCTCGTTCACCGTCTCGCCGTGGTACCGCGACCGGCTCGGCAGCCTCGCCGGCTACGAGTTGCGCTATGCGCTCACGCACGCGGGCGGCTCCAGCGATTACGCGCTGGCCGACCGGCGCCACCAGGCGAGCGCTTCGATCGAGGGGCTCGAGCGTCGGTTCGCCACCTGGAACTGGCGCCTGTTCAGCCGCTTCGAACGACGCGAATTCGATCACGGGCTCGAACTCGATCGCCGGCTGTCGGGCGCGATCCTCTTCTACCGCGTGAGTCCCGAGTTGCGCCTGCTCGGAGCGATCGACTACGAGCAGATCGACGAAGTGCGCAACCGCGATGGCGAGAACTCCGGCTATGGTCCGGGCGCCGGCTTCGACTGGACGCCGAACCCGCGCACCCACGTGACGATGACGGTCTCGGAGCGTTACTACGGCACCGTGGGCAAGGCGCGCGCCGCCTACACCACCGCGCGCAGCACCACCGGCATCGAGTTCGCCCGCAGCCTGCTCACCAGCGCCGAGAGCTCACTGCTCATGCTCGATCCTGCCCAGCTCACCGCGATCGGCGACACCCCGGGAAGTTCGGTGCTGGGGAACCTCATCGCCAACGGCGTGGTGCTGCCGGTGGGCAGCGCACTCACGCAGGGGCTGTTCACCGATTCGGCGGTGCTCGACCGGCGGCTCACCGCCTTCTGGGGGTTGCGCGGCGTGCGCAATTCGCTCGCGGTGTCGGCGTGGGCGTCGAACCGCGAATCCGGCACCCGGCTCGCCTCGATAGGCCCCGCCGGGGCGTTCTCGGGCGAGCTGCGCGAACGCGGGGCAGCGGTGAGCGCCCGGCATCGGCTCGATGCCCGCTCCTCGATCGACCTCACGCTGGACCACCGCAACGCCCGTTCGTCCACCGGCGGGTTCGAGACCCGGCTCGGCACGCTGCGCGTCGGCTACTCCACGCATCTCACGAGAGACACCGACGCGTATGCCGGCTATCGCTACACCCGGCAGTCCGCCTCCGGCACCGGCGCCCGCTACGACGAGAACGCGATCTACGGCGGCATCGACATGCGCTTCCGATAGGGGCTGACCGACGATGTACGAGTCGTTCTACGGACTCTCCGCCAAGCCCTTCCAGCTCAGCCCCGATCCCGAGTTCTTCTTCGGCAGCCGCGGCCATCGCCGGGCGATGGCGTACCTGGAATACGGGCTGCACCAGGCCGAAGGCTTCATCGTGATCACCGGCGAGGTGGGTGCCGGCAAGACCACGCTGGTGCAGCAACTGCTGCGCCGCCTGCCGGTGGGCAACGTGGTGCCGGTGCAGGTGGTGACCACGCAGCTCGAAGCCGAAGACCTGGTGCGCATCGTCGCCAGCGCTTTCGGCCTGCCCACCGACACCTCCGACAAGTCCACGCTGCTGATCCGCCTCGAGCGGCACCTGCGCAAGCTCCACGCCGACGGCAGGCGCGCGCTGCTCATCGTCGACGAAGCGCAGAACCTGGGCGCACGCGCGATCGAGGAACTGCGGATGCTCTCGAACTTCCAGGTGGGCACCCGGGCGATCCTGCAGAGCTTCCTGCTCGGCCAGCCCGAGTTGCGCGACCTGATGCAGCGCCCCGAGATGCGCCAGCTCAGGCAGCGCATCATCGCCGCCTACCACCTCGGGCCCCTCGATCGCGCCGAGACGCAGCAGTACATCGAGCACCGTCTCGCGCGCGCGGGCTGGAAGAACGACCCCGCCTTCGATGCCGCGGCCTTCGACCGCATATTCGCGGTCACGCACGGCATTCCGCGGCGCATCAACACGCTGACCGATCGGCTGCTGCTGAGCGGTTTCCTGGCCGAGCGCCACCAGCTGGGCGAACAGGACGTGATCGAGGTCGCCGACGAACTGCGGCTCGAACTGGGCCCGCGCCGCGGTTTCCTGCGCGATGCGCCCGGCCCGGCGGAACCGATCGAGCTTTCCGGCAATGAGGTCAACGGCAGCGCCGCCGCGTCGGCCGATGCGCCGGCCGAGCGCCTGGCCGAACTCGAGCAGCGCGTCGCGATGCTCGAGTCGGCCACCGGCATGATCTTCGGTGCGCTGAAGAAAGTGCTGCGCTTGCTGCGCGGCCGCGCCTCGGAGCCTGCCCAGCCCGCGGAGCGCGACTCGCCATGAGCGCGCCGCCGCAGTTGAACGCCATGTCGATCGACGTGGAAGACTACTTCCAGGTGGCCGCCTTCGCGCCGTATATCGATCGCCGGCGCTGGGACGGCATGGAGTGCCGCGTCGAGCGCAACGTGAAGCTCATTCTCGACCTGCTCGATCGTCATGCGGCGAAGGCCACCTTCTTCACGCTCGGCTGGATCGCCGAACGCTATCCTGCGCTGGTGAGAGAGATCGTCGCACGCGGACACGAACTGGCCAGCCACGGCTATGGCCACCTGCGCGCGAGCGACCAGACCCCGCAGGCGCTGCGCGAAGACCTGGCCGCCGCCAAGGCGATCCTCGAAGACCTGGGCGGCGTGGAGGTCGTCGGCTATCGGGCACCCAGCTTCTCGATCGGCCAGCGCAACCTCTGGGCGCACGAAGTCATCGCCGAAACCGGCCACAAGTACAGCTCCAGCGTCTATCCGATCGCGCACGACCACTACGGCATGCCGCGTGCGCCGCGCTTTGCCTGGCGCACCGGATCTGGCGTGATCGAGATTCCGCCGAGTTCACTGCGGATGCTGGGGCGCAACCTTCCCGCCTCGGGCGGCGGCTACTTCCGGCTGCTGCCGTATCCGGTCTCGCGCTGGAGCCTGCGACGCATCAACCGGCAGGACGGCGAGCCGTGCATCTTCTACTTCCATCCGTGGGAAGTCGACCCGCATCAACCGCGCATCGCGCAAGCGGGCGCGAAGTCGAGATTCCGCCACTACCTGAATCTCGACCGCATGACCGCGCGACTCGACCGACTGCTGGCCGACTTCCGCTGGGACCGGGTCGATCGCGTCTTCGCCGAGCACCTGGCCCACTGACGCCCGGCAGCCGGTGTCCTCAAAGATGAACGCCGTCACCGAAGCATGGCCCGCCGCCGGCACAGGCGCCGGCGATGCCGCAGCGGCGGGCAATGCCGCAGCGAGCGCGCACGCCGGCACGTGCGCGCCGGCGCAGGTGACGATCGCACGCGAGGCCGACGAACGCGACTGGCAGGCCTGGATCGAAGGTTTTCCGCAGGCAACCATCTTTCACGACTGGGCGTGGCGCGGACTGCTCGCAAGCGCGTTCGGCCATCGCCCGCACTACCTGCTGGCGCGGCGCGCCGGCCGCGTGGTCGGCGTGTTGCCGCTCGCGCAGGTGAAGACCTGGCTCTTCGGGCACGCGCTCGTCAGCCTGCCGTTCTGCCCGTATGCGGGCCCGCTGGGCGAAGACCGCGAAGTGCTCGATGCGCTCGATCGCAACGCCGACGCGCTGGCGCGCAAACTCGGCGTGGAGCACCTCGAGTACCGCAGCCTCGGCGAATCGCATCGCGGCTGGCCGACGCAGGATCTCTACGTGGTCTTCCGCAAGCCGATCGGCGCGGACCACGACGCGAACATGAACGCGATTCCGCGCAAGCAGCGCGCGATGGTGCGCAAGGGCATCAAGGCGCAACTCACGAGCGCACCCGGCGATCTCGACACCTTCTTCACGCTGTTCTCCGACAACGTGCACCGCCACGGCACGCCCACGCACAGCCGCCGGTTCTTCGCGCTGATGCTCGAGGCCTTCGGCGAGCGCGCCGACATCCTCGTGGTGCACAACCCGCAGGGCGCGCCCGTGAGCGGCGTGCTGAGCCTGTACTTTCGCGATGAAGTGCTGCCGCTGCACGCCGGCGACCACCCGCAGGCGCGCGAACTCGCCGCCAATGACTTCAAGTACTGGGAGCTGATGCGCCGCTCGGCAGACCGCGGCTGTCGTGTCTTCAATTACGGCCGCAGCAAGCGCGGCACCGGCCCCTTCGACTTCAAGAAGAACTGGGGCTTCGAGCCCACGCCGCTCACCTACGAATACCGGCTGTACCGCCGCGACTCGGTGCCGCAGAACAACCCGCTGAACCCGAAGTACCGGCTGATGATCGCCACCTGGCGCAGGCTGCCGCGCTGGCTGGTCAACGCGATCGGGCCGTACCTGGTGCGCGGGCTGGGATGAGCGGGTCAGCGATGGCGAGACGACTGGTGCCCGACGCCTCCGAGTCCATCTCCGGGCCGGCGGCACGAGCGTTGCCGTCGCGCCGCTGGCTGCCGGTGTTCGCGGCGTTCGTCTTCGGTTGCCTGCTGTCGATCGTCGTCTTTCCCGACGCATGGCGCGCGATGGTGCACGTCTGGCTCACCTCGGACACCTTCGCGCACGGCTTCATTGCGTTGCCTTGCGCGATCTGGATGGTCTGGCGCCGGCGCGACGACTGGGCCGACATCGAGCCGCGCGTCTGGTGGCCGGCACTCGCGGCGATGCTCGGCTGCGGCGCATTGTGGCTCGCAGGGCGCCTCGGTGGTGTTGCCTCGCTCGAGCAGCTCGCGGCGGTGGCCACGGTTGCCGCAACGGTGCTCCTGCTCGCCGGACCGGCAATCGCGCGAGCGCTGGCCTTTCCGCTGGCGTTCCTGTTCTTCGCGGTGCCGATCGGCGAGTTCCTCACGCCGGTCCTGATGGACTACACCGCCGACGCGACCGTCGCAGCGCTGCGCTGGTCCGGGGTGCCGGTCTTTCGCGAAGGTCTTCACTTCAGCCTGCCCACCGGGCGCTGGTCGGTGGTCGAGGCCTGCAGCGGCCTGCGCTACCTGATCGCCTCGCTCGCGCTGGGGGTGCTCTACGCATACCTGCAGTTCCGCACGCTGCGCTACCGGCTGATGTTCGTCGCAGTGGCGATCGGCGTACCGATCGTCGCGAACTGGGTCCGCGCCTATCTCATCGTGATGCTGGGCCACCTGTCCGACATGAAGATCGCCACCGGCGCCGACCACCTGGTCTACGGCTGGCTCTTCTTCGGCATCGTGATGGCCGCGATGTTCTGGATCGGCTCGCGCTGGCGCGAACCCCAGGCCGCCGGCACCGGGCATGCCGCACATCGTCCGGACGCGACCGCCACCGCCCCGGGCGAGGCGCTGCGCGCTTCCACGCACCGGCGCGCCGCCATCGCCGCGCTCGTCGGCGCGGTTGCACTGCTCGCCTGGCGACCACTGGCCGGCGCGATGCTCGAGGCCACGCAGCCGATCGAGGTCGGCCCCGGCTTGCGCGCTGCGCTCGCCGCCCTGCCCGAGGCGCCCACCCTCGACTTCGAGCCCGAATACACTGGTGCGCAGCAGACAGTGCGCCTGTCGCATGCGGTCGACGGCCGGCCGGTGGACCTGCACGCGTTCTACTACGCCCGGCAGCACGAATCGCAGGAGATGATCCACGCGCGCAACACGCTCGTGCGCCTGGACGATTCCCGCTGGTCGATCCGCTCCACCAGTCTCGAACCCACCCCGTTCGGCCAGGTGGCCAGCTATCGGCTGGGCACGGCCGGCGGCGACACCCTGCTGGTGTGGCACTGGTACGCGGTCGACGGTGCGCAGACCGCGAGCGCCTATCGTGCGAAGGCAGCCACCGCCTGGTCGCTCGCCACCGGTCACGGCGACCATTCGCTCGCGCTGGTTCTCGCCACGCCGATCGGCGACGACGGCGGCTCCGCGGCAACCCGCGCCGCACACCAGCGGCTCGCCCGGGCCGCCGCCCTGCTCGCGCCCGCGATCGACGCAGCCTCGCGCGGGCGCGCGGCACCGGCGGCCGCACGATGACGGAGCGCGCAGCCGTGGACCACACCCGCGCCCACATCGTCCACGTGGTGCACCGGCTCGACACCGGCGGCATGGAAAACGGGCTGGTGAACCTGGTCAACCGCCTGCCCGCGCA
>WBZO01006562.1_pt1 | contig 11226 bp, 8 predicted proteins | sample 5204261 | NCBI WGS metagenome assembly WBZO01 (sample SAMN12412400, study PRJNA552823) | activated sludge metagenome | isolation source: activated sludge from anammox sidestream of wastewater treatment plant... | place: USA: North Carolina | collected 2017-09 | reverse complement strand
CCAGCATGGTTTGGATCAATATCTGCTCAACTGGGATTTAAGTCGGTTCTCATCCATTATGTTTGATGCCTCTTCAATGCCTCTCGAACAAAACATCAAGGCAACGGCGGAATTTATGCTTGAACATGGGCCTGAAATAGTAGTGGAAGGTGCTTGCGATGAAATTGTTGATGCAGCGGGCGAAGAGAAAAGCGAACTCACCACGCCTGAGCGCGCCGAAAACTACATTACCAGAACTGGAGTAGATTTCATAGTTGCCAATCTGGGCACTGAGCATCGTGCAAGCGCGGCGGACCTGAAGTATCATAGTGAATTGGCCAGGCAGATAAAGGCAAGGGTGGGGTCGAGAATAGTGCTGCATGGGTGCTCCTCCGTTTCACATGACCAGGTCAGCCGTCTTTTCGATGACGGTGTTTGCAAGGTTAACATCTGGACGGCATTGGAGCGCGATTCCAGTCCGGCCCTTTTGGATTTCATGGTGAGAAATGCGGCCAAAGTAGCAGGCCCGGCTTCCGCGCAGGCACTTGCCGATGAAATGCAGCTTGGCCTTAACGCAGACCTGCTGAGCGAAGCGGATATAGCCTATTTCACAACAACCAGCAGACAGAACATAATCTTCGAAGAAATGAAGAAGATTGCCTTGGGTTACTTTGAACTTTGGTACAAATAAGACTCCGGTTAAAGTGAACGCAACGTGAGTTACCTGGGTATTGATATCGGAACCACCGGATGCAAGGCAACCGCTTTTGGCCGAGGCGGAAGGCAGCTTGCCACTTCATATATGGGATATGAGGTTATCTCCCCGAGACCCGGCTGGGCCGAATTGGACTCGGAAAACGTTCTGGAATGTTGTCTGCAAGTAATTCGTGGCGCGGCTTCGGCCTGTTCACAAGACCCGGTGCGGGCAATTGGAGTGTCCAGTCAGGGTGAAGCATTTACTCCGGTGGGCGCCGATGGTCATAAACTTGCTAACGCAATGGTCTCGTCGGATGCTCGGGCGACTATGACGGCAACGAACTGGAGTGAGAGCTTCGGGAGAGAAAGGCTTTACCGTATTACCGGCCATACTCCATCCCCAATGTTCACGCTTTTCAAGCTTTTATGGCTTAAGGAGCATGCGCCTGAGGTGTTCTCACAGGCACGGGTATTCTACTGCTTTGAAGAACTGCTGCACTATCGACTGGGAGTCGATCCCGCTATAAGCTGGCCGCTGGCAGGTCGGACAATGATGTTCGATGTCCTCAAGCATGCCTGGAGTGACGAGATATTGGATGCTGCCGGAATCGAGAAGAGCAAATTAGCGCGAGCGCTTCCCTCGGGCTCGGTGGTGGGTACTATTCCCGATAGTGTTTGCAGGCATCTTTCGTTGCCTTGTGGGACTTTTGTTGTTACCGGTGGACATGATCAACCTTGTGGCGCACTCGGGGCAGGAGTGTTCTCAGGCAAGAAAGCTGTCTACAGCATCGGCACAGTTGAATGCATTACTCCAGCGTTTGATACCCCCGCATTCAGTAATGAATTATTCATCAACAACTTGTGTACTTATGACTACGCGATCAACGGGATGTATACCACAGTCGCTTACAGCCTTACCGGAGGAAATTTGCTAAAGTGGTTTCGCGATCAGTTTGGCCGGGCAGAAGTGGAAGCCGCTGAATGTTCCGGTGAAGATGCTTATGAAACGCTGCTTGCGAGCATGCCGTCAATTCCGTCCGATCTGTTGGTGCTTCCATACTTTACCCCCAGCGGTACACCTTATTTCGAGACCAGGACGCCTGCGGTGATTACTGGTTTGCGGCTCACCACAACGAGGGGGCAGGTTCTCCGCGGGCTGCTCGAAGGCGTAACATACGAGATGCGTCTGAACCTTGAGACTTTGCGTGGCTCAGGAATGATGATTTCTGAGTTGATAGCAATTGGTGGTGGGGCTAAAAGTGAGAGGTGGCTGCAGCTTAAGGCCGATATTCTGGGTATTCCAATAAGAAAAGCCGATGTGACAGAATCCGGATGCCTGGGGGCTGCCATGCTTGCAATGGCTGCGGATACTGGCGAGGACTTGAGGAAAATTGCGCAAGAATTAGTCAGGCTTGCAAATACAATTGATCCCAATCCTCAAAATACCCGGGTCTATGATGAGAAGTTCAACAGTTATCTTGACCTTTATCCTGCAATGAAAACATTTACTAAAAAGCAGTCAACCGAAGTGACCACGCCCTAGGTAGAATTTGACACCCCTTGGGTTTAAGGAGACTGCCTGGCCGGCCTGCATTTTTTCTCTGTTTTTGTGGTACACTTGCCGCGTGAGCTTTCGCGTTTGATTTGCCAATAATTCTGTGTGCGGCATTGGCTTTAAAGTCATTTATTGGTGGAAATTCGGGTACGGGTTGCGCTCCGTATTCGCTTCCTCGGAGGTTAAATATTGAAAATTTGTGTTATTGGCACCGGATACGTGGGGTTGGTTACCGGCACGGTGTTCTCGGATCTGGGCAATGACGTCATCTGCGCAGACCAGGACGCCGGTAAAATATCTCAGCTTCACATGGGCGAAATGCCAATCTACGAGCCTGGCTTGCAAGAGATGGTGGAAAGAAACGTGGCGGATGGGCGGCTGCATTTCACTACGGATATCATCGAGGCTGTCCAGCTATCGGAAGTAATTTTCATTGCAGTCGGGACCCCGCCACGTGCAGATGGTTATGCGGACTTGTCGGGGGTGGAATCCGCTGCCCGTACGATAGCGCAAGGATTAAACGCCTATAAGGTAATTGTCAACAAGAGCACTGTGCCGGTGGGCACTGGCGACCTTGTCCGCGACATCATTAAGAGTGAAACACGCAACGGTGCCGAGTTCGACGTTGTCAGCAACCCGGAATTCTTGCGGGAAGGATCGGCTATCTCCGATACCTTGCATCCCGATCGAGTTGTCATCGGCGCGCCCACGCAGACTGTGGCCATGAAGATATTGGAGCTTTATGCGCCACTCGAGCGCCCCATGCTTATTACGGATGTGAATTCCGCAGAAATGATAAAATACGCTTCCAACGCATTTCTTGCTACCAAAATATCGTTTATCAACGCTGTTGCAAATATCTGCGAAGCGGCTGGGGCGGATGTTGTACAGGTAATGAAAGGTATGGGGTATGATCGCCGCATCGGTCTTGATTTTCTCCAGGCAGGCCTTGGTTATGGAGGAAGCTGTTTTGGCAAAGACTCAAGTTGCTTGGTGCGTACGGCGGAGAGATATGGATACGATTTCCGCTTACTGAAGGCGGCCATTGAAGTCAATGACCAGCAGACTCCCCGCTTTGTAGACAGGCTTTTTGCCGCGCTTGGTGACTCTCGAGGTAAGACCGTCGGGTTACTAGGGCTTGCATTCAAACCCAATACCGATGATATGAGAGATGCCAAGAGCCTGGAAGTTATCGCGCGCCTGTTGGCAAATGGGGTGAGCGTGAAAGCCTATGACCCCATTGCCATGGAAAACGCTCGCGAGATATTTCCGCACATCACTTACTGCAAGAATGCCTATGAGGCTGCTTCTGATGTAGATGCACTTATTCTGGTTACTGAGTGGAACGAGTTCAAATTCCTTTCGCTTGAAAAGATCCGCCAATCCATGCGCGGGAGTTTGTTCTTTGATGGGCGCAATATGTACGATCCCGCCCAGATGCTGAAAGTAGGTTTCGATTATCACTGCGTGGGCCGCGCCCCAAGTTTGTGGAATAATAACAACAATCTAAGCACTCCGGAATCCGCTGGGGAAGTCCCAGTAAGCAGCGCCCTTTAGTTTCTCGAACGCGCGGTTGGGGCAAGCGGGATTGCTCGATGAACTAAATTGCAGAAGGACACAATAGGCTGATATGACCATTTTGGGAACACGCCGAAATCCCCATTTTGAAGCGGGGATACAAAATTTTGATCATGGGCAGCTTGAAGCTACCGTTCGTGAATTGCGACAAGTGTTGGATGAAAGAAGCGGAGCAGTTCAGGGAGAACGGAAATTGGCGAGGTTCTATCTTGGAGAAGCACACGGCACACTTGCCGAGCGCCATGTTCAATTGGAGAACTGGACTGCGGCGGAAGAGCACCTGAAAGAAGCGCTTGATATCAACCCCGGGTACGCTGACTTGCATTATCAACTTGCAAAGGTATACTTCCTCATGGGTAGGTTGCAGGAGGCAGCTTCCGAGGTAAATGAATCCCTTGTAATCAATCCGCGTTTTGCTAAAGCGCTGTACCTGGAGGGACTGATAAACTATCGCGCCGGCAACCATGAAATAGGCCTGCGTAGAGTTACGGAAGCGGCGCAATTGGAACCTGTTTTTCAAACAGACCAGATAGAGAAAGCTGCTGAGTTAAATGCCGAAGGTCGGTATGACGAGGCAATAGAGATTCTCATGCGCGTGGGGGACATGCGAGCCGACCGGGTGGCAGACCTTATCCGCAAAGCAAAAGGGAGCCTGCGCGCTGGCCGATTACCGCATGCCGAAGCCTTACTGTGGGAGGCGCTGCGAATCAATCCGGATTACCCCGACTTGCACAATCTGATGGGGCAGATGTGGATACTCGCAAATGAATTCTTGCGTGCCGTAAACGAATTCAAGATAGCAATACAAATCAATCCAAGATTTATACAGGCGCACATTAACCTTGGGCTTGCCTGCAGGGCAATGGGCAATGAAGATGCGGCGATATCTGCTTTCAAGCAAGCGCTCAGCCTTGACCCTGATAACGAGGAGGTTCGAGAACTGCTATCCAAGGCATAATTTCTGCGCAAAACCAGATATTGGGACAGGATGAACCGCTTCGCGTTGAGCCGATATATGAAATTAGCGCACGGGATCCGTCCTGTTTCGCGCGTACGGGGGTGCTTCACACCCCGCATGGAAGCATATCTACTCCGGTCTTTATGCCTGTAGCCACACAGGGCACGGTGAAAGCCATGACAACGGAGGAAGTCTGGGATATCGGCTATCGCCTGGTGCTTGCGAACACGTACCATCTCTACCTTCGTCCTGGTACCGCGGTGCTCGAATCGTCTGGAGGACTGCGTGGACTAATGAGGTGGGATGGAGCCCTTCTGACCGATAGTGGCGGATATCAGGTGTTCAGCCTTTCGGCCATCCGCAAGATTACAGATGACGGTGTAATGATCCGCAGTTTCATAGACGGCTCTCCTCATGACTTTACCCCAGAGAAAGTCATGGATATCCAGCGCTCTATCGGATCAGATGTAGCCATGGTGCTGGATATTTGCCCACCCTATGGAGCTGATCATGCCGAGGTGTCTCGGGCGGTAAACCTCACTATCAATTGGGCTGAGCGCTCCGCTGCCGCGCGTGGTGGAATTCCTCTGGTGTTTGGTATTGTGCAGGGTGGTGGATATGATGACTTACGCAGGCAGTGTGCCCAAGCCATTCAAGAACTGGAGTTCGATGGATATGCTATCGGCGGGGTTTCCGTGGGTGAGCCTCCAGAGGAGGCTTTTCGGATTGTTGATATAACCGCTCCTTTGCTTTCATATGATAAACCGCGTTATCTGATGGGGATGGGCACACCACTCGATATATTGAACGGCATTCAGCGCGGAATTGATATGTTCGACTGTGTGTTGCCCACGCGATTGGGACGGAATGGAAGTGTATATACGTGGCAGGGAAGGATAAACCTTAAGAATGCGCGCTTCGCAACCGACCTTAATCCCATAGACGCCGACTGCGATTGCCCTGTATGTGGTAAATACTCGGCGGCTTACCTCAGACATCTTTATAAAGCCGAGGAAATATTGGCGGCGCGGCTTGCTACAATGCACAACTTGTGGTTGTACCATAAGCTCATCGAGCGTGCTCGCGAGGCCATTTTTCAAGGGCGGTTTATGACGTTTAAGGCGGAAATTGAAGCGAGAATGGCGTCGGTGACGGAATGATCGGGCAGGTCTTTATGAAATGCTTCTTGACATGCTCATTCCAAGAACATAGAATATCTGGCGTGCCCAAGCAAATGGGCGCGCTTGCCAGGAGGCTGTAAAAACAATGAAGTCACTTTGGATTAGGATGTTGGTAGGGCTTGGGCTCTTAATGATCGCTGCTCCAGGGGCCTTGGCGCAGTTAAGTATGGATGAGGAACCAACTTCTGTGCCCGATACCTCAAATGTCTCGATGTTGGCTCCGGATGTGCCGAAGCTGGTTTATGATGACGGTATAATGGATGATCGCCGTACGGTAAACCTTTCAGGAATCACGGTGGAATTCGCGGCGCCGGAAGGTCAGGATGTTACCGCTGTGCAATTCTACGGTGCACGGTATGCCATAGATGTAACACCAAACGACAAATTTACGATTACTGTTTCGGATGCCGACTTTAAGCCTGTTAGACGTATTGATAAACCCCTGGCGAACATTAGCCCTGGGCGAGAGGTATGGCAGTCGGTAGCCATCGCCCCCCCAGTCAAGGTTCAGGGGAGGTTTTTTGTCACGTTGACCTTCAACTCCACCCGCGATCAGGGGATCTACATTGGCTTGGATGATACAAGCGCCAGTGGATTCTCAAAGGTCGGAGTTCCCCCCACGCTGCCTACGGATGTCGAGGCGCCATTTAACTGGATGCTGCGAGCTCGAACCGCTAAACCAGGACAAAGCGTGGCAGCGGCTATCAAGCCATCTGTTGCGCCAAAGCCGGTTTCAGGAAAACCTGGTGTAACAATTGTTGAAGCCAAGAAGCCGCCTGTTAAAACAACGGTGGCAACAGGCACAAAGGCTGGACAGACGCCTAAAGTAACCAAACCAGCGCCGACCGTGGTGGTAAAGAAACCTGCCGCTGTAGTGAAGACTGCGGCTTCGCCTAAGCCGACTGCGGGAAAGATAAGTGGCGTATCACATACGGGTGGAGCTGCAAAGATTGTCAAACCGATGCCACCGGCAGCGGGAAAACTCGCTTATCGCGATCCATATCGCCGACTTAGCTTCCTGCGCAGCGCGCCAAGAATCCCTCGCGGTTCTGGACGTGTTGACGTTACATGGGACACGGTCCCGGTTACAATTGAACTGAATTATGTAGGCAAACCCGCGAAGATCATCGAAAACCTTGATGTAAAAAGATTGGTTGTGGACTTTCCTGTTCCTGAACCCGGCTTGTTTAACGTGGTGGTACACAAACAAGGCAATGCGCCGGCCTCCAAGCAGTTTCGCGTGGTCAGCGGAAGTCGTCAAACATGGCTGGCAAAACTGCAGCCTGGGAACGATATCCCTTCTTCTCCAGCCATAACCGCCCCGGAGACGCCAAAACCTGCAGATACGGGGTTCCCTAAAATCAACCTGGATACAACACCTGGGGTTGGAATGGAGCCAGCCAAACCTGTAATTGAGGAGCCTGGCGCGCCGACTCCAGGTTCTGCACCGTCAGATAACCTCAGCAATCCACCTACGGCTCCAGGAGAAGCTCCCGCGAGGCCAGCCTTCACCCCAGGCAGCAACAATCCCGGCAGCAGGAATCGATCGCGAATGTCCCCTCCGCCATCACCAGGGACGTCGCCAGATTCTTCCGGGCAGCCGAATGGGAATACGTTTGCAAGGCCAAGACGCGATCGCCGTTCCCCTGAGCCGCTGCCGGGCACAGTGCCCAATCTTGGGGAAGCGTCGGAAAAAGATGAGGCGCAACCCGAATTCCCTCAACCCTCAAATGATGATGATTTAACGATAGAGGAACATACCACGCCGGGTGCTCCATGATCTGATCTTTACACGGCTAGAAATGGTAAGGCCCTCAGGATCGCTCCTGGGGGCCTTCTTTTAATCTATACATTAGGAAGGTCGTTAAGATGTTGTCGCCTTTATATAGTTCAGCATTCCACCTTCCAGCAGAATCTCAATCTGTCGCCCCGTTAAATCGTGCCGCACCTGAAAATTTTTGTTCTGAGTCTTATTGACCACTGTCAACTCGGCAGCTCCGAGTTTTAGCTTCTCGCGCGCTTCAGCTATTTCCAGCACGTCCGCAAGCCGTATATCGTTCCAATCATCAGTGTTGACAAACGTCAAAGGTAGAATCCCAAAGTTCACCAGGTTGGCGCGGTGAATTCTGGCGAAAGATTTAGCAATCACGGCTTTCACTCCCAGGAACATCGGGGCAAGCGCCGCATGCTCTCGTGATGATCCTTGTCCGTAATTTTCACCGCCAATGATAAATCCGCCGCCCCACTCTTTTGCGCGGCTTGGGAATTGAGGGTCTACACCGGCGTAAACATATTCCGCAATGGCAGGTATGTTCGAGCGAAGAGGCAGCACTTTGGAGCCTGCCGGCATGATGTGATCTGTGGTTATGTTGTCTGCTACCTTCAATAACACCTTACCTGACATCTCATCAGGCATAGGATGGTTGACGGGCAGAGGTTTGATGTTTGGCCCTCGTATAATTTCTACCTGATCTCCATCTGAGGATGGATATACGAACATGTTATCGTCCAGCGTGAATTTTTCTGGCGTCTCAATGGTTGGGGGAAGCCCATAAGTTTGCGGATTAGTAATTTCCCCAGCCAATGCCGACACTGCTGCAACCTCCGGGCTGCACAAGTATACCTTGTCATTTATTGTGCCGGACCTCCCCGGAAAATTTCTGTTGAATGTTCGTAAACTGGCTGCATCAGACGCGGGAGCCTGTCCCATACCGATACAAGGCCCACAGGCAGATTCCAATATGCGTGCGCCCGCTTCTATCATATCTGCCAGGGCACCGCTGCGGGCTATCATTGTATATACCTGCTTGGATCCCGGCGTTACCGTCAAGCTCACGGCGGAATTTACGGTCTTTCCCTTTACGATCCGCGCAACAGTAGTTAGGTCACGATACGAGGAATTGGTACAACTCCCTACGCAGACCTGAGCGATCCTTTCTCCCTGGACTTCGCTGACTCGTTTAACGTTATCTGGGCTTGACGGTAGTGCAATAAGAGGCTCAAGCTGGTTTAGGTCAATTTCAATATCTTCATCAAAGGCTGCGTCTGCGTCAGCTTCAAGCGCCAACCATGCATTCTCGCGCCCTTGGGACTTCAGATATTCCAGGGTCATTTCATCCGATGGGAAAACAGAGGTCGTAGCTCCAAGCTCAGCTCCCATGTTGGTGATGGTGGCACGCTCAGGTGTGGAAAGGGAAGATACTCCCGGCCCGTAATATTCAATAATGCGCCCCACACCTCCCTTTACTGTAAGCCGTCGAAGCATCTCTAAAATGACATCCTTGCCCGATACCCAAGGCTGAAGGCGGCCCGTAAGCTTAACTCCCACAACTTTGGGAACATTCATATAGAAGGGCTGTCCCGCCATGGCTGCCGCGACATCCAGCCCTCCCGCGCCAATTGCAAGCATACCAAGTCCGCCATTGGTAGGGGTATGGCTATCCGAACCAAGCAATGTCATTCCGGGCGCACCAAAACGCTCCAAGTGTACCTGATGACATATGCCATTGCCGGGGCGGGAGAAAACTATGCCATACTTCTTTGCAACAGACTGTAAAAACCTGTGGTCGTCAGCATTTTCAAAGCCCGTCTGCAGCATATTGTGATCGACATAGCTGACGGATAATTTCGTGCGTACTCGCGGGGTTCCGATAGCTTCAAACTGGAGGTATGACATAGTCCCGGTGGCGTCCTGGGTGAGTGTCTGATCTATTCTTATGCCAATCTCTTTGCCGGCCTCCAATGCCCCTTCTACCAGATGCTCCTTTAGAATCTTATAAGTAACGCTTAAACCCATTATCATTATCTCCGTTCAAAAATTACACGAGCGGGGCTTCCATCTGCCCCTTGCAGCTTGGCGGGAAGACATATAAGTGTCCACCACCCACCCTCAACATCGGTCAGGTCCAGCCCTTCGAGCGGTATTACCCCTGCCTTCAACAGCGTATCATGTACGACGTGGCTGCTACCATTAAAGCTTTCTACCGAAAGATAGTCTATTCCCGCAAGCCGAACACCACGAGATACCAACTCTTTTGCAGCCGTCTCACCAATGCTTGCATAGCCCGTGCAGAACTCTTTTCGCCGCATCAGCTTGCGCGTGGTGTTGGCTGTCCGAAATATCAACCGCTCGCACTGCGGAGCCAGCTTCACATGGGCTGCCTCTATTAGATCTGTGACTTCCGGCAGGTCCAGCACGAATGCCGGCCCGATCAGAACATCCAGATCCATCTCATCAACACCTTTTGCTCCAACGATAAAATGTTTTGGCGCATCCACATGGGTGCCGGCATGCGTTGTCATTTTCAGCAGCGTAACGTCGTTGGCGGCGCCTTTGGCGATGCTGGAAAGCAGGGATGTTTCCACCTGTGGATCACCTTGCCATACCGGGGTATCGGAGCCGATAGGGACACTGGCATCAATTCTTATCATAATAACCCTTAGTGATGTAAGTCGAAACAATAAAAAAGCCTGGTGCTTCAATCCCGGGACGGAAGAATCAGGCTGGCTCATTCGCAAGTCAACTCTAATAAGCTAAGTTTAGTAACGCGACAACAAATCCTTTACCCTGGATTTCAGGCTTTCTGGGCAGCAGGCCTGCTGGCCCTTATTGCGGACCTCCTTCCATAGAGCCACTTCAAACGTGAACCTATCACAGCAGTGACGACAGATCTCAAGATGCTGGTTCACCTCTTCCAGTGATGCCTTTGGTCCTTCCTGATCTAGATAATCGTAAAGACGCGCTACTGCCTCTGAACAGTTGATGTGTTTAATTTCCGACATAACCCATTTCACGCGCCTGTTCGTACAGGTACTTTTGTAGTAGTTTCCGACCGCGATATAGCCTCGACCGTACCGTCCCGATGGGTATTTTCAGCATATCGGCAATCTCCTGATATGCGAACCCTTCCACAGCATTCAATACCACCACCAAGCGGAATTCCTCTGGAAGCCTGTCAATGGCAGCCATAATATCTTCATGTAAAAACTTGCTTAAAAGCTGTGCTTCCGGGCCTTCCCCAAGTTCGTTGTTACGAGAAGCCTCCGTAAGAAAATAGAAATCCTCAATGTCTGGAAGATCGACACGTTCTGGTTCCTTCACCTTTTTTCTGTAGGAGTTGATGAAAGTGTTCGTCAATATACGAAACAACCAGGCCTTGATGTTGGTTCCTTGCTGGAACTGATCAAAATGACGAAAAGCAAGCAGTACGGATTCTTGGACAATATCCTCGGCATCCGTCTGGTTACGAGTCATGCGCAGGGCAGCCGAATAAAGACTG
>WBZO01006560.1_pt1 | contig 11227 bp, 10 predicted proteins | sample 5204261 | NCBI WGS metagenome assembly WBZO01 (sample SAMN12412400, study PRJNA552823) | activated sludge metagenome | isolation source: activated sludge from anammox sidestream of wastewater treatment plant... | place: USA: North Carolina | collected 2017-09 | reverse complement strand
GACCAAGCCGCACCCCGATGATGACGACGGCTTCGTCGAGGATGTCGGCAGTACGGGATCGGGCCTGACGCTCAGCCGCCGCCTGGCCGACGCGATGCATGCGGAATTGCTGTTCGACAGCCAGCTCGGCACCGGCACGACGGTGAAGCTGCGCCTGCCGGCCTGATGCGGCGGACGCTGCCGCCGCATCAGGCCGCGACGGCCGCGCCCGTGCCGATCATACCGCCGTCAGGGTCGGCCAGAGTTCGTCGGCACCCTTGGCGCAGAAATAGTGCCCGACTTTGGCCGCCCATTCCGGGTCGGCGCCGAACTCCTCCCGCCATGACCACAGGCGGCGGGTGGAAAGCTGCAGCGCATATTCCTTGGTGAAGCCGATGGCGCCATGCACCTGGTGGGCGATCTCGCAGGCCAGGGTCGCCGCCTCACCCACACGCGCCTTGGCCATCGCAATCACGAACTCCTGCCGCTCGGCGTCCTTGTCCAAAGCGGCGATGCCCATGTTGGCCGCGGCGACGGCGGCGGCCGTCTGGCTGGCCAGCACCGCGAGGTTCTGCTGCACCGCCTGGAACTTCGAGATCGGGCGATTGAACTGCACCCGTTGCTGGGCATAGGTGCAGGCGAGGTCCATGGCGTTCTCCATCGCCCCCGACATCATCGTCGCCCGCGCCAGCGCGCCGCGCAGATAGAGGCTGCCGCGGGACACGCCCTGGTTCAGCGGACGGGCGGCATCCGCCGACAGGCGCAACCGGTCGAAGGCCAGCGTGTCGCGTGCCTCGTTGGCGATATTTCTGCCCCGGGTCACCGTGGCACCCTGCGTGCCGTCCAGCGCCACCGCCATCTCGCAGTCCGGCCCGTCGGCGATCAGCACGATCCGTTCGGCGTGGGCGGCATAGGGCAGGCGGCTCGCGGTGCCGCTGAGCCGCCAGCCGTTGCCGTCGCGTTCCAGCGTCAATACATCGGTGGCACGCACCGGCCCGACCGTCATCGGGCCATCGACCGTGTCCAGGCCGGCGGATGCCGCGACCCAGCCGGCCAGCATGGTTTCCGCCAGCGGGATCGGCGCCGAATACCGCCCGGCGATGCGCAGCACATAGAACAGGTCCGCCCACTCGGCGTCGGCGCCGCCCGCCGATTCCGGCAGTGCCGCCAGTGGCACGCCGGTTTCCGCCACCGCCTGCCACAGGTCGGCGGCGAAGACGCCGGTTTCCGCCGCGTCGGCGACCTGCTTGGTGCTCTTGTCCTCGAACAGCCGCCCCATGGTTTCGAGCAGCATCCGGGTTTCGTCGCGAATGGCCATGATGCTGTCTCCTGTTATCGAAGGCCAAGACCGCGGGCGATGATGCCGCGCAGAATCTCGCGCGTGCCGCCCTGGATGGAAAAGCGCGGCGCGTTCATCGTGCTGCGCGCGATCATCGAGGCATACAGATCGGCCGCCTCCAGCTCGGGCTCGGCCGGGAACAACTGCCGGGCGACGACGGGGATGTCCTGTTCATAGCGGGTGCCGAGGTCTTTCACGACCGCGGCTTCGGTGTTCGGGTTGACGCCTTCCTGCAGCATGCCGGCGATCGAGATCGACATGTTGCGCAACGTGCCCAGTTGCGAGATCAGCTTGCCCAGCGCGGCGGCGGACGCCTTGTCGGGGTTGGGGCCGGCCATGCGCACCATTTCCCGCAGCATCTGGAACAGCACCAGGAACCGGTCGGGCGCGCTGCGCTCGAACGCCAATTCGCCGGTCACCTGGTTCCAGCCATTGCCTTCCTTGCCCAGCAGCCGGTTGTCGGGAACGAAGACGTCGGTCAGGAAGACCTCGTTGAAATGGTGCTCGCCCAGCAGGTTGATCACCGGGCGGATTTCGATGCCGGGCGATTTCAGGTCCAGCAGGAACTGCGTGCCGCCGGCATGGCGGTCGACCTCCTGCTGCCCTTCCTGCGCCATCTTGCAGAACAGGATCGCGTAGTCGGCGCGGTGCGCGTTCGACGTCCACAGCTTGCTGCCGTTGATCCGGTAGCCGCCATCGACCTTGACCGCGCGGGTGCGGGTGCCGGCGAGATCCGAGCCGGAGTTCGGCTCGCTCATGCCGATGCAGAAGGTCAGCTCGCCGGCGGCGATCTTCGGGCAGAAGAACTGCTTCTGCTCCTCGGTGCCGAAGCGCAGGATGGACGGGCCGCTCTGCCGGTCGCCGGTATAGTGCGCCGACAGCGGCGCGCCGGCCACCAGCATCTCCTCGATCACGACATAGCGTTCGAAGGCGGATCGTTCATGGCCGCCATACTGTTTCGGCCAGGTCATCCCGATCCATCCTTTCTTCCCCATCGCCCGGCTGAAGTCGCGATTGAACTCGCCGCGCGAAAAGCCCATCAGGTCTTCGTGCTCCTTGATGAAGACCCGCACTTCCTTCCGCAGCTCCTCGGCCTCGGGTGGAAGCTCGATCGGGTCGAACCGGAACATCGGTGTCGCCATCGTCGTTTCCTCTTCGTCAGAATACGCTGGTCACGAGGCTCGGGGCGCCGGCCCGCTGCCCATGACATTTGTCCATACACCGGGCGGTGCCGCGGACCGGCCGCGCCGGCGGATCATCCCGCCCAGTCCGTCCTGAACCCGGCGAAACTGTGCGGGATGCGCCGGATATCCGTCACGACCTCCTTCGCCAGGCCGGGCGGGGTGCCGGCCGGGAAATGGACATCGATCGAGTCGGCTGCACCGCCGAAGCGTTCGGCGATCGCTTTGGGCAGCTCTGCGAAGGTGCCGCAGGCGGCGAAGATGCGCACCACGTCGTCGGATATCTCGCCCGCCATCTCGTTCCAGCGCCCTTCGACCGACATGCGGTGCAGCTTCAGCCCCAGGTCGTGCAGGCCGTGCAGATCGAGGATCGGCAGATAGGTGCGGGTCGAGCCATAGAAGCCGATGCGGCGGCGGGCGACGTCCATCTCGGCCTGCACGGTCGCCTCATCGGGGCCGGTGCAGACGAAGCCGCCGCCGTGGATGTCGAAGTTCAGCCGCGACCGGCCGGCGCGGCGCAGCCCTTCGTTCAACTGCGGCATGCTGACTTCTTCCAGGTATCGCCTGGAACAGATCGGATGCAGCCGCACCCCGTCGCAGAACTGCCCGGCCACGCGCAGCATCGCATCGCCCACTGCGGCGATGGTCACCGGGATCATCGGCAGCCCGGTCGGCTGCGGCGAGAAATCCGGCGTCATCAGCGACAGCTTGTAGTGCGGGCTGTCGAAGGCGAGCTTCCCCCGCGTTTCCCAGCAGCGCCACACGGCCCGCAGCGCCCGCACATAGTCGCGCAGGCGCGGCGCGGGGGGCGTCCAGGGAATGCCGAAGCGACGCTCATTGTGTCCCTTCACCTGGCTGCCCAGCCCCAGCACGAAGCGGCCGTTGGAATTGGCGTGCAGGTCCCAGGCCTGTGCCGCCAGCACGGTCGGGCTGCGCGGGAAGGCCACGACGACCGAGGGGGTCAGCTCGACACGCTTTGTCGCCAGGGCGGCGATGGCCAGCGGCGTCAACGCGTCGTGGCCGGTTTCCACCGTCATCACGGCATCGAAACCGGCCGCTTCGGCCGCCTGTGCCGTGGGGGTGACGGCCCGCCAGTCGCCCAGCGGAATTTTCGTAAAGACGCGCATCGTTACACCATCGTCAGGCCGCCCGAGACGCTGATGGTCTGGCCGGTCATGTAGGCGGACTCATCCGACAGCAGGAACGCGATCATCCCTGTGTAATCGTCAGGCTGTCCGATCCGTTTCAGCGGGATCGCCCGCGCCATCGCCTCGCCGATCTTGCCACCGGCGGGGGAGGATGCCTGGAAACTCTCGAACAGCGGCGTGTCGGTGGGGCCGGGGCAGACCACGTTCAGCGTCACGCCCTTGCGCGCCAGCTCGCGCGCCAGGGTCTTGGTGAAGGCGATCAGCCCGCCCTTGCACGCGGCGTAGACCGCTTCCCCGGACGAGCCCACGCGCCCGGCGTCCGAGGCGACGTTCACCACGCGGCCGAAGCCGTGCTGCGCCATGCCGCGTACCACCACGTGGTGCATGATCAGCGGCCCGCGCAGGTTGATGCGGATCACCTTGTCCCAGAAAGTCTCGTCGGTATCGAGGAAGTTGATCGGCACGTCCCAGCCGGCGACATTGGCCAGGCCTTCGGTCGGGCCGAACTCACGCTCGAACGCCGTGACCGCCGCCGTCACTTGTGCCCGGTCGGCGATGTCGACCTTGTAGGCCCGCGCGCGTCCTTCGTCGCAGTGCGACACCGTTTCCCGCGCGCCGGCTTCGTTCAGATCGAAGATGCCGACGATGCAGCCTTCCTCCACCAGCCGCAGCGCCGCCGCGCGTCCGATCCCGCTGGCGCCGCCGGTCAGGATCACGCGCCGTCCGTCCAATCCGCGCATCATCGCTCCCCCCGCGCCAGGCGGCGCTGGACGAAGTCCAGCCGGTCCTGGCCCCAGAAGATCTCATTGCCGATCACATAGCTTGGCGCGCCGAACACCCCGCGTTCCAGCGCCGCCTTGGTGTCCGCCGAGCGACGCTCCGCCCATTTTGGGTCGTCGGCGAACGGCATCACCTGTGCCGGATCGAGGTCGATATCCGCGATCAGCGCCGACAGGGTGGCGGGGTCGGCAGGATTCCTCTCCTCCTGCCACACCGCTTTCAGCACGCGATGCACCAGGCGGACGGCCGGCCGGTCGCCGGCGGTCTCACGCAGGCCGATCACGCAGGACGCGGCGGGCCGTTCGTCCGATGGAAAGAATTTCGGTTCCAGATTGATCGGGATGCCCAGGAATTCCCGCCAGCGCCGCAGCTCCTGCATCCGGTAGGCCTGGCGCTGCGGCGCGCGCTTGGGCAGCGGCAGGCCGCCCGAGGCGGGGAAGATGCTCCCGAGATCGACCGGGAAGACCCGCAGCGTGGCGTCGTTGGCCATCGCCATGGCCTCGATCCGGGCGGCCCCCAGATGGGTCCAGGGCGAGTTCAGCGACACGTAGTAGTCGATATGCAGTGCCATGGCGCTTCCTCTTGGGATTGGCGACAATCCTGATGGACACGCGCCCGCTCGGCAAGGGAGCTGGGTCCTCTCCCCGGTGTCGTGGTCGGCTTTCTCCTTCCGTGTCATGGCCGGCGCCCTCCGTGACATGGCCGGTGCTCCCTCCGTGTGATGGCCTGCGCCGACCATGACACGGGGGGCGACCATGACACCGGAAGGGGGCACCTACGACACCGGGAGTATCAACGACAGAGGGGACGGCACCGTCCGCCCCTCCCCTGTGCGATCACGACGCCGCGCGGGCCGGCGCCGGCTGTGCCGGGGCACGGTGAGCGGCGTCCCACATCAGGCGTGGATCGAAGGTCTCGGCGGCGAACATCGTCAGGATGACGACCGCGCAGAAGGCGACCGCGCCAAGCCCCGGCTCGATGGTGATCACCGTGCCGAACCGGACCAGGGCACCCAGCAGCGCCTCCATGAAGATGTCGATCATCGACCACCGCCCGATCCAGCAGATCACCCAATAAAGGCGGGTCCGGTCGCGCAGCCAGCCGATCCGGCCGGTCTGCGTCGCGATCAGCAGCGTCGACAGACCGACCAGCTTCAGCATGGGCACCGCGATGGAGGCGAAGAACACCAGCGCCGCGAGCGGATACATGTGCGACGAAATCAATTCCTCCACCCCGCCCAGGATGGTGCTGGGTGTCCCCGCGCCCAACTGCATCACCGTCAGCACGGGGAAGTAGTTGGCCGGCACATACATGACCGCCGCCGCGATCACCAGCGCCCAGGTGCGCGCGATCGCGTCCGGCTTGCGGCGGTGCAGCCGGCTGCCGCAGCGCGGGCAATGCCCGTGATCGTCGGCGGGCACGCTGACCAGCCGGCAGGTCTCGCAGCAGACCGCGCCCGGCTGATAGCCGACATCCAGCCGCCTGTCCCGACGCTGGTCCAGACGCTCCCAGATCTCCTCGCGGTCCAGGGCGCTGTCGGCCCAGATCAGCATGACGGTCAGCACCAGCAGCACATAGACGCCGATATCCAGCGTGATCTGCACCAGGTCGCCCAGCTTCACATAGGCGACGAACACGCCGAACACGAAGACCTCCAGCATCGACCAGGGCCGCAGCTTCTCGACCCAGGCGAAGATCCGGCGCAGATGCGGCGGCGGCCGCGCCTGATGGACGCGGATCAGGATATACAGCGTGCCCAGCAGCTTGCCGCCCGGCGCCAGGGCAACGACGAACAGCACGACGAATGCCAGCGAGGGCATGCCGCGCCGCACCAGCTCCTCGGGTCCCGACAGCAGCCCCGCGGTCAGCGAGATGCCGGCGGTCTCCACGCTCATCATCGTGGTGCTGACCAGGACGGCCAGCAGCACCAGCGCCGCGACCGTCAGGGCCATCGAATGATCCAGCGCGTGCGTGCGTGCCCGCCGCAGCAGCGTGCCGCAACGCAGGCACTGCGCGCTCATGCCCTTGAACAGCGCCGGCACCGTCTGCACCGTGCCGCAGCCCGGGCATTCGCACAGGCGCGCGCGGGTGACCGGCTGCGGCGGCCGCCGCCGGATCATCGCGGTGTCCGGGCCCGCGCCAGCAGGTCGGCCAGACCGTCGGCCAGTTGCCCGACCGCGGTGCTGATGGCGGCGACCTGCGCCGCGGTGTCCGGCCCACTGACCGGGACGGTGAAGCGGAAACTGCGCAGCACCGGCGCCGCCTGCCGAGCGACGGTGAGGCTGGCCTGGGCCTGCAGCAGAACGGCGCCGGTGGCGTCACGGTCCAGCCGCTGGACGTTCAGCTCCAGCGTCGCGTCGGGCCTGGCCGATACCGCACCGCCTTCGCCCAGCACCGTGCTCTGCGGCAGGCGCTGCCCCAGTTCCTCGACCAGCACGCGGGACAGCATCGCCGGCAGCGGTTCGCCCCACCAGTCATTCGCCAGCACATCGACGCGGTAGCCCTCGGCCGACCGCACGATCGGCGTGCGGTCCAGATAGCGGGCGATGGCAACCTGCTGCAGCACGATCACCCTGGGGCTGCCGCTGCGCTCGGCCCCGGGCACCGGCGCGATCGTATACAGTGCCGGGTTCGGCGAGTCGCCGCAGCCCGCGACGGCGGCGACGCCGGACAGCACGACGGCGGCCAGGGCGCGTCGCCGCGCCCAATGCGGGATACCAGGGCGTATCATTCCAATCCTCCGGTGGTACGCCCCTTGATCAGGGCTTCAGGGTGCCGCGTCAGCAGATCGGCCAGGCTGCGGATCGAGCGTAACGCCTCATTCAACTGCGCCAGCAGCCGCTCGAGGTCGCGGTTGAACCGGGTGTTGTTGCCATAGCCTGAATCGAGCGAGAGCATCAGCCGGTTCGCGCTGCTCAGGGCCCGCTGCAATCCGGCGGAAACCTCCGGCAACTGCTTCATCGTCGGGGTCAGGCCGGTGTCGATCTTCTGCACGATCGCCTGGATGCCACGCACCGCCGCCGACAGCTCGGTCAGCGTCTGCTTCGCCTGCGGGTCGCCGGTCAGGCCGTTCACCGAGCTGAGGATCTGGTCCAGGTTCTGGCCGATCCGGGCGAACGGGATCTGGTTGACGCTGTCGAGCAGGGCCGAGGCCGACGCCTGCAGCCCGGACAGCCCCGCGCCCTCGGTGGTCGGGATCAGGATGTCGTTGCCCTGCATCCGCACTTTCGCCGGCGGCGCATTCTTTTCGAACTCCAGCGCGATATATTGCTGGCCGGTGATCAGGCTCGCGCTTTCCAGCTTGGCGCGCAGGCCGCGATCCACCAGCGCCTGCGCGGCGTCCAGCATGCTGGGAAACAGTTGCTGCGTGCCGACGCCCAGGATCCGCTCCGGCTGCAGCTCGAAGCGGACGGGGGCGACGATCGCCCGGTCCGCCCGGTCGAGCTCCAGGTGAACGCTCAGCACCTGTCCGACCTTGAGCCCATGCATCGTCACGTCGGCCCCTGGTTCCAGCCCGCGCACCGAGCCGGAGAAATACGCGATGACGGAAACATTGCGGCTGTAGTCGGCGGCGGCTGCGGTGTCGCGGTTGGCAAACAGCGGGAACTCGGTGGTCGTGTGCGTTTCCACCTGGCCGGGCCGCAGGGTGGGCGCGTCGAAGGCGATGCCGCCCAGCACCAGCGCCCGCAGCGACTCGAGCTGCAGCTCGATGCCGCCGCTGCCCAGCTTCACGTTCAGGCCCGAGGCGTTCCAGAACCGCGTCTGGTCGTTGACGTAGCTGTCATAAGGCGACCGCACGAAGGCGTGGATCGTCACGCTTTCGGCCATGTGCGCCAGGTCCCAGCCCAGCACCTCACCAACCTGCAGGTCGCGGAAGAAGATCGGCGAGCCGAGGGAGATCGAACCCAGGCGATTGGCCTTCAGCAGGAAGGTCCTGCCGGGGACGTTGGCCTGCATCACTGGCGGGTTCTCGGAACCGACGAAGTCGCGCCGGTCGCGCGAGTCCGAGGTGCCCGGCATCATTCCGACATAGGAACCGGACAGCACCGTCTCCAGCCCCGTCACGTTGCCGGCGAACAGCCGCGGCCGCACGACCCAGAACACCGTGTCGTCGGTGATCAGGTCGGTGGCTTCCTTGGTCGTGGCGATCGTCACCACGACCCGGCGGTGGTCCGGCGTCAGCCGCAGCGATCTGACCGTACCGATCACCAGCTCCTTGAACTTGAGCTGCGACTGGCCGGCCTGAAGCCCCTCGGCCGTTTCGAAGGAGATCGTGATGACCGGGCCTTCCTTGGACAGCGTCTGCCAGGCCAGCCATGCGCCCAGGCCGATCGCCAGCAGGGGGATGATCCACATCACCGAAATCCGCCTCGAGTGACGGGTCGTGGCGACGGGCGGCGTCAGCGTACCGCTGGTGTCACTCATCACGGTTACTCCGCATGTGATCCCGTTCGTGGAAGGCGGACCTGCCGGCCTCACCGGCGCCGGTCATCGTTGATGCGCGATGCCGCCCCCGTCCCGCAAGCCCCCAGGCGATGAAACCATGGCTGGACGGGATCACGCCGCGCGGCATCATGACGCGACCACTTCCAGGGAGGAAGCCGTCATGAAGTTCGGTGTTTCGATGTTCTTTACCGACTATGCGATGGCGCCGGGCATGCTGGGGCCGGCGCTGGAGGTGCGCGGCTTCGAGTCCGTCTGGGCGCCCGAGCATTCGCACATCCCGCTGAGCCGTCGGACCCCGTTTCCAGCCGGCGGCGATCTGCCGAAGAAATATTACGACGCGATGGACCCGTTCGTCGCACTCACCGCCGTCGCCGCCACCACCACGACCCTCATGCTCGGCACGGGCGTCTGCCTGATCGCCCAGCGCGATCCGATCCAGACCGCCAAGCTGGTGGCCTCGATCGACCAGGTATCGGGCGGGCGGTTCCTGTTCGGCATCGGCAACGGCTGGAATCAGGACGAAATGGAGAATCACGGCACGGTCTTTGCCACTCGCCACAAGCGGGTGCGCGAGACGGTGGAGGCGATGCGGCGCATCTGGACCCGGGATATCGCGGAATATCACGGCGAGATCGTCGATTTCGGCCCGATGCAGGCCTGGCCCAAGCCGGTGCGGAAACCCCATCCGCCGGTCTATGTCGGCGGCGCGTTCCCCTACTCGGCGCGGCGCGCCATCCGCTATGCCGACGGCTGGCTGCCACAGGCCGCCCGCCGCGGCGCCTATCGGCAGATCGCCGACATGATCCCGGAATTCCGCCGCATGGCGGCCGAGGCGGGGCGCGATCCGGATTCGATCGCGATCACGGTCTGGCATGGGCGCCAGGACGCGGATGTGATCCGGCGCTATGCCGATCTCGGCGTCGAACGGGTGGTGTTTCCGCTCGAATCCGCGCCGGCCGAAGCGCTGTTGCCGGTGCTGGACGATCTGGCGGCGTTCATCCGGCGCGCCGGCGCGTAAGCTTGTGCCGGGCCGCATGCTGGTCCGGCATCACGGACGAAGAAGAACCAAGGGAGACGTTCCATGCGCTGTTTCATCGCCGTTCTGACCGCGCTCATGCTGCTGGGGGTGCCCGCGCTGGCGCAGGACAGATATCCCAGCCGCCCGGTCAGGCTGATCGTGCCGTTCGCGCCGGGCGGGCAGACCGACATCACCGCGCGCCTGATCTCGAACCATGTCAGCCAGACGATCGGACAGCCGCTGATCATCGAGAACCGCAGCGGCGCCGGCGGCAGCGTCGGCACCGAGATCGCCGCCAAGGCGCCGCCCGACGGGTACACGCTGCTGCTGGCGACGAGCTCGACGCATTCCACCAACCCCCATATCTATCCGAAGCTGAGTTACCATCCGGTCGACAGCTTCACGCCGATCGGACACATCACCATCGCCCCGATGGCGCTGGCCGTGCATCAGTCCCAACCGTTCCGCACGGTGGCCGAACTGGTTGCGTGGGCGAAGGCGAATCCGGGGCGGCTGAATTATGGCTCATCCGGGGTCGGGTCACTGAACCATATCATGGGCGAACTGTTCAACAAGTGGGCGGGGATAGAAACGACCCACATCCCCTATGCCGGCGCCGGGCCCGAGATGGCCGACCTGATGGCCGGCGTCATCCAGATGGACTGGAACGCCGCGGCGGTGCTGACTGGCGGGGCGAAGACCGGGCGGATCCGCATCCTCGCCACCACCATGAGCCGGCGGGCGCTGGCTTTGCCGGAGCTGCCGACGGTGGCGGAGTCAGGCTATCCCGAGATGAACGCGTTCAGTTGGACGGTGCTGTTCGGCCCGGCAGGGCTGCCGCCCGAGGTCGTGACGGTGCTGAGCAAGGCGGTCAGCGCCGCGCTCGCCGACCGATCCGTAACGGCACGGATGGCGGAGATCGGCGCCGAACCGGTGCCCGACAGCACGCCCGAGAAGACGGCGGCGTTCGTGAAGGCGGAATACGAGCGGTGGGGGCCGCTGGTGAAGCTGTCGGGGGCGAAGGTGGAGTAGAGATCTGCCTGGCGCGGCGTGCCACCCCGGCGGCGTGGTGGCTTTTGCGCGTCGGGGTGGCTCCTGCGCGTCGGCGGCGGCGCACCGTGACTGGCCCTCCGTTTCACCGTCGCTGACCCTCCGTGTCATGGTCGGCGCAGGCGGACCATCAACGACTTCGCTGTTCCGGACTGGAAAAGTCATGGATGGTCGGCCTGCGCCGACCATGACACGAAGGGGTGCGACCACGACACGGGGCACACCGGCCCCGACACGGGGCACACCGGCCCCGACACGGGGCACACCGGCCCCGACACGGGGCACA
>WBZO01006559.1_pt1 | contig 11227 bp, 10 predicted proteins | sample 5204261 | NCBI WGS metagenome assembly WBZO01 (sample SAMN12412400, study PRJNA552823) | activated sludge metagenome | isolation source: activated sludge from anammox sidestream of wastewater treatment plant... | place: USA: North Carolina | collected 2017-09 | reverse complement strand
CGAGCTCACGGTGCGCATCGACGCGCAGTTCCTCTACGACCTGCGCGCCGACGGCCTCATCGTGGCGACCCCGACCGGGTCGACCGCCTATGCGCTGTCGGCGGGCGGCCCGATCATCCAGCCGGGCGTGCCGGCGCTCGCGCTGGTGCCGATCTGCCCGCACACGCTGTCCAACCGCCCGATCGCGGTGGCCGAATCGGCGGCGCTCGAGATCACCGTGAAGCGCGGCGCCGACGCGCGCCTGCACCTCGACGGCCAGCCGCAGTTCGACCTCGCCGAGGGCGACCGCGTGGAGATCCGCCGCGCGCCGCACGCGGTGAGGCTCGTCCACCCGCCCGGCTACAGCTACTACGCGATGCTGCGCGAGAAGCTGCGCTGGAGCGAGAGCCTCTTCTAGCCGCGCCGGCGCGCCGTGCTGATCCGCCTGTCGGTCCGCGACTTCGCGCTCGTCGACGCGCTCGAGCTCGAGTTCGAGCGCGGCTTCACCGCGCTCACCGGCGAGACCGGCGCGGGGAAGTCCATCCTGGTCGACGCCCTCGAGCTCGCGCTCGGCGCGCGCGCGGACGCGAGCGTCGTGCGGGCCGGCGCCGAGCGCGCGGAGGTGGCGGCGGAGTTCGCGGTCGAGCGCATGCCGGCGGTGCAGGCGTGGCTCGCCGAGCGCGCGCTCGAAGGCGACGAGAACAGGGTGCTCCTGCGCCGCGTCGTGGACCGCAACGCGCGCTCGCGCGCGTTCGTCAACGGCGCCGCGGCGACCGTCCAGCAGCTGGGCGAGCTCGGCGAGCTGCTCGTCGACATCCACGGCCAGCACGCGCACCAGTCGCTCGTACGCGCCCCCGCCCAGCGCGAGCTGCTCGACGCGCACGCCGGCCTGGCGCCCGCGGTGCGCGAGGTCGGCGCCGCCTACCGCGACTGGCAGCGCCACGCGCGGCTGCGCGCAGAGCAGGAGACGCACGCGGCGGCGCGCGCCGCCGAGCGCGAGCAGCTCTCCTGGCAGGTCGACGAGCTCCGGCGGCTCGCGCCGCGGCCGGGCGAATGGGACGAGATCCAGGCCGAGCAGAGCCGGCTCGCGCACGCGGCGAGCCTCATCGACGGTGCGCGCGCGGCGCTGGACGCGGTCTCCGAGTCCGACGGCGCCGCGGCGGGCGCGGTCGCGGCCGCGGTGTCGCGGCTGCGGGCGCTCACCGGCTACGACGGCGCGCTGGCCGAGCCGGTCGCGCTCCTCGACGGTGCGGCCGCGCAGATCGAGGAGGCGGCGCACGCGCTGCGACGCTACGCCGAGCGCGTGGAGCTCGATCCCGCGCGGCTCGCCGAGGCGGAGCGGCGCCTGGACGCGCTGCATTCGACCGCGCGCAAGTTCCGCATCGGCCCGGAGACGCTGCCGGCGCACGCCGAGCGCCTCGCCGCGCGGCTCGCGGAGCTCGACGCCGCGTCCGACCCGGAGGCGCTGCGCGAGCAGGAGGCCGCGGCGAAGGGTCGCTACGACAAGCTGGCGGCAGCGCTCACCGCGGCGCGCCGCCAGGCGGCCACGAAACTCGCGCGCCAGGTCGTGGCCGCCATGAAGGAGCTCGCGATGGCGGGCGGCAAGCTCGAGGTCGCGCTCCGCCCGGTCGCGGGCGGCAGCGCCCAGGGCAACGAGTCGGTCGAGCTCCTCGTGTCGACCAACCCCGGCGTCGAGCCGCGCGCCCTGGCGAAAGTCGCCTCCGGCGGCGAGCTCTCGCGCATCAGCCTCGCGATCCAGGTCATCACCGCGAAGGCCGCCGCGGTGCCCACGCTCGTGTTCGACGAGGTCGACGCCGGGATCGGGGGCGCGGTGGCCGAGGTCGTCGGGCGCAAGCTCCGGGTGCTCGGGGCCGAGCGCCAGGTGCTCTGCGTCACGCACCTCGCGCAGGTCGCGGCGCAGGCCGACCACCAGTGGTCGGTCGCCAAGCTGACGGTGAACGGCGCGACCCGCAGCCGCGTGACGGTGCTGGCGGCGGACGAGCGCGTGGAGGAGGTCGCCCGCATGCTCGGCGGGGTGAAGATCACCGACGCCTCGCGCAGCCACGCGCGCGAGATGCTGCGGTCGGCCGCGCGCGAGGCGTGAGCGGCGCCGCGCGCCGCGCGCGAGCGTCGGTTTGCCGCCCGGTCCCCCGGTCGGCTAGAATCGCGGTCGCCGTAGGCGCGTAGCTCAGCTGGCTAGAGCACTACCTTGACATGGTAGGGGTCGTTGGTTCGAGTCCAATCGCGCCTACCAACTTTCTCGCCCGTCACCGCGATCTGGACGACAGCCTAGCCGAGAGGAGAGCGAACGATGGCCGCAGTCACGCCCGGCGCGGCGCACCACGCGAATCTGCCGCCGCTCGCCTCGCGCTTCGTCGACGCCGCCGGGATGCAGTGGCAGGAGACGGCGTATCCCGGGATCGAGACCAAGACGCTGCTCGTCGAGCCCGAGTCCGGGCTGATGACGATGCTCCTGCGGATGGCGCCCGGGGCGAAGCTGCCCGACCACGAGCACGTGCGCATCGAGCAGACCTACGTCCTGGAAGGCAGCCTCGTCTGCGGCGAGGGCGAGTGCAGGGCGGGCGAGTTCGTGTGGCGACCGGCCGGCAGCCGCCACGACGCGTGGGGCGGACCCGCGGGCGGCGTGATGCTCGCGATGTTCCTCATCCCGAACAAGTTCTTCCACGCGGACGGCCGCGAGCTCGACTTCCTCGGCCGCGACTGGAGCGAGGTCTGGGGCGAGGCGCTGTTCTCCCCGCGCCGCGACGCGGGCGTCGCGGCCTGACCCCCATGCGAACGACGACCGGCAGCGCCTGATCCGGCCCGGCAGACCGCGCGATGGCAAAGGTGCGGTTCGCCCGCGCCTTTTTTGCTCCCGCAATCCCATCCGTAGATGATCAACATCCGACTCCCCGACGGCGCAGTGAAGGCCTTTCCCGGCCCGGTGAGCGTCGCCGAGGTCGCGCAGTCGATCGGTCCCGGGCTCGCGAAGGCCGCGCTCGCCGGACGCGTGGACGGAAAGCTCGTCGACACGTCGTTCAAGGTCGAGCGCGACGCCGACCTCGCGATCGTCACCGCGAAGGACAAGGACGGGCTGGACATCCTGCGCCACTCGACCGCGCACCTCCTCGCCTACGCGGTCAAGGAGCTCTTTCCCGACGCGCAGGTCACGATCGGCCCGGTGATCGAGAACGGCTTCTACTACGACTTCGCGTACCGGCGCCCGTTCACGCCCGAGGACCTCGCCGCGATCGAGAAGAAGATGGTCGCGCTCGCGCAGCGCGACCTCCCGGTCACGCGCGAGGTCTGGGAGCGGGACAAGGCGGTGGCGTTCTTCGAGTCGATCGGCGAGCACTACAAGGCGGAGATCATCGCGTCGATCCCCGCGGGCGAGCCGATCGGGCTCTATCGCGAGGGCGACTTCGTCGACCTGTGCCGCGGGCCGCACGTGCCGTCGACCGGCAAGCTGCGGGTCTTCAAGCTGATGAAGGTGGCCGGCGCGTACTGGCGCGGCGACTCGAAGAACGAGATGCTCCAGCGCATCTACGGGACGGCCTGGGCGAGCAAGGAGGAGCAGGACGCCTATCTCCACATGCTCGAGGAGGCGGAGAAGCGCGACCACCGCCGGCTCGGCACGCAGCTCGACCTCTTCCACACCCAGGACGAGGCGCCGGGGATGGTGTTCTGGCACCCGAAGGGCTGGGCGGTGTGGCAGCAGGTCGAGCAGTACATGCGCAAGGTGTACCGCGACAACGGCTACCAGGAGGTGCGCGCCCCGCAGATCATCGACCGCAGCCTGTGGGAGAAGTCCGGGCACTGGGAGAACTACAAGGAGAACATGTTCACCACGGCGTCCGAGAACCGCGACTACGCGGTGAAGCCGATGAACTGCCCGGGGCACGTGCAGATCTACAAGGCGCGCCTGCACAGCTACCGCGACCTGCCGCTGCGCTACGGCGAGTTCGGCGCCTGCCACCGCAACGAGCCCTCGGGCAGCCTGCACGGCATCATGCGCGTGCGCGCGTTCACGCAGGACGACGGGCACGTCTTCTGCACCGAGGACCAGATCCTGGACGAGTGCGTGGCGTTCACCGCGCTGCTGCAGAAGGTCTATCGCGACTTCGGCTTCGCCGACGTGATCTACCGGGTCTCCACGCGTCCGCCGAAGCGCGTCGGCGCCGACGAGCTGTGGGACAGGGGCGAGGCGGCGCTCGTCGAGTCGCTCAGGCGCTCGGGCTGTGAGTTCGCGATCTCGCCGGGCGAGGGCGCGTTCTACGGTCCCAAGATCGAGTACTCGCTGAAGGATGCGCTCGGCCGCGTCTGGCAGTGCGGGACGATGCAGGTGGACTTCAACATGCCCGGGCGGCTGGGCGCCGAGTTCGTGGCCGAGGACAACACCCGCAAGGTCCCGGTGATGCTGCACCGGGCGATCGTCGGATCGATGGAGCGCTTCATCGGCATCCTGATCGAGCACTATGCCGGCGCGTTCCCGGCCTGGCTGGCGCCGGTCCAGGCCGTGATTCTGAACATCTCCGAGCATCAGGCCGCGTACGCCGCGCAGGTCGCGGCGCGCCTCAGGGCGGCCGGTTTCCGGGTCGAGGCCGATTTGCGGAACGAGAAAATTGCTTATAAAATCCGCGAACATAGCTTGCAGAAGCTGCCCTACCAGCTGGTCGTCGGCGAAAAGGAAAGGGCGGCAAACAAGGTGGCCGTGCGCACCCGCGGCGGCGTGGATCTCGGCGCGCTGGACGTCGAGGCCTTCGTCGAACGCCTCCGGAACGAGGCGGTCCCGGGCGGCGCGGCCTGATTTTTTCAACGCGAAGGGGAAGCGAACATCGTCCAGGAAACGCGTGCGCAGCGGTTGAACGGCGAGATCACCGCACCGGAGGTCCGCCTGGTGGCCGAGGACGGCGAGCAGCTCGGCATCGTGCCGACCAGGGATGCGCTCCGGATGGCGGAGGAGCGCGAAGTGGATCTGGTGGAGATCGCGCCGCTCGCGAAGCCGCCGGTCTGCAAGCTGATGGACTACGGGAAGTTCAAGTACCGCGAGGCCAAGAAGGCGCACGAAGCCAAGCTCAAGCAGAAGCAGATCCAGGTCAAGGAAGTGAAGTTCCGCCCCGGCACCGACGAGGGCGACTACAGGATCAAGCTGCGCAACCTGACGCGCTTCCTGGAGGAAGGCGACAAGACGAAGGTGACGCTGCGCTTTCGCGGGCGCGAGATGGCGCACCAGGAGTTCGGGATCCGGCTGCTCGAGCGCGTGAAGGCGGACCTCGAACCCTACGGGGTGGTCGAGCAGTTCCCGAAGATGGAAGGCCGGCAGCTGATCATGGTGCTCGCGCCGAAGCGGTCGGGCGCGGCGCCGAAGAAGAAGCCGGCGGCGGCGAAGCCCGCGGGGGAAAAGCCCGCGGGCGAGAAGGCCGCAGCCGAGGCGCCGGCGGAAAAGCCGGCGGTGAAGTCGGCGACGCCGCAATAGCGGCCTCGCCACGCAGGACCCGCGCGCCGCGCGGGAAAACAAGTGGTGCCGCGGTCGTTGAAGCGCTCCCCAGCGGGAGCCACCCGGCGCCAGGCGAAAATCGGAGTCAGTCCATGCCCAAGCTCAAGACGAAGAAGAGCGCTGCCAAGCGTTTCCGCGTGAACGGCAGCGGTGGCGTGAAGCGCTCGCGCGCTTTTCTGCGCCACATCCTCACCAAGAAGTCCACCAAGCGGAAGCGTCATCTCCGCGGCACGACGGCGGTCCACGAGTCGGACACGCGCGCCGTGAAGCAGATGCTCCCGTACGCCTGATCGCGCGGAGGTCGAGACATGCCTAGAGTCAAGCGCGGCGTCACCGCGCACGCCCGCCACAAGAAGGTCCTCGCCAAGGCGAAGGGGTTCCGCGGCCGCCGCAAGAACGTCTTCCGCGTCGCCAAGCAGGCGGTCATGAAGGCGGGGCAGTACGCCTATCGCGACCGCCGCGTGAAGAAGCGCGAGTTCCGCGCGCTGTGGATCGCCCGGATCAACGCCGGTGCGCGCCAGTTCGGCCTGAGCTACAGCGCGTTCATGAACGGCCTCAAGAAGGCCGCGATCGAGATCGACCGCAAGGTGCTCGCGGACCTCGCCGTGGCCGACAAGGCCGCGTTCGCGAAGCTCGCCGAGCAGGCGAAAGCCCGCCTCGCGGCGTAGCGGCGCAGGCGCGCTCGGAGGTCCGGCGCGCCGGGCTGCGCACGGATGGACGATCCCGACGCCATCGTCGCCGCAGCGGCCGCGGCCTTCGCGGCCGCCGCCGATCCCGCTCAGCTCGAGCAGGCCAAGGCGCGCTTCCTCGGCAGGCAGGGCCGCGTCACCGAGCTCCTGAAGGGGCTCGGCAAGCTCCCGCCCGACGCGAAGCGCGCCGCGGGCGCGCGCATCAACGCGGCGAAGGACGCGATCGAGCAGGCGCTCGCCGACCGGCGCGCCGCGCTCGCCCGCGCGCAGCTCGACGCGCGCCTCGCCGAGGAGGCGATCGACGTCACGCTCCCGGGCCGCGACCGCGGGCGCGGCGGCATCCACCCGATCATCCGCACCTGGCAGCGCGTCGAAGCGATCTTCCGCTCGATCGGCTTCGACGTCGCCGACGGCCCGGAGATCGAGACCGACTGGTACAACTTCACCGCGCTCAACAACCCCGAGAACCATCCGGCGCGCTCGATGCAGGACACCTTCTACGTCGCGGAGAAGGACGCCGACGGACTGCCCCTGCTGCTGCGCACGCACACCAGCCCGATGCAGGTGCGCTACGCGCGCATGCACGCCCCGCCGCTCAAGGTGATCGCGCCGGGGCGCACCTATCGCGTCGATTCCGACGCGACGCACTCGCCGATGTTCCATCAGGTGGAGGGGCTGTGGATCGACGAGCAGGTCAGCTTTGCCGACCTGAAGGGGGTCTACACCGACTTTCTCCGCCGGTTCTTCGAGACCGACGATCTGCAGGTCCGCTTCCGCCCGTCGTTCTTCCCGTTCACCGAGCCCTCGGCCGAGATCGACATGGCGTTCCGCGACGGCCGCTGGCTCGAGATCTCCGGCGCGGGCCAGGTCCACCCGAGCGTCGTGCGCAACTTCGGCCTCGACCCCGAGCGCTACATCGGCTTTGCGTTCGGCTCCGGCCTCGAGCGCCTCACGATGCTCCGCTACGGCATCGACGACTTGCGGCTCTTCTTCGAGGGCGATCTCCGCTTCCTGCGGCAGTTCGCCTGACGCCGGCGCGCGACGATGCAACTGTCGGAGAAATGGCTACGCGCGCTGGTCGACCCGGCGCTGTCGAGCGAGGAGCTCGCGCAACTGCTCACCATGTCCGGGCTGGAGGTCGAGGCGTGCGAGCCGGTCGCGCCGGCGTTCACGCGCGTCGTGGTGGGCGAGGTGCTCGCGGTCGCGCAGCACCCGGGTGCCGACCGGCTCTCGCTCTGCAAGGTGGACGCCGGGCAGGGAGCGGCGCTCGACATCGTGTGCGGCGCCCCGAACGTCGCGGCCGGGATGAAGGTGCCGGTCGCGCTCGACGGGGCGGCGCTACCCGGCGGGCGCGCGATCCGGCGCGCGGACGTGCGCGGCGTCGCATCCGAAGGCATGCTCTGCTCCGCGCGCGAGCTGGGGCTCTCCGCGGATCACTCGGGCGTGCTCGCGCTCGCCGACGATGCGCCGGTGGGACGCGATTTGCGCGACTACGCGGCACTCGACGACCGGGTGATCACGATCAAGCTCACGCCCAACCGCGCCGACTGCCTGTCGGTGCTCGGCGTCGCGCGCGAAGTCGCCGCGCTGACCGGCGCGCCGCTGCGCGCGCCCGCATGCGCGCCGGTGCCCGCGCGCGCGTCCGACCGGCTGCCGGTGCGGATCGACGCGCCCGATCTCTGCGGCCGCTTCTCCGGACGCGTGATCCGCAACGTGAATGCGGCCGCGCCGACGCCGGAGTGGATGAAGCAGCGGCTCGAGCGCTCGGGGCAGCGGCCGATCTCCGCGCTGGTCGACATCTCGAACTACGTGATGCTCGAGCTCGGTCGGCCCACGCACATGTTCGACCGCGACAAGGTTGCGGGCGCGCTCGTGGTGCGCTGGGGGCGCACGGGCGAGAAGGTCGTGCTGCTCAACGGCCAGGAGGTCGAGGTCGACGAGACGGTCGGCGTCATCTGCGACGAGCGCGGGGTGGAGGCGCTCGCCGGCATCATGGGCGGCGACTCAACCGCGGTGAGCGACGCGACGCGCAACATCTACGTCGAGGCCGCGTTCTGGTGGCCGGCCGCGGTCGCGGGCCGCGCGCGGCGCTTCAACTTCACCACTGAGGCCGCGCATCGCTTCGAGCGCGGCGTGGACTTCGCCACGAACGTCGCTCACATCGAGCGCGTCACCGCGCTCGTGCTCGAGATCTGCGGCGGGGAGCCCGGCCCGGTCGACGACACCGTGACGCGGCTGCCGGAGCGCAAGCCCGTGCGCATGCGCGTCGCCCGCGCGCAGAGGGTGATCGGGGTGAAGATTCCCGGCGCGGAGATGGGGCGCGTCTTCGCGCGGCTCGGGCTCGAGCACCGGCGCGAAGGGACGGGCGCCGACGAGGCCTACGTGGTCGCGCCGCCTTCCTACCGCTTCGATCTCGAGATCGAGGAGGACCTGATCGAGGAGGTCGCGCGCGTCCACGGGTTCGACAACATCCCGGCCGTGCCGCCGTTGGCCGCCGCCGCCATGCGCTCGCCGCCGGAGAGCCGGCGTTCGCTGCACGACCTGCGCGCGCGCGCCGTCGAGGCGGGATACGAGGAAATCGTCGCCTACAGCTTCGTGGAGGCGGACTGGGAGCGCGACTTCGCCGGCAACGCGAACCCGATCCGGCTCGTCAACCCGATCGCGAGCCAGCTCGCGGTCATGCGCACGACGCTGATCGGGAGCCTGGTCGCGAGCGTCCGCTACAACCTTAACCGGAAGCTCACGCGCGTCCGCGTGTTCGAGGTGGGGCGGGTGTTCCTGCGCGCGCCCGGGGCGCCCGGCGGCGAGCTCGAGGTAGCCGGGATCCGCCAGCCGGTGCGCATCGGGGGCGCCGCGTTCGGTCCCGCGTTCGAGGAGCAGTGGGGCATCCCGCGCCGTCCGGTCGATTTCTTCGACGTCAAGGGCGACGTGGAAGCGATCCTCGCGCCCCTGACGGCCCGGTTCGTCCGCGGCGAGCATCCGGCGCTGCACCCCGGGCGCAGCGCCCGGATCGAGCTCGACGGCACCCCGATCGGCTGGATCGGGGCGTTGCACCCCGAGTGGCTGCAGCGCTACGAACTGCCGGGGCCGGTGATCGTGTTCGAGCTCGACGCGGCGCCGCTGATGCGGGTTGCCGTGCCGCAATACGACGCGATCTCGAAGTTTCCGGCTGTGACGCGTGACCTGTCCATCGAGGTCGGTGACGAGGTTCCGGCACATGCCTTGCTAGAGGCGCTCGCGGCGAGCCGCCCGGGCCTCGTCCAGACCGTCCGGCTGTTCGACCTCTACCGCGGCCAAAATGTCGCGGAAGGGCGAAAAAGCCTTGCGTTTCGGGTAGTTATGCAAGATACTGCCCGCACACTTACCGACGCCGAAGTCGACGCCGCGATGGCGGATCTCGAGCAGGTTCTCTCGACCCGATTCGGCGCACAAAGACGTGGATAGCGTGAAGGAAGAGGAGGGGAGAGACCCCTCCCTGGGGAGACAAATGACCCTCACCAAGGCCGAGCTGGCCGACATGCTCTTCGAGAAGGTCGGGCTGAACAAGCGCGAGGCGAAGGACATGGTCGAGGCCTTCTTCGAGGAGATCCGCATCGCGCTCGAGAGCGGGGAGAGCGTGAAGCTCTCCGGGTTCGGCAACTTCCAGCTGCGCGACAAGCCGCAGCGGCCCGGCCGCAACCCGAAGACGGGCGAGGAGATCCCGATCACCGCGCGGCGCGTCGTGACGTTTCACGCCAGCCAGAAGCTGAAGGCGCTGGTGGAGCAGGCGCAAGGTGGAAAACAACCACAAATCGGCGAAGGTTAGCCTCCCGCCGATCCCGGCGAAGCGCTACTTCACCATCGGTGAGGTGAGCGAGCTGTGCGGCGTGAAGCCGCACGTGCTGCGCTACTGGGAGCAGGAGTTCACCCAGCTGCGGCCGGTGAAGCGGCGCGGCAACCGACGCTACTACCAGCACCACGAAGTGCTGCTCATCCGCCGCATCCGCGAGCTCCTCTACGAGCAGGGCTTCACCATCAGCGGCGCGCGCAACCGGCTCGACGAGTCGATGCGCGAGCGATCGAACCACCGCGAGAAGGCCGCGGAAGCGCCCGCCCCGCTCGACGCGAGCGATTTCGCGCGCATCCGGCGCGAGATCTCGGGCGTGCTCGAGTACCTGAGCGCCTGAGCGGCGTTGCCGCCGCGGTTTTCCCTCGTATAATCCCCGCTCCGGTCGGGGCGTAGCGCAGCCTGGTAGCGCACCTGCATGGGGTGCAGGGGGTCGAGTGTTCGAATCACTTCGCCCCGACCAAAAATCAAGTAGTTAGATCCCCTTCAGTTTAGTCAACTGTCTCAAATCCCCTCTACTGTCTCAAATTCCTGCCTTTTTCTGGCCGCGGCGGTAGTGTCAGCGTGACCTCGCTGACCGGCGTGGTGTGCTGCTGCACGTAGCCTTCCGTCGTCGTAATGGTTGTGTGCGCCAGCCCTGCCTTGAGCTGCTCCAATGTGTAGCCCTGCGCCTTCGCGCAGCTCGCCGCAAAGGCGCGGAGGTCCTTTGCAGTGAGCCCCGAGCGCGGGCCTTTCACGGCCGCATATCCGGCGCGGATCGCCGCCCGATTGATGGCGCTGCGAATACCGAACGCAGTGTAGGGCCCGCCACTTTTCGTCTGGATCACGAAGGCATCCCCACCGGGGCCGGCCTTGATCTTCGCGAGCGAGCGCGCTCGCGTGAGCACCGCCTCCAGCGCCGCGGTGATCGGAATGTCGATCTCCGCGCCGCTCGACTTGGCGGTCTTCGTCGGCTCGAAATGGATCAACCGCTCACGCTCCAGAATCTGTGAGTAGCGGAGGTATCTGATCTCGGTCGTGCGCTGATACAGCAAGAAGGAAAGGTCCAGATAGCACTGAACCGTCAGCCCCGCGCGCACGTCGTGACGGAGCTCCCCGTTCGCCCGCCACCATTTCGATTCGTCCGGGGTGGGGAGCAGCGCATCGCGGATCGCATGAAACGACTCGTACGTCCACTTGGACTTGTGCTTGGCTCCGCTCTTGACCCACAGATCCCTGCAGGGATTGTCAGTTCGA
>WBZO01006558.1_pt1 | contig 11229 bp, 10 predicted proteins | sample 5204261 | NCBI WGS metagenome assembly WBZO01 (sample SAMN12412400, study PRJNA552823) | activated sludge metagenome | isolation source: activated sludge from anammox sidestream of wastewater treatment plant... | place: USA: North Carolina | collected 2017-09 | reverse complement strand
CCCTTGATTTCATGTAATTTCTACCCTACAGGGCAGCACTCAAAAGCGCGAATTTCGCCTTCTTGTGCCGCAGTTCCAGCCGACCCAGCGCTTGACCGATGCGATTGTTCGCTGCGGTCTGGCGTTTCATGACAACCCCTGTGTCATGTCGGAAGCCCCGTGCGCCAAGTGTGCTCCACGTTTCCGCGTCGATCCGCTCGCGTCTCGCTCGGACCACTTTCATCACTTCCGGTTCGTGTTCGATACCCCGTTGTCGCCGGCGGCATCCGTAGACGATCCGGAAATAGGGCATCAGGTGCTTGCGGAACTTAAAGTTGAAGAGGTTGGAAAGATCGGTCAAGCCGTTCGCTGCCAGCCCTGCTCCCGACAGGCGCACCTCCATACGAACGACCTGTTCGTGCCATTCCAACCCCCGTCCTTGGTCGATCCCCTTCACATACAACTTCACCTGCGCCGGATTCGTCCGGTGGCCCCATACGGCCTGATACGTCGTTCGCGGTAGCCGCATGTCGCACGGTTCGATTCCGCGCTTGAACGGGTTGAATACACCCATCACTTCACGCGACAGCAGCGGTGCACCATACGGTTGCAGCCCCGCGAGCAACTCGCGGTAAAGACGCTTCATGAGCGTCGCGTGTTCATCGGCGTTCCGGGCCGTTTTCGGCCGACAGTCGACCGCGACCTCAAGCTCCAGTATTTCCGGGTTGCAAAGGGCGTTCCGGAGGATATGCACATCCCCCGGGGAAGCGTCGTGGATCGAAAGGCGCTTGTAGTGCTCCTTTCTCGACCATTTGGGCGTGCCGTCGAGTGCCGGCAGACGGCACTTGCTCGGTGTGGCGATAGTTACGAAATCAATCTTCGCGCCCACTTCGAAGTCGTCAAAATCTGCAGGCGTGACGATGCGATCCGATTCCATGTCGGTTTCCTTGGAAAGTTGAGGGATCGCTCGTCGGGCCCGTCGAGTTGGGAAAAGTATAGTGATCGGAGTAGGTCGCGTTACGGGCGCTTTTCCGCCCCGCTACGCGTGCCTCCTCGGGTGGGGCTACTCCCCTACCTACTTTTCGAGCGACGCGTCTGAGCGCGTTTTGAGCTGGCGACGAGCCACTCGAAAAGTGCGGTCTCTGTCGCGCGCACAGGCGCGTGCGCGCGGTGGAGCGCAACCCTCGAAGATCAGGATGTCATTGACGCGAAATGAACCGACGAACGGTCGGTTTCCGCTTCCTATGGGGTGGGTGGCGAAGACGATGCCAGCTTCATCGCAATGGACTCGGGGCGTAGGTGGGTATAACGCTGAAGCATGCGCAGATCCTTGTGCCCGGTGATCAGCGCGACTTCCATGAGATTCAAGTCGCCGCGTTCGAACAGGCGGCTCGTCGCCTCGTGTCGCAGGTCGTGAAAATGCAGCCCTTCCAAGAAGTTATTCGACTTGCCCGCTACCTCCCCCTTCTCCCCTTCGAGGAAGCGCTTCCTAGCCCGTTCTGATGCCCTTTGGAACGCTTGGTGGACCGACCTCCCCGTCATTCCGAAGACGGAGCCGCTCGGCCGTCGTGGCAGCTGTTCGAACACGGCGATTGCGTCGGGCGACAGGGGGACGCAACGAGGCTCGCCGTTCTTCGTTGTGGGAAGTCGCGCAACTCGACGACGAAGATCGACGTTCTCCCAGTTCAACGCAACGATCTCGCCACGACGCATCGCCGTTGCCACTGCGAGTCTGACGATCGGACCCAGCTGCGCCGACTCGGTCTCGTCAACGATGGCTTCGATCTCTTGCTGGCTCACCCTTCGCTCTCGACCTCGGGGCGGCTTCGGTTTCGCGATCCGTGCGGTCGGGGGCTTCCCGGGTAGCGGCATGCCCTTGTCATGCACGAGCCAGGTGTAGACGCGGTTCAAGAGCTTCAGCTCGTGCAGGACGGCTTGCGGGCCTACTTCGCGCAATCGCTTGTCGCGATACGCTGCTACATCCTTCGGTTGCAGATACGCGAGCGCAAAGCTACCCAGGTGGCGGTCGAGTGTTGCGATCCGGTAGGGGTCGGAGGTTTGTCCGCGCCGGAGCGCAACGACCTCGGATCGGAACTGACCAAGCGCCTCGCGCACGGTCATTCGCTCTGCTGCACGAGCATCGACGAACACCCCCCGAGCCAACTCTGCTTCGAGTGCTGTCGCCCAGCGCACAGCATCGGAACGGTTCGTGAACGTCCTGCACTGCGCTGGATACCCCTTTCGTCTGACCTTCGCTTGCCAGCTACCCTGTTCTCGCTTTGTGATCGTCGCCATTGCCGTTGTCGCGCCAGTGTCCCTTGATAGCTGCACGGCAAGTGCAGCCGCCTGTGTAGGGCACTGATCGGCAAGGCGCTTCTCAGACACGCTCGGGGTTCCGCCCGCCCCCTCCGAAGCCAGGGGTCGCTGGTTCGATCCCAGCCGGGCGCGCCACTTTGCGGGACTTTGGTCAAAATCCGCGGTCAAAGTACGGCGCTGCTCTGGCTAAAACCGCTTGCCTAGACGCGATTCCAAACCTCCTGGAGTCGCACGATGGTCAAGAAACGCCGGTCGTCTTACCAGCGCCTCGAGCGCAACATCTACATTGATCAGCGAAACGGAAGCTTCCGCTTCCGGGTCGCTGTGCACTACAAATTTATCCGCACCTTGGCACGTGTCGGGTTCGAGTATTTGTCGCTCCAGTCGACATTTCAGTGACAATGAGAGTCGCTCGAAACTCCCGGATTGAAGATGCATGGAACGCTTCACCATCTCGCTCGACAACGCGCTCGCGACGCAGTTCGACGAGCATATCGCCGCGCGCAGCTACGGGAATCGCTCGGAAGCAATCCGGGATTTGATTCGCAGCGCCATCGAAGCGGATCGCCAACGCGGCGAACCCGGCACCCTGTGCATCGCGAACCTCTCGTACGTCTACAATCATAATGAGCGCGAATTGTCAGAGCGTCTGGCCGACCTGCAACACGATCATCATGACCTAATGGTGACCACCATGCATTGCCACCTCGATCACGCGCACTGCATCGAGTCGGTCATCCTGAAGGGGCCTGCCGCCGCTGTACGGCGATTTGCCGACGCCCTCGCCGCCGAGCGCGGCGTGCATTACGGCAAGCTGAACCTGATCAGCCTCGAAGCTGACTATGGTCTCTGTCAGGACGGACGTTCCATGCACAGCCATTTGCACCCTGCGACCTGACGGCGGGGTCCCGGCCGCTTGACGACAGAGGGGGACCGGACGTCAATAACCGGGTCGCACCATCAATCGCACCGTCCGCGGCTCGGCCGGATGCGCATGTCGGTCGGCTACCGGTGCGCCCTCGGCGGGTAACCGTGACTCATAGAAGTACTCGATATCGTTGGCTTTCCGGTTGAACAGGTTGAAGACATCGAGGGTCAATTCACTGTTGCGCCAGAGTTTTCGGCCGATGCGCAGATTGGCGGTCAGCGAAGAGCGTGAGCGAACGCTGTCGTCTTCGGTCAGCGGGCCCGAGCCGAGATAGCGCCACTGCACGCCGGCTGTCCAGGGGCCGAGGTTGCGGGCGGTCACGGCGAATGATGCTACCTTGCCCACGCTGTTCGGAATCCGGCCGCCCGCCGAATCGAAGTCGGAGAAACGGGCGCGTGACCACGCCAGGTCGGCATCCACCAGCAGCCACGGCACGGGAATCCAGCGGTTGCTCCACTCGACCCCGCGTCGAGCGCTCGGCCTGCCGGGCTCGGTCGTACCTGCATCGCCGACATAGACCAACTCCGAGTCGAAGTCGAGCTTCCATAGAGCAAGGGAACTCTGCAGCCCCGGAACCCACTCGGTGCGCATCGCGACTTCCATTCCGCTAGACGAGACCAGGCCCGGCACCTTGTCGATCGGCTCTCCCGTTCGCGGATCCCTCGTCGCGGTAGTGCCCCGTGCGTCGTTGCTGTGAAAGCCGCGACCGGAATTCAGGAAGACTTCGGTTCGGGCCCGCGGTCCAAGGATCAGGCTAAACTTGGGGGACAGGACGCCGTCGCTCGCCTTGCCGGAGTTGGCGGGCAGCGTGAAGCTGTCGACGTCGAATCACACGTTGTCGGCACGCCCGATATCGTGATCGAAGGCGTGACTGGCGCTCAATCCGTAAACGCTTCGCCTGTCCTGCTGCGAAAACTGGTCGCCGTCCGCGGGCCGTTCCAGCGCATAGGTGAAATTGGAGAAGAGCTCGGTCTGGTAGTCGATTGCATACGCTGCCACGTTCGTCATGCCCGCGCCGCCGCGCCGATGCCATTCGCCGGAGAGGCTCCTGCGTCGGGTCTCGCCCCCGTCGGTCGGGTCAAGTGAATCGAAGCGTCCGAAGCGCCTGCCGCTCGAGGGGTGGATGGTGCCGACCAGGCGCTGGGGAATCTGGTCAGTCGATGTCCACCGGGCGCCGTAGCTCATGACGCTGGTACTCCAGCCCTTCATGGCGTTTCCGCCGCTCAGCGTCAGTACCGCATTGGTTCGGTGCAGGTCTTCGGGCACGGCCCACGGCCCGTCGTTGCGCTGCGATTCGATGGCGCCGAGCACCCGGATGCCGGAGCCGATCTCGGTCGATCCGGCTGCGACCCCGCGTCGATATCCGCGTTGGCCCAGCGTGATCGCGGCGAACGGGGCGTCGATCGTGTTGCGGTAGACGATGTCCGCCGAACCACCCGATGCGAAGTCGCCGTTCTTCGCGAAGTACGGGCCCTTGCGGTACTCGATTCGGCTGGCCAGCTCGGGGATGAGGAAATTCAGTTCCGAATAGCCCTGTCCATGCCCGTGCGTGGGCATATTCACCGGCAGGCCGTTAACGGTGGTGGCGAAGTCGGTGCCATCGTCCAGATTGAAGCCACGGAGGAAATACTGGTTGGCCTTGCCGTCGCCGGAGTGCTGCGTGACGATGACACCGGGAACGAGCTCGAGGATCTCGCCGCGGCGAAATGCCGGGCGGCTCTGGAGAAGGTCCGAGCGAATGACTCCCTCGGATGCCGCATCCGATGTCCCGATCGCGTTGTCATAGTGCCTGCCCACGACCTCGACAGCCTCGAGTCTTTCCCGGGCGATAGAGGTCGCAGGGGAAGGCATCGCGTGGTCCTCCTGCTGCCCTCGCGCCGGCACGACGACGCAGGCCAGGGCCGTTGCCAGGAGGGCCGCACGAGACATCGTGGGGCGCGAACGCGGCGACAATGCAATCAGGACATCTCGGAACCAATACGCGTTGGGATTACGCGCACGACCGCGGCGCGAGGAACGGGATTCGAAACCCGGGATCTTAGGCTGTCGTGCGCGCGACAAGCGGTTGGCGGGCAAGCCTTTGCGCCGCCAGGTAGCTGACGGCCACGATCAGCACCACTAGGCCGCCGAAGACCAGCTCCTTGCCTTCGCTCCAGCCTTCCACCGCGGGCGAGACCAGCTTGCCGATACCGAAGGCCGCGACAAGCAGGCTCACGGCGGATACCGCCATGCTCATGACTCGCGAGGCGATCACCGCAACCTGGTCGGCGCGGACGATCAATCGCGAGATCCACCAGCCGTTGGCGCCGTCTGTCGCGAGCATGCCAAGCAGGAAGAGCGAGCCGAGAGTGAGCGCGTGCGCGACGCCCCCGAACTGAGTGGCCGTGATCGCGAAGAGCGCTGATTGGCTGACCGTGTCGAAGGACAGCGCGAACAAGGCTCCCACTCCGGCCACACCGAGCGGGCGACGCGCTGTTACGAAGCGTCCAAGGAAGCGCCCCTTGATGCCGACGAGCTGCACTACGCTGCCGGATGGAGCCCGCACGACGGCGTGAAGATTGACCAGACCCAGGAGTAGTAGGAAGCCGATCGAAACCCAGGCGCCAAACGCATCAAGCCATGATGGCGGGGCCCAATGCTCGCTCAGCAGGCCGACCGCTGCTGCAACGGCGAGAACCACCACACCGTGTCCCAGGGAAAAGAGCGCACCGCAGTATCGCGCGTGGGCCTGACGATGGTGTGCACCAAGTCGGGTCAGTCCGTCGATGGCTGCGAGGTGATCGGCATCGAAGCCGTGGCGCATGCCGAGCAGGAAGACGAGCGAGCATAAGGCGCTCCATTCAGTCGGAAGATCGTGCATAACAGCGCAATCGCAATTAACCCGTGTTGTGTGTATGAAAAGAGCTAATGTTCATCTTATTGGCTCTCCCTCGTTTCGGCAAGACGTGAGCTGTGAAGGATGTGCTTATTGGATCATCGAGGTTCCCACCAAGCAGGTGGTTTGCCAGTGACTGTCGGCTTCGAGTTGCGGGCGACGAAGCGCACGCTACGAAAGGCCAACTAACGGATCGGTGGCGGACCGCGGAAATCCGCGCGCGTCGCACCCATGGCACAATGCTTCGCACGACGACCCCGCCAACGGGGACCGAAATGCCCGACTACCTGATGGCCACGTGAACAGCGACGCGCAGCTCTGGGCGCAGTACCGCAGCGGCGTCCCCGGAACCGCGCGTCGGCTGGGTCGGAATGCTGGTGTTTCGCGGTCGCCTGGAGCACACGCTGAGCGGCGAGCCTCCTTACGCGGAGACGGTGCTGCGCTTCCCGGACCTCGCGTCCGATCGACGGCTGGCATCGCTCGGCCGAGTACCAGGCGCTGATCCGGCACTTCGCGTCGAGTTCGCGCGAGTGGCGCGCTCGCGACGCACACCGCGGGCAGTAGCACTGCGTGCGCGCACCGTCTTGATAACCGCCGACGGAATCCGCTCGGGAGAAATCGGCGATCGACTAGAGATTTCCCAGCCAGGTGGCGCGCTCCCTAACGTCGCGCGCCCGGGCGGGCCTCGTTCGCTGAACGACCAGGGCGTGGCCGAATTGCATAACCGCGCGCTCCAAACTTGCCCGGTCAAGCAGACGCATTGGAGCGTACGAAGCTTTGCGGCTGAGGCCAGCATCAGCAAGGACATGGCGCACCGGTTGTTCGTGCGGCAGGCTTGGCGCTGCACCGGTCGCACAGCTTCAAACTCTCCAACGATCCGGCCTCCGTCGAGAAGGTGCGCGACATCACGGGTCGACGAGAAGAGCCAGATTCAGGCACTCGAACGCACGCAACCCATGTTGCCCATGGGCTTGGGTTACGTAGAGGCACCACGCACGACTACGTACGACACGGAATGGAACTGCGACTGCCGCTTTACGTGTTCTGCGGCCAGGCGATGCACCTTGATGCATCGGTTGAGCGCGATCGTACTGGTCGGGATCGAACCGGAGCGTGCAACGGCCAGCACGATCCGCGTGCGGCGAGCTGCAACTCGTGACGCTGCGCCGAACGGTGTTCGGTATACGTTCCGAGCGCATTGCGGGTCAGGCCAGTCTGTTCGATTAAAAGGCCGCGCCGTCGCTGCCGTATCGTGGGCGACCTTTCCCGGCAGCCTACCGACGCATTGCCACCCCAAGTGACCGGCGACGATGCGTAACTGCGATCGTGGGAGTTCCAGTTCCGCCAGCACATCTTTCCGACAACGTCGGCCTTTTCTGTGCGTAGTTGAGCAAGATCAAAGACCCCCTCACCAGTCTAGGCGTGAACTGACTGCATCCGATTCGCGGATTCGCCGACCACAAAGGTGTGGGGCTATGACAACAACGCAGCCGAAGTTCCGCCGCCTGCTCGAAAATGCGGCACGAGGGGTGCGTGAACTCTCAAACGAACCGCAATCGAAGGCATGGGATCGCCGCGCTTCTTCAAAACTTTAGCGTGAAGTCGTCGACGCCGGTTCGCCCTCGCGTCGACCAACCGAGTTGCTCAGCGCTTCACTATATAACAAGTAAGTGGAATGTTCGGCACGTTTTGTGACCGGCATCCTGGTAACCATCAGCCGCCAAAGTTCGCAGTTCCATACATTGAAGGCAGTCGCACCGCGATCGCCCGTGGTGTGGCCATCTTCGACTAAAACTAAAGAGAGCGAAAACCGAGTATTACTCACCGGAAATCAAGTCGAAATCTATTTACATTGACGGAGAACGGATAATGTGGAAAGAGGTAAAGGTCGATCGATGGGAAGGCCAGATAGATATCAGAGTACCTAAGTCTGCCAGGGTCCTTCGATCAGAGGCCGCGCCCGAAAAGGATTACGATCCAATATCAAGGATACGAAAGGCTCTGAATAATCCACTAGGCATGGACCCAATTGCGAAATTGGTTTCAAAGAACAGCAGGGTTGCCATTGCCTTTGACAATCCAATCAAGGTCAGTCCAAGCGCGTTAACGATACCCATCGTACTGGAAGAGATAAGGAAAGCCGGAGTAAAGGAAGAGAATATTGTCCTAGTGAGCGCAAATGGAAATCAGCGCAAACACACCGCCACTGAGTTCTACGATTATGGGAGACGGGGGTATGGTTTATCTCCGGGCAAAGGGACGGTGACGGTTCCGCACGATATCCTTAAGGAATTCTGGCCTCATCGATTTATTAGAAACGATGCAGCCGACTCTTCAAAATTAGTCGATATGGGGTTCTCAAGGCTCGGCGATGTAGTCGAGATTAACACCGTAGTGACCGACTATGATCTTGTCATATATACAGGTGGTGTGTATCCGATGGCTTGGGGTGGGTACGGAGGCACGGGGGTAGCGATAGGGCTGGCCAGCGCAAAATGTGTCGCTTCTCACCATACCGTAAAAGTCATCGGACATAAGGATGCATGCCATGGCGACCCATCTGGTCACCATTATCGGCGGCACAAAGATGCAATTATGGAAAGGATAGAAGAGTATCTAGGAAGAAAGATATTCTATATCGAAGGTGCGCTGAATGGAGCTAGACAGTGGAGCAATGTTGTTGCGGGGCACTTTAGAGAAATCCAAGGACCTCTGTGGGAGGCGAACGACAGCGATCGCATGTATGAAGTCGATCAGGCGGACGTGGTCGTACTTGGTGTGCCCAAGTGGGCGCTCTATGACACCAGTCGCAATCCGCTCATGTGTATCAACTCCGCCGCAGCAGTACTGAGAAATAGCGTGGGGAAGCCGCTGCTACGAGAAGGCGGCGTCATGATATTGATCGCTGTTTGCGACGGCAAGGTAGACACCGACGCGCTTGCGTCGTATCCCGAGGTAATGGATCTCTACGGAGAGATGGGCAATGCGCAACGACTCGAAGAGAAGTATTTGGATGAGTTCTTATACCATAGACCAGAGTACCTAAGAAAACATATGGCCGGAAATTCTAACCATCCGGTTCATCCGTTTTGGTTGTTCGCAGAAACGCAGTTTGTCCATGACCATGTGGGAAAGTTAATTATCGCTACAGCGGAGTATCCGGAGGCTGTCCGAAGATTTGGCGCCGCCTGGGCTGCCGATTTTGATCAAGCTTGGGTGATGGCGGAGCAGATTGTCGGGAAAAACCCCGAAACAATTGTCTTGCCCCACTATATGACCGACGCGCCGTTAAAATTCAATGTTAGATAAGCTGGTTTTTGAGTGGGAAGGATAAAAAATCGTCAAGTTCGGTAAGTTCGGGCGGCAAAAGCGCTGCTTTGCGGTCTGTTGACACCACGGAATAGTTTATGGAGGCGACGGCGCGATGTTCTCGGAATTTCTCCAGTATGCGATCTCGGGCCTAACGGGGGGGAGCATCTACGCAGTTATTGGGATTTGTTGGAGTGTGGTTTATCTAGTCACGAAGATTCTCAACTTCACGACGGGCGAGTTTGTGATGCTAGGGGGAATGCTCACTTGGGGTCTGTCCGCTTTGGGTTTTGCTCTTTTCCCTGCCTCCGTCCTGGCAGTGACAGGCACCATATTGATTGCCGTCGTTCTGGAACGCACCGTTATTCGCGGCGTACGCTATCCATCTGAGATGACATACCTGATGCTGACGATAGCGCTTGCGTCTATCATCAAGGGGGTTGTCCTTTTAATATGGGGCGCCGAGCCGCGAAAAATAGAATCCTTTTTTAGCTCCGAGGTGCTGTATATCGGGTCGGCTGCGATCACCCCCCAATTGATTGCAATCATTGTCTATATGGTTGTTGTCACTTTTGGACTCACTTGGTTCTTCACCAGGACCCTCTTTGGCAAGGCTCTACGGGCGGCGGCTATCAATAGCACGGGAGCGAAGCTCGTCGGTATCGATATCGCGAAATTCAGGTCCTTTTGCTTTGGTCTTGCGGGAGCACTCGGAGCAGCAACAGGAATTTTGATTGGGCCAATTACCTTCACTGGGTACGATGTCGGATTACTAAACGGCCTAAAGGGTTTTGTGGTTGCAATCGCTGGTGGATGGTCAATCGCGGGGACCGTGACTGCAGGCCTTGCACTCGGTCTCTTAGAGGGTTTCAGCGCCGGGTTTATATCTTCAGGATTTAAAGACGCTCTTGCCCTCAGTGTAATGATCGTCTTCCTTGTTTTGAGAACGTATCGCTATCGTTAAACGGGATGAATGGGCATGCTAAAGGCCGCTTTACTTGTCTCGCTGATTTTTTCGTTTCCTTTTTTAGTCGCGAGTCCATACGTTGTTGGGGTGATGTGCTTTATTGCCATATACGGTACGCTGGCTATAGGAAAGACGTTGCTCTTGGAGCACGCGGGCGTCTTTTCGCTTGCTCACCCGGTATGGCTATTGATAGGGGCTTACGGAACCGGGATCGCGGCTATAAGCGGCGTGCCGCCCGTGTTCGCGGCTCTTATTGCAGCCGCGATGGTCGGCGGTCTCGCGTACGTGATCAGCGCGCCCCTACTTCGACTGCAGGGAATATATCTGATCTGTGCGACGTTCTGCCTGATCATCATCCTAGAAATTGTTATTGTCAACATGGGGGGGGTTACCGGCGGCCACGACGGTCTCACGAACATACCCCCGCTCTCGATAGGAGGTTATATTATTAAAGGAGATACCTCTTTTTATATTCTTTCGTGGTCGCTATGTCTCGGGACTCTTTGGTTTTGCAATAACCTGCTTCACTCGCGAGAAGGTCGGGCGATGCGGGCTTCGAGAGACAGCGAGGTCGCGGCCACGAGTATGGGGATTGACGTTTCCCGGTACAAACTCAAAGTTTTTGTAATTACTGCTGTGATGGCAAGCTTCGCCGGAAGCATACTTTGCTTTTGGCTAAGATATATCTCGGTCGAGTTTGGCGGTTTTACGTTGATGATCGAACTCATAACAATGATGATTATAGGTGGCGGATACAAGCTTTATGGTCCTCTGCTCGGTGCGGGCGCCGTGATGTGGCTGCGGGAGCTAATTCATGTGTACTCGGGAAGGCTTATGCCTCAAGTTACCGCCGAG
>WBZO01006556.1_pt1 | contig 11231 bp, 11 predicted proteins | sample 5204261 | NCBI WGS metagenome assembly WBZO01 (sample SAMN12412400, study PRJNA552823) | activated sludge metagenome | isolation source: activated sludge from anammox sidestream of wastewater treatment plant... | place: USA: North Carolina | collected 2017-09 | reverse complement strand
GCAGAACCTGGTCATGGTTCTCGATCAAATGTTGAAATAATTTTTGGAGGAAAAATGCAACTGCTAGACCGCTATATCGAATCGATCGCACAAAAGCTGCCCCGACGGGAGCGCCTCGACGTCGCCTCGGAGATCCGCTCCACGCTCCAGGACATGCTCGAAGACCGCAGCCAGGCCGCGGGGCGTCCTGTGGACGAGGCCATGCTGCGCGAAGTGCTGGTCGAGTACGGCTCGCCCGCTAAGGTAGCGGCGACCTACCTGCCCGAACGCTACCTGATCGGCCCGCAGCTCTACCCCATCTTCATCCTGGTGGTGAAGATCGTCCTGTCCGTGCTGACCGCCGTGGCGCTGGTGGGGCTGGGGGTCGCGCTGTTCAGCTCGCCCATCAGCGCGGCGCGCCTCGTCGAGGCGATCGGCGGGGCGCTTGCCAGCTACTACCAGAGCATGCTGACCGCCTTTGGCAATATCGTGCTGGTTTTTGCCATCCTGCAGCGCGTGCTCCCTGCCAAAGAGCTGGAGAGCCGCCGGGACGAAGATGAAGAATGGAATCCTGAAGAACTGCTCAAAAAGCCGGCGACGGACGAGGTCAAGCTCTGGGAGCCGATCGTCGCCATCCTGTTCACGTTTGCGGCGCTGGTCGTGTTCAACTTCTACCCACACCTGCTGCGCTACACCCCATCGCTCGACGATTTTGGCGCCGGGCGTGGCATCTGGCTGCCGCTCCTTTCGGAGGCTTTTTTCAGCTACCTGCCCTGGCTGAACGTGCTCTGGCTGGCGGGGATCGTCTTCAACCTGTTGCTGCTGCGCACGCGCCGCTGGACAACCCCGCTGCGCCTGTTCTCGATCGGCGTCAAACTGTTCACGATCTGGGTGTTGTTCATGCTGCTGCGCGGCCCGGCGCTGCTGGACTTCTCAGCGCAAGTGCTGGCCGCCTGGTCGGTCGAGGCCGGGTGGATCGGACGACTGGACGAACTGCTCAACACGCTGCTGCGCATCGCGCTGGGGCTGGGCATCTTTGGCAGCGTTGTCGAAGTGCTCCAGGAGTTCTACCGCCTGATCTTCCGCCGCCCCGTGCCTGAGGCGTGAGTTAGGGAGGGTATAAGAACCAAAAGACCCCTGGGGATGAAAAACCCAGGGGTCTTCGAGGAAGATATCCATATCGGACATTCCAAGCCCTGAAACATACTTCCGGTCAATCAAGAAAAGATGTATTAAAAAGATGATGTTTGTCATAAAGGGAGGATGTTCGTCAGACATTGTCGGGCCTATCATCACCTGACCTGCCAACTAAAAGAAGATATTGTGTGCAAAATAAATCAATTGTGAACGATTTCTCAAACTCAAAGATACTATTATCGGACACAGGCAACAAGTAGTTCTCTAAAGAAAATCAATGGATGAGCTCACAGCCATTACTAAGTTGAAGATTGGTGATATTCGTGGGTTAGAAATACTGGTTCGCAAATATCAGCTTGAAGCAGTGCGGATTGCCTATCCAATCACCAATGACCTGGGGCTTGCTGAAGAAGTCGTGCAAGAAGTTTTTATCCGGGTTTACCAGCGTATTCATCAATACGATGAAACCCGCCCTTTTCGCGCCTGGTTTCTGCGGATTGTGGTTAACGATGCCTTGAAAACAGTTAAAAGCCAGGAACGCCTGGTTTCGCTGGAGGATGATGAACTTTTCGGACAACGAGCAGCGCAAAACAACAGCAAATTAAGGTTTGAGCAGGAGGAGTTCAGCGATTTTCGAGACGATTGTGACTTAATTCAGGAACTGATGCAGCAGCTTACCCCTGAACATCGCGCGGTGTTAGAACTTAAATACTATCTGGAAATGAGTGATGACGAGATTGCTGAGACGGTTCAAATTCCATCAGGGACAGTGAAATCCAGGCTGCACTCTGCAAAAAACCATTTGCGCGCTCTGGTTAAACGAATGAACCTCCCGGTTTTTGCATAAGGTGTGCTATGAGTATCAAGCAATTCTTGAAATCCCGGTTTACACGATACACCGAACAGGCAGTGCCAGCGGACATCGATTTATGGCCAGCTATTCAACGCCGCTTACAGCAAAAAAAATCTGAAACAAAGGACACCGATCGCGATGCCCACCCTCAATGGTACGTCAGGCGCATATCTGAAATGACTCAAAAAACAGGTTATCCAAATATATCCAAAAAGAAGGAGAATTCTATGGACAACGAGAAAAGGAAAGACGGTTACATCAACCGTCGTGACTTCCTGAAAGTGTCCGGGGCGACGGCGGGGGTGGCTGCCGTTGTCGGGGCATCCCGACGCCCAGTTTTGAGGACACTGGAGGAAGTAAGTGTTCAACAGCAAGCTGCGAATGCTGGCGAACAAATTTTTTCTGGTGTTTGTAAACCAAACTGTTTTTCTGCGTGTGGGCTAAATGTGCATGTTCGCGATGGAAAAATCGTAAAAACTTCACCAGCAGATTTCCCTGATAAAAAATTTAACCGAATTTGTCTCCGTGGTTTGTCCCACGTGCAAAGAACCTACAATCCAGAGCGAATCAAATATCCCATGAAAAGGGTTGGCGAGAGGGGTGAAGATAAGTGGGAGCGCATCACCTGGGACGAAGCGATCACTTTAATAACCGATAAATGGAAGCAAATACGATCTGAATATGGAGATTACGCAAACAGCATGATAACTGGCTCTGGAAGCTACGGAGCTATCCAGAACATGTACAAGCGTTTGCGTAATTTAATTGGCGGTACAGCCCTGTCCTACGACGTTGATCTGGGTTCACTATTGGGTCTTAATCGAGTAAAGGGTTGGGAAGGGCTCTGGGTTGGTAGTGATGAAGCCGATATTGTCAATGCTAAAACGTTTATCGGCTGGGGGTCAAACATGACCAATGCTCAGATACAACAATGGCATTTTTTGGCAGATGCCATCGAAAAAGGCACCAAAGTTATTGCAATTGACCCTGTCTTCACGATCCTTGCATCAAAGGCAGATGAACACGTCTCCATTCGCCCCGGATCAGATCCTGCCCTGATCCTATCGATGATGCAAGTTATCATCAGTGAAAATCTTCATAATGTACCTTTCCTACTGGCACACACTGTGGCTCCTTTTCTGGTCCGGGAAGATACCGGAAAATTCTTGCGTATGAGTGATAAAGGCGTCGAGCCAATTGATGGACCATTGGACGCTGCCGGGAAACCCACAAAGATCGATCCCATCGCGGTTTGGGATCCGGCGACAAATACTGCAGTGGCGGTCAATTCAATAGAGACACCCGCCCTCGAAGGCGTTTATGAGGTCGCTGGCATCAAGGTCCACACCGCGTTTGAACTCTTGAAAAAAGAGGTCAATCAATATCCACCAGAAGTTGCCGCAAAATTGACCGAGGTTCCCGAGGAAACCATTCATCATCTTGCCAGGGTCTCCGCTGATACACCTGTATATCATTATGTAGGATTTGGCGCTCAGGCCTATGATAATGGCGTCCATTCAGCCCATGCCGTGGCTACCCTGGCAGCAATTACGGGTAATATTGGCTATCCCGGCGCACATGTGGGCGCTCAAATAACCTTTTACACTAACACAAACCCTAAGTTCTTAGCCCCAACGGATAGTAAGGGAGGAACAATTTCTAACCTGGTGTACCGTAAAGTCTTGAAGACCGGCACTTTCCAGGGCAATCCCTACGCGCTAAAGTCATTACTTGTTATCTACGGTAATCCAGCCAACACCTTACCAGATACCAATGAATGGATCAACGAGTTTAACGCATCCTTTGATCTGGTCGTTGTGGCGGATATGACCTTTACAGATACGGCGCGCTATGCAGATATTGTACTGCCAGTATGCGATTGGTTCGAAACCCTCGATGTTGTGGCAAACAGCCAACATTATCATGCACAGATTTCTGAGAAAGCGATTGAGCCTCTCTATGAATCGAAGTCGGATGCAGACATCGTACGCATGCTTGCCGATAAAATGGGTGTAGGCGAATACTTTACCAAAAGCGATGAAGAGTACCTGGATGAGTTTCTCTCCAGTCCAAAGTCAGAGGAATTTGGCATCAATGTCAAAAATCTAAGAGAAAAGAAGAGAATCCGCTACATGAAAGAACCTTTTATTTCATGCGAAGGAAATGTCTTCCTAACTCCGACCAGACGGATGGAATTTTATGTCGAAAACCCCACTCCGCTGGCGTCATCAGATGAGCCTTTGGACATCGAACGAGAACATCTACCCCGTTTCTTCCCGCCGGTAGAAGCATGGCCAGATAATTCACTCTATAAGAAATATCCGCTGGTTCTGCTCTCTGAAAGACCGAGGTTTCGTGTCCACAGCCAGTGGTACGATACCCCGTGGCTGCGGGAATTAGAGCCGGAGCCGTTTGTTAAAATAAATGTCAAAGATGCTGCTGCGCGTGGCATTGCCAACCACGATTACGTGGAAGTATTCAACGACCGTGGTCGTGCCGTCGTAAAAGCGGTCCTGACCGAAGGGGTGAAACCAGGCGCGATGGTCTTTGCGAAAGGCTGGCAGCGAGGTCAATATAAAGAAGGCGATTTATCAGAGCTAGCTACATCTAAATTCGATCCTTTCGGAGTCAACTCGAGTTTCATGGATGAGCTTGCCGAAGTCCGCAAGTGGAATGGAAAGGTATAAAATGGCTAACAAACATTACGGAATGGTAATTGATACCAAACGCTGCATCGGTTGCCACACCTGCTCGGTAGCCTGCAAGCTGGAGAATAACCTGCCTGATAAAAACTGGTGGAACCGCACCCTGACCGTGGGCGGCGAAGATATGGACACGCCAGCGGGTGTGTTTCCCAATCTAAAAATGGGCTTTATCACCCTGGCCTGCCAGCACTGCGAAAACCCGGCCTGTGTCAAGGTCTGCCCGGTAGGCGCCACTTGGAAGGACGAAGCAACCGGCATCGTGATGCAGGATCCCAGCAAGTGTCTGGGCTGCCGTTACTGTATGGTCGCCTGCCCGTACACCGGCGTGCGCGAATTCAACTTCGAAGAACCAACTTACGCCACTGGCTTTGCGGTTGGTTCGATCGATGCGCCTATCCACGAAAAGAGCACCGTCGAGAAATGCACCTTCTGCGCTCACCGGGTGGTCAAAGGCGAGCTGCCCTTCTGTGTTGAGGTTTGTCCGGCCCGCGCTCGCCACTTCGGCGATCTCAACGACCCGGAAAGCGAAGTCTCGCAGCTGGTCCTCAACCGCTCTCACTTCCGCCTGCTGGAAGAAAAGGGCACCGAGCCATCCGTCTACTTCCTGACCTGAGGATAAGGGACTGAAATGACTACAACAACTGTGAACGAAACCCCCAAAAAATCTAACCTGCCTGTCTGGCTGGTCGTCTCCGGCCTGCTCTTCCTCCTGGGCGTATTCGCCTGGATTATCCAACTGCGCCAGGGTGTCGGCGCCACCTCTCTGCACAACCTGAACGCCTGGGGCGCCTACATCGCCGGGTTCATCTTCTTCATGGGCCTCTCCGCCGGGATGCTGGTGCTGGGCTCGCTGCCGATCCTGTTCAACCTGCCCCGCTTCCGCCCCTACGCAAAGCTGGCCGCTTTCGTCGCCCTGGCCTCGCTGGTCGTTGGCGGTTTATTTATTCTGGTTGACCTGGGCCACCCCGATCGCCTGTGGCGGCTGGTGCGCTTTGGCAACCTCGGCTCGCCCATGCTGTGGGACCTGTTGCTGACCGTCGCCTACCTGATCGTCGCAACCGTTTTCTTGCGCCGCCTGATGACGGTCAAATCCGATGACGCGCTCAAGCCGATCGCATTACTGGCGTTCTTCGCCGGTCTGGCAGACGGCCTGACCGCCTTCGTGTTTGCCACCCAGGTGGGGCGCGAGTTCTGGTTCTCCGCCGTCCAGCCGATAGCCTTTTTTGTTGCCGCCCTGGCCTCTGCCGGCGCCCTGCTCCTGCTGCTCATGGTCGGGCTCAAAGCTGCCGGATACAACGTACTGGAGTGCTGCGACCTGGCGCCCCTGGCAGGGCTGACCGCCGCAACCGTTGGCCTCGGGCTGCTCCTGAACGTCAGCGAGCTCGTCACCCACTGGTTCTCCCGCTCGACAAACGCGCTTGAGATCGTCAACGCCATGCTCGGTTCGCCCCTCTTCTGGGTCGAGGTCATCGCCGGGATCGCCGCCATCCTCCTTCTCCTCCTGCCCGCAACCCGATTACAGAGCGGCTGGATGGCAGCCGGGGCTGTTCTGGCGCTCATATACCTGGCGGCCAAACGCCTCCTGTTTGTCAATATGGGCTTTGCGGTGCAGAACATCAACTATGCCGGGGTGCAGATCGCGCCTGTGGGTGGTTATACCCCAGGCCTGGTTGAGCTGGGGGTGATCCTCGGCCTGATCGGTCTCTTCGCCTTCTTGCTCATCCTCGGTTTCAACAACCTCCGCCTGGCTCCAACAGCCAGGAGCTGATCTCCGATTTAGCTGGAAAAGAGGCGGCTGATCCTTCGATCGACCGCCTCTTAATCGCCAGAAACCGGCTGTCTGGCGATGCTCGAAAGCGAATCTCCCATCTATGAATCCTTCCTTACCTTTATCCACGCGCCCCAGACAAACCCACCAACGCCGCCTGCCCTGGTTGGAAAGCGTCCTGGCGGCGCTGATCATCCTGGGCGCCTGGGTGTACGGCTTTCTCAACACCCGTTCTCCGGTAGGGCCGCTGGTTCCCAACGTATTACCGGGGACACAGCGCGTCGAAGCCAATGGCGAGATTTTCACGGCCTATAACGCAGAAGATCAGGTGCTGGGCTATGCCGCGGCTGCCGACGCCACCGGTTATGGCGGCCCGATCTACCTCCTTGTGGGGATCGATCCGAACGGCGAGATCGCCGGCATCCAGGTGATCGAACAGCGCGAGACGCCTGGCTTCTATGCTTTGCTCAGCGATCGCAAATTTATTCAAGGCTTTTTGGGCAAGACCACCGACCAACCGTTTATGTTAGGTCAGGATGTGGATAGCATCAGCGGGGCGACCCTCAGCGCGGGGGCGGTCGCTGAAGCGATCCGTAACGCGTCAGAGAAAATCAATACCGGAGCGCTCCAGCCAACTGCGCCTCCCATCAGATTTGGTCTGCCGGAGATCGCGCTCTTGGCGCTGTTTGCAGGCAGCCTAACCCTGCCTCGATTCAGAAACACACGTTCCAGGAAAATCCTTCACTGGGCGCTTTTGCTCACCGGCATGGCTGTGTTGGGTTTCGTCCTGAACCAACCCCTGACCCTGGCAAACTTTGCCTCGCTGCTAGCCGGCTACTGGCCGACCTGGCAGGATCACCTGTACTGGTATATGCTGCTGGGGGGCGTGATCGGACTGGCGGTTCTTCAGGGAAAGAACATCTATTGTTTCAACTTCTGCCCTTTTGGGGCTGTCCAGGAATGTCTTGGCCGGATGAGCGACGCCAAACCTTTCCTGCCCCGCGGCGTTTATCGTCAGTTGCGCTGGGCGCCCCGCTGGCTGGCCGTGTTGGCTCTGGCGCTGGGGCTGGCCTTTCGCCAACCGGGAGCGGCCAGTTTTGAACCTTTTGGCACCCTGTTCAGCTTCTCAGCCGGCTTCTTTCCATGGATGTTGCTGGTCTTTGTGCTGTTCGCCTCTCTGATCACCATGCGTCCGTTCTGTTATTATCTTTGCCCGGTTGGCGTGATTATGGATTTCATCTTATTCATTCGTAACCAGGTAAAAAGGATATGGAGAACCAAACAAAACGCTCCAATGAAATAGGTGCAGTGCGTGCATTGCAGATCTATGTACTTGTGACCATAGTCCTGGCGTTGATTATCCTTTACGGTTCTTTTCAACAAACCAATAGCGGGACTCTCTCAGGCGAAATCTACCTGCGCCATAATACAGTAGAGATGGGTGGATATTGAAGTGATGAAACAGGCGCCACTCGTCTCTCGTCGCAACTTCATGAAGATCCTTGCTATTGGCGGCGCAGCGTCGGGGATCGCGCTGCGTTTTAATGATAATTGGCTCGATTTTCTTGACCCAAATCTGCCTGAACTCATCCAAGAAACCCATTACCTGATGGGCTGTGTGGTCAACCTGACTCTGTTGGGCGATGACCCTGCCCGGGCCAGGAAAGCCGCAAAGGCGGCGCTGGCGGAAATGCAGCGCCTGGCAAATATCTTCACTCGTTTCGATCCATCCAGCCAGGTATCCCGCCTCAATGCCGGTGGGGTGCTGGCCTCGCCTGATCCACAGCTGGTAACCATCCTGCAGCGGGCCCATGACATCAGCCATGCATCCCAAGGCGCCTTTGATATCACCATTAAGCCCTTGTTTGATCTGTATCAGATAAATCGGGGCAAACGATTGCCCGGCTACGATGAGATACGCACGGTTCTAAAAGTGGTGGACTACAGCAAGATCGTTATTGATGCTCACGAGATTGGATTCTCGCTGCCGGGCATGAGTCTGACGTTGGATGGGATCGGCAAGGGGGCAGTAATCGATGCCGGTGTTAAGTGCCTGCGGGAGCGCGGCTATGGGGATGTCATTGTGGAGGCAGGCGGCGATTTGCTGGCTTCGGGGACTAATAGCTCGGATACCCCCTGGAGGATAGGGCTGCGCCCACCGCGCCAGGGAGAAAATTTAGCGCTGCCCGAGCTAAATGTGCAAAATATGGCCGTTGCCACCTCGGGCGATTATCTCCAGCCGTTTGTGGCGGACCAATCAGCCCACCACATCCTCGACCCTCGCCGGGGCGTCTCCTCCTTAGATCTGGCCAGCGCGACCGTTGTAGCCCCAAGCGCGGCCCTGGCAGATGCCCTGGCGACAGCGATCATGGCAGCTGGCAAAAAGGCTGGCCTGGAATTGTTGAACACTTTCCCTAACTGTAAAGCCTATCTAATCACCAAAGACCTGCACACAGTCTCTTCACCCGGAATGGATCAATATCTGGCTTAATGTGTCGATAAAGTACAAATAAATGACTTTCGGTATATTGGCAGCTGTTCGTTTTGCGGCTAAAGTTAATTCACATTTGGAGGTGTGTCTATGACTGGTCAAACCGATACTGAAGCGATCGATACCGCCTTTTCCAGACTATCTCACTTAGCACTGGCGCGCGCCGAGGTGTTTGGTCTTCTGGCTTTTGCATTCTTTGATCCAAATGAAGAATTTGTGGATCAAATTATCAATGGTTCGTATATCTCCGAGATCCACGGTTATTTCCAGGATTTAGGCAATCGCCGGATTCCCAGCAACGAAGCGCGGGAAGCATTTGCCCCCCTCAAAGCTGCACAAATGGAACTGGCACAACAAAACAAGGATCAAGTATTACGGGATATGAAAGTAGAGTATGCCCGCCTGTTTATCGGTCCTGGTCACGCTGCCGTTCCGCCCTATGAGACCTTCTATGGCGGTAAGACCAAAGGCGTCGCACCCTTATTGATGGTCAGCCCTGAGGCTCTTTCAGTAGAAGCCGCCTATCGTGAAGCCGGGGTAGCGATGTCCAGCGATATGCGTGAGCCGCCCGATCATTTCGCGACCGAGTGCGAGTTCCTGTATTACCTGTGCAAAAAAGAGTCGGATTGCTGGGCAGAAGACAACAATTCTGAGGCGTTGAAATGGCGCCGTCAACAGCTTGCATTTATCGACGGTCATCTTGGCCGGTGGGGTGTCCAGTTTTGCGAGGATATAGAGGCGGCAAGCCACCACCCCTTCTATCGGGCAATTGCCCACCTTGCCCGAACGATCATCCAAATCGAAGGCAGCGATTCAATCGATTCCGAGAACAAGCCGGATGTTGGAAAACCACGCCCTGAGAACAAAACAAGTGAATAGTTCAATGCCGCCGGTAAAGCTTTCTTTAATGTCCGCGACGCCTTCAAGTGTCCATATCGCGCGTTGTTTATGGCAGCGCCATCAGGAGGCCGCCTGCAACTATTGTTTGAACGCCTGCCCATCCGGGGCATTACAATTTTCAAACCGCGAGATACACCTGAACGAAGATCGTTGCCTGGGTTGCGGGGTCTGTCTGAGCGTATGTCCAGTAGAGTGTTTTGAAACCGAAGACTGGAGCGAGCGCAGTCTGATTACGACGCTGCAACGTTTGAAGACAGATAATGCGGAGATCGCCTGCCGCTTACATCCTTCGCCGCAGGAGGGAACCGAGCCAGTGCCTGTTCTACAATTGGGGACGTGCATTGCGGCTATCTCACCCGGTTTGTGGTTTGAAATCGGCCTGGAATATAATCTAAGGCTGCACCTGGATGCTTGCAGCGATTGCCCAATCTCGCACCTCTCGAATTATGCCCGCCAGGCGATTTTGCTGGCTAACTCCTGGCTGCAATCTTGCGAACGTCCGGCCAGGCTTGAAATTCTGGATACACCTTTGCCTGAGCCGGCGCTTAACAAACGCAGAGTTATATCCGCCGAGCGGCCTATTCTGAACCGGCGCGACTTTCTCTTCGCATTTGCGCGCAGCAGTGGGTCTCCCAATCAGGCATTTATGTGCCTGCCCGATGAAATATCAGAAACAACGTCTCCCGAGAATTATTCGCCACATCAGCCTGCCTGGTTGCGCCGCTTGAGAGACATTTACCCCGTTCCGCCCAACGAAGAGGCGGTTACCGGCAGAGAATCGCCAATAGAAGAAGGCCAAACAGAGACGCCCCGACCAAAAAGCGGCTGTTCTCTCTGGCCAACACTCAGCGTGGCGGAGAATTGCGCCGCCTGTGGCGCCTGTGCGCGTTATTGCCCTTCCGGCGCGCTAACCACAAAAGTGATCGATAATAAATTCGTGCATATCTTTACCCCGGGGGTTTGCATCGCCTGCGGGCTTTGCGCACAGGTCTGCCGCTCTGAGGCATTGACGCGCAGCTACTCTATCGAAGCAAATCCCTTTGAAGAAAAGGTCATGGCAGAGCGAGATATCGGATCGTGCCGGAAATGTGGCAGCCCAGCGTTAAAAGAACTGGACGGGTTGTGTTACTGGTGCGCCCACGAACCGCCTATGAACTCGTTGATGGAGAACGCCCGAAACTTTTTATTGTGGAAGTAAAACTCAAGCGGGGCTGCCCAGACCTCCGGACAGCCCCGCCAGGGTTAACCAAAGGGGTTAGCGAGTCACACCCATGGTTGGTAAATATAAGAAAAACTTTTTGAGCAGGTGCAGCGTTACAGGGATATTTGGATAAGCGCCGGGCGTATCATGCTGGATATAGAGCTCCGCCTTGTAGTCGCCGGGCTGGCTCAGGCTGG
>WBZO01000878.1_pt1 | contig 11232 bp, 10 predicted proteins | sample 5204261 | NCBI WGS metagenome assembly WBZO01 (sample SAMN12412400, study PRJNA552823) | activated sludge metagenome | isolation source: activated sludge from anammox sidestream of wastewater treatment plant... | place: USA: North Carolina | collected 2017-09 | reverse complement strand
TAGCTTGGATATGTAGACCTTCCCTTGAAAACAGACTGCTAGCTCTTTTAATGTAAGTTTACCCCTTTGCAGCTCATTTAATGAGCTGCTTTTTCTTTTTATAGCCTAAATTTTCCCCCTAAAATTCAGGGCAAACGCATCTTAATTTCACTTCTATCTAACGAGTTTCATGTAATGTAATGCTTTTAATCACAATTAGGGGCATGGGATGTTGGGAAATGTCTTTATAGAAAGCTTTAGTAAATTAGAAGATCCACGAATAGACAGAAGTAAAAAGCATTTACTATTGGACATAGTGGCTTTAACATTAATGGCAACTATGTCTGGAGCTCAATGTTATACAGAGATTGAGCTGTTTGGAGAAATCCATGAAACATGGTTACGTAGATATTTGAGTTTACCAAATGGAATCCCTTCCCATGACACTATAAGTCGGGTGATGGGAAGCATAATTCCAGAACAGTTCAATAATTGTTTTATGTCCTGGATATCGGAGTTAAAGAAATTGTTACCTGAAAACGTAATTGCGGTTGACGGAAAAACCTTATGTGGTTCACATCAGAGAAGTAAGGATATTAAGGCACAACATATAGTAAATGCGTATTCCTGTGTTAATGGTTTAACTCTGGGACAGATAAAAACAGACGCTAAAAGCAATGAGATAACTGCGATACCAGAGCTACTCAAAACATTGGCAATAAACGATAGCACAATAACCCTTGATGCTATGGGTTGTCAGAAAAATATAGCTGAACTAATAATTAATGAAAATGCTAACTATATACTGGCAGTAAAAGGTAATCAGAAAGGCCTATACGAACCCATTTCTGACTTATTTGCATTATCCCGAGACAAACGCTTCAATAAAAACCTCAACCCCGATTTATACAGACATGAGATAACTGGAGAGCATGGCAGAATTGAAGATCGTGAAGTTAGGTCTCTTTCAGTGAGACTAATTGCAGATCAAACCAATCTGGCTGCCTGGTCAGGTATAAAAAGCATGATAGAAGTAAAACACATCAATCACAATACTCTGGAATCAGAGTATCGGTATTATATTTCTTCAATAGACAGTTCAAAGGTTGAAACTCTAGCTACTGCAATACGTAGTCACTGGATGGTTGAGAATAATCTGCATTGGGTGCTTGATGTTGTATTCAAGGAAGATGACAGCAGGGTTAGGGATGAGATTGCTGCACAAAATCTGTCATGGATAAGGAAAATTGCTGCATTCTTTTTAAAGCAGGATACCACAAAGATATCCATGCGCAGGAAAATGCTTAAGTACTGGGCTAACCCGGAAGGATTAATCTCATTGATTACCAAGAATTAAGATGCGTTTGCCCTGCCTAAAATTAAAATGAATCGCGTGGTGTAATGAATTTGTGTATCATTATGACTGTGATAATACTTATCAAGGTCTTTAATTATCCTGGAACGTAACAAATGAAAGAAAATCCTGCCTGGAGTAGTTTTATATCTAATTGTCAGCAAATTGAGTCAGTAGCTGAATTGCAGAAGTTATTTGAACTTACTTTAACTCCTGCTGAATGTGAGAAAATAGCTGCTCGCTATATGATATTAAAAGAGTTAATTCACGGTAGTCTTACCCATCGTGAAATTGCCGCTAAGTTAAAGGTGAGTATTTTTAATGTTACTCGTGGAGCTAATCAGCTCAAAAAGACTCCGGAAGCTACAAAACAGCTAATACGAGATACTAAATGAAGGTAGTCGTTCAGCGAGTTAGCTCATCATCAGTTAGCGTTGGTGGTGAAATAGTTGGTAAAATAAATCAAGGATTATTAATTTTACTTGGGATTACGCATACGGATACAGAACAGAATGCTGATTGGCTTGTTAATAAGATTATTAATATGCGTATTTTCTCTGATTTGGAAGATAAACTTAATCTCTCTCTAAAAGATATTGCTGGGAGTATTCTGGTTATATCGCAATTTACCCTATATGCAGAAGCAGAAAAAGGTAACCGACCCTCGTTTACAAGTGCTGCCCGCCCAGAAATAGCTAAACCGCTTTATGAATATTTTATTGATAAGTTAAAAGTCAATAATATCTTGGTTGAATCAGGAATATTTGGCGCGGATATGCAAATTGAACTTATAAATGATGGTCCAATTACGATTATACTTGAGAAATAGTTTTGGTATCTGATTGAAATATACTCATATTGTTGACAACCTTTGTGAATTAGTAATTTAATTGTCTATAATAAGACGGATTCATTTATAATTATTTCTGAACTACGTTAGGAGAGGAAATGATTTATGCTAAAAACTATACTGTCTGTTTATTTGGGAGTTGTATCTGCAATGTCATTTGCTGATTCTAATTATCCTGTTATCGCAGGTAAGCCACACGCAAACCCTAACAAGCCATTTGTTGAAGTATATGCACATCGTGGTGCGCGTAGCTTTTCTCCGGAAAATACCATGCCAGCCTATAAAACAGGGCTTGCCGTTGGAACTAACTGGGTTGATATGGATATTGGTGTTACCAAAGATGGTGTAATTCTGGTTGATCATGATATCTGGTTAAATCCAGATATTCTGCGTAAAGATGGCAAATTTTGGGCAAACAGCAAACAGGAATTTTATAAAAATCTAGAAAGTGCTCCGGGAGGAATAGAGAAAAATATCCAACCATATCTAGTGAAAAATCTTACTTTGGCGCAATTACAAAAATATGACGCGGGAAAATTAAATCCTGCCAGCCCTTATGCTAAGTATTTCCCTGAACAATATCCGGTTGATGGTACTCAAATGCCAACATTGCAGGAAGTGGCTGATTATGTAAATAAAGTTACAGATAATCAGGTTGACTTTCAGATCGAGATTAAAAATGACCCTGAGCATTCTGACTGGACTGTTTCACCAAAAGAATTTGCGAATAAGGTAAATCAATTTTTGGTTAAAAACAATCTGGTTGAGCGAGCAGAAATACAGTCTTTTGACTGGGTTCCATTGTATGAACTACATAAATTAAACCCGAAAATCAAATTAGCATTTTTGGTCGGTGGTGATGATATAAAGCGGATGCACTCTTCTGATCCTAAACAGGCTGGATTATGGAGTGGCGGTAAACTATTAAAAGACTACGGTAATTCATTGCCAAAAATGATTAAAGCACTAGGTGGCTCATGCTATGAACCTCAGGATACAGCATTAACTAAAGAAGATCTTGATGAAGCGCACAGATTAGGCTTGAAAGTTGTAGTTTGGACTTGGCCAGAAAATTCAGGATCGGCTTTTGACCCAATAATTGTAGATAAACTGATCAAATGGGGGGTGGATGGAATTATTACTGATGATCCCGCCCGATTAAACTCCATGTTAGCAGCGCGGGGACTTCCTGTTCCCAAAAACTATCCATTATATATTGATGCTAATATAGCAAAATAGTTAATTTGGTCTAGTTTAAGAAAATTATTACATTATTCAAATAAAAATTTTCGTAAATGATAATTGCTTAAATATGATGTAGGTAATTGGAATATCCCAATTTTTAATAGGTGAAATGGTGGGATTCCATAGCCTGCATCATAAGCAAGTTCAATTAATGTTCTTACATTGGCACCTTGTAAATTAAATTTGTCACAAATAATACCAATATTCTTGATAATAGTTCCTCGACTTATATTATAAAGCCCCGCAATTTCTTTCTGTGCAAAACCTATAGCAAGTAAAAATATAATTTCCTGTTGGCGAACACTTAGGTTCACTATTTGGGGAAAGGTTAAATTTTGACCAGATAATTTGAATTGCTCAGGAATTAATAAACAACCAACTGGTTGATTTTTAGAGTCAAATATAGTTTGATTTAATGTGATATGTAATTCATGTTTACTAACAAAATGATTGGAGACTAGCAACCACACCTTATCTAAATAACCATTAAACATTTGCTTCTTAATTTCTTCCTTATCTTGCAGAAAAATATCAATACCGTTTGTTTTTGTAATTATCTCTGGCAGTTTTTTCCCTAATAATGATTCTGAGTTTTCTGCACCAAATTCCTGATAACGATTCTTACCCAAAGATATTATTTGATCTTCTTTGTCTAAAATCAGATGATCTGGATTATTAATGATTATTTGTTGTACATAATCACTCATTTTTAATTTATTTATGTTGAATATCATTTATTTATACCTAGCTAGGGATCATTTTGGTATTTGATATCAGATTAGTATCTGCTATTAGCTTGATTATAACATATTGTTATTTACTGAAATTCAGATGTTATTTAGATTGGAGAAACTTTCTATTTGTATTACATCTAACCATCATTTTGATGGTTGTTATTATATAAATAGGATTGTTAAAATAGAAAGTATATTTTAGGTTTAATCTGTATCTTAAAGGCGGGAATATGTTATTGCCAAGTCTAAAAATTAAAAAGGCATATCTAAGGGCTATTTTAGTTACCTTTTTACAGATGGTAAATGCTAATGATTTGGTTACATCCGGAGCATACATTAATGCGAATGCTGGCTTTGGAACTATGCAATATTTACCAACGGGATCATTTGCGGCGACATTAAATGCAGGATATGCCTTTAACCGCTCATTTGGTTTAGAGGGTGGTTATGCGTGGTTACCAAGTAGTCAGTATGGAGCATCCCAATATAACAATATATTTGATGTAGCAGCAAAAGGAACATTACCATTAAGTAAGGTATTTTCGTTATATGGACGCTTAGGAGCTGGTGTTAATTATCAAAGCTTTAGCGGTACAACTAATCCGGGAACCCCGTCATCATATTGTCAGAATAGTACCCTAACTAACTTTGTAGGTTTAGCAGGAGTGGGTGGTTCATTTGCGCTTAGTAATCATTTTGATTTACGCTTGGAAGATACAGTCTATGTACCATTTGGTGGTGGTAATCAAAGTGCTGGAGCAACGAATCTGGTATTAGGTGGTGTTCAGTATAATTTCTAGAGATTATTCCTCAAAACTGATGGCAAGTTTATTGCTCATGGATAAATGATAGATTTGGCTTGCCAGTAGTTTTCTTTCTATCTACAGAATAGTATATATCAGCGCTAGATTTAGATATATTTTACATAAGAGCAAAAATAAATGATAAAAACAGAAACTAATTTGAAAAAGAATAATAGTCCATATAACAAAGGCTTCCAAAATTTAGCGTTATCAGCCTTGGCAGCAGCAGTACTATCAGCATGTGGAGGCGGAAGCGGGGGTTGTTGCACAGTACCCCCATCAGGAAATAGCCAGCTAATCTTTGTAGCGCCAAGTATCTTACCCTCATTAGCGAATAGGACAGGAATAAACTACATGGGAGTATATAACCCATCAGATGTAGCTATAAGCGGGATTAGCTATAGTGTAGGTCAAGAGGTAGGCTCAGGAAATAGTATAACGATGGATTCAGCCAGTGCTAAAACCTGTGCAAACATTCCTGCAAAGAGTAGTTGTTATCTAAAGTTCTCGGTACCAGAATCAACGATAGCTGGAGGAGCAGTAGTAACGGCAAGCAATAGTGATGGAAGCGAAGCAGCAACACCTTTGGCAATTGGAGTGCAACAGGTACCATATAGCGAATCAGCCAATGCCAATGGAGTAGGACTATATTTTTATTCAAAAGCACAGTATAGCGAAAGCGGAGTACCGTTTATACTAGTAACAGCAGTAGTGCAATCACCAAATGTAGGAACAATCAATACGATAGAATTAGTGGATGAAAGTGGAAATGTAATCCCTGACCAAGTGGTAACCAGCAATAATGCAGGACCAGGCAGCTCACCATTACAAATGGGAGATGTAGTAGAGATAGCCTTACCAATCCCACAGGGAGTTAATTTAACACAAAACATAAAAGTACAGACATCATATCAGACACTGGCAAGTGCAGCAGTAAGTAGTCTAGCTGAAAGACTAAATCTGAAGAACCAAGCATTAAAAGCAACAACAGATAGTACTACGAGCACTGCAACTTATACTCTAACAACCCAGGGTAATAATATCAATTTACAACTAACACCAAATCAGGTATATCTGACGCAGAAGAGTCCAATCCAGTATGGTTATTTATATAATATAGGAGACTTGACAGCAAGTCAGATAACGGTAACGAGTAGTAGTCCAAATGTGAAGATAACAGTAGCAGAACAAACTTTGGCTAGGCAAAAAGTAACTAGAGTAACTTACGAATTATTGGATAGTGGTACAACTTCCGCAACCAATCCAATAACCGTAACTGCACAGAACCCAGGTGGACAGACCGAGTTAACTACTGGAACAACCAATCAAAATGTGAATCCAGATATAGTACCTACGCCAACTCCGACCCCGACACCTGCACCGACTCCGGGTCCCACACCAATACCCCCTCCTCCAGCACCAGGAAATTTAACCTTAACTAGTCCAACTAATTTTATTCAATTGGGTAATAGCATTCAAGCAACGATTACACTTGAAAATAGTTATGGGGTAACTACACCAATTCCTATATCAATTAGTTGTAATAGCTCAAATATTAACTGTAATCTAGTCACATCATGCAATTTAACTACTGCAAATAATAGCTGCCAGATAACCATACAAGGTAATCATATTGGTAATGGGGCGTTGATTGCAGCAACTACAACGTCTGGTTACGATGCAGTTGGAGATTTTTACACCGTTGGGTCATCATCTGGTGGTAGTCAAAACCTGTATGCACCATTTAAAACTGGTACTTTTCCAAATCTTACTACTACCTTAAATCGGTGTTTGATTAGTAGTAGTGGTACTATCTCTGGATGTAGTGATCAAAATTCAGCAACTGGATTAGGGGGGTATAGCTATGTATATAATATGACTCTGTTTAATCCTAATGCCTCCAATAAATATTTGTACATTCCCTCAAGATCAGCGACAAATACGAGTTATGTTTATAAATGTCTAGTAGCAAATGATGGAACATTAGGTACAGCATGCAGTGATGCTTCTAACGGTAGCTTCTCTCTAGCTAATCTTATTACAGCAGGAATGGTGGCGGAAAATATAAATGGACAAAATTATTTATTCTTAGGTGATGGAGTGGCAGGTAAAGTTTATCGTTGCAATATGGCTAATAATGGAGATTTAAGTGCTTGTTCCCTAGGATTTGACTTCAACAACGTTGGTAATTCAGCAATTACGGGTATCCAATTGTGGAATATAAGTGGTAATTTATATTTATATGCACAAGGAATAATAGGCAAGGTTTATCGCTGTAATGTTTTTCAAGTAGATGCTTCTATTTCTGCCTGTGCCGAGGTTCATCAATTTAATACGCCATCTCCACTTACATCAATGGCGTTTCTACAGTTAAATAATCATTCTTATGTATATGTGTCGTATCAAGATTCATCATCGGACCCAGCACCAGTGATAGTAGAAGAGTGCATGGTTGATAGTCTTGGTGGATTTACTGATTGTAATCTTACTAACGCCAATTTTACTGCTCCAGTAGATTCTGGCACTTATGGATCGTTAAATTCTTTGACTTCAGTTGCCAAAAATAATCAGGTTTATCTTTATGGACAATATCAAATACTTGATGGTTATGGCATCCCAACTGGAAATACTTCTTTTGAAGAATGTCTGATAACTAGTCCAAGTAATCTTAGTTGTTCCGTTAATCATAGTTATTCTACGGGTGTTTTTTCGTTTAGTTTATTTTGATAATTAACAGGTATCATGCTATTTTGTTTGATTACCTGTTGATTAAAGAATTTTTAAGGAAGATTTGTTCAATTTGCTGATTATTTAAACCAGAATTTTTTAGTAAATCAAGTAGTTGTCCTAACCAATCTTCTTTTATGAGTGGGAAATTTGAGCCATAGCAAAGCCTATCAATTGAGATTTTTCCAATGACTGTTTTTATGATTCTACTACGGTTATCCCAATTATCATTCATCTCAAGACCAGATAATTTAAAAATCACATTACTCTGCGCATATTTATCAAGCATGGATTGCCAAACCATGAAGTCTTTATTATTTATCGATAATGGTAGTCCACAATGATCAATAACCGTTTTAACTTTACTTTCAATAATTAATGGGTAGATTCGTAATAGCTGATCAGAATACATTTGGCAATCATAAATATAACCATGATTTTCTAAAGTTTTAAGATTTGCAAGAAGATTTAGCATTTTCTTCTCATCCAATGTTATATCGCTGACGCATGGTGAGTAGCTGCTATTGCTTGAAAATGAGCAGATATCACGAAATCCAGCAATAAAATCAAAAGATCTAAATTTTGCTAGTTCCTCATTAAACTGTTCCGGATTTTGGGTTGTATCAATGTAGGCTATATGTTTGTATAAGATATTTGGTGGCAATGACTTGCTAAGTTGACTAAGCCATTTAACTTCGCCCAGAGTTTTATCACCATCTGCGGCTTCGATTGTAATAAATCCAGCTAGAGAATGCTCTTTAGCATAGAAATCCATTAACTCATTTAATGTGAAATTCTGCATCAAATGCGGGTCATTACTCTTAACGACCCAAGAGTTTATTTTTTGCTTTAAATCCCACAGATGGAGATGACTATCAATAAACTGCATCAGTTAGCCAAAAATATAGCCAATTTTACGTTTGGCAGCATCAAACAGCAATTCACTATCGCTAACTTCCAGATGGTCATTATGATTACGCCATAATTCGTATTTAGCCGCAGTATTGATAACTGTTTCTTCACTCGGGTATTTGATTTTTCCACCTGTTGAGCGGGTTAAAACATGTAATTTACAGCTGGTTTCAAGATAATAATGAAACCAAAACGCCTCGGTTATTGAAGCGCCAACGCTGATAAGTCCATGATTCTTCAATATCATTGAATATTTACCCTGCATATCGTGGAGTAAATGATCTTGTTCATTATCATTAATAAACAGAGTTTCAAAATCATGATAGCCAATTTTGCCATGAAACATCATTGCAATTTGATCAAGCAGTAGCAAATCTTCCTCAAGATTGGAAACCGCTACACCATAAGTTGAATGGGTATGTAAAATACAGTTTATTTTTGGGAAATTACGATATACCGCCCGATGCACTGTAGTTCCATTTTTATTTATCTGAAAGCCAAATTTACTCTCAAGAATGTTTCCATCAAAATCAACTTTTACCAGATTTTCAGGGGTAATTTCATCAAATGCCAAACCAAATGGCAGAATCAATAAGGCTTCCTCATTCGGAATACGTACGGATAAATGAGTTACAATCAGATCACACCAACCATAATAATCAAAAACTCGGTATAAATAAGCAAGCTGCTTACGTAAACTAGCTTCATCAGTGGCACGGGCATTAATAATATTATTTTTTATGCTTTGATAGTTTAATTCATTCATTTATTTAACCTCAAAAACTCTTGATTTCATCACAATTGCATCATTTAATTCAATACCAAGTCCCGGTAATTCGGGAACAGTCATATAACCATTTTGTGGTTGATAATCCTGAATACATAGTTCACGGTTCCAGTCTTTAGTTGCATAAGTATGATGTTCATGAATATAGAAATTAGGAATTGCAGTTTCAAGATGTAATGAAGCAGCAGTTGCAACTGGTCCACCGCAAACATGTGCTTGAACCTGAATATCATACATATCAGCATAATCACAGATTTTTTTAGCCTCAGTAAAGCCACCACACAAGCCAATGTCTGGCTGTAAAATATCAATCGTCTGATTCTCAAAATATGGACGCATCCCGTGGCGCAGATAAATCCGCTCTCCCGCGGCTAATGGGACGGTCAATTTGGCTGCAACTTTATCGTGAAGGGCACTATTAACATAATTTACTGGCTCTTCCATGAAAGCACAATTAAATTCTTCGGCAACTTCTTTGCCAATCTGGATTGCAGAGGTTGCACCAAGAAGACTATGGCACTCTAAGAATATATCTACTTTCGCCCCAACTGTATCACGAATTGCCTGCATTCTAGCTTTTACTAAATCGAGTAAATCAGCTTTAAATAACTTAGTTAAGTCATACAAGGTATTACCATCTTTATCATAAAACATTGGATTAACCTTAACGGCATCATACCCTTCAGCTAGAGCTTTTTGAGCGGCTTTAGCATAGTCTTCTGGTTTGATCAGTTTTTTGGCTTCTGGATCCCAGTCAAATTGTAATTGGCTCGCATAAGTGCGTAATTTTGGATTAACTTTGCCGCCTAGTAGCTGATAAACGGGAACGCCAAGAGCCTTACCTTTAATATCCCACAAAGCAGTATCAATCGCACTCATCGCAGCATAGAAAACGGCATTGCTACCTTGTGCCCAGAAACCCTCACGGAACATCTTTGACCATAGTAACTCAGTTTGAAAAGGATCAAACCCGATTACTCTTGCTTTTACAATTTCATTGATCATATTAGCAGCAGCACTATGCCCCCAATCATAAGCTAATCCAGCTTCGCCAACGCCAGAAATACCTTCATCGGTATGAATCCGGACAAAAACCGGATGCCATTGGGGGCGTTTAGGGCATTCCATATCAAAAATTTCAACGCGAGTAATTTTCATTATTTATTTTCCATAAAATATTTCTAGTCTAGCGGGCAGTATAACCACCATCAATTGGAATCAATGCACCAGTGACATAGGCAAGATTATCTAGACTTAATGCAAATGCGAGTTCCGCCACTTCTTGTGGTAAACCGATTCTGCCTAAGGGTTGGCAATCTGCTTCTTCTTTTTCAATTGCATCAAGACTTATGCCTGATTTTAGCGAGTAATTCTCGATTGCCTTACGATAGAGTGGCGTATCTATTGTTCCAACTCCAAGGCAATTAGCCCGGATATTATACCTAGCATAATCAATCGCAATGCTTTTAGTAAGCTGAGCTAGAGCAGCTTTCGTCATGCCATAGGCAGCAGAATTAGGTTTGGCTACTGTTGATTGATCAGAACCGATAGTTATTATACTTCCACCTTTTTTCTTCATCAGTGGCAAGCTATGTTTAATTACTCGCCACGCTCCCAGCAGATTTAGATTTACTATATCGATTAAGCTATCATCATCGGTAGTCTCAATTGAGGCAGACAAATGTTTCCCTGCGGATATAACCACCGTATTTATCGTAGCCTCACGACTTCGTATATCTTCCAGTGCCAGAGTAACTTCATCATTATTGCAAACATTCGTCTTTAGGTAACGATAGGCAGGATATTTTTGTAAAATCGGGTTATCATTTATATCTAGGTTA
>WBZO01006554.1_pt1 | contig 11233 bp, 9 predicted proteins | sample 5204261 | NCBI WGS metagenome assembly WBZO01 (sample SAMN12412400, study PRJNA552823) | activated sludge metagenome | isolation source: activated sludge from anammox sidestream of wastewater treatment plant... | place: USA: North Carolina | collected 2017-09 | reverse complement strand
AACGCGCGCGTCGCCATTTATCCCGGCAGTTTCGATCCACTCACCTTCGGCCATCTGGACATCATCCAGCGCGCCGCCAGAATTTTTGATCGCATCGTCGTTGCCGTGGCCGTCAGCGAGGCCAAATTCCCCCTTTTCTCCGTCGAGGAGCGCCTCCTAATGATCCAGGATGCCGTACGAGGTCTCCCCGGGATCACAGCCAAAAGCCTGGATGGCCTCCTCGTGGATTTCGCGCGGAGCGAGGAATCCTTTGTCGTCGTGCGCGGCCTGCGCGCCGTCTCGGACTTCGAGTTTGAATTCCAAATGGCCCTCATGAACCGCCGCCTCGAATCCCGCCTCGAAACCATTTTCCTCCCCGCCCAGGAAGATGTCACATTTCTGAGTTCCCGCATCGTCAAGGAAGTGGCCCGTCTCGGAGGGGATGTCTCCGCCTTTGTCCCCGACGCCATCGCCGCCCGCCTCAAGGAAAAATTTCGCCAAGAGGAACGCTGACCCTCCCTCGGCGCCCCTGGAAATCCCATTGCCATGCTGGAGAAAGATTGCCATTTCTTGTGACCGCATGACCCGCCACACTCCAACGGTCCTGATCGTGGACGATGAAAAGAACACGCGGGACGGCCTGCGCGCCGCTCTCGAGGATCAATTCGAGGTCTCCCTGGCCGGGGATATTCAGGGCGCCCTGGCCGCCCTCGAGGTCGAGCCAGCGGATGTCGTACTGGCCGATTTGCGCCTGGGGGGGGAAAATGGAATGGATCTCCTGGAGCGCCTCATGGGTTCCACGAAGCCCCCCATTTGCGTCATGATGACGGCCTATGGCTCCGTGGACACGGCGGTCGAGGCCATGCGGCGGGGCGCCTATGACTTTGTGACGAAGCCGGTGAATATTGACCGCCTCGAAATGTTGATCCGGCGGGCGCTGCGCGAGCAGGAGACCCGCAAGGAAAACATCCTGCTCCGCGAGAAGGCGTCCCGACCGACCGGACTCGATAAAATGCTGGGCCGTTCCGCCGTCATGGAGCAGGTCTTTGAGACCATCCACCAGGTGGCGCCCTCGCGGGCCACGGTCCTCATCCAGGGGGAAACCGGCACAGGCAAGGAATTGGCGGCGCGGGCCATCCATGCCCTAAGCCCCCGCGCGGACAAAAAATTCGTGGCCGTTCACTGCAAGGCCTTTTCGCAGCAACTCCTCGAAAGCGAACTCTTTGGGCACGAAAAGGGCGCCTTCACTGGCGCCTTCGAGCGCCGCATGGGCCGCTTCGAGCAGGCCTCGGGCGGAACCCTCTTCCTCGACGAAATCGGGGAAATTGACGAAAACACGCAGGTCAAAATCCTGCGGGTCCTCGGCGAGCGGACATTCGAGCGCGTGGGGGGCAATCAAACGCTCGAGGCGGATGTCCGCCTGCTGGCCGCCACGAACCGCGATCTGGCATCCCTGGTGACGGAAGGCAAATTCCGCGATGACCTGTTTTTTCGCATCAATGTCATCCAGATCACCATGCCGCCGCTGCGGGATCGCAAGGAGGACATCCCCCTGCTGGCAAACACCTTCCTCGCCGAATCCCGCGAGGAAAATGGCAAGGGGCTCATGGAAATTTCCCAGGAAGCCATGACCCGGCTGATCGAGTACGATTGGCCGGGAAATGTCCGGGAATTGCGCGCGGCCATCGAGCATGCGGTCGTCATGGCCTCCTCGCCCCGGATCTCAATCCGCGATTTGCCACCCGGATTGCGGACCGCCGGACCACTCTTCCCCGCGCCCTCCCCGGGAACCCCCGAAACAGAATTGAATTTACAGGAGACCGAAAAGGCCCTTATCCTTCGCGCTCTTGAGGAAACATCCGGCAGTCGCGTGCTCGCGGCGGAGCGGCTGGGCATCAGCCGCCGAACCTTGCACAGACGCCTGAAGGAACTCAATATCCGAAAACGAAAACCCAAATAATCCCATGGCAACAGGAGACGTTCAAGTTCAAGGCGCTGTCCACTCCCTCGAACAGGGGCGGATGGCCCATCTTATCAAGACAGGCATGTTCGCGGTCGCCATTGTCGCCCTCATCCTCCTGTACCTCTTTGTCCACTTCAAGGGGCTGAATGACCGCTCCGCAATGGATCAGGCGCAAATCGCGCGGAATATCGCCGATGGAAAAGGCTTCGTCACCCAGAACATCTCGCCACGCGCCCTCGCCATGCTGCGCTCGGCGGAAAAAGTGGGCGTCGGCGGCGAAAGCATCGATGTCTCCAAGATCCCGGATTTTTATCAATCGCCCCTCGCCCCTTGGGTAAATTCTTTTTTCCTCCGGACCATCAAGGGGCATTGGAAGATGACGCCCGCGGATGTTGTCTATGCCGGAGATCGCATGCTCGCCTTCTCCGCCATGCTTTTCATGCTTCTTGGGATCGGCGTCTGGAGTTTCGTGTTTGCCAAGCTCTTTGATTGGAATCTCGCGTTTTACGCGGCGAGCGCCGTACTGGTGACAGACCTCCTCTGGCAATTCTCGCTGTCGGGCCTGCCCCAAATGCTGGTGATGTTTTTCTTTGGAGGGGCATGTCTTCTGACGCTCCACGCTGAGGACGCCCAGGAGCGCGGGGCGCTGGTGCAGGCCATCATTCTGGTTGCCTGCGCCGGACTCTGCTTTGGGCTGATGGTCCTTGCCCACGCGGCAGCGATCTGGATTTTCCTGGGGTGGCTGATTTACGCGGCGGTCGTGTTCCGTCCGCGGGGACTCATCGCGCTGGCCGGGCTTGCAGCGGTGCTCCTGCTCGTTGCCCCGTGGCTGATGCGCAATTACCAGGTCTGCGGAAATCCCCTGGGGCTGGCCTTCCAGGGAGCATTCTATCCGGATGAACATTACCTGCGGGTCGCCGACCCCGGACGTTCCCTCAACATGCCCGGCATCCTGCGCCGGGGCATCACGCAACAGCTCTCGGAACTCCCCGGCTATTTCGGACTCAATATCGCGGCCATGGTGTTCTTTGTGGCCATTATGCACCGATTCCGCAATCAGACCACAGGCGCTTTCCGCTGGGGCCTCCTCCTCATGTGGGCAATGGCTCTGATTGGCATGACGTTCTTCCGTCCCGCCGGGGAAATTTCCGCGAATCAATTGCACGTCGTCTTCCTCCCCATATTCGCCTGCTACGGTTTTGCCTTCCTCCTGGTCCTCTGGGGGCGATGGGAATTTGGTCAGGGCATCCTGCGGGTGATTTTCATATCCTTTGTCATCCTCCTGTGCGCCGTGCCCATGCTCATGACTCTCCTGGCGGGACCCTCCGGGCGCGTGCAATGGCCGCCCTATGTGCCGCCATTCATCGGAATTCTTGGGGACTGGTTTGAGGAGGAGGAGGTCATTTGCACGGATATGCCGTGGGCCGTCGCATGGTATGCCAATCGCCCGGCTCTCCTCCTGCCCGAGTCCGTGCGCGAATTCAACCGCATGCACGATTATCAGGAACTCAAGCAACCCATCCGAGGCCTCTATCTGACACCCATCAGCGGCAATCAGCCCCTCATCAGCCAAATTTACAAGGGAGCCTATCGGGAATGGGCTGGGCTCATCACGCGCCCGCCCCAGGTGCAGGGATTCCCGCTCGCCTTCTACACGGCGCTCCCCATCGAGGGGGAATGCATCCTCTTCTCGGATCGCGAGCGCTGGAACGCGCCCAGAAAAGTCGAGGAATAATGCCCGCCAAAGCCAGTCCGCCGGAACCCTCAATCGAAGAGGCCCTCGAACGCATCGAGTCGCTGGTCAGGGACATGGAGGAGGGGCGTCTGCCCCTCGAGGAAATCATCAACCGCTTCGAGGAGGGCGCGGCCCTGGTAAAATCCTGTCAGCAAAAGCTCGCCCAAGCTGAGGAGCGCATCAAAATCATCCTCAAAAATTCCGAAGGTCCCCAGGGGCTGGCGGATTTTGACGCGCCAGAGGAGTGAGCCGCCTCCTTTCCGCCATCCAATCCCCGGCCGATGTCAAGGCCCTGCCCGAAGCGGAACTGCCCGCGCTGGCCGCGGAAATCCGGGAGGAATTGATCCGGGGCCTCTCCCAGACGGGCGGACATTTGGGACCAAATCTGGGAGTTGTGGAATTGACCCTCGCCCTGCACAGGGTCTTCGAGACGCCGGAGGATCGGATTCTTTTCGACGTGAGCCATCAGGGCTATGTCCACAAATTGCTTACGGGGCGCCGGGACCGCTTCCGGACCATTCGTCAGTATCAGGGACTGAATGGCTTTCTGGTCCGCTCGGAGAGCGATCACGACTGCTACGGGGCGGGCCATGCGGGAACAGCCCTCTCAGCGGCGCTGGGCATGGCCGCGGCGCGGGACCGCCTGGGCGGCGCCGAGCATGTGGTGTGCGTCGCCGGGGACGCGGCCTTCACTTGCGGGGTGAGTTTCGAGGCGCTCAACAATGTCGCCACCTCGACCAAACGACTTATTGTCGTGCTCAATGACAACGAATGGTCCATCGCAAAAAATGTGGGCGCCATCGCGGAATACCTCCGCCGCATCGTCACCAATCCCGGGTTTGTCCACCTCCGGGAAAAAACCGCCGATTTTGTGGAATGGCTCGCGGGCAAGCAGGCGCGCAGCCTGGCCCACAAAGTCGAGGTCGGCGTCAAAAACCTCCTCGCCCCGAGCGTCATTTTTGACGATCTCGGCCTGCGATACTATGGGCCCATGGATGGGCATGACCTCCCCGCGCTCATCAAGACATTCGAGTTCCTCAAAACACTCAATGAGCCGGTCATCCTCCACATCCTGACCCAAAAGGGGAAGGGCTACGCGCCGGCGCTTGCCAAGCCGGACAAATTTCACGGCCTCGGGAAATTTCAGCCCGACACCGGCGAGACCCCGGATTCTCCCACCCCAACCTATTCGGAAATCCTGGGAAGGACCCTGACGTGTTTTGCGGGCCGCGACACGCGCATCGCGGCCATCACGGCGGCGATGCCCAATGGCACAGGGCTCGTGGCATTCGCCAAGGAGCATCCGGGGCGCTTTTTTGACGTGGGCATCGCGGAGGAACACGCCGCCCTGTTTGCCTGCGGACTCGCCGCGCGGGGAATGAAACCCTTCCTGGTCATTTATTCGACCTTCATGCAGCGGGCCTATGACATGATCATCCACGACATGGCTCTGCAGGGCCTGGATGTCGCCCTCTGCATGGACCGGGCCGGACTCTCGGGCGATGACGGACCGACCCACCACGGTCTGTTCGATATTGCCTACCTGCGCGGCATTCCCGGCATCATCCACATGCAACCGAAGGACGAGGAGGAATTCGTGGACATGCTCTGGACAATGGCCAATCACACCGGAGGGCCCATCGCCATCCGCTATCCGCGCGGGACCGGCACAGGCGCAACCCCCAAGGCCTCCCCGAGGCTCCTGGAAATTGGCAAGGCGGAAGTCCTGCGCCACGGCAAGCGCGCCGCCATTTTTGCCCTCGGCAACATGGTCACGCTCGCCCTCGAGGCCGCGGACCGACTCGACGCGGAGGGCATCCCAACGGCCGTCATCAATGCGCGATGGATCAAACCCCTCGACACAGCCACTCTCGAATTTTTTGCGCGCGGTTGCGAGGTCATTTGCACGATCGAGGATCATGTCCTCCACAATGGCTTTGGATGCGGCGTCATGGAGCATCTGGCGGAGCAACGCATCCCAACTCCCGTCGTGCGTGTCGGCTGGCCGGACCAATTCATCGAACATGGCAGCGTTCCGATCCTGCGAGAGAAACACGGACTCACCGCGGAAGCCACCGTCCGCAAAATCAAGGAGGCCCTCCAAGTGGGTCGCAAATCCCTGGCCACGCCCTCGGCGGCTTAGTCCCAAGACCATTATTGGAGTACAAAAAATCCATCCGCAGATTTTCGCACCAGATTCACGCAGATAAAATGTATAACCGACTTATTATCATAATTCTATAAATCCAACAAATCTGTGTAAATCTGCGTAAATCTGCGGATAGACAAACTCCTTAAATTACGAAAATCCGCCGACAACTCCTTAAATGAACAACCCATCCCATCCATTCCCGCTCCTGGGAGTGAACATTGATCACGTGGCCACGCTGCGCCAGGCGCGCTACCGTGACGACCCACAATCCCCTCTGGCCGAGCCCTGCCCGGTCGAGGCCGCTCTCGCCGCCGAACGCGCGGGAGCCTTGGGCATCACAGCTCATTTGCGCGCCGACCGCCGCCACATCCAGGAAGCGGACCTGCGCCAGCTCCGGGAGCGCATCGCGACAAAGCTGAACCTCGAAATGGGCAATACCCCGGAAATTCTTGCAATCGCCCTGGACCTCAAACCGGAAGATGTCTGCCTCGTCCCCGAGGAGCGGCAGGAAGTGACCACCGAGGGCGGGCTCGATTGCGCGGGACGCCTCCAGGAACTGGCCCCGACCATTGAAGCCCTGCGCGAAGCCGGTATCCGCGTGAGCCTGTTCATTGATCCCGAGGCCCCCCAGGTGGAAGCTGCCGCGAGACTTCAGGCGGAATTCATCGAGCTCCACACGGGCGCCTTCTCGAATGCCCACGGACAGGCGCAGGACGCAGAACTCGACCGCCTCATCCATGCCGCCCAGCTCGCGTCCTCATGCGGCCTGCGGGTGAATGCCGGGCACGGCCTGAATTACAAGAATGTCACCGCCATGCGACGCCTGCCAGGCATCGAGGAATTGAATATCGGCCACAGCATCGTGGCGCGCAGCGTCTCCGTCGGCATGGAAACCGCCGTCCGCGAAATGCTCGCCCTCCTTTCCACGGAGCGGAGGGGAAAGGAAGAAGTTTGAAGGAAGAAGGAGGAAGGCCGCCGCGCGACAAGGACTCCCTGGGCCTGCCAATCGCGAATTCGAGACAGGATGAACTTTGAGACCTTCCTCGAAGACAGCCTGCGCCACCGGGCCGAGGCGGGTCTCCTGCGGTCCCTGCGGCCCTTGGTCAGCCTGCCCTCCCTGCGCGTGGCCTCCGCAGGACGGACCCTCCTCAATTTTTCGTCGAATGATTACCTCGGGCTCGCGTCGCATCCCGCCCTGAGGGAGGCCGCCGAACGGGCCATTGTCCATTCCGGATCGGGGAGCGGCGCCTCGCGTCTGATCTGCGGATCGCTCCCGGAACACCAGCGGCTCGAGGAAGGCATCGCCCGCTTCAAGCGGACCGAGGCCGCCCTGGGATTCTCGAGTGGCTACGCCGCGGCGGTCGGCGCCATCCCCGCCCTCGTCGGAAAACAGGATGTCATCATTCTCGACAAACTCTGCCACGCCTGCCTCGTGGACGGCGCGCGGCTCTCCGACGCCACGCTCCGGATCTTCCCCCACAATGACACTGCCGCCCTCGAAGAGCGGCTCGCATGGGCACGGAAGGCCCACCCCAAAGCCCGCATTCTCATCCTTGCGGAATCGGTTTACAGCATGGATGGCGACACGGCCCCGCTCGAAGACATTGTCCGACTCAAGGAAAAATACGATGCGTGGCTCCTCCTGGACGAAGCCCACGGAGTCGGAGTCATCGGCCCCGACGGCCGGGGACTCGCGGACCAAATGGGCTTGGTTGATCGGATCGAATTGCACATGGGCACACTCGGAAAGGCCATTGGCGCTTCAGGCGCCTACCTGGCCGGCTCGACGGCCCTGAGGGAATTCCTCATCAACCACGCCCGCAGCTTTATTTTTTCGACAGCCCCTGTCCCAGCGGCAGCCGCAGCGGCCGCAGCGGGCATTTCCCTGCTCGACGACCCCTCAACGGCCCGGCCCCTCGTCCGCGCCCTCCACGACAACATCCGCCACTTCTGCCAGGCCGCCGGACTTCCCCTCTCACCAACGCCCATCATACCCATCATCCTCGGCTCCGAAACCGCCGCCCTCGAAGCCTCGGACCACCTCCTCGAAGCGGGATTCCTCGTCCCTGCCATCCGCTACCCGACCGTCCCCCACCAAACGGCCCGACTGCGCATCACCCTCTCCGCAGCACACGCGCCGGAGGATCTGGAATCCCTCGCCGCCGCCCTCACCCAAAGGCAAGGTTGTCATTGACCCGGACGCCCCATGACGCCATAATGCTCGCTCCCTGGGTGAGGTGGCTGAGCGGTCGAAAGCAGCGCTTTGCTAAAGCGCCGTAGTCCAAAAGGCTACCGAGGGTTCGAATCCCTCCCTCACCGCCAGTTTTGATTTTTCCAGCGACAGAAGGGAGAGAGAACAGATGTCCGGAGCGGGAGGAAAGGAGGAAAGGGGTCAGGCATGGTATATTGACATTTGGCTTAACGTCTCTTCAAAACCTGCGCTGCTGTCGAATTGCTTGAACATTTGAAGGGAAGTGTCCCAAAACGAGGACCGCGAGGACCGCATTGATGCCGCAGTGAGGAAGGAGCATGGAGATGGGGCAAAGAGTGACGACCATGACCTTGGACTGGATCAGCTCGAGGCTGGGGATGGGAGATCGGTCAAATTGCCGTCGAATCATTCGTCAGACGCGAGAGAAAATGAACCATCATAAAGAGTGGCAAAGAAAGATCAGAAAAAGCAATAAACCATGCCTGACCCGAATGGCGCCACTTAACTTAGCGCCATTCATGACCCCTATTCATGAATAGTTACCAAAATTTTTGGTGATTCTCGCGCTCCCTTCTGCCACAGGGCTCTCCCTATTGCAAGGCTGTCATTACGGATGGAAAGCGGCAGAGGACTCCAGAACGCTTCGCGGCGAGGGGCGCGTTTCGAACTGACGACTATTCTTGAAAAGGTCACCGCAAACTGCGGCTCAGGCGACAGACAAAACCCGAAAAGCCTCTTTAGGGGCAGGAACCAAAGGGATTGATCACGGAAATCCCACAGTCCGAGAAGTCGGACGTGTTGCGGGTGGCAAGATCGCATCCGTTGAGGAGAGCCGTTGCGGCGATGAGCATATCCGAGGGGTGACGAACAATCCCTCGGGCGGCAAAATTCCCCCTCAAGGCGCCGCTGCTGAGGGCAATGGCTGGTGTGACTGGCAATATTTCACAATGACGGCCCAGGAAGTCGTCCAGCCACTGGCGTTTCAGTGGCAGATTCTTTTGAGTGAGTCCAAAGAGAAGTTCTTCAAGCGAAATCACGCTGACCATGAATCCGGGCTGGCTCTCGGCCCAGGCAAGGACCCGGGGGTCAGGTTGACGACGCATCAATTCGCTGAGGATATTGGTATCAATGAGTGGCGGCATGACACTCAATCCCCATCAGGAAAAGGATCGCGAGCTGATGCGCGCATGTTGCGGCCAGAAGGCAAATCCAGGTCCGTGGGTTCCGCAAGGAGGAGGGGGCGCAAACGGTGCAGGGTCTCCGAGACACTTTCCCGACGCTGGGGATCGGTCGGACCGGGAGGTCGAACGATGGCCAGTGTCTTGCCACGCAGCGTGAGAGCCAGCGGCTCCCCCGTATCTCGAATCTCCTTTAAAAGGCCCAGACAGCGAGCCTTAAATTTGGAAACTTGAAGAGTCTTCATACAGATAAATCTATATGGTCACTTGAAATGGTCAAGAAATTCGCGCCAGGAATCTTAGCCAATTTTTCCATTTCCGTCTGAAGAAAAACACAGGGCGAAAGCTTGAGGGCGCATCTCCGTTAAGTGCAAACCGCGAGCGAACGCCCGAAAAATGTCCCATTTTCCGCCACGTCGTAGAGGAACGCGGAACGCGTTTCTTCTTTTTGCATTTTTCGGAGATGCGCCCAAATCTTGACATGCACCCATATTTCCATTTCGTAAGGGATCCCGTTGGGATCAAGAGCGCGTTACAAAACTGAGGGTATGGACAAACTCCTCTCCAAGGCGCATAGTAGGAACAGTTTAATGAAAGATTCTTCTTTGCGAGTTGGGATTGTTGGCGCGACGGGCGCTGTGGGAATGGAAATGCTGGATGTCATGGACCGGAGAAATTTTCCGGTCAAGACATTGCGCCTTCTGGCCTCGCCGCGCTCGGCGGGCCGCGCCGTCAAATTCCGCGGTGGCGAGGTCATTGTCGAGGCTCTGACCGTGAATTCCTTTGAAGATTTGGATGTCGTTTTTTTTAGCGCGGGCGGATCCCTTTCCAAGGAATTTGCTCCGATTGCCGTGAAGCAGGGGGCCGTGGTCGTGGACAATTCGTCCGCCTTCCGCATGCTCGACGATGTGCCGCTGGTGGTTCCTGAAATCAACGGGAAGGATGTCGAGCGTCACAAGGGAATCATTGCCAATCCCAATTGTACGACAGCCATCACCCTCATGGCGCTCGCGCCCTTGCATGAGGCATTTGGGCTCCGACGCGTATTCGCCTCAAGTTACCAGGCTGTTTCCGGGGCCGGCGCGCGGGCCATTGAGGAATTGCGCGACCAGGCCACGCGAATTTGTACGGGCCGCCCTCCCCGACAGGAGGTCTTTCCGCACCAGATCGCATTCAACGTCATCCCCCATGTGGATCGCTTCGAGGAGAATTGCTACACGAAGGAGGAAATGAAAATGCAGAACGAGGGACGGCGGATTTTGCATTCTCCGAATTTCCGGGCTTCCGTCACCTGCGTACGCGTCCCCGTTTACCGGTCCCACTCGGTGGCGGTCAGCGCGGAATTTGAAAGGTCGGTTGATGTCTGGCAGGCGCGGGAAGCCATCCGGGCATTCCCGGGCGTCCAAGCGCTCGATGAGCCTGCCGAATCCCTCTACCCCATGCCCATCCAATGCACGGGCAAGGACGACTGCTTTGTCGGACGCATCCGCAAGGACTGCGCCCTGGACAATGGCCTCGCCTTCTGGGTCTGCGGCGATCAGCTCCTCAAGGGCGCGGCCCTCAATGCCGTCCAAATTGCGGAACTCTTGGTCTGACTCCTCAAGATCGCCATTTCATGCAACGGGCGCGGAGAAATGCAAAAACAAGCGGAGTCTACGGGGCTCGAACCCGCAACCTCTGCCGTGACAGGGCAGCGCTCTAACCAATTGAGCTAAGACTCCCAACCCATCAAGGGTGGATCGGGAGCATCGGTGATCCTGCGGGCTTTGACAACTGAAATCCTCAAAAAATCACCGTTTCTTGTCAGGGGAAGGCAGGACGAGGACGGTGGAACTTCCCTTTTTGGAATTTTGGGTCGTGAATCCGGACCCGAATTTTGAGGTTCGGGCTGAGGAACCGTCGGGGCCGCGCGTGATGGTCCCATCGCCAAATTTCGAGGTCGTGTAATTTTGCCCTCCGCTGGTGCGGCTGATGTAGCCACTGCCAAATTTCGAGGTTTGGACTCGGGTGCCAT
>WBZO01002829.1_pt2 | contig 11234 bp, 11 predicted proteins | sample 5204261 | NCBI WGS metagenome assembly WBZO01 (sample SAMN12412400, study PRJNA552823) | activated sludge metagenome | isolation source: activated sludge from anammox sidestream of wastewater treatment plant... | place: USA: North Carolina | collected 2017-09 | reverse complement strand
CGGGTGGCGAGAGTCGCCGCTGGATCGCTCACTTGACCCTATTATAATAGCACTTTTGGGCCTCCCCGGTCACTGGGGATTCTGGCCCATCAGGGGCGCAAGAACACGAAGCGCAGAGGAAAGGCACCGGCCTTTACCCTGCGCTCTCTGTATTTTCGCAGTTCTGTTTCTCTCTTCCGGTGTGGGCGTTACTGAATGCCACACCGGGTCCGATGGGCGTTACTGAATGCCACACCGGGTCCGGTGGGCGCTACTGAATGCCACACCGGGTCCGGTGGGCGTTACTGAATGCCACACCGGGTCCGGTGGGCGTTACTGAATGCCCACCGGGATCGAGTATTCGTGCACCGTGTCGTCCGGGAAGATCACCCGCAGCACATAAGTTGTCGAGGTGTTCGGGCAGCGCTCGGTGCCGCCGCCCACCGTCGGCGAATTGACACCCACAGTCGGCTGACCGTCGAAATAAATCGCCTTGATGCCGGAAGTCTCCCAGAAGAAGCGGACACAGGTCCCCGGGGCCAACTTGACCCCATCGGGCACGGTTGACCAGAAGCGGACATTGGGGCCGCTGGGGACTGCTGTCGGCGCTGCCGGCTGGTCCGGGGCCGGGATCGAAGTCGGCGGAGCTGGCGGCGGAGGGGGCGGCGGCACATTAATCACCGGCAGGCTACCGACATCGCCCGATGTGGTCAGCAAACCGCCAAAGAACCAGCCCTCGGTCATCCCGTAAGGCGCGCGGAACCACGTCCCATCGCCGTTGCGCCCGCTGAGCCGCAGCTCAGTGCCGGCCAGGACGCTGCCCAGGATGGGGTAATCCGTGCCGGGGCCGCCGCGCACATTCATGCCCTGGTTGGAGGTGGCGCGCGGGCCGGTCGGGGTTGCTGTGGCCTGCGGCGGAGCGTTAGTCGGGGTCACCGGCGGCGCTGTGGGTTGCGGCGGCTCGGTGGCGGTGGGCAGGTCAGTTGGCGTGGCGGTGGGCTGGGCCTGGACCACACTGACGCGGATTGTAGCCGGGACGCTGGCCGTGCCGTCCTGACGGAGGGCGACAGCCGTGATCGAGTGATCCCCGATGCCCTGCGCCCGCCATTCAAAGTTAGCGATGAAGGCGGCCTGTCCGCTGGCATCAGGCGCGGTGCTCGAGCCGGCCGGCTGGTCGTCAATCTCCAGCTCAATCCGGCTGACGCCAGGGCCGGAATCCGTGCCGACCACCTGCACGATCACGTTGGTCCCTTCAGCAAACGACATGCCGTTCACCGGCACACGAATCTCAACTTCCGGCGCGTTGCCGGAGGATCGCACCTGCGGTCCGTCGCCGCTGCCGGTCAGGTTACAGGCCAGAGCAGACAGAGCCAGCAGGGCGATGACTATCATAATCATGCGAGTGGGCCGGCGGGGCATACCGATTTCTCCCTTGAGTAACCCATATTCAACTGTGCAAGACTAGCGCATTCCGGGTGATAACGCAACGGTGAATGCGCCGGCAAAGAGCGGGGGGTAACGGGCAGTGGAGAGTAACAGGGAAAAGCGTCAGGCCGCTTCGGATGACACTGGCGCCCCCTGTTTTCTCCTGTTACCCGCTCTCCACTACCTGCTGCCCGCTTTTTCTATTTCCCCCTGTGAGGTCGCCGCTGTGCGGGTATAATTGCCCCGGTGGCGACGCCCCATGTCCCGCGCAGATCGGCGCGCACCCGGCGTCGCCACAGGATAAGCGCCCGTGCCAATCCTGAAGCCCGGAACTCTGGAATTCATCAGCCTCAACGTCGAGCAGACGGCGCGCCTGGGGAGCCGCCTGGGAGAAATCCTGCGCCCCGGCGACATCATCTGTCTCTCCGGCGGGTTAGGGGCTGGCAAGACCGCTTTCGCCCGCGGCGTGGGCAAGGGCTGGGGCGCTGTGCCGCCGGTCACCAGCCCCACCTTCACCCTGGTCCACGAACACACGCGCCAGGCGGACAGCGGGCGGCTGTTCCACGTGGACAGCTACCGGGTGGCCGGCATCGAGGATGCGCTGAGCTTCGGCCTGGATGAGCTGTTGCTGGATCGCCACCCGGTGCTGCTGGAATGGCCGGAGCGAGTCGCGCCGCTGCTGCCGGAGGAACGGCTGGATATCCTGTTCCGGTTCGAGGATTCCGAGCGGCGCCATATTCAGTTTGAGGCGCGCGGCGAGCGATACAACGAGTTGCTGGAGACCTTCCGCCGCCGCGCATTCGGCGCCTGAAGCCGCGCAACACGCAGCGATTGAGAACACTATGCTTCTGGCACTTGATACCGCCACCCGCCTGATCAGCATCGCCCTGCACGACGGCGGTCACGTCGTCGCCGAAGCCACCTGGGAGACGGCCAACCACCACACAGTCGAGCTGGCTCCGGCGGTCGAGGCCATGCTGAGCCGGGCCGGACTCCGCCCGGAATCGCTCACAGCGGTGGCGGTGGCGCTGGGTCCCGGCTCCTTCACCGGGCTGCGCATCGGGCTGGGGCTGGCCAAAGGGCTGGCGACCGCGCTCGACATCCCGCTTGTGGGCATCCCCACGCTGGAAGTGCTGGCGGCGGCGCAGCCAGAATTCCCCGGCGACCTGATCGCGGTCCTGAGCGCCGGGCGAGGCCGGCTGTGCGTCCAGCGCTTCCACTGGGAGACGAACGCCTGGGCAGCCGCCGGGGAAGCGTCCATCATGAGCTGGGACGCCCTGCTGGAAGGCATCCCCGAAGGCGCCCCCACCCTGCTCAGCGGCGAGATTGCGCCGGAAGCCGTACAGAAGATTGTTGAGGCCGGCGCCAGCGGCAAAACCATCACGCTGGCCCCGACGGCGAGCCGCCTGCGCCGGGCGGGCTACCTGGCCGATCTGGCCCAGGCGCGCCTGCGAGCCGGCGCTGCTGACGACCCGTACACGCTGGTGCCGATCTATCTGCACCAGCCAGGAGTGCCCCACCCTTGAGCCGCTCTCCCCAGTATGTCCTGCGCCCGATGCGCTATGAGGATATCGCCCAGGTAGTGGCGATTGACAGGCTGTCCTTCCCCATCCCCTGGACGGCCAGCGTTTACCGCTACGAGATCGGCCAGAATTCGCTCAGCTCCATGGCCGTCCTGTGCCTCTATGAGCCGGGCGAAGCCCGGAACGGGGACGGCGCGTCCTGCGCCAGCCGGTTGCTGAACCGCCTGTTAGGGCGGCGCGATCCGGCCTGGCACCGCGCCGTTGTCGGCTATGGAGGCTTCTGGTTCAGCCGGCAGGAGGCGCACATCAGCACCATCGCCACCCATCCGTCCTTTCGCGGTCGCGGCCTGGGCGAGGCCCTGCTGGCCGGCATGATCCGGCGCGGCCTCAATATGGGCGCTGGAGTCCTCTCCCTGGAGGTGCGCGTCAGCAATGAGCCGGCCATCGCCCTTTATCAGAAGTACGAGTTTCACTCCCACGGCCGCAAAGAGCGCTACTACCACGACAACGGCGAAGATGCCTACGATATGCGCGTCAGCCCGGTTGATGACGGTTACCGGGGACGGTCCGCCGCCCGCTGGGAGGCGCTCCAGAAGCGGGTCCGCGTTCTGGATGAGTTCAGCGCCTACGAACGCCCCCGCCGCTCCTTGTTCTAAAGCCGCCCCTTCAGTCATAATAGAGAGCGCCAACCGGCGCATCGTTCGCCCTCCGGCAGGTAGGGCATCTCCGGCATCCCCCGCCCGGGAAATCTGAACTGCGAGGAAACGTGCCATGTCTGATCTACAGGAGAAAGCAGCCCGGCTGTACGCCATCGCCAACGAGATCGCAACCTGTAAGAAATGTCCGCTGTGCAACAGCCGGACGCGCACCGTGCCGGGGGCCGGCCCGGCCAACGCCGAGATCATGTTCATCGGCGAAGCGCCCGGCTTCCACGAAGATCAGCAGGGCCTGCCTTTCGTCGGGCGCAGCGGCCAGTACCTCAACCAGCTACTGGCTTCGGTCGGCCTCAGCCGCAAGGATGTCTTCATCGGCAACGTGGTCAAATGCCGCCCGCCCGATAATCGCGACCCGGAACAGGCGGAGCTGGACGCCTGCAAGGATTATCTGGACCGGCAGATCGCTGTGATCAACCCCCGCGTCATCATCACCCTGGGGCGCTTCAGCATGGCTCGCTACTTCCCCGGCGCCCGAATCACGCAGGCGCACGGCCACCCGCGGCAGGTGGACGGCCGGCTGTGCTTCCCCATGTATCATCCGGCGGCGGTGCTGCGCAACCCGAACCTGGGGCCAGAAATGCAGGCCGATATGAAAAAGGTCATGCAAGCCATCCAGGAGATGAAGGCCGGAGGCCAGCCGCCGGAGCAGCAGGGGTCTGAAGAGCCGCCGGAGCCGCCGGTTCAACTTTCCCTGTTCTAGCCTGTACAGAAGAGAGGCCGCTATGAAATACCGCATCCTGGGCCAGACCGGCCTGCGCGTTTCCGTCATCGGGGTGGGAGCCTGGCAGTTCGGCGGCGAATGGGGCCGGACCTATTCCCCGGCGGACGCCCGCGCCATCCTCCAGCGAGCCGGGGAACTGGGCATCAACCTGATCGACACTGCCGAGTGCTACGGCGACCATACCTCCGAAGCCCTGATCGGCGACTTTCTGGCCGGCGACCGACGCGAAAACTGGGTCATCGCCACCAAGTTTGGCCATCGCTTCACCGCCAATTTCACCCGCGAGGAGCGCTGGACGCCGGACGACGTGCGCGGCCAGTTGGAGGCTTCGCTGCGGGCGTTGCGCGTCGAGACAATCGACCTGTATCAGTTTCATTCCGGCCCGGACGAAGCCTTCGATAACGATGCGCTATGGACGATGCTGGCCGACCAGGTGCAGGCGGGCAAGATTCGCCATCTGGGCATTTCAATCAGCAGCTACGCCGAACGACTTCACCAGGTGGAGCAGGCCGTCGCCGTCGGAGCGGGGGCGATTCAAGTCCACTACAACCGGCTGGAGCGCGAGCCGGAGGAGCATATCCTCCCCGCCTGCCAGCGGCACAACCTGGGCGTGCTGGCGCGCGTCCCGCTGGCCAGCGGCCTGCTCAGCGGCAAATACGCGCCGGGGACAACCTTCACCAATGAGAGCGATGTCCGCTCCCAGCGCGACCGCGCCCGGCTGGAGGCTCATCTGCGCGAGGTGGAGGCGATCCGGGCGACAGAGGCGCCGCCGGGGGTGGACCTGGCGGCCTGGGCGCTGGCCTGGTGCCTGCAGCACCCGGCGGTGACGTGCGTCATCCCGGGCTGCAAGTCGCCGGAGCAGGTGGAAGCCAACGCCGCCGCCGCGGCGCTGGATATGGTCCGCGCCGACCATCCGGGGGCGGCAGCCTGACCGGGCCGGCCTCACGCCAGGGTGACGTAGATCGGGTTGCTGAAGATCCAGCCGCGCCGCCGGCCCCGGTAGGGCTTCCAGGCTTCGACGCGGTACGCGCCCGGCCTGGCGGGCGTGTAGGTCAGCGTCCGGCCGTCCTGCTCGGCCACGGCCCGCCCGTTGTGAAGCAGGCGCAGCCGGGCCGCCGCGGGCGCGGTCGCCAGCAGCGCTTCACAGTCGGCCAGCGACACCTGATCGCCCATGATGGCCGCCGTCCGGTCGCCGTTCAGCGCCTCAAAACGGAAGCCGCGCGGGCTGCCGGGCAGGCTGTAGCCGACGAAGGCATGTCCCTGCGCCAGGGCGCTGTACAGCGCCGCCGCGTCGGCTTCCCAGCTTCCGCTCAGGGGATGCTCCACCAGCACATGCGTGTTCACGCAGCGGAATAGAAACTGGTAGGGGTAGATAACGCGGCGCAGGGGACCCATCTGCATCGGCGCGGCGTGGGCGTCGGCGCTGCCAATGGCGACCACCCGCCGCCCCTCCTGCAGCAGCGCATCCCACAGGGCCAGGATGTCCGGGTCCGGACCGATCACGGCGGTGGCCGGGGCCAGCAGACGGAGGATGCCGGATATCATATGGGGGAGCATAGCCTTCACCGTGGACATGTAGTTCCACAACTCCAGCCCGGTGTACCCGGCCACGTCCCAGTCATCCCAGCTATAGGACCCTTCGCCGGCCCAGGGCACGGCCCGATCGATCGGGTGGGCCAGGAAGGCCACGCCGCCCGCCTGGCGGACAGCGTCCAGCAGGGCCTGCGCCCGCTGTCCCTGCCCCGCGGCGGCCATCTCCCGCCCCGCGCCAAAGACAAGCAAATGGTTGCGCTGCGGCTCGCGGGTCATATCGTGCACTTCTTCGCCTGTCAGGAGCAGCACCCGTTCCCTGTGGCGGTTCTGGTAGTAGCCCTCCACGCCGGAGACCCAGACGTTGTGATCGGTAATCACGACGAAGTCCAGTCCGGCGCGGATGGCCGCCGCCGCGACCAGGCCGTGCGAGCCAGCGCCGTCGGAAGTGGTGGTATGGGCGTGCAGATTGCCGACGTATTCGAACACGGATACGCTCCTCAGCAAATCACAGGATAGACCGGCCTCCCCGCCACAATGATACCCCGCCGGGGGGAAGCGGGCAGCAGAGAAAAGCAGCGAGCCGCCGGGCAGATCGCCGCTATGCGCGATTATCCTGAGAAAATGCGGTTGCTTAACAAATGGCCGATTCCGTGTTACCCTGTAACACTTTGACCGCGTATTAACCCGTTCGATTTATTTATAGGAGAGAGTGCGGCGATGTCCGAACCGAAGGTCTTTGACAACAATAAATCACAACTCCTGGAAGACTACGAGTTTGATCTCAACCTGCATCTGGACTGTGAAACCATCGAGCAGTCTGTCCGCGCCCTGCTCGCGGCGGTTGGCGAGAACCCGGACCGCGACGGCCTGCTTCAGACTCCGCAGCGCGTAGCCCGGATGTACGAGGAGCTGCTGTCCGGTTACCACACTGATCCGGAGAAGGTGATCAACAACGCCCTGTTCGAGGTGGAATATCAGGAGATGGTGCTCGTCACCGACATCGAGTTCTATTCACTGTGCGAGCACCACATGCTGCCGTTTGTAGGCCGGGCGCACGTCGGCTACATCCCGCGCCGGAGGGTCGTCGGCCTCTCCAAGATTCCGCGCATCGTGGACCTGTTCGCCCGCCGCCTGCAAGTACAGGAGCGCATGACAGCCCAGATCGCCGATTTTCTGATGGTGACGCTCGACCCGCTGGGTGTGGGCGTGGTGGTGGAAGGCGCGCATATGTGCGCCATGATGCGCGGCGTCAAGAAGCACAACGCCCGTATGATCACCAGCCATCTGCTCGGCTGCTTTGAGAGCAATGAAAAGACGCGCAACGAGTTCTTCAGCCTTGTGCGCCGCTCGCTGAACTCGGACAGCCTGATCTAGGGTCGCCCACGCCGTATGATCTCATCCCCGGCCTTTCGCCACCCGCTGGCATACAGGCCGGGGATGGGGAATGGATGAGAGTCTAGGCGAGCTTGTACCCGATCATGCGCAGGAAGTCCTGGCGCCATTTGATGCCGCTTTCATCCTCGATGCCTTTGCTCTTGAAGCCGTCGATCACGCCCAGAATACCCCGCCCCTGCTCAGTCTCGGCGATGATCACCTCGGTCGGGTTGGCCGTGGCGCAGAACAGGCGCACGATCTCCGGTACGCGCTCCAGCGCCCCCAGGACATTGATCGGGTAGAAGCCCTCCCCCAGGAACAGGATGAAGCTGTGCCCGGCGGAAAGAGCCAGTGCGTTCTGTTTGGCCAGCGCGATCAGGGCCTCGTCGGTCCCGCTCCACCGGATCAGGCAGGCGCCGGAAGCCTCGCAGAAGGCCAGGCCGAACTTGATACCCGGCACGGCCCCGACCAGCGCCTCGTGGATATCCTCGACAGTCTTGATGAAGTGGCTCTGCCCCAGGATGAAGTTAATCGGCTCCGGCTTTTCGATGGCGACGGTGAGCAACTGCATAGGTATCCTCCTTCAAAGCGGCTCTGTGCTGTCTTTACTGTAAGGACGCCGCCGCCAAAATGCAACAGGCGCGGCAGCAGGGAACAGGCCGGAGGCTCGAAGCGGCTTACCCCGGGGGTTGAGCGGCATTTACCCTTACTACCGGCTGTCCGCCCTCCGATCCTAACCCGGCTCAACGGTCAGGTCATAAGTGGCGGTCTGAGTTGTATAGGGCGTCATGGCGCTGATGATCAGCGTAGCCGGCGTATCCGGCCCGACCTCCACACCCCATAAGCCGGAACTCCCCTCGCCCGGAATCAGCAAGCGCCGGACAGAAGGCCCCGTCCCTTCCACGACCTCCACCAGATACATCTGCGGCAGCGTATTCTCGATCCGCGACCACCCCTCGGCCAGCCAGCCGCCGGAGTCGCTTTCCGCGTCGTCCAGATAGCCGATCTCCGGCACGGCGATGTCATCCAGCGCCCAGCCGTTGCGCGTGAAGGCCTGGTCGGTCACATACTCAAAGCGGACCAGGACTTCATGCCCGGCGTAGGGGGTGAGGTCGATATGTTCCTCCAGCCAGGCGGCGCGCGGGCGCAGACGGCGCGTCGGATTCTCCCCCAGGGTAATCGGGATCTCAAGCTGCTGCCCGCCGCGCAGGACCGTAGCCAGGAGCGTATCGCCAGCGTCATAGTCGTTCAGGCGCTGCACGAAATAGGCGGGCGCCAGCGGGCGGCCATCAAGCGCCACAAACCGGTCGTCGGGCATGATGCCGGCCTGTTCCGCCGGGCCGCCGGGCACGGTATTCCGAACCGTGATGGTGCGCGCGTCATATTCGATGCCCAGAAACGGCGCCGGGCGCCAGCCGGTCCCGCCGACGCTGAAGCCGGTTACCCCGGCGGCAAAGGCGCGGTTATTGGGATTCTCGGTCGTGGTAGCTGGCGTCTCCAGCGGCGTCCAGGTCGCGCCGCCGTCGATGGAGATACTGATATAGCCGTAATCCCAGAACGGCTCCATCTCATACCAGGCCCAGTAGGTCAGGGTGGCCCGCTCGATGCCAGACAGGTCGAAGGCGCGGGTCAGGCGCGGGGCGCTTTGATCGGACCGGTTAGCCCAGTAGAGGTGCGTCCCGCTGTGCGGGGCGGTGGGGATGACGGAGACGCGGTCGCTCCCGGCGAAGGTGACGACGAGCATCTGCGGAGCGGACGCCTCCAGACGGATATAGTTCGCCCCGAACTGGTTGGCCTGCTGGCCCTGCAGCGCCAGCGGGTAGGTCGAGGCGGCCATCAGCGGCGTAGCTCTGATCTGCCCCAGCGCCAGATGCCCGTATCCAAAGCGGCCATCGCTCAACTCCGGCGCGTCAATCAGGTTGGCGACCAGCCAGTCGGCGAAAATATCGGTGAAGGTCAGCGGCCCGCCGGTCAGGGGGTCGCGGGCATCGACGGCGGCCAGCGCGTTCTCGATCCCCGTGATACCATCGGCTGGCTCCTGCGAGTGAGCGAGCACGAACTCCGGCCCGAAGCGTTCCACCAGGTAGACGAAGAACAGCGACGCCGCGCCGTAATAGGGCATCGGCGTGTCAATATCCCAGGTGTTCAACTGGATTGTCGGGTTGTTCAGATAGAGGGCGATCGCCGCGGCGCGCGGCGTGGTGGTCAGGAAAGCGCCCAGCTCCGCCGTCCCCTCCGCCACCCATGTTTCCTCGTTCTCATCCTGATTGTGCTGAATCATGTGGACAAATTCGTGGGCCAGCACGTACAGATAGGCGGGGCTGTTGAAAGGGGTATTGTCCGCCGCGATGACGAACATTTTGCGCTCGTTGCTGGCGGAGAAAATCTGGCGGGGGTAGGCGCTGGTGTCGTTGAAGTAACCGCCGATATCTTCCCCGATGCCCGTCACATGAAGCACTGAGATATGCGCGTCACCGTCGATGCCGCGGGCTACCTCCGGGCCGAACAGCTCCCGCACCGCCGGGAACAGGCGCTCATCCAGCAGGCGGGCGGTCCGGCTCAGCAGGGCGGCGTCGTAGGGCACTCCATCCTGCACCCACAGGTACACGCCCGGGGCCGCCGCCGCCAGCACAGCCTCCACCTCCAGAATCAGGTCGCCGTCGCCGTGACCGACGAAAAAAGTCTCCCGATCGCCGATGTGATATTCCGGGGCGGGCGGGATCGTGACCCGGTCGATATCGCGCAGCCCACCCAGGCGCTCGGCCAGTTGCACCACGTCGCGGACGGGGATTGTGACCTCATCCAGCGTGCGCAGCGTGCTGGTCGTCCGGCTGCTCCCGCCCTGGGCGATGGCGCACCCGGCGGCGAGCAGACAGGCCGCTGCCACCGCCGCCAGCAGGGCGGCCCGCACGATCCTCAGATGGGGGATGAGATAGCCTGCTGTATCGCGATCGTTCATCGGTTTCGCGCCCTTCTCTCATTTCTGCCCGATGCCGCGCCCCCTTGCCCTATCTTATCACGCCCGGCGCCGGCGCGGTTTAGCTATCTATGAGAACCGCTGAGGCTGCGGAGCGATCGCGCCCGGCGCGGATTGCGTCTTTCCACCCCCCAATCTGAGGGGGGCCTCCGGCGCGGCTAACGCGAATGATGCTATAATCCCGTTGTATCTGTGAAAAAGAGGTGACCCATGGACAAGCTGATTTGCGGCGATGAATGGCTGAGCCTGATCCAGCGCCGACATGGCGAGCATGATGTCTCTGTCATCCGATCCGGGGACGAAGCGATCATTGTCCCGCTGACGCGCAGCGGTCACGTCCTCCTGACCAGCGAGCCGTCCCCGGCGCTGGGCCACGATGTCCTGATCCTGCCCGGCGGCGCAATTGACGAAGGCGAGTACTCGCCGGAGGCCGCCAACCGCGAGATGCAGGAGGAAGTCGGCTGCATCGCCGGGAAGCTGGACTTCCTGGCCGTCCTCCACCCCTGGAGCAAGTACCTGACCGTCTCCACCTATGTCTATCTGGCCCGCGACCTGGCCCCCAGCACCCTGCAGGGAGATGAGGACTACGCCATCGGCGTGCAGAAGGTCCCCCTGGATAACTTCGAGCAGCTCATCGCCGCGGGCCGTCTGACCGACGCCCGCATCATCGCCGCGCTGTATATCGCCAAGCGCTTCCTGCAATGGGAAGCCCGGCAGAAGTAGCTGCTGTGCACCCTGCCCATTGGAGCCATTTTTTCAGAGGCCGGGCCGTCCTTGCCGGCTGTCTGATCGCCGTCCTGCTATTGGTCGGCGGGCCGCTCCGCGCCCAGTCGGGCGAGGCCCCTCCGCCACCGCCGCACCTGGGCTACGGCGTTCATCTGGGGCCGCACCTGGCCGCCCCGCCCGAAGTGATCCAGGGCCTCGGCATGGACTGGGTTAAGGTGTATGACGCTGGCCAGGTGGACGACTATCCCATGTTTCGCGTC
>WBZO01006553.1_pt1 | contig 11235 bp, 9 predicted proteins | sample 5204261 | NCBI WGS metagenome assembly WBZO01 (sample SAMN12412400, study PRJNA552823) | activated sludge metagenome | isolation source: activated sludge from anammox sidestream of wastewater treatment plant... | place: USA: North Carolina | collected 2017-09 | reverse complement strand
TGCTGGCTATCTCAGGCCTGCGGCGCCAGGGCCTATCCGCCGGTGAAGACCGACAAGACCGGGGGCTACCACCTGGTCGTCGACGAGACCGGCAAGTGCCAGCTCACGATCAGCTACCAGGGCGAGACCGCCAGCATGGGCATTGCATCCTACGAAGACGCCGCGCAGGCGGATGTGGTGCTCGAGAAGAAGGACGGCAAGCTCGTCGCCCGGCGGCGCTGATCGCCATGGCCGAGGAACCGAAGAAGAAGGATTTCTGGGACAAGCTGGCCATCGTCCTGCACCCTACGGGCGGGCTGCTCACCGCCTTCGCGGTCGCCTTCGTCGGCATGAAGGGTTCCCAGCTGCTCGAGCGCCGCCAGGCGGTGGAGACCAATGCGCGGCTGTATTCCGAGATCATGAGCCGCCGCGAGGCTGCCGAGTCCAGCCTGCGCAAGGACATGTTCGTCTCCATCATCGGCTCCTTTCTCGGCGGCGATCACGAGGATCTCTCCGCAAGGGTGCTGAACCTCGAGCTGCTGGCCTACAACTTCCATGACTCGCTCAACCTCAAGCCGCTGTTCCTGGAGATGCAGCGGCGGCTGCGCAAGTCCGCCGACCCGGAGCGCGGCGAGTACCTGCGGCGCATCAATGCCGTGGCGCGCGAGACCACCGCCAAGCAGCTCTTCGCGCTCGAGGGCCACGGCAGGAGTTTCCGGCGCTCGGTGGATTTCGCCGAGCTGGCCGCGGCAGGACCCGCCGGCGTGGCGCTCGACCCCGAGACCATCACGCTGCGCAAGGAAGCGGCCGAGGTGGCCCTGCGGGTACTCAAGGTGGACATCGGGCAGCAGCAGCTCATCGTGCGCCTGAAGGTGGCTGCGGCGGATGGTGGCGAGGAAGTCCCCGATTCGCGGGCCAGCTTCTCTGTCGGCTTCTATGACTTCCCGGTCATCGACAACACGCGGCTGCCGGGCGGCATGCGCTGCGCGGTGACGCTGTCGAATTTCTCGCCGGAGGCGGCCGATCTCACCACCGTGTGCTTCCCCGGCGAGTACGCCAGCCTCAAGGACCGGCCCTACTACGACGAGGTCATCCAGAAGCTGCGCGAGGCCAACGAGGGCGAGCAGGCCGACATCGAAGCCGGCGGCATCTAGCGGAGGCGGATGCGGCCGCCGTCGTCGGTAACCACCTCGCGCTCCGGCCAGCGCAGCGCGCCCAGCCGGGTGGCGAAGCGCGCGACCCCGGCCGCGCGCTCCTTGTAGCGCGCGCCGACACCGAAATCGACGCAATAGACATTGCGCCGCATGCCGAGCCACTGGTCGATCCCGGCACCGTCGAAGAGATCCTGTTCGCCGCGTGTGAGGGCAGCGCGCAGTTCCGCCGTCGGCCAGTGCCAGTAATGGCCAACGATGACCGGCACCTCGTGCCGGTAGTGATCCCACCAGCGCACGCGGTCCACCATGCGCCACTTGCCCGCGGCGAAGAACGGCTTGCTGGCCAGGGTCTCCGGCCCGGAAGTCGCGATGCGCAGCGGGTTGGCCATCTGCTCGAGGGTATCGAGCCGGCCGAGGCTCTCGAGGAGCGGCGGGGCGACCTGCGGGTCCGTCAGCTGCTCGCGATATTCGCGCCATTGCGCGCCCGCCCGTTCGCCGATGCCGCTTTCCTGCACGACGGCCTGGGTGCGCTCGCTGTAGGCGTTGTAGATGGCCAGGGTCGCCGCGCGGCATTCGCGCAGCAGGGCCAGTGCCGCATCGTCCCAGGCGGCGTGTACCAGGCGCAGGTCCGCGCGCTCCAGCACCACCGGCAGGCCGGTAATGAAGCGGCGGATGGCGCTGCGGTCGGTGTCCGAGGCGCGGCTGCTGCCGGCGAACCGGCCGTGGGCCGCGTCGTGGTCGTCCGGGAAGAACCAGCCGTTGCCCTCCTTGCGGGCATTGCGCAGCACGTTGAGCTCGTGGTTGCCGAGCAGGCATTGCGCCAGGCCGCGCTCGACGAGGCCCGCGACCCGGGCGAACACGGCGGGGCTGTCGGGTCCGCGGTCGCAGAGATCGCCGATGAAGACCAGCCGCCGGCCCCCGGGGTGGCGGCCATCGGCGTCATAGCCGAGCGCGGCGAGCAGGTTCCCCAGCGCATCCGGCTCGCCATGGATGTCGCCGACGATGTCGAGCGGGCCGTCGAACAGCGGCTGGAAGAGGTGGTCGCCCGGCATCAGTTCCGCAACGCCGGGATGACCCGCTCGCCGATCAGCCGCAGCGCATCGGCCGGGTCGTCGTGCACGCGGATGGCGATCTCGGTGAGGCCGGCGGCGGCGAAGTCCCTGAGGGTGGCGATCGCGGCATCGATCTGCTCGAGACCGCCGGCGAAGGAAATGTTGCGGACCATCTTGTCCACGAGGCCGGCCGGCACGTTCTCGATGCGGTCGCTGCCGCGCAGGAAGGCATCGAGGAAGTCCTTCTCGTGGGCACGCATGATCCTGAGTTCATCCGGGTCGAGGAAGGGCGCGAAGTACTTGTCGCGCAGCCAGCCGCGCAGCATCAGTTCGCGGCGTGCCTCGGCGAAGGATGCCTGCGCATCCTCCTTGATGTGCCAGGCCCAGAAATTGCTGAAGCGGAAGCCGGCCGGATCACGCCCGGCGGCACGCATTTCCGCCCTGGCATCGTCCACGAACGCCTTCATGAGCGGCACGACGAAGTCGCTGGTGATGAGGCCGTCGGCATGCTTCACCGCCATGCGCCGGCTCTGCGGGTGGTTCGAGCCGAAGTAGACGAGCGGCGGAGGATCGGTCTTCCACGCCGGCCGGTAACCCCAGACCTTGTAGACCTCGCCCTTGTAGTTCAGCGTCTTGTCGGCGGAAGCGCCCTTGAGGATCTCCAGGCATTCGCGCGCGCCACGCACCATGCGTTCGCGCTTGCCGCCGATGGCCTGCAGCACGGCGCCGCCGCCACCGACCATGATCATGGCACGGCCGCGGCTGAGCTCGTTGAGCGAGAACAGCAGGTTCGCCATCTTCAGCGGATGCAGTTCCGCCGGGCTGATGGCCATGGGCCCCATGCGGATCGTCGTGGAGCGTTCGGCCAGCAGCGACAGGGTGAAGAAGGGGTCGCGAGACCAGGCATAGTTGGCCGACCACAGGCCACGCACGCCGTAGCGCTCGGCCATCAACCCGAGTTCCAGCGCCGCCTGGGGCGAGGCAAATTCGTTGAGGATGATGTCGATTTCCATGCCCGTATCTTAGCCGCTATCCTTGCCGGCATGGCGATCCGGCGCGTGCTTCGCATGGGACATCCGCTGCTGCGGCAGGTGGCGCGCGAGCTGGCGCCCGCGGAGATCGGCGCTGCCGGCTTCCGCCAGCTGGTCACCGACATGGTGGACACGCTGCACGACTATGGAGGCATCGGCCTGGCCGCCCCGCAGGTGGGTGAATCCCTGCGTCTGGCACTGATCGAGATCAGGGGCGGCCCGACGCGCTACGGCGAGCTGGCGGCCCTGCCGCTGACGGTGTTCGTCAACCCGGTGATCGAGATACTCGATCCGGCCACCGCGGGCAACTGGGAGGGCTGCCTCTCGGTACCGGGGCTGCGCGGCTGGGTGGAGCGCCCGCAAGGGATCCGGGTGCGCTACACGAGCGACCAGCGGGAATCGAAGACACTGGAACTGCAGGGCTTCAATGCCACGGTGTTCCAGCACGAGTTCGATCATCTCGACGGGCGCCTTTACCTCGATCGCATGACCGATCTGACACGGCTGGCCTTCGAACGGGAGTTCGAGCGCTTCCATCCCTGAGCCGGCTGCGGCGGTGGTTATGAGGCCATAACGGCTTGGCCGTTCCGGCCGCAGCACCTGTCGCCTAGCATCGCCTCCCATGAACCCGGCCACGGCGCTCACCGAACATCCCCTGTCGCTCCAGAAGCTGGCCCTCGTCACCGAGCTGGCCGGCGGACTCAGCCGTGAGCAGCTCGCCTGGGCCTCCGGCTACCTCGCGGGCATCGCCGCGACCTCAGCCGCCAGGCCGGCTGCGACCACGTCGGCCACTCCGGCAGCGACGCCGGCAGCAAACCAGCTGACCATCTTGTCCGCCTCCCATACCGGCAATGGCCGCCAGCTCGCCGAGCGGCTGCTCGCGGGTGCGCGGCAGGCGGGAATCGGCGCCCGGGTGGTGAAGGCCGGCGACTATTCGCCACGCGACATCGCCCGTGAGACCCACCTTTACGTCATCGTCAGCACCCACGGTGACGGCGAGCCGCCGGAGGAGGCGCGCGCGCTGTTCGAGTACCTCGGCAGCCGGCGCGCGCCGCAGCTGCACGACCTGCAGTATGCGGTGCTCGCCCTCGGCGACTCCAGCTACACGAAGTTCTGCGAAGCAGGCCGGATCCTCGATGAGCGGCTCGCCAGGCTCGGCGCGCGCCGCCTCCTGCCGCGTGTCGATTGCGATACCGACATCGAGCGCCTGGCCGCGCCATGGATCGAGGATGCGCTGGCCCGGGTGCGCGACGCCCTGAAGCGCCAGCCGCTGGCCGAAGCACGTGCCGTGGCGGCCATTGCTGCACCTCCGGTGGCGCCGGGCCGCGCCAGCCCGCTGCCGGCGGAGCTGTTCGTCAACCAGCGCATCACCGGGCGGCAGGCGCTGCGCGACGTGCGGCACGTCGAACTGGCGGTTGCGGGCATCGGCCAGCTCTACCGGCCGGGCGATGCCATCGGCATCGTCCACCGCAATCCGGAGTCGGCGATTGCGCGCGTGCTGCGGGCAACTGGCCTGACGGGTGGGGAGAGCGTCACGCTGCAGGGCGTGACGCGACGCCTCGAGGACTGGCTGCGCGAGGAGTTCGAGATCACCCGCATCGCGCGGCCGCTGCTCGCGGCGGTGGCCGAGCGCAGCGGCGCGGATCTGGGCGAACTCCTCGATACGCGTCAGCCCGCGGCACTCGCCGCGTTCACCGCCCGCTCGCAGGTTGCCGATGTGCTCGAGCGCTGGCCCGCGGCCTGGGATGCTGCTTCGCTGGTGGCGGCCCTGCGGCCGGTCGCCGGCCGGGTGTATTCCGTGGCATCGAGTCCCGTCGCCGTCGGTGACGAGCTGCACCTCACGGTGGCGGTGGTCGGCAGCGATGCCGATGGCCAGGGCGCCCAGGGTGCCGCTTCGGGATTCCTCGCGGCGCAGGCGGTCGGGGCCACGGTGGGGGTCTGGGTCGAAGCCAACGAGCGCTTCCGCCTCCCGGCAGATGCCTCCCGGGACATCATCATGATCGGCCCCGGAACCGGGGTGGCACCGTTTCGCGGCTTCCTGCAGGAACGGGAGGCTACGGGGGCCAGCGGGCGCAACTGGCTGTTCTTCGGTGGCCGCTCGCTGCGCGAGGACTTCCTCTACCAGACCGAGTGGCAGGCGGCGCTGCGTCGTGGCTCACTGCATCGGCTGGACGTGGCCTTCTCGCGCGACCAGGCCCACAAGATCTACGTGCAGCAGCGGCTGCAGGAGGCCGGTGCCGAGCTGCATGCCTGGCTGGCCGGTGGTGCGCACCTCTATGTCTGCGGCGATGCAAGGCGCATGGCTCCCGATGTCCATTCCGCATTGCTCGGGATCGTGACCCGTCACGCCGGTCTCGACGAGGAGGGCGCCGGCGAATGGCTCACCGCGCTGGCGGCCGAAGGCCGCTACCTGCGCGACGTCTACTGACATGGCCGCGGAATCCCCCGTCGAGGGCATCAAGCGTGCCAGCAGGCTGTTGCGTGGCACGCTGGTCGAGAGCCTGGCCGATGCGCATACCGGTGGCCTGCGCGAGCCAGACCGGCAGCTCATCAAGTTCCACGGCAGCTACCAGCAGGACGACCGCGACCTGCGCGAGGAGCGCGAGCGGCAGAAGCTCGAGCCCGCATGGAGCTTCATGGTGCGCACGCGCCTGCCGGGTGGCGTGTGCACGCCGCGGCAGTGGCTGGCCCTGGCGGGGCTCGCGCGGCGCCATGGCAGCGGCAGCCTGCGCCTGACCACGCGCCAGACGGTGCAGCTGCACGGCATCCTCAAGCGTGACCTCAAGACGACCATTGCCGCCATGAACGCCGAGCTGGTGGATTCCATCGCTGCCTGCGGCGATGTCAACCGCAACGTCATGGCCAGCGTGAACCCGGTGGAATCCGCGCTGCACGCGCAGGTGCACGAGTGGGCGCGCAGCCTCTCCGAGCACCTGCGGCCGCGCACCCGCGCGTACCACGAGATCTGGCTCGATGGCGAGAAGGTGGAGGGCACGCCGGAAGCGGAGCCGCTCTACGGGCCGACCTACCTGCCGCGCAAGTTCAAGGTGGGCATCGTCGTGCCGCCGCACAACGACATCGACGTGTTCTCGCAGGATGTCGGCTTCATCGCCATCGTCGAGGCGGGCCGGCTCACCGGCTTCAATCTCGTCGCCGGCGGCGGGCTGGGCATGACGCATGGCGAGCCCGCGACCTTTCCGCGGCTCGCCGACCTTATCGGCTTCCTCGAACCCGGGCGGCTGCATGAAGTCAGCGAAGCGGTGCTCGCCATCCAGCGCGACCATGGCGACAGGTCGGATCGCAAGCACGCGCGGCTGAAGTACACCATCGCCGACCGCGGCCTCGACTGGTTCAGGGCGGAGCTGGCGGCGCGCCTGGGCGGGCCGCTCGCGTCGCCACGGCCGTTCCTGCTCACCAGCCAGGGCGACCGCTTCGGCTGGATCGAGGGCGTGGATGGCCGCCGGCACCTGACCCTGCGAATCGAGTCCGGGCGGGTCGCGGGTGCGCACCTGACCGGCCTCGAACGCATCGCCGCCATACACACCGGCGATTTCCGCTTCACGCCAAACCAGAACCTCGTCATCGCCGGCGTGCCGGAAGAGGCTGTCGCGCAGATCGACCGGCTCGTCGCCGAACACGGGCTCGGCGAGGCGCTGGCCGGCACGCCCCTGCGTCGCGACGCGCTCGCCTGCGTCGCCCTGCCGACCTGCCCGCTGGCGATGGCCGAAGCCGAGCGCTACCTGCCGACCATCCTCGCGCTGATCGAGCGCCTGCTCGTGAAGCACGGTCTCGAGCGGCAACCCCTGAGCCTGCGGCTGACCGGCTGCCCCAATGGCTGCGCGCGGCCCTACCTGGCGGAGATCGGCCTGATTGGCCGCGCGCCTGGCCGCTATGTGTTGCGCCTCGGTGGCGATGCCAGCGGCCAGCGGCTGAATGTCATCTATCGGGACAACATCGACGAGGCTGCCATCCTCGAGATCCTCGACGGGCTCCTCGGCCGCTACCAGGCGCAGCGCCAGCCTGCCGAGCGCTTCGGCGACTTCCTCTGGCGCGCCGGGGTGCTGGCGGCATAGGCCGCTGCCGGACACTGCAAAAAGGTGTCAGACATATTTGTTCGCTCCAATCGATCACCTGATCTCGCGGCCCCCGACAGCAGGTCAGGCGCCCTTCGTGGCAGATGTCGTCCCTGGGCGCAGACCCGCCGCCGGGAGGCGGCCCGGCAGCTGGCTGGAGGACACCAGGCTGCCGGGGCGCGACCGCAGCAGCGGGTCCACGACAGAGGGCAGGAGACCCGTCAGCGCTGCCGACAGCGCATATTCTGCAGGGGCGGTGGCTCAGGGCGTGAGCCTGCCGGATGCCAATCGGATCGTTACCCGGAAAACAGGAAAAATATGTCAGACACCTTTTTGATGTCTGGGTGGCGTTACAGCGGCGTGATGCCAACCTCGGTGAGGAACTGGTAGGTCCCATCATAGAAGTCGGGTAAGCGGGTCGGATCGTCGGGGTCTCCCGGAGGGATGAAAATCACCATTCCCTGTCGTGCCCGTGTCAGCAGGACCCTGTAGGTATTCAGCAGATATTGCTGTCGGGCCGTGTCCCGTACGGTGGTCCAGCCGCGTGCATCGAAGCGACGCCTGGCCCAGGCGCCGTTGTGGTACCGGAGATCGGCATCCCAGTTCACGCAGATCCAGTCGAGTTCGAGCCCCTGGATCTGGAATTCCGTGGCCGCATCCTCCAGGTAGAAGCTGGATCGTGTGTCGTTGCGACCGTTCAGGAACCAGTGACAGGCATCGACCGGTGCGCGGACATCGATGGCGTGCGGCTTCAGGCGCAGGGCGCTGGAGCTGGCCACCATGCCGAATCGCTCCGAGCCACGTGCATGACGTCGAACCCAGTCCTTTGCGGCGCGAAGGTCCCGTGTGACAGCCATCGGGTACTGTGCTCCGATCTGGGACAACAGCTCGCGGGCCATGACGGAATCCGTGTCCAGCACCGCCTTTACAAATCGCGAGAGTTTCTCCGATCTGAAGGATCTCATCGAGACCGAGAGGTGCAGGTCTTCAAGGGTCTCCGTTCTGCCCCGTCGTCCCAGTTCGTCCAGGCAATTGCCGGCCGCGTACTCACTATCGGACAGCTCCGGGGAGATGAAAACATGCCAATGCGGAAAGTGACTGGCCAGTGCCTCGAGCCAGGCACCTATGCCTGCCTCTCCGTCGTTGATTTCCTGCCCACCTCCGACGAGACAGACGATGACCGCCCAATCGTCGTGCCGGTCCATATACTCGATGAGGAACTGTGGTTCGGAACGGTCAAAGCCAGCCAGACCCTTGCGTTGCTTCATGAAGTTCGCGGTCTTGCGGGCATTCCATGCACGTTGCGCTTCGTCGAAGATGACCACGCGATCATGCGGGGGCTCGGCAGAGCGGAGGGTGCGAACGCCGTCATCCCTGAAATGGTGAATGTTCTGGATGAACTGCTGGATTGGCTGCCGGATGTCGCCCTTTCGGGCCTTGATGCCTTGGGAATTCAGCCTCGCGTGCTCGTCACGGGCCAGCGCTTCCCGGAGCACCGCGACCAGGGGTCCATTTCCCGAGAGGAACACGGCATGGGTGGCATCCTCGGATCGACGATGGCGCGTCGCAAGATTCAAGCCAACCAGCGTTTTTCCCGCACCCGGCACTCCGGTGACGAACACGATGGCCTTGAACCTCGAGGCGACGCTGCGTGCAATGATCGACTCAACGGTGGCGGAAGTCTCCCGCAGCATCGTTTCGTGAGATTGCCTCGACGCCGTGGCGAGAGTACAACGCCTGCGCTGCTTCGATGATGGTTGGCGTGGGTCGGTAACGGCCTCGTTGCCACTCCTCGCCGTCTATCGGCGGACCTGTCGCGAGCCTGATGGCCTCCATGATGTCGGCGCGCAGTGTCCTGGGTGCGGACCGGCATGGTTGGCGGGTGCCGTCGGCATGTGGAGCGGACCAGGAGGAGTCGGCGCTTGCGGCATCGGTCGCAACCAGAATCGGAAAGATGCTTGCCGATGCACTGGGTTCATGGAAGTTCTTCAGGTCAAGGGCATAGTCCCAGGCCTGGTTGACATCATCAGCCGCAAATGTGGATGCACCAACCTTGAACTCAACGGGAATCAGGGCGGCGCCACAAACCAGCACGGCATCGATGCGGGGTCGAAGCCGTGGCACCTCGAACTCGAAAATGACTGTGCCGGAGAGACCCTGGAGCGCATCCTGAAGGATGTCGATCGCGGTACGCCATGCGGCCACCTGTGCGGGAGTGACGTCAAAGGGGCTCTTCCGGGTCAGGACACCGATGATCCGGTCGGATTCGGCAAGAAGGAACGAGTCGATGGGCGCTGAGTACCAGCCAGAGCTGTCGGGCGTGGCGGGAGGGAAGGGCGACACGCAGCCAGTATGAATGAAAGGCCAACGGCAGCACCAGGGCACCGGCGAACCCGGCATCCGCCTGACTTGACCTGCGGCCGGCGTACCATCAGCCTCTACCCGATGCCAACCGACCATCCCGGAGGTAGCCCCACCATGACTCTCGTCGTCAATCCGATGACCCCGGAGTTCCGCTACGACGCCCAGGGGCTGTTCACGCGGCTGCTGCGTGAGCAACCCGTGACGCCGCTGGCGGATGGCGGCGTGCTGTTGTGCCGCCATGCGGACGTGTCCTGGGCACTGAACAGCCACGAGGTGCGCCGGCCGACGGAGTGGTCGGTGAACCGCAAGCCGGAGGGGCCGTTCCGCGATTTCGGGCGCCACAACATGATCGGCATGAACCCGCCGGACCACACGCGCTTCCGTCAGGCGATCATGCCGGCGTTCTCGCGCAAGCGCACGGATGCACTGGCACAGTTCATCGAGGACACCTGCGCCGGGCTGATCGCCCGCATGCGCGAGCGCGGGGAGGGGGACTTCATCAGCGATTTCGCCCTGCCTTTGCCGGTCACCGTGATCTGCCACCTGCTGGGGATCCCGCAGGAGGAGGAGAACCTGCTGCACGAGGGCTCGGCGGCGATGCTGGCGGGGCTGGAGATCATCGCCACGCCGGAGGAGTTCGCGCGCGCGACGGCCGGTGCCACTGCCTTGCACGATTACCTCACGGATGTGCTGCGGCTGCGCGAGCACAACCTGGGCGACGACCTGCTGAGCCTGCTCCTGCGCAACGAGCGCGACCACAAGCTGTCGCGGGAGGAGATCGTCTGGGCGGCGATCACGCTGCTCATGGCCGGGCACGAGACCACCACGCACCTGCTGGGCAATGGACTGCTGGCGTTGATGCGCAATCCCGGGAGCTGGAAGCGGCTGCAGGCGGACCCCGGGCTGGCGGAGAATGCGGTGGAGGAATTCCTGCGCTACGACCCGCCACTGTACGTGCTGTTCCGGCAGGCGGCGCAGGACGTCGAGGTCGGGGGCCAGCCGATCGCGGCAGGCACCTTCCTCATGCTGTCGCTGGCCGCGGCCAACCGCGATCCGCGCCATTTCGACCAGCCCGACGTGCTCGACCTCGGCCGCGCCAACGCCCGCGACAACCTGAGCTTCGCCGCCGGCCGCCACCTCTGCGCCGGTCATGCGCTGGCGCGGCTCGAGGGGCGCATCGCCTTTCGCCAGCTCACCGAACAGCTGGCGGATGTGCGCCTGGCGGCCGATCCGGTACCGCGCGAGGGTGTGATGTTCAAGGGATATCACTCGCTGCCGGTGCATTATCGCTGGGCACCGCACACGGTGCCTGCGAGTGCATGACCGGGCGTCGGCAGGCGACGGCGTGAACGACGCGTGAAGACGCTGCTTGCGCTGCTCGTCGCTGCCGCGCTCCTGGCTGGTGCCGGCTGGCTGTGGCCACGGCTTCAGGCTGGTCTCCGGACCGAAGCGGGGGCGGTGGATCCAGCCGGGTCCGGACAGTCCGAAGACCTCGTCCTGGATGGCCGCGTCATGCGCGTCATCGACGGCGATACGCTCGAGGTGCGGCTCGGCAGCGGGCCGGAGCGCATCCGCCTCTACG
>WBZO01006552.1_pt1 | contig 11237 bp, 8 predicted proteins | sample 5204261 | NCBI WGS metagenome assembly WBZO01 (sample SAMN12412400, study PRJNA552823) | activated sludge metagenome | isolation source: activated sludge from anammox sidestream of wastewater treatment plant... | place: USA: North Carolina | collected 2017-09 | reverse complement strand
CGACGCCCCGCCCAGCGCCTTGAGGCGGGTGCGCACCTCGAGCCGGTCGTCCAGCCGCGCCGGCCTGAGATAGTCGATCTGCATCGCGCGTAGCGCGGCGGCAGACGCCTGGCCCGAACCGGAGCGACCGAGGAGCATCGCGAGGGCGGTGGCGCTGATACCGAGGCCCGCAGCGCGAAGGATCAGCGAACGGCGGGTGAGCCGCCCCTCTTCCCATTCTCGAAGCAGGGCGGCGACCGCCGTGTGCGTTTCTGCGTTCCGTAACACCGTGAACCCTCCTCGCGCTGGAATAAATGGCCGCGCCGGACAGGGCTGAGCATCGAGGGCGATGGAACGAAGGTGCGAACGTCGAAGCCCATGCGCTTCCATCGCAACTTCCGCTCAGCCAACTTGCACCGGTCTGGTGGTCATCTTACCTGGGCACGAAAGGTTGTCAACACGATCGGTTGGCGATGCGCGTGCCATCGGGAAACGGGCGCCGGAATGAGCGAAGACGATCGACATCGCCCCGCGACTGGGATCGAGACACCGGCGGCGGTTGGCGCGCAATCTCGATCCCGCCGGGCATCGACAACGGTGAGGCGCCACGTGACCGCGACTGGCGCGTTACCGACCTGTTTGATGCGCAAGTTCGGCCTCCTCGGCCTCTGCTTTCGAGCGGTGGACGGTGCCCTCCGGGTGATGAGCCGGAGAGTAGACCGTGTAGAGACGAAGCGGCTCGGTGCCCGACGTGTTGACGATGTTGTGTGACACGCCGACCGGTATCACGACGGCGTCGTCGCTCGAAACGGATGTGTGCACCCCGTTGAGGACTGCCTCGCCGTTGCCCTCCTCGATCCGGATGAACTGGTCAACATCATCATGCGTCTCGAGGCCTATGTCCTCGCCAGGCTTGAGCGTCATGACGACGAGTTGAGAGTGCGGCGCGGTATACAACACCTTGCGGAAGAAGTCGTTATCTTCAGTGACGCGTTCGATATCGACGATGTAGCCAGGCATGGTCTTTCCTTTCGTGTGGCGCGGAGGCATCGCATGGGCACCGCTTCTCGGCGGCTAGCGCCGGATCATCGCGATGCGCATCTCAGCGAACGCTTGATCTCGTCCAGAAGGGTAGATTCCCCTCCGGCGAATCCACCCTACCAGTGCTGGGGTGTCGCGGTCGTCGCGGCGCAGACCGACTTTGTCGCAACCGCGTAACTCGACTCGCCTGTTCTCACTCGCGGGAGTGGCGCACCGCCGCAACGCGTTCGCGGACGGCGGGGGCGATGGTTTGGGCGAAGGTTTTGAGGCGGGCGGGATCGGCGGCGCCCCAGAAGATGAAGCTCGAAAACCCCTGCTCGGTGGCGAGCCGGGTGAGCACCTCGACCCAGTGATCCGGCGGACCAACGATTTGGCGATCCTCCGGGCTCAAACCGGACTTGATTGTAGGCGTGATTTCGCCGCCGGCGTTGTACAGGCGGCGGATGGCGGATGGATCGCGACCGGCGGCGCGGGCGGCGGTGTCGATGATTGCGTTCGATTTCACCGCTTGGGCTGGTGAAACGTATGACATCGAGGGCAACCAGCCATCGGCGATTTCGCCGGTGAGACGGAGCGCGCGTGGGCCGACCACGCCGAACCAGATGGCGATGTCGTGGACCGGCGACGGACCTGGGCGGGCGCCAAAGGATTGGTAGATCTCGCCGTCGAAACGGAGGGTCGATCCCGCCCAATAGGCCCGGATCAGTTCGGTGCCCTCGCGCAGTGCGCGAAGTGCCTCACCGGGCGAGCGGGTGGGACCGCCCATCGCACGAACCGCTTCCCAAAAGGCGCCGGCGCCAAGACCGAGCTCAAACCGGCCGCCGCTCAACTGGTCCAACGTGGCGGATTGCTTGGCCAGCATCGCCGGCGGGCGCAACGGGAGATTCGCGACGTCCGGAAAGACGTGAACGCGCTCGGTTTGGGCGAGGACGTAGGCGATCAACGCAAGCGTATCGAAGTGCTGCTGTTGATAGGGATGGTCCTGAATGCCGATCAGATCGAACCCCAGCGCCTCGACGAGACGAGCGGTTTCCAGTGTGCGGGCGGGATCGCCCCAGGTCGGGTCGAGAAAGTAGCCGAATTGAAGATCGTGACCGTAGTCCGCCACTGGGTTCATCTCCTGGTGGTGGAGGCGACAGCGAAATCCCGCTGGCCTGCCGCTGCGCGACGAGAGGCCGCGTATCCGCTGTCCGATTCTGCCCGATCCGGCGGGGTGATTCCAGGCGACCCCAGTGGTCGCCACCCCCAATCGCGGAGCGAGGCGGGCAAGTCTGCCTACCGCGTTGTAGGATAGTGAACGAAAACGAACATGTACGTTCAGGAGTGGCGTTTGGAACACCAACGATTCGACGCGATTGCCAGAACGCTGGCGGGGCCACGGTCGCGGCGAGCGTTGGCGCGCGCGGTGGGCGGGGGATGTCTCGCGGCGATTGGTTGGCGGATCGCGAACGCCCAGGACAATGCCGCGACACCGGTGGCGGAGCCAGTCGTCACAGAGACGCCGTTGCCGGTGGCGACCGGGTCGACCACGCCGGTTCCCACGCCAACCATCGCCGCGAGCGCGACGGCTGAATCGACCGCAACCCCGAGCGCCACGCCGACCGTGACACCAGCGTGGACGCCAGACGCGACCACCGCCACGGCGACGGCCACATCCACGCCGGCACCCACGGCCACGCGGCCGCCGGAGGCGGCCGAGGTGGGAGCGCCGGCACTCACGCTGTCGCGCCCGTCCGGTCTCGTCGGCTGGAGGATTTCGGCCACCGCTCGAAACTTCGATCCGGGCGAGCGGGTGACCTTCCTGTGGTTCGATGGAGCGCGGTCGCGGACGCTGGGTGGACCGATCGCGAGCGACGGGTCCGGGCGGGTGGCGCTCGCGTTCCGGGTGCCGGCGGCGGTCCGTGGTTCGCACCGGATCAGTGCGCGAGGGAGCGCGGGCAGCGTGGCCGAGGCGATGTTCCGGGTGATTCCGAGCGTCGTCGTGAATCCCAATGCGGGAAGCGTGGGATCGGGTTTTCTCGTGTCGATGCGCGGGTTCGCCGCGCGGGCCGCCGCGGAGGCTCGCTGGTTCGCCGGTGCTGATGCGCTCGAGGCACCCCAGACGATCGGATCCGGCATCACGTCGGGCTATGGCGGCGCGGCGTTCTCAGTCATCGTGCCGGCGAATGCCAGCGCCGGGTTACACCGGGTAGAGGGGGTCGAACAGCGAACGGGTGTGCGGGCGGCGCGGTTCTATACCGTCGAATGTCCAGCCGGTCAGGAACCTGGTGAGACGGGATGCTGTGGGGTCGAAGGTTCGACGTGTGAAAACGCCATCGATTGTTGCAGCGGTGCGTGCGGCAGCGCGGGACTTTGCGAATGCGCGCCCGGCGGGATCACGCCGGGGATCGCCACGGCGGAGCTTTGTTGCTCGGGCAAACTCGGACCGGCAGGTTCGTGTTTGAGCGTGTGGCCGACCGCTGAACGGATCGAGGCGTGGTTCGCCCGGGTGGCGCAGTTGAACGGACGTGCTTGCCCGCTGGCGGGGAATGGCGCGAATTTGCTCGCGTTGGGGCAACGCTATGGGCTGAATCCGGCGGCGATTGTGGCGATCGTGCAACGCGAAACACGCTGCGGCGCCGACGGATCGTTCCTGGCGACGAATCACAGCAACTTTGGCAACCTGACCGGCAAGGGCGACGGTGGCTCGATCTGGTGGATCGACCGGTGCTGGGCTAGTTACCGCTCGGCCGGTTCGGGAATCGAGGCGGTGTTCGAGCGATTGCGACGGCCCAACTACGAGGTGACCGACGGCACGATGGGCGGACTGATGAGTGTCTATGCACCGTCGTTCGAAAACGACTGGGACGCGATGTTCCGGTCGTTCGCGATCGTCGGTGATTTCCTCGGAGTGCCGATCGATCCGTCATTTCCGGTCCGAGAGACGCCGTTGCAGGTTCAGCCGCCAACGCCGACACCGATCGGCGGCTCGGTGTGCACGCCACCGACGCCAACACCCACCCCCACCGCCACCGCGACACCGACGGCGACGGCAACCGGTTCGCCGGAAACGACCGTCCTGCCCACGGCGACCGCGACCCCAACCAGCACACCCGTGTGGACACCAACACCGTCGCCCACGGCGACCTCTGGGTTCGGACCGGGCGCACGGGTGGTGACGACGGACTTCTTGAACTTCCGGGGTGGGCCGGGGTTGTCGTATCCGCCGTTCACCGTGTTGCCGGTAGGGGCGACGGCAACGGTCAACAGCGGACCCACCCGAGCGGACGGGTATGACTGGTACAACATCACGGCGGCGGCGGGAACCGGGTGGGTGGCGGGAGCGTATTTGCGGCGGGCATAGGGGCACGGACGCGATAAATCGCGCCCATACGGATGAAGTGAGGGTTGTAAGTGCCGGGCGCGGGGCGGCGGATACGATCGATTGCGGTCCACGAGTGGAGAGGGCGGTGATGGGAGAATGAGGGCTGGATCGAGAGTCGTGCGGAGATTGGGACCGGAATGATGCATGCAGCGGAATCGCCAGACGAGCGGGCGACGGGGATGTTTCGCGAATTGTTGTGGATTCACGCGATGTTGCGGCGCGATTTGCAAACGGTGGGGCGACTCGCCACGCACGTGCGAGACGGTTTGTCACCGGACACGATTGTAGCGGAGATCAAAGCGCTCGAAACGAACAGCCCACTGTGGCGGCTCAAGTTTGGCTGTCTGCATTACTGCCGGTTTCTGCACGGGCACCACACGCTCGAGGATGTCGCTGTCTTTCCGATGGTGCGGCAACACGACCCGAGTCTCGGGTCGGTGCTGGACCGGTTGGAGGCCGATCACCGGGTTGTACAGACGTTGACCGACCGCATCACCGCGATCGCGGAGCGCGTGCCCCGCGACGCGTCGGGAATCAGCCGGGTGGAGTTGGTGGAGGCGCTGGGGGAACTCGAACAACTCCTGCTTGAACACCTCGCGTTCGAAGAGCGGTCGCTGGGGCCGCTCCTCAGCACATGGAACGAGTGGCCGGGGCTTTGAACCGGGCGAGCGCAGTTGCCCTTTACCGGACCGCGAGCTGAGTGGTCCGCCCTTTCAGGGGTGGGCGAGTGGATTCCGGCAAGCGGTCGGTTCCTGTCCGTCGGTCCAGCCGTCTCCGTCCGAATCCAGAAGAGTCGGATCGCATCCGAAAAGTTGCAGTTCGTTATCCGGCAGCCCGTCGTCGTCGGAGTCGGCATCGTTAGCGCGGGTGCCTTGCGTAAAGATCTCGCCGTCCGGGACGCCGTCCCCGTCCGTATCGGGATTCCATGGGTCGGTACCGTACGATTCCACCTCGTAGTCGTCTCGTAACCCGTCGCTGTCGGAATCCGGGTTGTGGGGATCGGTGCCGTAGGAGTTGACCTCGATCCCGTCTTTGAGCCCGTCGCCGTCCGTGTCCCCCATGTCGGGGCGCAGCAATCCACTGGGGAAGTTCCACTCCTGGCCATCGGTGAGACCGTCGAGGTCGGTGTCGGGGTTGTTGGGGTCGGTGTGAATGGAATTGGTCAGCACCTCTTGCGTGTCGGTGAGCCCGTCGCCGTCCGAGTCGGGGTTGTTGGGATCGGTGCCGTTCTGGATTTCGCCCTGGTCGGTGATGCCGTCGCCGTCGGAATCCACCTCGTCCGCCGGTTGATCGCCGGTGTCGCCGGTTTGATCCGTGCCGTGGTCGGTGGTATCGCCGCCGGTGTCGTTGGAGTTGGTGTTCGAAGAGGTATCGGTGGACTCGTCGCCGGTGCTGGCAACGGGCAGGGGTGTCGGCGTAGGGGTTGGTTTGGCGTGGGGCGCGGCGTCGAGGCTGGCGGGATCGAGTGCGGGTCCGACCACCAGCACCGCCACCATGGCGTCGCCGTCGTCGGCGAAGAGCGTGATCGCTTGTTCGGTCGAGGGTTTCGACGTCGCGTGGCATCGACCCTGCCGGACCGATGCGCCGTCGGCATCGGAAACCCGGCCGGTGAGCGCGCAGATGATCGGTTCGGTTTCGTCTTTGCTCCCGATATCGACCTGGTCGCCGCCGGCGAGAGCGCCGAGGCGGAGCTCGACGCCGCGGATCGAGTCGTCGCCAGCATCGGCGTCTTTGGCGCCCTTAGCGGAAAAGGGTTTGCCGACGGAGTCGCTTTCAGCAAGCGGGGCATCGGCGCCGGAGCGAACGACGGCGATTCGCCAGGCCGTGGCGTCGCCGTCGAGGGCGGTCAGGGTTGCCTGGTCGTCCGCGGCGAGGAACAGGGCGCCGCGCGTCTGCAGAAGGGTGACGTGGCCCGACTGTGTTTCTTCGACCGCGACGTCGCCGCCGGTTACCAACAGGAAGCCGGCGGCCCCTTGAGCCGGGTCATCGAGCGGTTCGCCGTCGACCAGATCGATGATGGCGGCTTGCCACACGGGTGTATGGGGCCCGAGTTCGACGGTTCCGGCGGCGGCGGCGAAGAAGGCGGTCTTGTCCGCGGCGGCGGAGCCACCAGGGCGGAGCAATGGAATGACGAGGATTACGAGCGTGACAGCCAAGCGCGCCCAGCCGTGCGCGAATCTCCAGTACAAGGGGATATCGCGGCGGTCGCGCGGCATGGTTGGGCTCCCTCGGCGACGACCACCCTCGCTCGGCGAAGGTGGTGAGCGGATAGTGGAACGCCTCGGGGGTGCGCGCGGCGAATCATAGGGGAAGTTTCTGGCCCGCGAAAGCGCGGTCACCGGTGATTAAGGGCGAAAATTCGGGAGCGTAGTCCAGGCTGCACCGGCGAGTGTGTCGAGCCTTGGGGAGGTCGATTCGCGGCGGCTTGCAGCAAGCTCGATCCGTCATGCTGGGGATGCGCGGGGCTAAAGCCGCCGCGCTGAAACGACAAAACCTGCTCACGCAGATTCGAACGGCGGGCACCTCGTCTGAAGCGCGCTAGAGCAGCGTGTGGAAGACTCGAACCGTCATGCTGGGGATGCGCGGGGCTGAAGCCGCCGCGCTGAAACGACAAAATCTGCTCAAGCAGGTTCGAATGGCGGTCACCTCGTCTGAAGCGCGTTTTCAGGTCGCCCCGAGGGCGCCCGGCTCACCGAACGAACTTTGCTGAGGCAAGCTGGAATCTCGGCCGAAACTATTGAAGGCTCGCTAGCCGCGGCGGCGGCGGACCGCGGAAGCGAGGTCGCGCAGCACCGGCACGGTCATCTCCCATCCCATGCAGGCGTCGGTGACGCTCTGGCCGTAGGTGGGCATGACGCCCTCCTTGAGTTCCTGGCGACCGTCCTCGAGGAAGCTTTCGAGCATCATACCGATGATGCCCTGCTGACCGCTCGCGATCTGTTCGGCGACACAGGCGGCGACCGCGGGTTGGCGGCGGTAGTCCTTGGAGCTGTTGCCGTGACTGGCGTCGACCATGAGACGGGCGGGGTGTCCGGCCTTGCTGATCGCTGCAAGGGTGGAGGTGACCGCATCGGCGGAGTAGTTGGGACCGCTGGCGCCGCCGCGCAGGATGACGTGGGTGTCACGGTTGCCGCGCGTTTCGACGATGGCGGCGAGACCCTGTTCGGTCACGCTCATGAATTGATGGGTGAAGGTGGCGGCGCTCATCGCGTCGATCGCGATTTGGATGTCGCCACTGGTGCCATTTTTGAAACCGATCGGCATGGACAGACCGGAGGCGAGATTCCGGTGGACCTGGCTTTCGGTGGTGCGGGCGCCGATCGCGCCCCAGGCCACGGCGTCGGTGATGAATTGGGGGGTGATGGGATCGACGAATTCGCAACCGGCCGGCAGACCGAGCGCGACAACGTCGAGCAGGAGTTGGCGGGCGAGATGGAGACCGTCATTGACCGCGAAGCTGCCATCGAGATGCGGGTCGTTGATCAAACCCTTCCAGCCGACGGTGGTGCGCGGCTTCTCGAAGTAGACCCGCATGACGACGCAGAGATCGTCAGCGAGTTCGGTTGCGAGCCCGGCGAGGCGCGCCCCGTATTCGAGCGCGGCGCGGGGATCGTGGATCGAACAGGGACCGACGACCACGATGAGACGATCGTCTTCGCCGTTCAGAATCGCACTCAATTCCTGGCGGGATTGATGGACGAGTCGTGCGGATTCGGTTGACAGTGGCAACTCTTCCACCAGAATGGCAGGTGGCACGAGCGGGCGAATGCCGGCGATGCGCAGATTGCTGGTGACGGGAGCGCCGGTGCTGGGCGCGCAGGCGACGCGCTGGACGCCAGGGAAACGGGCGAAACGGGTCGCGGCATCCTCGGCGTTATCCCCGGTGATCTGGATGATCGCGGGTTCGGCGCCGGTGTACACGACCGCCGAAAGCCCGAACACGGCGGCGGCCTCGCGCACGGCATCGATCTCGATTGCGGTTGAGCCGCTCCGCATCACGACCAGCATCGCCTGAAACCTCGCCGCCGGCGGCCGGGCGCCGGAACTCAGAAATGACAGAACGGCAGAGGGTCAAGCCGCTGCCGGCAGACGCCTGGAGGTCTGCATCGCGGGCGCAATCGACCGGATTCCGGCGTGGCCGGTCGATTTTCCACCACGCGCGGCACGCTTGCCAAGGAGACTGGGCGCGTTCAGGCCAAGGCCGCCCGTGTGGCGTCGCGATGGTGGCAACAACGGGTCGATCTGGCAGCGACTAACGCACGAACGGCAGGCGGTTGCGCCAGCGACGTTGTTGGCGGCGACGGCCGCGAATCAGTTTGAGGCTGCCGGCCGACGCGGCGAGCGCCACCACGATTGCCGCGTAGCGCATCAAATGACGTGGGTGATCCGTCGTGGCCGTGGTTTCGCCCCGGTGATGGGCGGTGAGTGAGTGCGGGGGGTGCATCCGGTGATGGGAGCTGGCGCTGGAGATAGCCACTCCGTCGGCGGTTTCCTGCAAGCCGCCGGGACCTCGCATGTAGCCGGACTTGGCGACTGGTTCGGTGATGGGAGATGCGCCGTGCCACTCGCTGCCCTGGGCGTCTTGCCAGGCTTGCTCGGGGATCTGATTCAACACGGCGTCGATGTCGCGATAGTCAACGTCGGCGAGATAGTTGCCGAGCATGCGGGCGAGCGGTTCGTAGCCCTGGAGCGACTCGACGAGGTCCGCCTTGGGCAGACCGCTGGCCCAATTGAGCGACTGGAGTTCGTCGACCAAAATCGTTTTGATGTCTGACTGATCCATGGTGTGCAAACCTCTCGCGCGGACGGGCGCGTCCCGCGTGTGCAGGGGCAATACTTCAACGAACGGCGGTGGCAAGTATCGTGCCGGGATGCGCGAGCGATACTCCAACCGGCGTCACGCGGACGGCGTTTGATCGGCAAGGAGTGAGGTGGTGACGACCGGATCGCCGGATTCGCGACCGTTGCCGTTGTCCGGGGTGCGGGTGCTGGCGGCGGAGCAGTTCGGGGCAGGACCGTTCGCCACGATGCAACTCGCCGATCTCGGAGCCGATGTGATCAAGCTCGAGGACCCGCATACAGGTGGAGATGTCGGCCGGACCGTGCCGCCAGGGGCGCATGACGGCCACAGCCTCTATTTCGAGGCGTTCAATCGCGGTAAGCGGAGTTTGGCGCTCGATCTGCAGACGGCCGCGGGGCAAGCGGTGTTGCAGCGATTGGCGACCGCATCCGATGTGGTCTTCAACAATTTACGGGGAGATCTGCCGGCCCGGCTCGGTCTGACCTTTGAAACCCTGGGACCGGTGAATCCCCAGCTCGTCTGCGCGTCGCTTTCCGCCTATGGCCGGACCGGCAAGCGAGCCCGGGAGGGTGGATACGACGCGTTGGTGCAGGCGGAGGCCGGGTGGGCGATGGCGACGGGCGGGCCGGACGACCCGCCGATCAAGAGCGGGTTGTCGCTGGTCGACTACGCGGCGGGTCTGAGCATCGCGCTAGCGATCACCGCGGCGGTGCTCGATGCGCGGCAATCGGGGCTGGGCCGGGAGATCGAGAGTTCTCTGTACGACGTTGCGCTTTCGCTCTTGACCTATCCGGCGACGTGGCACTTGAGCGCGGGGATCGAGTCGAGGCGGTTGGCGGATTCGGCGCATCCGAGCATCGTGCCGTTTCAGTTTTTCCGAACCGCGGACGGGTGGATCGCGATCGCCTGTGCGAAAGAGAAGTTTTTCCGGGCGTTGACGAGCGCGATCGAGCGGCCGGATCTGGCGTCCGATACCCGTTTCGCGAACTTCGAAGGGCGTTCCCGGCATCGGGACGCGTTGGTGGCCGAGTTGGGACGGGTGTTGGCCGGGCGGTCGACCACGGACTGGCTGGAACGCATGCGAGGCACGGTGCCGGCGGCACCGGTGCGGTCGATGGCGGAGGCGCTCGATCCCGAAGAGCTCATGGCGCGAGGGATGCTGGCGGAGTATGTGTCGCCGGTGCTTGGCCGCGTGCGGCATGTGGGTTCACCGATGAGGATCGCCGGTTCGACGCGCGCGTACCGGGCGGCGCCGGGGTTGGACCACGATCGCTTCGCGGTGCTGGCGGAGGCGGGATTGACCGACGTCGAAATCGAGCAGTTCGATCGCGAGGGCGCGTTCGGGGCGGTCGAAGCCGGTTAGTCCGGAGGAGGTTGGCAGTGAGGGCAGAAGTGACTCGAACGACCGCCGATCACGAGCAGTGAGAGCGGCCGACCGCAGCGCGGGCAGGCATCGGCTTTCCGGCCGCGCCCGTAGACGTGGAGGAAGCTCTGGTTTTCGCCGGAGTTCCCCTGGCCGTCGATGAAGTGAGAAAAGCTGGTCCCACGACGAGCGATGCCCAAGGTCAAGACACGGCGGATCGCGCGATGGAGGCGGCGGATCTCCTCGGGATCGAGCGAATTGGCGGGACGCAGCGGATGAATGCGGGCCACAAAGAGCGATTCGTCGGCGTAGATGTTGCCGATGCCGGCGATGGCGGATTGATCCAGAAGCACGTTTTTGACCGGAGCCGACCGGCGCGCGAGGATTTCCGCCAGGCGGGTGGCGGTGAAGGCCGAACCGAGTGGTTCGGGGCCGAGTCGCTGCTCGAGGTAGGCGCGGTCTCCGCCGGGCAGAAAGAGCACGCGGCCGAATTTGCGTTGGTCGGCAAAACGAAGTTCCAGACCGTTGTCGAGCTCGATCGCGAGGTGTTCGAAGCGCAGGGGAGGCGTGCCGGCACCGACCGCGACCAGATTGCCGGTCATCCGCAGATGGATCACCAGTGACCCGCCGCCCGCGAGTTGAAGGGAGAGGTACTTGCCGCGACGGGTCATCGACCGGATGCGAAGACC
>WBZO01004684.1_pt1 | contig 11238 bp, 8 predicted proteins | sample 5204261 | NCBI WGS metagenome assembly WBZO01 (sample SAMN12412400, study PRJNA552823) | activated sludge metagenome | isolation source: activated sludge from anammox sidestream of wastewater treatment plant... | place: USA: North Carolina | collected 2017-09 | reverse complement strand
GATGTCCGCCCCGGACCCAGTGGAGCCCTCGGACCTGCCCGTGCAGCACCATGTGCTCAGCGAGATCCGCAGTCAGCCGACCACATGGCGTGAGGCGGCGCGGGCGGCCGGCGCCGCTGCGAAGGCGCTGCCGCGCCGGGGGGAGCGTGTCGCGGTGATCGGATGCGGCACGTCCTGGTTCATGGCAATGTGCTACGCAGTGCTACGTGAGGCCGCGGGCGAGGGGTGGACGGACGCCTTCCCCGCCTCCGAGCTGCCCCACGACCGTGCGTACGACCGCGTCCTCGCCATCACCCGATCGGGCACCACCACGGAGATCCTGGACGTGCTGGAGCGGCTGCGCGGCCGGACGCCCAGCGCGGCCATCACGGGTGACGCGGACACGCCTGTCGCGGATGTCGCCGACGCGCTCATCACGCTCGACTTCGCCGATGAGCGCTCCGTGGTCCAGACTCGGTTCGCCACGACCACCCTGGCCCTGCTCCGCGCCTCGCTCGGGGAGGACCTCGCGCCCGTCGCGCGCGACGCGGAGACCGCGCTGACCATCCCGGTGGAGCCCTATCTCGAGGCGAGTCAGGCGAGCTTCCTGGGCAGCGGCTGGACGGTCGGTCTGGCCCACGAGGCGGCGCTCAAGATGCGGGAGGCGGCACAGGCGTGGACGGAGTCCTACCCCGCGGCCGAGTATCGTCACGGGCCGGTGAGCGTGGCCGAGCCGGGGCGTCTCACGTGGCTGTTCGGGGCGGTCCCAACGGGGCTTGACGGGCAGGTGGCGGCCACGGGCGCCACGCTTGTGCACCACCCGCGACTCGACCCCATGGCAGCGCTCGTGGTGGCGCAGCGGACGGCCGTCGCCCTGGCGATCCGGCGCGGCCTGGACCCCGACCAGCCTCGCAACCTGACGCGCTCGGTCATCCTGGCGGCAAGGTGATCGTCACGGTCACCCTGAACGCGGCGCTCGACGTCACGTACGACGTGGACGAGTTGCGCCCCGACTCGAGCCACCGCGTGCGGGCGGTCCATCAGCGCGCCGGTGGCAAAGGGGTCAACGTCGCCCGCGTGCTCCAGGCGCAGGGTCGGGCCGTGACCTGCCTCGGTCTCGCGGGCGGCTGGGCGGGGACGTGCATCACCGCGGACCTCGACGCGTCGGGCATCCACGCGGCGATGACGAGCATCGCGGGCGAGTCGCGGCGGACCGTGTCGGTGGTCTCGGCGGCGACGGGCGGCTCGACGCTGTTCAACGAGCCGGGCCCGACCGTGACCGACACCGAGTGGCGGAACTTCGTGGCGGCATACCGACGGCTGGTCGCCGGATCCGGTGTGGTCGTCCTCTCCGGGAGCCTGCCGCCCGGGGTGCCCCGGGAAGCCTACGCCGAGCTGACGAGGATGGCCCATGCCGGTGGTGCGCGCGTGATCGTGGATGCGGACGGGGAGGTGCTGGCGCGCTCGGTGGAGGCCGCTCCCGACGTGGCCAAGCCCAACGCCGCGGAGTTGCGGGCGGCGACCGGTCTCGAGGACCTCGACGCCGCGATGCGCTCCCTGCTTGACCTCGGTGCCGGCGCGGTCGTGGCGACCTTCGGGCCGGGCGGGATCCGGGCGCTGACCCCCGCAGGGGCTTGGGTCGCCCGCGTGGAGCGGCCCGTCGACGTGGCCAATCCCACCGGCGCCGGCGACGCGGTCGCCGCGGCGCTCGCCGCCGGGCTGGAGGACGGTCGTGACTGGCCGTCGATGCTCTGTGACGCGGTTGCCTGGTCGGCGGCGGCCGTGGCGGCACCACTGGCGGGCGATCTGGACGCGGTCGCACTGGCCCAGGTCAGGGAGCGCGTGATCGTGGAGGCGGCCTGATGCCCCACGTCCCGGCCGCGGAGCTGATCCTGCCCGCCTGGCGCGAGGGTCGGGCCATCGCGGCGTTCAACCTGGTGGGCATCGAGCATGCGGAGGGCATCGCCGCGGGCGCCGAGCGCGCCGGCTCGCCGGTCATCCTCGCCATCTCCCACAACTGCGTCCGCTGGCACGGTGCCCTGGCGCCCATCGCGGCGGCCACGCTCGCGATCGCCCGCGGCGCGTCGGTGCCCGTGGGCGTCCACCTCGACCACGCCACGTCGCGCGACCTCGTCATGGAGGCCATCCGCCTGGGCATCGATTCGGTGATGTACGACGCCTCGGCGCTCGACGACGCCGCAAACACCACCGCCACGGCCGAGGTCGCACGCACCGCGCATGAGCGCGGCGCGTGGGTGGAGGCGGAGCTCGGCGCGGTGGGTGGCAAGGACGGCGTCCACAGCGCGACCGCGCGCACCGACCCCGACGAGGCCGTGAGCTACGTGGCCTCGACGGGCGTGGACGCGCTGGCCGTGGCCGTCGGCTCGTCGCACGCGCGGCCCGTGCGTGACGCCGCGCTCGACCTCGACCTGGTGCGTCGGCTCCGGGCCGCCGTGCCGGTCCCGCTCGTGCTCCACGGGTCCTCGGGGGTCCCCGACGAGGGCCTGGCCGCCGCCGTCCGGGCCGGACTCACCAAGGTCAACATCGCGACCCAGCTCAACCGCGTGCTCACCGCCGCGGTGCGCCGCCGCCTCTCGGAGGACCCCGCGCTGGTGGACGCGCGACGCTACCTGGGAGCGGGTCGCGAGGCCATCGCCGATGAGGTCGCCCGTCTCATCGACGTCCTGGGCCGCGGGACCCCGTCGCCCCTCGCGTAGCGTGCATCGGTCCTCGCAGTCCTGCCTGTAGCCCGACCACAAGGGTCGTGTACCACAAAGGCCTTGTAGTACGAAGGCTTTGTGGTTAGACTGCCCCAATGCCCGTGGAACCCGTCCTGGGTCGAGACGCCGAATTCCAGCGCTTGGAGACCGCCTGGCGCGAGACGAGCGCCGGGGAGCCGCAGTTCGTGGTGATGTGGGGGCGTCGGCGGGTGGGCAAGACCTTCCTGCTGTCGCACTTCGTGGTGGGCAAGCGTGCCGTCTTCTTCGGGGCCACCCAGCAGGCAGAGGGGGTCGAGCTGCGACGCTTCGGTGAGGCCGTCGCGCGCGACCTCGGGGGCACGGCATCCGACCTCTCAGGCGGCGGCTTCCCCAGCTGGGAGGCCGCGTTACGCTTCGCCGCGGCGCTCGCTCGCGATGAACCGCTGGTGCTGGTCATCGACGAGGCGCCATACCTCGCCCAGTCGACGCGTGGTTTCGCGAGCGTCGTCCAGGTGGTCTGGGATCACCTGCCGCCCGCCGCCCGGCTGATGCTCGTCCTGACCGGCTCGGCCGTCGGCACCATCGAGTCGATGCTCGGCGCCGGAGGGGCCCTTCGTGGGAGGCCGACGCTCACGATGCGCCTCGATCCCCTGCCCGCGTCGGAGGCGCGCAGGTTCCTGCCGAGCCTGTCCGCGGGGGCGTTCCTGGAGGCCTACGCGGCGTGTGGCGGATATCCATTGCACCTGCGCCGCTGGGACGAGCGGGCCAGCACCGACTCGAACCTGTTGCACCATGCCCTGACTGCGGGCGGCATCCTCCTCGAGGATGCTCTCGGGATACTCCGAGAGGAGCTGCCTGATGTGGGCGGCTATCCGCGCATCCTGGCTGCCATCGGTCGCGGTCGGACCCGTGCGTCCGAGATCGCGGACGAGGCTGCCCAACGGATCGAGCATCCGCTCGAGGTCCTGGTCCGCGCCGGATTCGTGCGCCGATCCGTGCCCTTGGGCGCGCACCGGCGAGTGCGGCCCATCTATGAGATCGACGATCCGTACCTCGCGTTCTGGTTCCGTGTCGTCTACTCCGACCTGTCCCAGATCGGCGGTGGCCAGGGACGTGCCGTCCTGCGCCTGCGACACGAGCAGTGGCAAGGTCACCTGGGATGGGTCTTCGAGGAGCTGGCGCGCCAGCACGCGGCCCGACTCGTCGCGAGCGGCGGTCTGCCAAGGGACCTGATCATCGGCCGGTGGTGGAGCACCAGCGGGATACCTGCGGAGGTCGACGTGCTCGGGACGCGGGGGACGCGATCGGTCCTCCTTGGCGAGGCGCGATGGCAGACACGACCGTTGGGCTCGCGGGATGTCGCCGCACTCCGGGCCAAGGTGGCCGTCGTCCCACGTCCGATCGATGATCCGCTGCTCGTGCTCTGGGGTCGTGGCGGACTCGACCAGCGGCTCCGGAGTGACACGGTTCGGGGCTATGGTCCTGCCGAGATGCTGGACGCCGCGGACGAGCAGCTGCCTGCCTGAGCCTGGGCGTCCCGCTGGCGGCGCGCCTCGTAGGCGAGGATCGCCGCGGTCACGCTCACGTTGAGGCTGTCGGCGATGCCCAGCATCGGGATGCGCACGGGTGTGACGTCGTCGTCGCGCCACGCGTCGGAGAGACCATGGGCCTCGCTGCCCAGCGCGATGGCCACGGCCCCCGTGAGGTCGGCGTGGGTGTAGGCCCTGGGTGCGTCGACCACGGCGGCCACAAGGCGCAGCCCGCGGCCCGCGAGCCAGGCCCGCGCCGAGGCCGCATCGGTCACCGCGAGCGGCACCCCGAACAGCGTGCCCATGCTCGCCCGGATGACGTTGGGGTTCCAGGGGTCGGTGCCCGGGTCAGCGATGATCACGCCATCGACGCCCGCGCCATCCGCGGTGCGCAGCACCGCGCCCAGGTTGCCCGGCTTCTCCACCGACTCCAGGACCAGCAGCAGCGGCTCTGCAGGCATGCGAGCATCCAGCGTGGCCAGCGACGCCTCCGGGATGCGCGCCACCGCCAAGAGCCCGTCCGAGCGATCGCCGAAGGCCATGCGCCCCATGAGCTCGGCGGTCACGGGCACCAGGCGCGCCGTGGACCCTCGGGCCGCCTCTGACGCCATGCTCGCCTCGGCTCCGGCGGCCATCACCAGGTCGTCCGCCACGAAGACCTCGACCACCCCCACGCCGGCGGAGAGCGCGCGGCCGACCTCCCGTGCGCCATCGATGAGCATGAGGCCCGTCCGTCGGCGCTCGCGGGGCTCTCGGAGTCGCAGCGCCTCACGCACCCGGGGGTTGTGGATGCTGCCCAGGGTGGGCGTGTGCGCCATGCCTCGAGTATGGGACGTGCTCGGCCGATGGTCCGAACGGCCCGTGGACGCGGGCAGGCGACCGGCGATGGACCTGACAACCGGCACTCCCGGTGGCACACCGGACGGCCCACCATGGGATGCCGAGGGATCGGCACCGCCGCCGTCCCCGGTCTATGCATGGGAGGTCAGCAATGGACGCACGACGTCACGTGGACAAGGTGGCCATCGTCACGGGTGCCGGTTCTGGCATCGGTGCCGCCACCGCGCTCCGACTCCTGCGTGAGGGCGCATCGGTCGTCGCCGGCGACATCGCGGCCGCGGGACTGGAGCAGCTCCGAGCGGACGCAGGGGACGCCGCGGAGCGCCTCGTGACCGTGGTCGGGGACATCAGCTCCCAGGCCGACGTGGACGCCCTCGTGGCGAAGGCGACCGGCGTCCATGGCCGCGTCGACATCGTCGCGAACGTGGCCGGCATCATGGACTGGTTCCTGCCCGCGCACGAGGTCGATGACGCGACATGGCGCAAGGTCATGGCGGTCAACGTGGACGGGCCCATGATGCTGACCCGCGCGGTCCTCCCCGGCATGATGGAGCGCAAGCGCGGCGCCATCGTCAACGTGGCGTCCGTGGGCGGCATCCGCGGAGGCGCGGCCGGCGCGGCCTACACGACCTCCAAGCACGCCCTCATCGGCCTCACGCGCAACGCCGCGTGGACCTACGCCGAGGACGGCATCCGGGTCAACGTCGTGTGCCCCGGCGGTGTGGCGACCAACATCACCACGACCGCGACGCCGCGCAGCCCGTGGGGCATGGCCCGACTCGCCAAGATCCATGGCTCGGCGAGCGGCATGGCGCAGGCCGACGAGGTCGCCACGCTCATCTCATGGCTGGCGAGCGACGAGGCCTCGAACGTCAGTGGCGCGGTGGTCACCGACGACGGCGGCTGGAGCGCCGGCTGACCCAGTGACCGTGGGGCCGGCCCTCGCGCCTGACCGCGACCGGACCGGCCTCATGCCCCGGTCAGGGTCCGCCGGCCTGTGACGCCTCTGTCAGCCCGGCTTCCAGCGCGGCCGTGAGGTCGGGCGACCAGTCCGGGCCGAACGCCCGATACAGGGGGATGTCCAGGCGCGTGAGCGTGGCGCCGGGATGGTCGGTCAGATAGGCATCTTGGCAGGCGTCCACTGGTGCGCGACTCGCGTCCCAGGACTTCTCCCGGAACGCGTAGACCCAGACGTCACGCAGCCCGTCATCCGCGGGGTCGGTGACCTCCAGGTGCATCGCGTTGGCCAGCAGGCCCGGGTCGTCGCAGGCGGACGCCCCCGGTGTGGCGGCATCCACCCTCAGCCCCTGTCGGCCGATGACGGCGACCAGCTCGCGGGCATCGGCGGGGTGGTACGAGGGGGTCGCGAAGTTGTAGCACGACGCCAGGACGAGGGGCACGAGGGCGAGCGCGGCGAACGAGGCTCGGCGGTCCGGGGGCACGCCCGGAGCCTACCTCGAACGTGCCCCGGGCGTGCCCGCTGTGGGTTTCGGCATCGGTCGCGCGAGCCCGCTGCGAGGCGCTCAGCGACGGGCGCGGTCGCGGGCGCCCTTGAGGCGGGTCAAGGTGTCGTCGGTCGACGCGGGAGGCGCGGAGGCCGCGGCCGAGGGCGCAGCCGCGGACGAGGGAGCGGCAGAGGGGGACGGGGCGACCGCAGGCGATGGCACGGCCGGGGCCGAGGCTGAGGGCGTCGGCACGCTCATGGGCTTCGACGGTGGCGTCGCTGTCGTGGGGGAGGCCGGGGTCGGCCGATCGGGGGGTGATGCGGACACGAGCGTCGCGCGCGCCCCGGCACCGCTCGCACGCTCGCGCGCCGCGAGCATCTGCTCGGCGGCGGCGGGCCTCGCGACCGGCCCGCGGCGCCCCGCCCACCGGGCGCGCACCCAGCCGCGCGCGTCCGCCAGGTCGCGCCGCCCGACGGTCAGGCGGCGCACCCCGACGTCGAGGGGCCAGAGCAGCAGCGCGAGGAGCACCAGCCACGGCGCGAGGTCCTGCGCCGCGATGCTCGCCGGCACGTCGTGCGCCCAGACCTCGGTCGCGGCGCCCTCCCCGGCCAGCGCCCGCCCCCTGGTCGCGTCCCGGAGCGCTGCCAGCAGCCGCTCGTTGGTGCCCAGCAGCCGGTACTCCGCGGGCGTCGGCGCCACGAGCACCAGGGTCCGACCGAGGGGCGAGGTGCCGTCCCGCACCTGGTCCACGCGCAGCGCCCAGGCACCGGGCTCGATGGTGCCCAGCTCCGCCTCGTAGGTCCCGGGCGCCACCTGGTCGAGCGTCACCGCCACCGGGTCGAGCCCCGGCGAGGTGAGCCGGACGGTGGTCTGGTACTGATCGCGTGGCGACCCGTCCTCCTCGGCCGAGCGCACCTGGAGGCGGGTCCGGTCCCCGTCCGCGATGAAGGCTGCCTCGATGCCGTCGCTCTCCTCGCCCGGGAACGTCCAGGCCACCGCCTGCGCGAAGAAGCGCCCGAAGCCATCCCAGCCCAGCCAGTCGCGCGCCCATCGGCCGGTCGCGTCGGAGGTCCAGGCGACCGCTCGCCCCAGGCCGTACTGCCATTGCGCGAGGAGCGGGTCGTCGCGCCCGGTGACCAGCACCGACTGTGCCGCGGGCTTGATGGTCGAGCCGTTGTAGCCCAGCAACTGGGGGAAGCCCGCCTCGAGGCCGGCAAGGATCGGTGAATCGGATGTGCGTACGGGGAAGAACGGCTCCTCCACGATGCGCTGACCCGATGCGACCTGCGTCTCGCGCAGGAAGATGTCCGGGATCGACGAGGCGTCCTGGGCGGGCCAGTAGCGGCCACCACCACGCTCGGCGAGGTCCTCGAGGAACGCCGATGCGCCGCCGCCACCGGCGCCCACCGCCGAGAGGGTGATGCCCGCGGCCCCCATCCGCTCAAGGAGCTTGTCGTACTGGCCGCTGCTCGACCAGCCGTCGGTCAGCAGCACGATGTGACGGCGCTCGGCCTGCACGCCCTCCAGCGACTCGACCGCCGCGGTGAGCCCCGAGAGGATGTTGGTCTGGCCGTCCGCGCGGATGCCCGCGATGCGCGCCTCGATGTCACCGGCCTGACCCAGTGGTGCCGTGCGGATGACCCAGTGCGCCCCCTCGTTGAAGGCGACCACCCCCAGCTCGTCGCGGTCGGTGAGCGCGCTCGCGGCGCGCAGGATGGCCTCCTTGCCGATGTCCACCTTGGGGACGCCTGCGATGGCCACGCCCCTGTCGCGGTTGGCGGTGTTGCAGTGGCACGCGTCCATGGAGCCCGACTCGTCGATGACCACGACGAGCGCCACGTCCGGCTGGCGATTGCGGTCGCGGACGTCCATGTCCACCGGCAGCGCCTGCTCGATGGGCGTGCGGGCGTACCCGCCCGCGCCATACGAACCCTCCCCGCCGATCATCACGAGCCCTCGGCCAAGGTCCCGGACGTACGACTGGAGGCTGGTCATGACCCCCGCGCCCAGCCGCTCCGCGGGCACGTCCGCGAGGACCACCGAGTCATAGCTGGCGAGCCCCGTCAGGTCCGCTGGCACCGCCTCCGGCGCGACCTCGTCCACCTGGTGGCGCTGGGCTGTCAGGGCGTCCCGGAGCGCGGCTGCGGTCGCGGGGTCGTGGGCCACCAGGAGCACCCGCGGCTCGCCCTTGACCACGGTGTCCGCGTCCGCCCGGTCGTTCTGGTGGAACGTGTCCTGCGTGGCCTCCACCACCGCGCGGAAGACGTGGAAGCCCGCCTCGGTCGCGGTGACCGTGAAGGTCACCCGGGTGGCCCCTACGGCCAGGCCGACACGCTGCGGGGCACCCATCTGGACCCCGTCGCCGTACAGGCGGACGGTGGCGGGCTGCGCCACGGTGGAGGTCACGGTCGCCACGATCTCCAGGTCGTCGCCCACGCGGGCCGTGGCGGGCGCGACCAGGCCCGTCATGAGCACCTCGGCGCCAGCGCCCCGCCCGATGATGAGCGTGTCGATGGGGATCCCCGCGGCCCCCGCCACGGCCGCCTCCGACTGGCCCCGGCCCGTGGTGTCGTTGCCATCGGAGAGCAGCACCAGGCGGCGGCGCGTGCCATCGGGGAAGAGGGCGGACGCGAGGCGCAGCGCACCTCCCACGTCCGTGGCCGAGCGCACGGGCACCGACGCGATGCGGTCGAGCGTCGCGAGCTCCGCGGGGAGGCGCTCGACCACCGCGTCCGAGCCGAACGCCACGACAGCGGCCTGGTCGCCACCGGGACGCTGGGCGAGGGCGGACCGAAGGTAGGTGAGCGCCTGCTCCCGACCCGCCGCACCCACGCTGTCCGAGAGGTCCACCAGGAACACCGTGGTCAGGCGCTCGACGGGCAGCTCGAGCCGGAGGCCCGCCACCGCCAGGACCAGGGCGCCCACGATGACCGTGCGGAGCACCAGGCTCAGGCGTCGTCGGCCCGCCGACAGGTGATGACGGGCCGCCATGCTGACCGCCAGGGTGAGCCCCACGAGCGTGACGCCCACGAGCAGCAGCGCGGGGTCGGCCACGGAGAGCGGCGACCTGATCATCGGGGCGCCGCCCGTCTCTCCTGCGTCCGTCCGACCCGGGACCGGATGCCCTGCATGAGCCGACGCGCCCCGTCGCGCTCGTACAGCAGCCACTCGGCCGCGAGCGCCACGAGCAGCAGCAGCGCCAGGGGCACCCACCACTCGTCGCGGGCGGCGCCCGGCGGGGCGGCATCCTCGGGTGCCCCCCCCAGGGCCATCAGGGCGCTGCCATCCCCCGGCCTGATGGAGGCCTCGCCCGGCTCGAACAGGTCGACCGCGAACCGGACGCCGGCGCCGACGGGCGCATCAGCATCGTCTGCCGGGATGGGGTCGGCCCGATACACGCCCAACTGCCATGTGTCCACGAACGTCGCACGACCGCTCCCCGCCGCGCTGGGCACGACATCGCGGACCGAGCCATCGGGGAGTGTCACGCGCATCCCCGCGACGCCCTGGGCCAGGGGCAGTTCGATGACCGACCCCGGGCGCAGCGGCGACCCCCCGGAGGCATCGCGACCCAGGAGCTCCGCGGTGACGTTGCCGAGCAGGATCGGCCAGGCCACCTGGAGCGGCAGGTCGCTGTCAGGGAGCGCGAACGCGAACACGGTGGTGGGCACGCCGTCCCGGGTGCCGCTGTAGACGAGCGGGGCATCACCGGGTCCCGGCACCACCACCCGCGCCCAGTCGGGTGTCGCGAGGTGCCGCGCGCGGGCCACGTGGAGGCGACTGAGGTCCACGTCCCGGAGGAGCGGCTCGTCGTTCGGCGGCTGGCCCACGGCGGGTGCGGTCAGCGTGCCGCGCACCTCGCCGAGCACCGAGCTCGCAGGTGGTGCGAAGGCCAGGATCGGTGCCTGGGGGAGGGGGTCGGGGGCCACGCCCTCGAGCACCACCAGGTCCCACACGGCCTCCCGCGCGGTGCCCGCCTCCCACTCCGCCTCGGTCACCCCGTACAGGGCCACGTCCGGCAGCAGCGCGAGGGCATTGCGCAGGAACAGGCTGCCATCGCCGATGAGCAGGACGTCCCGGACCCGCTGGTCTGGGACGATCGCCCATGCCGCGTCATCGAGCGCCAGGTGGTCGGTCACCACACCCGCCGGGCCGCCCGCCGGGGCCGTGAGGCGGGCCTCCACCACGCGCGCCTCGGGCGGCAGCTCGTCGATGACCACGTCGTGGCGGGTCAGCGCATCCAGTGCCAGGTCGCGCGCCGTGAACACGGTGCCGTCCGCGAGCAGCTCGAGACGTCGTGGCACCACGCTCGCGCTCTCGTTGGCGATGCTCACGAACACCTGCCGTCGCAGGCCACCGGGATCCACACGCACCGCGAGCGCGGCGATCGCCTGGTTGTCCCGGTCCCGGCCCACGGTCAGGACCCGCACCGGCGCGGCGAGGCGCAGGTCCGGCGGGACCGGACCGGACGCATCGGTCACCACGAGGATCTCCGAGCCGAGCGCGCGCGCCGCGAGGGCGTCGGCGAGCCGCAGTGCGGCATCGAGGTCGCCCGTGCCCACCGATGGCTCGATGGCCTCGATGGCCCGCGCGGCCTGTCCCGGGTCGGTCACTTCGTTAGCGACGACGCGCGCCGTGTCGCCGGCGGCGATGACGCTCACCCGGCCGCCCGACGGGAGGTCGCGGAGCGCGGCGACGGCGGCACGTCGAGCGGCGTCCAGGCGGTCGAGCGGCACATCCGTGGCG
>WBZO01001493.1_pt1 | contig 11239 bp, 8 predicted proteins | sample 5204261 | NCBI WGS metagenome assembly WBZO01 (sample SAMN12412400, study PRJNA552823) | activated sludge metagenome | isolation source: activated sludge from anammox sidestream of wastewater treatment plant... | place: USA: North Carolina | collected 2017-09 | reverse complement strand
GAGCAGCGTTCGATTGTCGCTGACAACATCAAACAGGATGCGACCGAGTGCGCCCAAGGCACTAAGGACGGCTCGCTGGGTAAAGCGATCAAGGATGCGATGGATGCGCATATCAATATCGCGGGAACACAGATTGATACGGAAAAGTTTTTTGATTCCAGTTCCAGTTGTTTTTCTGGTCTGATGGAAATGAACGATTTGAGTTTTTCTATTCCGACCGTGGGCAGTATGTTAAGTGCGGCACAATCGGCGGTAAAACGGTACATCAAAAAGCAAGTGTGTTCGATGGCAGGTGAAATCAGTTCAACGGTACTTGACCCGTTGAATAGCACAATAAAATCCTTGAGCAGTGTTGCGTCGTTTCGCACGATCAATGGTTTCACAGGCAACATGGGCGATCTGTCTTTTCGGACTAGCCCATCGTCAAAAGACGGCTCCTACGCCATTAGCGAAAACCCGTTTGATATGACGCAAAGCATTCCGATTCCTTATCAACCGTCCGTGCCGACCACACCCTCCACCACATCGGGAACCTCCCTCAACACGTCTGGCATGGGCGCATTTAGCAAATCGTCATCGTCCGCTGCTGACAGCGGCACATCGTATGCCGCGCCCAGTGCGAGCCTGAATGCACCGCCTGCTGATGATAAAAAAACCTCCAACGGTGGTAGCGATAGCACATCAGGCCGTATGGGGACGTTGTTTGATTAACGCGAGTAAGCAGACGTGACCAATCGACTGGGTTTTTTGTGTATGGCTACGGCGTTGTGTTGGCCTTGCGGGGTTTTTGCAGGGGCGGCCTCTGCCGCTTCGGATGCAGGCCAACAGATCAGTTCGGCGTTCGCTGTAGAAACCAAACAAGGCGCGCTATCCGCATCCAATGTCTCGGACGGTACTCGCGTGTCAAAACAGCAATTAGCATCCAGTATGGGCGCGTTGCGTACTCAAAACGACACCTTGAAAGCCTTTACTGATTTTTCAGGGGAGTTGGGTCAGCCCAACAGCATTGATTGCGATACCTTGGCTAACGGTGCATTAACCACCGCCACCCAAGATCAAATCAAACGCGACAGCGTGAAAGTAGCGACTCAGTTTGTGAATACGCGCACCACCGCCAAAAACAATCGTGCGCAGCGATTGAAGCAGCGCAGTCAGTATTGTTCGCCCGATGAAGCCAAGCAGGGTATGTGTGTGTTGCAAGCGGATAAAACCTCCTCAATGGATACCGATTACGCGAAAGTGTCACAGCAGCCCACGCTATCGCCCGAAGGGGAATTGGCGATGATGGATTATGCGGAAAACGTGGTGTCTTACCGCGCTGACAGCGACAAAATCGCGTGTCAGACAGCGGCCTGTGTATCAGCGACTTTTTCTAACAGCCGCACAATGGCGATCAATTCAATGGTGAGCAGTGTGTTGTTGTCGCAGACAGCCAACCGCCGCGCACCCGTGTTGACAGGAGAATAAAAATGTTTGCTCGATGGCTCAGAAAAAACAAAAAAGCACGGATAGCTGTGTTGTCCATTTTTTTGTGCAGTTCCGCATTCGCCGCCCTCTACGGGGGTGGGCCTGCGGAACTGTGGACGTTCATGCAGATACAGATGTTGCAAGAAAACAACATCAGTAAAATTGAAAGTTTTACATCGGAGTTTTCAGAATCTTTGTACAGCGCCTTTAGTGATATTACATCGGCGATAGCGGTAGCAACCAAACAGGAAGCCCTCGATGCCGAAACGATCAGTGACGCGCAGCGTGTGTCAGCACAACAACTGGTCAGCGCCATCCAAGCGCAACAAATTGCGTCTGCCGTGGCCGAGGTGGTGGCTAATTACGACCCCGCAATGGGGCAGGGGTTTGACCCGTGCGGCACACTGGCTAAAAACAAAACACTCGATCAGGCGTTTACAGGCATTGATGCCGTGGCGGTGTCACGCGCCGAACGGCTGGATAACGGTGCAGGACGGTTGACCACGAGCGCCGATGCGATGGGTGATCGTGTGCGCGAACACCGCAGCAAGTTCTGTACCAGTGCCGAGGCGCAAGCAGGGTTGTGTGCAGAAAGCCGTCTGCCCGCAGGGGATGCCAATGCCGAGTTGTTTTTTCGCAGTGCCGCGCCCGATTCTTTAGAAAGTGATGCGCGCACGGCTTACATCCAGAATCTTTTAGGCGACCCCGATAAAAAACTGAACAAGGATGCGGGACGCAGTGCCGCAGGCCAGAATTATTTTTTAGCGAAAACGCAAAAGGATTCCTTGCAATCCATTGCGGCTTATTCCCTGTCCAGCATTGATGCCGCCAATACACAAGTGCCATCGTTGGATAATCAATCACCCAACGACATTTTGACCTTGCGGGTCAATGCGTATTTCGGTGGCGATGAAGCAAAAGACTGGGCGGGAACCTTGGCCAGTCAGGAAGAACGCGGCCTGTTGATTGAATACGCCAAAATGAGCGGGCTGGGTGCGTGGATTCATCACAACCAGTACAAACAAAACGAGCGCATTTTGTTAAATCTGGCGGGCTTGGTCGCCGCAAACAGCCGCACGGACAAAGCGCAAACGGACGAGATTTATCAGCGCGCCGTGCGGCAATACGCCAAAGGTCAACTGGGGCAGTGACATGACAACGATAAAAAAAATACAGACCGTTTTTTTTGTTTCTGCTTTTTTGTGGATAGCACAAAGCGCGCAAGCGTTGATTTGTCCGCCACAGTATGAGGACGATATGGTATCGCCGATGTTTACTGCGTCAAAAGAAGCGCACAACGCGGCGATTGAGTCGATGGATGAAACCCTTGGGCAGACATTGAGCGACGGTAAAGATCAGGTGGTGTCTGCTGTCGCAGTGCTGACCAAACAAAAAGCACTGGCCGCCAACCAGATTGCTGACGCAATGCGGGTATCGCATCAGCAGGTGGCGACCAGTTTGCAGGCGATGGCGGTCAACGACCGCGTGAAAAAAGCGCAAATGAAATACAGCGCGGAGTTTGGACAGGGTTATGACCCGTGCAAGGTGTTGTCCACCCGCACCAACATAATGACGCGCATGGAAGACATGCGCGATGAACGCACAGGGCGCGTGGCGACCGAAGTGCGCGCCGCGTCAGGCAAGTTTGCCAAACCCACCGAGGCGCAAAAGGACGCGATAGAAGAAAACAAACCGTTTTGTACGCAAGATCAAGTCGATTCGGGGCTGTGTGAGCGAGTAGGGCAGTACCAAGGCGCAAGCGCGAACGCGGGAACCTTGTTTGCCCCTGCCGCTGAGGGTGAGGATTTGTATGCCGCAAAAGTCGCGTTTGTGAACAACATTATCGGCCTGCCTGATGGCGAGATTTCGCCAGAGGTGGGCAAAACCCCGCTGGGCGCAGAGTACATGATGGCCAAGGCCAAAAAAGATGCGCGCCTGTCGGTAGCGACCACCATCCTGAAACAGATTCAGCTTGAGCATTCCAGCGTCACAGGCGCGCACACAGGACAGGATTTGCCGCTGGCCGAGCATTTTGATAACGAGGTCAAACGGTATTCTGGGGACAGTGATGACTACCTCGATTGGTCAACGTCTTTGGCCGCGCAAGATCAGCGCGGTGTACTGGTAGAGATTCTGAAAGTGAAGGCGTTGGATTTGGCCTTGCAACATCGGCAGTACGAGCAGGTCAGCCAGATGGAAGCGGCACTGGCTTCACTGGTGGCTTCGGAAGCCGATGTACTGAATACCAAGACACGCATGGAAGCCGAGAGCGCCATGAAAGGGCAGGTCAAACAATCCTTTGGGCAACAGCCATGACCCTGACGCGCCCTGCTGTCGTGCTGGCCGCGTTGCTGGTCGGCTGGCCTGTGTCGCAGGCACAAGCGGCCAGTGGGTGCATGGTGTCACCGACAGACAAAAGCGTGGTGTCGGGGCGGTTTGGCAAGTTTCGTGGGGGCGGTAAAGGTAACTTTGGCAGTGCCAACAGCAAGCCGCACATGCACGATGGGCTGGATTTTTCAACGAGCGGCTCCTCCCAGCCCGTGTATGCCGCGAGCAGCGGCACGATTACCTACATCGGCGCTCGCGGCAGTGCAGGCAACACGATACTGGTGCAGCGCGATGGCGGCGACATCATCGGGTATTACCACCTCTCAGGCTTTGCCAGTGGTCTGACAAAAGGCTCTAAGGTCGAATCAGGTCAACAGATCGGTTTGTCGGGTAACACCCCGTCATCGACCATGACCAAGCATTTGCATTTTGTATATGGAGTTGGTCAACGCGACGATGCCCGCGCCAAGTCTTTTGATGCCAACGCAACCCAGAGCGCGTTTAACCCGTCGATCTTGCCGTACATTTTCAATCAGCAGTCGGGCATTGGCTGGAAAACTGACCCTGCCCCGTTTTTCTGTGACAGTTTCCCGATACAAGACGGCCACCCCGATCAGGCGGCTTTCTTGGGTTCTTCTACCAAAGAGCAACACGCGATTTTATTCAATGGCGAAACCCCTACAGGGGGCGATGCCGTGCAGCAGGCAGCCGCAGCCTCGGATGAAGCCGTGGCGAAGGGCGAGGGCAAGACGGTTTCAGAACTGTTATCAGACGGTGACGGTTACGGCACATTGCCAGAGCCGCCGATTGGCGATTACGACAGCATGAGTTTTGATGAAATGCTGTCCACCGAATCCAGCCGCCGTTTTGTGGATGCGCAATGGGCGGCACAACTGACACAAGTATCCAGTCGCGCCCTGTTTGTGGATTTGGTGCGCATCCAGTCGGTTGAAAACGTATTGGCCAACGCGACAAAACTGAAACAGGAGCGGGTAGAAGCCCTGTATGCCGTGTATGTCGCACTGAAAGCAGGAAAAGTATCGGCCATTGCGGATGCCAGTGCGGTATTGAGCGCCAAGGGCGCGGCCAGAGCCGATTTGAACCAACAGCCTGTGTATGAAGGGGATTGATATGGGTGTCGTGACGAAAGATTTTGGCGAGAGCGATGACGATTTTGATGTATCGGATACCGTGTTGCCTGACTTCACAGGCAAAGCCCGTGATGCGGTGGCTGACAGCAATGCCCCACCGCCACCGTCCGAAGGGAAAGCCGAGCCAGAGGCCGATTTTATTGACATGAGCGATGAAGCCGCCGAGCCAGAGGCGGCTATCGAGGGTGAAATGCTCCCTGCTTCCGTGGTGCGTTTTGACGCGCACCGTGCGCGTGAAGCTGCACCGTCGAGGGGTATGATGGTGCAGGAAGGTGATTTTATTGACGTGACGGATAGCACGGTCAACCCCAAGGACTCCGCCCGTTTTGACATGCAACGCGGGCTGGAAGATGCCTTGTATTCCTCCCTGATGCACCACGCCAATTTTGCGCCCGCATCGAGCGCGGTGGCGCAATCGCCCTTGATGCAGCAACAGCAACAGCAACAGCAACAACAACGTCAGCGTCAGCAGCAACAGTCTTCTTCGCCGTTGTTTGACACCGTGCGCGATACGGTAGGGGGCGCATTGGCAGGATTGGTGGGAACACCCTTGGGCGCAGCCAGAAACCTGTTTCGCCGTTCACAGCAGCCCACTGCCGCGCCTGTGAGCGCAGCCGTGCAACATTGCGATGCAATGTTTGACCATTGCGCCCGTCATTACGGTGACTGTGAGCAGCAGTTGTGGCGCTTGAATGAACTGAATGCTGTTAATAAAAAAATCGAACAGATTGCGGAAAAAACAGGAACCAGTGTGGAATCGGTGCGCGCTGATTTGCGCAGCAAACCCGAACACAGCGGTTTATTAAAAGAGTTGAATGCCGCGATCAAGGGCAGTCCTGTTGCAGCCAGTGTGTTAAAAAACATGGCGAAAATCCAAGACGATTGGATAGACAATTTTTCGGTCTACAAGAAAAAAGAAATGACATCGAACGACCCCGACGAACGCAAAGCGTTTTCGGAGATGTTCAAGAAAAATGTGCAAGCTATGTCGGATACCGCGAAAAAAAGCCCGTTCAATTTTGACAATGGCGAGAGCCAATTTCAGCGGTTTGGCGCTCGGTTGAAAGCCTGCTTGGATGGATTGAAACAACTGTTTAATAAAATCATGGGGAGAGAAAACAATGACAGCGACCCAGCTCCTTAGTGTTATGCCAGCGGACACGCGACGCGCCGAAGAAACACAGGCCATCAGGTTATTGATGGTGGTGGTAGACATGGCCGCCCAAGACAGCGGTGAATCTTCCTATGTGGTGTCCAACAGTGGTTTTAGCAGTTTTTATAAAAACCGCGCAGCGGGACGCAGTTTTTTGATTACCTACATTCCTGCGGGGTCAGACACAGAGGCAGGGGATTATCGCGGTGTATGCCGCATAGAAGGCTGGGATAACGGCAATGTGGGGTTGCCGCCCATTACAGCACGGTGGCGCGTAGGCCACCGTGGAAGCGTGGTGGAAAACACATGGGCAGCGGTGTTGTACGGTGATGCGGTAGACGCGGCCACTTTTGCCGCGTTTGTCGATGACCATGTGGCGCAATGGGAATATCAGATGCAAGTCGCGTAAAGCAGGGGGTCGATCATGGCAGCCGAACAGTATTACACCCTGCACTGGCCTGATTTATCGAACAGGGATGCAGATTTTTATGCAATGGGCGATGACGATTACGAAGGGACTGAGAGGCCGCTTCCCGAAGAAGCCGCTTACCGTGTGATGTTGGCCTTGCCCCGCGAAGGGTTTGGCATTCATCCCAAAGCAGTATTCAGTTTGTCACAGGCAGCAGTGGTCAGTCAGTTGGCTTTGTATGGTATTGAAAACGAGGCGGGGACGGCTTACACAGCGATAGATGTTGATGATTATGCGCGTGAGCGTTTATTGGTAGCGATAGAAAACGCCTTGCGCACGGAATATGCTACGCCGTTGGGTACACCGCGTTTTGATGTGTCGCCTTCGCTGCATGGCAGTGACTATTTTAATTTTTCGGTGGATTTAATTGACCAGCAGCTTACACCGCTGATGTTGTCCAAGATTTTGAAGGTTGATCTTTTTTGTACGAACACAAAAGAAAAGCAATACCCGACCGCAGAGGATTTTTTTAAGGAGCAATACACGGCACAACGTATGGATGACGTGGCAGGTTTTATGCCGATTGCAAAAACCAACGGGCTGCGCACGATTGAGAAAATATCAGCCGCCGATGATTTTAGTGTGGCGGGTGATTTTGAAGCCACAGGGTTTGTGGTGGGTGCTGATGACCGTGGGCGCGTCAATCAACACTTTAACGGCATTATTTCTGTCAAGGATTTGCGTCTGTATCAGAGCATAGCCAAGCGTATGCCCGCATCTGTTTTTCAAAAAAATACCGATGTTCTGAAAACCTGTGTGGTGGTGGACTGGGGAACGGATAGCGAATCCCCTTACAGCGCCTTGCTGGAAGGCAATAACATCAATCGGGCGTTTAGCGATACATTATCCAAAGTGCGTTTTTCAGGCGTGAATACATTTTCGATGCCGTTTTTACAAAATGGCACGGATACGGTGGTATCGAGTATTCACGACCCCGTGGGATTGAAAGCAGGGGGCGGTCTGAGGACGCGCAATACAGCCATGCGCCGCGCCAATGACGTTTCGCAATTTATCAACGATGGGGTGCGCTTGTTTTTTGCCTCCACCGAGGCCGCGCAAGCGGCGGGATTTTCGCCCGAATCCATCCGACCCGCTACCGAAGTGCTGGGCGATGATGCAGTGGTGGTGGCGGCCATGCCGCAAGCCTCGGCATGGGTCGCGTGTCCGAGCGTGAGCGCCTCCCCTGCATTGACGACCGCTATCGCGGTCGGTGTTATTCAGCGGGGAAGCGCCGTGGTTGCGCGGTCGTTGAGCAGTGTGGTCGATACCGTCAGCCCCATCTTGCGCGTGGGTACGGAAGCCGTGAGACAGGGCATAATGCTACAAGGGGACACCCAGCGCATGACCGCGCAGGCGGTAGACATGCAGACGGTTGACGCACTGGCCGACTCGCGAGGGATGCAATCGCTCAGGGAACAGGTGGTGCAAGGATTGTTGACAGCCGCGAAGGGCGTAGGCGCGGCACTCGCCGAATACAACACAGGTGTGATGCAGGCGAACCCGACACCGTATCAAACGCGCCTGCCCGCCGAGCGATTTCAGGCGGCAATGACAACGAGCGTGGTGATGCAGCGGCTATCGACAGTCAGCAAACACATGGAGGAAGTGTTAGCGCAACGCTTTGCCGATGCAGTGGCAGCCCAAGCCGCACAAAAAATGGGCTTGAGTGCGGGCGATAGTGTCAATGTGGATAAAACCGCACTCAAAAACCGATTCAGTTATTGGGGTTGGGTCGAAGCGGGGGGGTCGCCAGACACTTACATCACGGCAATGGAAGCCGTGGCGCAAGATGTCGGGTCATGGGGGCTGGATGATGATGGCGCTGCTCCGTGGTATCGAGAAGCGATAGCGGTACTGGTGGCTGACGATGACGTGATGGAAAGCGCGTATTTTTCAATTCGTGGCTGGGTGAGTCGTGTCGCTAAATTGAACGGTGGGACAGCGTTGGTACACGGCGAACTCTTAACTGAAATAGCGGATAAACAATCGGAAAGCAATGCGTTGTTTGCGCGTGAATTATTGAATGCCGAGCGAGTCATTAACGAGCGGGCGCGAGCAGCGACAGCGGACAGCGTTGCACAAAAACAACAGGCGCTCACAGAGCGACTGACGGTTTCCTCTGCACCCGCCCAGCGCATTGAGGATTTTGGTGAAAAAATCGGGGGCGCGCACAAAGACCGTCGTGGTCGTGTGTCGGTAGAGGCCATTCAAGCCAGCAACGACATAGAACTTGCGTTACTGGCCTCGAAAAATGCGCTATGGCCAGCACTGGATATGCGCGAACAGATCGACAGCGGTGTGCCGCTGTCGTTGGCCTTGTTGCGCAAAGTCGTTAAAAACGTCTTGCCGACCGAGGCAGGGGAAAAAGACAGAGAAGGTTGCACCGCCTACATTGAAGCCGTGCAGCAGGTGCGTGACATCTGCATGGAGGCAGAGAGTGTGGCCGATGCCTTGGCGGATTTGTTGGTATATGCCCTCGACAAAGACCACATTTACGGGCAGTTGGTGATAGAAGCCAACGGCACGGGCAAGTTTGACCGCACGGGCGCACGTTGGGGCGGGAAAGACCCCTTAACGCCGTATGTAAGGGGCAAGCGTCAAGGGGCGTTCCATGAACTGTACCAAGGGCTGACCGATCTGGCTTTGTCTCGCTACAGCCACACGAACACACATTTTTTAGCGGCGATCATGGACACCCGCGACCCTACACGGGCGGGGACGTTTAACGGCAAAGTGACGCAGGCGATCAACGTGCGTTTGACAGACACAGCCACGGTCACTGCCGTTCGGGAGGCGTTCAAACAAGACTTGCTGGATTTTGAAGCGAAAAGACTGGCCGATAACCCTGCACTGGACGCAGAAGATAATGGGGTGTTGTTGGCAGCCATGCAACCGTTTTCAAGAGAACTGCCCAAAGAAGGGCTGCGCCTTGCCAGAGCGCGCAACAAGGAAAGTCGGTTGACTCACGAAGCCTTGGAAAAACGCTTCGGCACGGCTTACCCGTGGAATGACACCGCGACTACCTTGTTGCCCTTTTTGCGGGAATCTTACGAGTTAGTAAAGCCGAAAAAGAAAACCGATGCAGAACTGGAATCCCTCAACCGCACCCGTCAATTTGATGCCAAACCGCACTTGGCCAATATCGAGCGCGAGGGTAAAGATTGGCGCAACGGTGCGGATGTCTCGCCCGACATTTTTACTGAAATGTTCGGGTTTAGGGGGGTGGAGTTTGGCGAGTGGGTGACACAGGGCGAACGGCAAACCCTGCTCAATTTTGCTTACGATAGCTTCATGGATTTGGCGGAGGTACATAACCTGCCGCCTGCCGCCATGAGTTTAGGCGGTGAATTGGCGTTAGCATTCGGCTCACGCGGCAGAAAAGGCGCAGCGGCGCATTTTGAGCCTGCGCGCAATGTGATTAACTTAACGCGCATGTCAGGCGCGGGGGCATTGTCACACGAGTTTGCTCATGCGCTCGACCATTTTTGGGCAAAACAACTCGCCCATCGCGGCCAACAGGAACCGTATTTTTTAACCGATGCCAGCGGTACGCAAAGCAGTATGCGGTCGTTCCTGCGCGGTGTGTCCCCCGAACAACAGGCGACCGTAGAGGCCGCGATGGAAGCCCTGCGGCAAGTACGCCAGAACAGCAAAACACCCGTCTTGACCGCCGAGAACACTGAGGTGTTGGGCAAGGCGTTGGCCTTGCAGGTTGCGCAATGGGCGACCAGTTGGCTGAACTATGGCCAGCCGCCCGAACACGTTAAGAGCTACGATGACCGTCTGACCGCATTCAAACAGGCGGTAGGCATAGCCACTGACCACACGACCAGCATTCGTGATGCAGCGGGTGCGGTGTTGCATGAGTCTTTGTTGACGAGCATCACAGCACGGCGCGATGCGATGCTGACTGCGCAATGCGGCAGTCACACGCCTTGGGCGACTGACCCCGACACGGTGGCCAAGGCGTTGCAGTCTTTTGTTTCCTGCTGGTCAGTATCGACGGAGGATGCCGATGACAGTCTGGAGAAACTGGACAATCGGGTACAAGACTTTCATCTGGGAAGTGTCGCAGCACCGACTAAAAAAGACCGTCGCCGCCCGTGGGAACACTGGCACAGGGGCGCGGAGCAACTGGCTGTGTTTGAATCCGTGGCTGCGTTCTGCCGCGAGTGGCAGGCAAAAGCGCCCGAAGCTGCCGAAGCGCAACGCAAGGTGTTGGCAGCCTGTACGGAGCGGTTGTGCTACTGGATAGACAGCCACCCTGTTGAACTGCAAAAGTATCTACCGTCCGAGCAGTACAGTTATCACCAGCGCACGGTGGCGGCTGACAAGATCGTGAAGAAGGGTAAAGCCTATTACAGCACCCCCGTCGAGCAGTTTGCGCGGGTGTTTGAGTCTGTGACCTACCACAAGCTCGCCCAGCGTGGCGATTGCAACCAGTACCTTGTGAACGGGGTAGACCCCGACAGACAAGCCGCTATCTGTCAGCGGTGGAATGGCGAGAACCTGTTTGTGTACCTGACCCCAGAGGAAATCCCAGAACAGGAAAAGGCGGTGGATGCCCTGATGGAGCAGACCCGTGAATGTGTGTTGGATGCCCTGCACAGGGCAGAGGCCAGCACGGTTTCTTATGGATAAGGGAACTAAAAAAATTGCCATTTTTTTTTT
>WBZO01006549.1_pt1 | contig 11243 bp, 6 predicted proteins | sample 5204261 | NCBI WGS metagenome assembly WBZO01 (sample SAMN12412400, study PRJNA552823) | activated sludge metagenome | isolation source: activated sludge from anammox sidestream of wastewater treatment plant... | place: USA: North Carolina | collected 2017-09 | reverse complement strand
TAATGGCGTTTCTCGGTTTCGTATTCAATGTGCGAAATGTTGATCGTGACGCCGCGCGCGCGTTCTTCGGGCGCATTGTCAATCTGGTCATAGCCCTTGAACGAGACGTTGGGATTTTTCATCGCCAGCACTTTGGTAATTGCGGCGGTCAGCGTGGTCTTGCCGTGATCCACGTGCCCAATCGTCCCCACGTTCACATGCGGTTTCGTGCGTTCAAATTTTCCTTTTGCCATTTTTCAAACTCCAAAGCCGAGACCAGAAACTTGGACTCGGCGCGCTTTATCTTTTTGCCGGCGTTTTTTCTTTGCCGCCGATAATGGTTTCCGCGATATTCGCGGGCAATTGTTCGTAATGGTCAAATTCCATCGTGAACGTGCCGCGTCCTTGCGTCATCGAACGCAAATCGGTGGCATAGCCAAACATATTCGCCAACGGCACAAACGCTTTGACGGAGCTCACGCCGCCCGCGTGCGAATCCATGCCTTCGACTTTGGCGCGCCGCGCGGACAAATCGCCGATCACGTCGCCCATATAATTTTCGGGAATCGTCGTCTCGACGCGCATAATGGGTTCGAGCAGAACCGGCGCGGCTCTTTGGACGCCCGCTTTGAAACCCATCGAAGCCGCAATCTTGAACGCCATTTCGCTCGAATCCACTTCGTGGTACGAACCGTCGTACAGCGTCACTTTGATATCCACTACCGGATAACCGGCGATGACGCCCGACCCCATCGCTTCTTTGACGCCCTTTTCGACGGCGGGAATATATTCGTTCGGAATGGCGGCGCCGCGAATCGCGTTCACAAATTCAAAACCCTTGCCCGGCTCCAGCGGTTCCAATTCCAACCAGCAATCGCCAAATTGACCCTTACCGCCCGATTGACGCACAAAGCGTCCTTCCGATTTGACCGTTTTGGTAATCGTTTCGCGGTACGCCACTTGCGGTTTGCCCACGTTCGCGCCCACTTTGAATTCGCGCAACATGCGGTCCACCAAAACGTCGAGATGCAATTCGCCCATCCCCTCGATGATGGTTTGACCGGTTTCGTCGTCCGTATGCACGCGGAACGTCGGGTCTTCTTCGGCGAGACGGCGCAGCGAATCCGACATTTTTTCTTGGTCGGCTTTGGTCTTGGGTTCAATCGCGACGGAAATAACCGGTTCGGGAAACTTGATGGCTTCTAAAATAATCGGCTTGCCGGGGTCGCAGAGCGTATCGCCCGTAAAAGTGCTTTTGGGCCCGACGACGGCGGCAATATCGCCCGCGCAAATTTCGTCAATCTCTTCGCGATTGTTGGCGTGCATGCGGAGCAAGCGCCCGATGCGTTCGCGCTGATTTTTCGTCGCGTTCAACACCGTCGAGCCGCTCGTCAATTTCCCGGAATAGACGCGGATATACGCGAGCCGCCCTACGTACGGATCGGTCACAATTTTGAACGCTAATGCGGAAAGGGATTCGGTTTCAGCCGCTTCGCGGACTTGGGGTTCGCCGTTCGGAGTCTCGCCAATGACCGGCGGAATATCCAGCGGGGAAGGGAGAAAATCTACCACCGCGTCCAACACAAATTGCACGCCTTTATTTTTTAGCGCCGTGCCGCACAAAACGGGGACGAGTTTATTGCCAATCGTCGCGCGGCGCAGTCCGGCGCGCAATTCGTCAACCGAAATTTCTTCGCCGAGCAGATATTTTTCGCCCAGCGCGTCGTCCGTTTCGGCAATGAGCGCCACCATGTCTTCGCGCGCGCGCTCGACTTGGGCTTGCAGGTCGGCGGGGACCTCTGAATTGACATGCGTTCCCGCGTCGTCGGTGAAAATCACGGCTTGGTTTTCAATCAAATTTACCATGCCCTTGAAATTCGATTCCGCGCCGAGCGGAAATTGAATCGCTACCGGTTTGGCGCCGAGACGGTCAATCATCATGCCAATCGTGCGCTGAAAATTTGCGCCGATGCGGTCCATCTTGTTGACGAACGCGAGGCGCGGCACGTTAAAACGGTCCGCCTGCCGCCACACGGTTTCGGATTGCGGCTGCACGCCTGCGACCGCGTCAAAAACCACAATGCCGCCATCCAGCACGCGCAAACTGCGCTGCACTTCGGCGGTAAAATCAATGTGGCCGGGCGTATCAATCAAATTGATTTGATAATCGCGCCATTGGGTCGTCGTCGCGGCGGACGTGATCGTGATGCCCCGTTCGCGTTCTTGTTCCATCCAGTCCATCACGGCGGTGCCTTCATGCACTTCGCCGAGTTTATACGTGCGACCGGTATAAAACAGAATGCGTTCCGAGACCGTCGTCTTGCCCGCGTCAATGTGCGCGATGACGCCAATGTTACGAACCCGATTTAGCGGTTGAGGTCTTCCCATAAATCCTGATTAAGCAGTCAACAGCAACAGACTCACTTCGTCGTCTTCTGTCGTTCGTCTTCCGTCATTCCAAAATACTAGTTGCGTTACGCGCCGGTACGACAAACTTGATTTGTCGTACGCTTTCACAATCATTAGCGGTGGATTGGCGTAACGCGCGTTCCTATCGCCGCGGCATTACCAACGATAATGCGCGAACGCGCGATTGGCTTCTGCCTGTTTCAATACTTCTTCTTTCTTTTTAATCGTCGCGCCCTGACCGGCGGCGGCGTCCATCAATTCCGCCGCGAGCCGTTCCGAAAAGTTTTTGCCGGGGCGCGCTTTGGCGGACGCAATAATCCAGCGCATGGCAAGCGCTTGGCGGCGGTCGCTCGGCACTTCCATCGGCACTTGCAAGGTGGAACCGCCGACGCGGCGCGGTTTCACTTCGACCATCGGGCCCGCGTTTTTCAACGCTTGCTCGAACACTTCGGTCGGCGATTTTTTCGTTTTCTCTTGAATGATTTCAAACGCGCCGTACACCAAACCTTCCGAGACGGTTTTCTTGCCGCGCTGCATCACTTTATTGATAAAGCGGCCAATGGTGCGGCTGTTGTATTTTGAATCGGCGCGTGGGATGCGCTTGGTCGCGCGTGCTCTACGGGACATGGTAAAAAATTTACGATTTAGAATTTATGATTTTTGATTTCCTCGCGGAGGCGAGCCATCCGGCAAATCATAAATCGAAAATCAGAAATCAAAAATCCTTACGCCTTTGCCTGTTCTTTTGGCCGTTTCGCGCCGTACTTGCTGCGCGCCTTGCGGCGTTTTTCCACGCCGCCGGTATCCAACGTGCCGCGCACAATGTGATAGCGCACGCCCGGCAAATCTTTGACGCGGCCGCCGCGAATCAACACCACCGAGTGTTCTTGCAGCGAATGACCTTCGCCCGGAATGTATGCCGTGACTTCGAGCCCGTTGGTCAAGCGCACGCGCGCGATTTTGCGGAGCGCCGAATTCGGTTTCTTGGGCGTCATGGTGCGAACCTGCGTGCAAACGCCGCGTTTGAACGGCGCGCCATTGCCTTTATTACGCTTGTTCTTGAGCAAGTTCAATGTAAAGCCCAAGGCAGGCGCTTTGGTCTTTTTCGATTGTGGCTTTCTGCCTTTGCGAACCAACTGATTGATTGTCGGCATGTTTTGTCCTTGTTACGCTCGTCCTGCGCCGGAATTCAGCGGCGGCATTTTGACCGTCCGACGCTCTAGACTCTGACATGACACTACGAGGTTTTGGCGAAACGCCGAACCTCGTAGCATTTATATTCGTGAGACAGGCGCACGCCCTTCCGCAAGTGCATGGAAGGGCGTGCGCCCGGTCCTCTTTTGGCGGACTGTTGGTTACCGCGCCATTTCATTCTTTGGCGGCGTCTCCGCAATTTTCGTGCGGACAACCGCCTGTGGTGAAATTTTCGTCGCGCCCATTTGCGCGCAACAGGCAACCAATTACTGCGAGTTGCTCTTTGTCAGACCGACACAAAACGCGTGAGGTCACAACTCACAAGGTGCAATTATAATGGATTGTGAAATCTGTGTCAACTTAAAATTTTCGCGCGCCCGGACAATACAAGGGGCGGACGCAAACCGCAAGGCGTCCACCCGCTTGTTTTATTACATGCTCGATTCGTCCAACGAACGCGAACGATGTTCCCGACGCCCGCCGCGTCGTTCGGGTCCGCTGCGTACCGCCGCCGCGCCGAATTTGGGTTCTGAAAATTCATCGCGCAGCAAACCCAAACCGAGATTCGGCGTTTTCTCTTCGGTCTCTTCTTTGCCGAACGACATTTTTTCGCCTTCGTCGCTGTACACTTCAACCGCGAGCCCGAGCGATTGCAATTCCTTGACCAGCACGCGGAACGATTCCGGCACGCCCGGTTCCAGAATTTCTTCGCCTTTGACGATGGCTTCGTAGGTCTTGACGCGGCCCGTCACGTCGTCCGATTTCACGGTCAACATTTCCTGCAAAGTATGCGCCGCGCCGTACGCTTCCAACGCCCACACTTCCATCTCGCCGAAACGCTGACCGCCAAATTGCGCCTTGCCGCCCAACGGCTGCTGCGTCACGAGCGAATAGGGGCCCGTCGAACGCGCATGCACTTTGTCTTCGACCAAGTGCGCCAGCTTCATCATGTAAATAATGCCGACGGTCACGGGTTGGTCGTACGGAATGCCGGTCTTGCCGTCATACAACACCGATTTGCCCGAAGTGGGCAGCGGCTGCTTGAGCTCTTTCGCCAGCGCTTCGGTTTGCGCGCGCAGCTCTTGTTCCGATAATTTCGCCGAAACCTGCACGTCGCGCTGATCCAACCACAAGCGATAACACGCCGCGCGCGCGAGTTGGTCGGCTTGGGCGCGCGCTTCGACGGAACGCGCATCGTGTTCAAACACCAACAGCGCGTCGGGGTTGTATCCTTTTTCGCGCAGCCAAAACTTTAACGCCGCGCGGCGCGCGTAATGGCGGTCGTTCAAAAGTTTGCGGCGGTCGGCGTCCTCCAAAATTTCTTGGAGGTACAACAAACGCGCTTCGTCGTCGTCGCCCAAATCTTCGGTAGCGTATTCTTGCGCTTGCAGCCAAGCCCACGCGCGGCTCGACATATCCTGCCAGGCGCGGTCCATCAACCACGCGCGCGCGAGTTCCGCCGCGATTTCCTGTTCGTCCGCGCCGTCAAACACCGGCGTAACGACGTCGAAACCGAGTTTCTCTGCCGCCCAGCCCAGATGCGTTTCCAGAATCTGACCGATGTTCATGCGCGCCGGCACGCCGAGCGGATTCAAGATAATGTCAACGGGCGTGCCGTCGTCGAGAAACGGCATGTCTTCAATCGGCACCACTTTTGAAATGACGCCTTTGTTGCCGTGCCGCCCCGCCATCTTGTCGCCTTCGTTGATTTTGCGCTGCTGCGCGACGGAAACGCGCACCAATTTGTCCACGCCCGCCGGCAGCTCGCTGTGTTCGTCGCGCGTAAAGACCCGCACGTCCACCACTTTGCCGCGTTCGCCGTGCGGCAAACGCAAAGAAGAATCTTTGACCTCGCGCGCCTTTTCGCCGAAAATCGCGCGCAGCAATTTTTCTTCCGGCGTCAAATCGGTTTCGCCCTTGGGCGTAATTTTGCCGACGAGAATGTCGCCCGGGCCCACTTCGGCGCCGATGCGAATGATGCCCTCTTCGTCCAAATCTTTCAAGACATCTTCGCCGACGTTCGGAATATCGCGCGTAATTTCTTCGGGGCCCAATTTCGTATCGCGCGCTTCGATTTCGTGCTTTTCGATGTGAATCGAAGAAAATTTATCTTCCCACGCCATCCGTTCGCTGATGAGAATCGCGTCTTCGTAATTGCCGCCCTCCCAGCTCAAGAACGCCACCACCGCATTCTGTCCGAGCGCGAGCTGACCGTTTTCGGTCGAATTGGAATCCGCAATCACCTGACCTTTTTTCACTTTTTGCCCGCGCGCCACGATGGGCCGCTGGTCAATGCAAGTGGATTGATTCGAACGATTGTATTTACGCAGCGTGTACGTGACCGATTTTTTGGCGGAATGTTTCACCACAATTTCTTTGGAGGTGGAGCTGACCACTTCGCCGTCTTCTTCGGCAAGGACCACCTGCCCCGAATCCAACGCGGCTTGCAATTCCATGCCCGTGCCCACCGTCGGCGCTTCGGGACGCAGCAGCGGCACCGCTTGGCGCTGCATGTTGGAACCCATCAACGCGCGGTTCGCGTCGTCGTGTTCGAGGAACGGAATCAACGCGGCGGAAATGCCGACGATCTGTTTCGGCGAAACGTCCATGTATTCCGCGCGCTGCGGCGAATCGCTCATGTATTCGCCCGCTTTCCGCACCGACACGCGGTCTTTGACAAATTCGCCGCGCTCGTTCAATTGCGCGTTCGCCTGCACGATCGTGTGTTTGTCCTCGACGTCGGCGGGCAGATATTCGATTTCGTCCGAAGCGAAAGATTTCACCGCGATTTCGGAATTTTTCGGCAGTTTGTCCGCAATTTTTTCCGCGAGTTTTTCGTCAATGACGCGGCCCTCTTCGGCAATCACCTTGTCATTGTGCGGATCAATCACCTCTTCGGTCAGCGTATGCCCGACGAGACGGTCTTTTTTCGGCGGCAAGGCGTGATACACATGCCGGTACGGCGTTTCGATGAAACCAAATTCGTTGATTTGCGCGTACGTGGCGAGACGCCCAATGAGACCGATGTTGGGGCCTTCGGGCGTTTCAATCGGACAGATGCGCCCGTAATGCGAATCGTGTACGTCGCGCACGTCAAAGCCCGCGCGCTCGCGGCGCAAACCGCCGGGACCCAACGCCGACAAGGTGCGCTTGTGCGTCAATTCGTCCAACGGGTTCGTCTGCTGCATGAATTGGGACAGCTGCGAGCCGCCGAAAAATTCGCGCATGGCGGCGACGACGGGACGGATGTTGACGAGATTGAGCGGCGTCATTTGCTCAGGATCGCGGATGCTCATGCGTTCGCGCACTACGCGCTCCAAGCGCAGCAAACCAATCCGCAAATGATTTTGAATCAATTCGCCGACGGTCTTGACGCGGCGGTTGCCGAGATGGTCAATATCGTCGTCGCGTTCTTGGCCGTTATTGATTTGAATCAAATGATTCAGCACGGTCACCAAATCGCCTTCGGTCAAGATGCGTTCTTTGGGCATTTGGTCCGCCGGCGTATCGGTGCCGTACAAACGGCGATTCAATTTATGGCGTCCGACTTTGCCCAGATCATAACGGCGTTGGGTGAACAACAATTGCGCCATGAACGATTTGGCATTGTCGAGCGTCGCGGGGTCGCCGGGGCGCAGCCGTTTGTAAAATTCAATCAGCGCGTCGTTGACGCCTTGCAGTTTCGGCGTTTCGCGTTCGAGCGTCGTGCGGATGAATTGATGATCGGGATTGCTGTCCACGCCGGCGAAAACGGAAAGGATGCCTTCGTCCGTGCCGCCGCCCACGCCGACGGCGCGCAAAAGCATCGTGACCGGAATTTTGCGTTTGCGGTCCACTTTGACGGACAAAATATCGCGCTTGCTCGTTTCAAATTCGAGCCACGCGCCGCGATTGGGAATCAGCTTTGCCGAAGTGAGCGGGCGACCCGTTTGACGGTCTTCGTCGGCGGTGAAATATACGCCGGGCGAGCGAATCAATTGCGAAACGACCACGCGCTCGGCGCCGTTAATGACGAACGTGCCGTGCTGCGTCATTTCCGGAAAATCGCCCATATAGATTTTTTGGATAATGGGTTCTTTGACTTCGGCGCCAACCAACGCGACTTCGACTTCCAAGGGGCGCGCAAAGGTCATGTCCATCTCGCGACATTCCGCTTCGCTGTACTTGGGTTCGCCGAAACTATATTTTAGGCGCAGCCCTTTGGCTTCCGCCGCCACGCCCGGAAAATAGAGCGCGTAATTGTGATTGAACGATTCGATGGGCGAAATTTCTTCAAAGAGCTCAATCAGCCCTTCGACTTTAAACCATTTGAACGATTCTAATTGGACTTGGATCAAGGTTGGAATGGCAATCACGTCCGGGATGCGCGCGTATGTTTTTTGGTCCGCGCGCAGACCATTCGTGATCGGCATCATCATCGTTTGCGCCATGCTCGACTCCTTTGCGCGAAATGAACGACTGTGTACAATACAACACCGTCCGTTCGGAACGATAACAAACAAACATGCTCTCGCGGTCAAAAACCGCTAGAGCATGTCGCTAAAATGAGAATCGGATCTATGAGGGACGCAGCTGCGAACAGATTTGAACATAAAAAATCTCCGAACCATTCAGACCGCGTCCAGACGCGTTCTACGTATCCAAAATCAGAGCCAGCTTCTTTGCTGCGTCAATGCCCAAAATAGGCAGTCTCGTATTATACTGCGAAATCAAGTTTTGTCAAGACCGAATTTTCAATTTTCCACTGAGCTTCCATGCCGCCCGCCGTCATTATCCCAACCTATAACGAACGCGAGAATATCGCCCAATTAATAGCGGAATTACACGCCTTTGCGCCCGCGCTGACCGTGCTGGTGGTGGACGACAATTCGCCCGACGGCACGGGGCGGCTGGTGGACGACCTCGCCGCGCGCGACGCGCGCGCCCAATGTATTCACCGCCCCGCCAAACTGGGTTTGGGTACCGCGCACATTGCGGGAATCCAAGCCGCGCTCGCGCAGGGCTTGGAACCAATTCTCACGATGGACGCTGATTTCTCGCACGCGCCGCGTTTCGTCCCTGATATGTTGCGTGAGACGCAAAATTATGACCTCGTGATCGGCTCGCGCTATGCGCCGGGCGGCGGCACGCTGCATTGCACCGCGCCGCGCCGCGCGTTGAGTCGCGGCGCGAATTGGTTTGCGCGCGCCGCCTTGGGCTTGCACGCCGCCGACGCGACCGCCGGTTTTCGCGCCTATCGCCGCGCCGTGTTGGAATCCATTGCGCTGGACGAAATTAAATCGAACGGTTATTCGTTTCTCATCGAAATGTTGTATCAATGCCAAGCGCAAGGTTGGCGCATCGGCGAGACGCCGATTCTGTTTGAAAACCGGCAGCGCGGCGCGTCCAAAATTTCGCGCCAAGAAATTTTCAAGGCGTTGGGCACGGTCATGCGCCTGCGAATGGAAAAAGGACGCCTGTCCGCGCGCGCCCTCCGCACGCCTTCGCGATTGTAATAGAAACACCCTGCCCCATTTTCTGTCATGTCCAGCGCGCGTCTCTTTACCGCAATTCTTTTTATCGCGTTGTTCGTCCTAGCCGTGCGCGAAATCAGCGACCCCGATTTTTGGTGGCATTTGCGCGCGGGGCAATACATCGTCGAAAACGCGACCATTCCGCACGCCGACCCGTTTTCCTTTACCGCTGCGGGCAAAGAATGGATTACGCACGAATGGCTGTCCGAAGTTTTCCTGTACGGCGTTTATCGTCTCGGCGGCTTTGCGGCGCTGACGATTTTATTTGCGGGCATCCTCGCCGCCGCGTTCGCGCTGACGTATGCGCGCAGCGACGGAAAACCGTACCTCGCCGGATTCGCATTATTGCTCGGCGCAATCGCCGCCGCGCCGACGTGGGGCGTGCGTCCGCAAACGCTGACGTTCTTGTTCGCGAGCGCGTTTTTATTTTTGTTGGACCGTTTCGCGGCGACGCGCGAAAATAAATTTTTACTGCCGCTGCCCTTGCTGACGCTCGTATGGGTGAACTTGCACAGCGGTTACGCGCTCGGCTTGGTCATCATTGGCGCGTACTGGTTCGCCGCGTTCGCCGAGAACGTTTCGTTTTCGATACGTCAACGCGCCGTCAACGCTCCGGTTCGCGCGGAACCGAATCTATCGCCGCGCCATACGCGCGCGCTGCTCGGCGTCCTCATCCTCTCTGCGCTCGCCGTCCTCGTGAATCCGAACGGCGCGCGCATGTTCCTCTATCCGTTTGAAACGCTGACCAATCCCGCGATGCAGCGTTACATCCAAGAATGGTTTTCGCCCGATTTTCATCAAACGGAATGGCTGCCGTTCGCGCTTTTGCTCGTGGCGCTCCTTGCGACAACTTTGCTTGCGCGCGCCCGCGTGCCGCTCGCACACATTCTTTTGCTCGCCGCGCTCGGTTTGCTCGCGCTGCGTTCCGCGCGCAACGTTCCGCTTTTCGTTCTCGTCGCGATTCCCGTTCTCGCGGCGCAGCTCGCGGCATGGCTGCCGCTGCGCGCGTCGCCGCAGCCGACGCCGCGCCCCATGCAAATCCTCAATGGCGTCATCGTCGCGATTGCGGCGCTCGCCGCGCTGGTACGCCTCGGCGGCGTTCTGGCGAACCAAACGAACGTCGAACGCGCGAAATTTCCGGCGGCGGCGGTGGAATGGATTCAACAAAATCGCCCCGCGCCGAATTTGTACAACAGTTACGGCTGGGGCGGCTATCTGATTTGGAAATTGTATCCCGATTATTTGGTCTATATTGACGGTCGCGCGGACGTTCACGGCGACGCTTTTATCGAGGATTTTCTAAACGTTTATCGCGCCGCGCCCGGTTGGGAAAATGAACTCGCGCAAAGAAATGTAAACTTGATTTTGATTGAACCCGACGCGCCGTTGGCGCAAGCGTTGCGTTTAAATCCGCAGTGGACCCAAGTTTTTTCCGACGCGCAGAGCGTGATGTATCAGAAATCGAGTAGGGAGCAGTGACTAGCTGCTCCCTCTCACACCACCGTACATGCGGGTCCGCACACGGCGGTTCGTCAAGTTCTTCGCAGGTGGTGATATTGCTCTTTGGCGTTCACTTCCTGCGCTGGACATTTCCTTGTCCCATGTCGAGAACGGCTCTGCTCTTTGGGCATCTCCCAGCGGCTTCACCGCTTTCGTTTGCCCAGTAGTAATTCTATAGGGCAAACGCATTTGAATTTCGAAAACGCCTATTTTTTCGGCGAAATTGTCAGCATGTTCGAAAATTCGGATTTTTTCGACATTCAGAATCTCCCGAGAAAATAATGGGATTCTCAACGCGCGATTTCTAATGCGTTTGCCCTAGTAATTCTATCTGAGTCAGGCGGCTTTCCATGCTCGTTCTGTGAATGTGCCAAGTTCCTGCCCTCTTTATCGTTCTGTCCTTCCCCGTGTGTCGGCACGAGTACTATGACTTCGGCTGACTCCTGTCCTCTCAGTCTAACTTCACAGTTAGAGTTACCTTGCGGTACGAAGACAGGTCTCCTCAGGTAAGCTCATTGACTTGTGTCAAATCTCACCTAAACTACACATACCCAGCTCGGCTAAACTGTACCACCTGAAATTGCTCTTTTGTGAATGAATCTCGGTGTTGAAATTGAAATATCTTGGATGGTCAATTTGGGATAGTTG
>WBZO01006548.1_pt1 | contig 11244 bp, 7 predicted proteins | sample 5204261 | NCBI WGS metagenome assembly WBZO01 (sample SAMN12412400, study PRJNA552823) | activated sludge metagenome | isolation source: activated sludge from anammox sidestream of wastewater treatment plant... | place: USA: North Carolina | collected 2017-09 | reverse complement strand
GCGGCGGGTTATCTGGTCATCTTCTACCAGCATTACATATTGTGGCTGTCTTGATTTACGGAGTTTTTTTGCTGCTGCGAATATATCTTTAAGAGATTCTATTTCACCAAAATCTGTTGCCTCTAATTCACCTGTAGCTATACTGGCAAATCCTTTGGTTTTCGGCAGGAGTATTGCCCGGACTTTTCTCCAGTCGGCGAATAAATCATAGGTTTTAATCTCTGTTTCTTCAATGTTTTTTATAAGTGATCCGGCGATCTTTCTTAATATAGGTTCGTCAAAATTCCGGCTTATCAGCAGTGCATCTCCATCAGAACAGAATATTACATCGCAATCAATATCCTTATATTCTTTTTTTACGGCATTTATGGTTTCCATGCTGGGCAAATCATGTTCTTCTGCGCTTATATGCATGCAGCGCCATGATTCCAAACTAGCCGGGTCTTTGCTTAATGACGTTGCTAATCCGTGAACATATTGCTCAGTATCATCCATATATAATCTCATAACATCTCCTGTATATTTGGTTAGTTTGTAAATACGCTCTCTGATTGTTTGGCGTAGATGGTCGGGCAGCGTTCGATATATTGAAATATTTTGTCGCGGGTAAATGGCTTGGCAATAAATCCCTTTGCGCCCAGTTTCATTGCCTGCATGATATTGCTTTGATCGCAATTGCCGCTAAGCATGATTACGTAAGCCTCTGGGTCAATCGTAATTATCTTTTCCAGTAATTCATGCCCTGTTACATCAGGCAGGTTTATATCAAGAAAAAGCAGATCCGGTGCAAGGGTGGCGTATGTGGCAATAGCAAAGTCAGCGTTGGCAAGGGCAGTGAGCGGATATTGTTTCTGTATGACATTTTCCAACAACCTGCGCGAAAATGCATCATCCTCAATAATCATGAATTCCGCTTTATTCCTTTTGTTGCGTTTCTGTGCGATATTGGGCAGTTTATTGTCTGGTATATTATTATTCAGGATCATCTGGCGTTTGCGTTGGGCTTGCTCTATTTCCATTTTCTGCTGGATCGTCTGGGCATCATTGGCGCGCTTCTCTATTTTCTTTTCCAGTATCGCAAGCAGGCTGTTTACATTTAACCGCACCTCGGATATCTCAACAAAATCCTGGTTAGCAGGAATGTTGGTGTAGGTGACTATTTCCAGTATGAATTTATTAGCATCTTTGAGGTTGAGTAATGGTGCGAGAATGAAGATATCTTCATCCTCGCATAGGTAAATCTGTAAGCCGGGGGAGAATATATTTTTCTGGGCGGATTCTATTATTTTTTCTTTTATTCTGGGTATTGGTGCTTTATCCATCAGTTTGAAATAAATGCAGCGGGTCAGGACTGGTTCGCTCCTCAGATGTTCGAGCTTGTGGATTAATTTGCTGTCGGCAGCTTTGTCTATTATAATCATTTCTTCTCTCCCCCACTTTGCCGCTTTCGTACCTGTTTAATTAATAGCATTGACCGTGCCAAATATTTTATGATTATAAATCAATATGTTGAATTATTTAGTGGTTCTTGTATTCTCAAAATACCGTTCGATTTTGAGAAAAATATATGTTATATTCTCATAATAATCCGTTTTTAAAATTCTTAGGGTGTGATGGCTGATACAATTTTAATTGCTGAAGATGATCCGGTGCAGCGCGCGATGATTTCCATGCTGCTTACTAAAAAACTCGGATACAAAACAGTTGCCACCGCAGACGGCAAGGAGGCTGTAGATTATATAAGATCAAGCAATATCGGTGAAATAAGCGCGGTATTGCTTGATATAGAGATGCCGGTAATGAGCGGTTTTGAGGCTCTGAAAATAATCCGTAAATACCGCCCGGATCTTCCGGTGCTGATGCTTACAGGTACTGATGATACCAATGTTGCAGTAAAAGCGATAAAAGAGGGCGCAAATGATTTTATTGTAAAGCCGCCTGAACCTTCGCATCTGGATATTGCGATTAAAAATGCCATTAAATTTTCAGATCTTGCGCGCGAACTGCACAAGCTAAAACGCGATAAGGAAGGGGCTTTGACCTTTTCTGATTTAGTCGGTTGTAATTCGGGGCTGGCAGAGGCGGTATCATATGGGCGCAAGGCATCCGCTTCTGATGTTCCGGTGCTGGTTATGGGGGAAACCGGAGTAGGGAAAGAGCTTTTTGCCCGCGCTATTCATGGTGAAAGCAAACGCGTTGGTTCGCCATTTGTTGCCATTAATTGCGGGGCGATACCAGAAAATCTGGTGGAAAGTATTTTGTTCGGGCATGAGAAAGGCTCGTTCACGGGGGCGATAACCCGCACGATCGGCAAATTCCGTGAGGCGGAAAATGGCACAATATTTTTAGATGAAATAGGTGAGTTGCCAATGGAGGCGCAGGTAAAGCTGCTTAGGGTATTGCAGCAGAAAGAAGTAGAGCCGGTTGGCGCGGGCAGGGCGGTGAAAATAAATGTACGCATTATTTCTGCAACTAACCGTGACCTAAGAAAAGATGTACAGAATGGAAAATTCCGTGAGGATCTTTATTTTCGCCTGAATGTGCTTCCTATTACTATTCCGCCGCTGCGCGAAAGATCGCAGGATATTTTGCTGCTTGCTGATTATTTTATCAAAAAACTTACTGTTTCAGAAGGGCTGCCGCCTAAGGTTCTGGAAGCGGATGCCAGGGAATATATATCCAGTAGGGCGTGGTCTGGCAATGTACGCGAGCTTGAGAATTTTATTCATCGCGCGCTGGTGCTTTCAGATAGCGAATCAATCAGCAGGAATTCCCTCGTGCAGATTCATGATGGCATTAATATATCTGCTCCAGTAGTTGAACGAAGGGTTGCGCCAAGCCTGCACATTAACCTGCGTAACACTGATGGCAGTTTCAAAGCCATGGAGGATATTGAGCTGGAAGCGATGAACTCAGTTCTTAATCATTACGAAAATAATATAACCCGTGCCGCAGATGCGCTAGGTATCGCAAAATCAACTTTTTACCGTAAGATAAAAGATGTGTAGAGAGATATAATTCTATACTAAATGCGATGCTTGATATTTTTTAAAAGTTTGGTTGCGGGGGCAGTTGACTAGATTTCCCGCTAACCTGTTTGATTCAAAACAAGAACCGTAAGTTCGATTTACTCAAATACCCGAAAGCGTACCCGATAAATTCGTGAAGCCGATTATAGCATGCAAGTTAACGGTAGCAACAGTCGCTAAGTTGTTTTTCTATAAATATCGTGCAAAGTCCTGCCATCTGGCAGCTTCCATGTTATCCAGCCATTTAGCGAATTTCCAACAATAAGTGTAGCAGCAGCTGATGGGCTTGGAAAAACGTGTGCCTCTTTAAGTATCAGGTCACCATTTTTTCTCTCGACAACACCATCCTTTATAAATTGCTCACGCGTTTTAGGAGCATTAGTCTTGGAAAGAGAATCGCTCAAATCCTTGGAAAATTTGGCTCCTGCAAATACTAAAAATCCTTCTTGAGTGTATATACCCTCCGCCTCTGCTCCGCGCCCTTTAAGGGAAAATACTTTTAAGTGCTCAGCACTTAAATCCTGAGTAAGTTTCGCAAATGGCTTGTCTGTCATCGTTTCTTTGGCAAGGAATAATGACTGGAAAATATTTAACCCCAGGGTTGAAACTAACAAATCGATGCTTTCAAAGTTGTCGTATAAGTCTGCTTCGGTTGATTCCTGTACATGCGGTTTTGTAGGCAAATTACTATTTACTAATGTGCAGCGATGAGCTGACGCAGCCTTGTTATGACATAGCCATTCCAGAAACCTCACATGTGTCTTGGTTAGGTGACGATTATTTGAAGTGAGGGTAATACAATAGTTCCAGAAGTCTTTTGAAGCATTGTGCTGCAGCAGCCTAGTGTACACCACTTCAGCTTCACCAATGTAGACGGGAGGTTTTGCATATTGTTCAGCCTCCCCTACTAAGAGATATATTCCTACACCCTGTAGTGATTCCCTGGTTTTAAGCTCACTTAGCTTAGCGCGTGGTATATAAGTTGCCTCGATATTGCGATTGCGAATATGCGCGACTTTTACACCTGTGGGCTCACCATCTGGTAGAAAGATTTCAATTGTGCGCGCGCCTGATGCCATAATTTAACCCAGCAACTTATTCAGCGAATTTTCCCATTCGCCTTCAAATACCATATGGAATGACATTTCTTCTTTGGACTGGATAAGCTTTAGTTCGCCCTTCGGCTTCGCTTTCCCAGCGAGACTGCCGTTAATAGCATCAAATAGCTTCTGTTTGTACTCAGTATCTTTGTTGCCCTCTAAATGCTCACCTTTGGATTCAATGAAATAGAGTCGTTCCAAGCCATCTTTGCCAGCTTCCAGCTTAACCAGGAAGTCAGGATATATTCTCTCGCGTTTCCAGCCTTGGATAGAATACTCCGTTCCCTTAACAGCCAGGCGGTGCCACCATTCCACCACCTCCTTCTTATTGATAGCAAAAGCTATTGCCTTCTCTAGCCCGTTGTAATTTGAGACATACTGCGGTTGAAACATACTCTTTTCGAGAGTAATAGCCGCTTCGTTTATATTGCGCTGCACTTCAATTTCTTCAGCCATTTGCCAATTTAGAGATGCAAACGGTTCGGCCAGCAAGTGAAGGAATATTGTTCCATCATCAAGTTTTTGCCTGAAGACTTGCTCAGACTCATTTATGAGCCATTGGAAGCAATCTTTTTTGATTTCTTCGACAATGAAAACGCTATTAAAAGCGATTTTCTCGTCGCTGATTCCCTTTTTCTTCAGTTCTGCCAGCGTCTGTTCAAGAATGCGAACTGCCTGCCACGCATTAGGCACTTTCTCCATCAGCTGGCTTACCATCAGTGACAGGCTAATTTCGTTTGTAGCCTTCTCGGTCTGCATTTGTCCCATTGTGAAAGAAAGCTGACCGGCTTTCTCTTTAGTCCAATCGACAGTCAGATGTTGATACCCAACCACTTCTGCATCTGCCAAAGCTAAGGAGGTACCCTTACTGAAGCGATATTTGTCCCATTCAATTTCTGCAAGAATGTCGGCATGATAATCAAAAGGCGTGGGCTTGCCCTGGCGGACAACATGTAAGGACGGCAGAAAGATTTTTGCTCCCTCATATTGAGCCTTACGTTTTAACTTTACTCTTTCTTTCCCTGATGGTTGGCCGCCAGCAACGATTTGGTCAGAAACATCGCCCATACCTTCATCTTCAAGCCCCTTTTTAATGCCAGCTACTGCGTCATTCACTTCAGCATTGTCGCAATAAACATAACACTGGTTCAAGGCCGGTATGGGGGTTTCTGTCGCATATGGCTGGCGCAGCACACGCCCAATAAATTGGGTCAATGCTGTCTGCCCCTGGGTATTAGATAGAATCGCCAAAACGTAGGCAAAAGAGCAATCCCAGCCTTCTTTGAGCGCATCCTTTGTAATGATGTAGCGCACAGGGCAAAGTTTATCAAAAAGGTCTTCATCGCCAATTTCATCATTGTCCGCGAGTTTAATACGAATTTCTTCTTCACGAACGTTTAGATGGTTTTTGAGGTAAGCCTTGATGTCTTCTACATGGTCATAGGTTTCATTACGCTTTTTCGGTTCGGCTTTAATGACCATAATCGGCCGTATGTACTTCCCCGAATCGCCTTCATATTTTGCAGCTAGCTTGTTCAGTTCTAGCGTCTTCTGGTGAGCCTGGTTGAGGGTATGTTGCCAATTAGCTTCATTGTATGGGACAACATTAATCGGGAGCTTAATCATTTGCTCTTTTTTGAGTTCTGCACCGCCCACGTTAATAAGCACGTTGCTGTGGTCTTTGGGGGTTGCCGACAATTCTAAAATAAAAGATGTATTAAAAGAGTTCAGCGTATCTTGGGCAAGCTGGGTTGCACCACGATGCCCTTCATCTAGCACCACAACGGGGCGCAGCAGGCGCATTACATTGCCCAGAGAGTGCTTAATCGAAACACCCGTAACAACATTGTGTTCGTCTTCACCCAGGTCAGCTGTTTGAAGGTTCCCTACAGCCGAAAGGAGCGCACTGTTAGCTGCGTAATTATCTAATGGTGGGAAGAAGCTTTCAAACTTCCCGCTGTCTTTGAATATTTTGAGCGTCTCTTTGTTTTCACGATTGCTCGACTGCAACATAAGCAACATTATGCAGAGGTTGTCCTGCACATCTTGCGCCGTAAACTTGTCGTTCTTCTCAAGAATGATTGTCCTACCGCCGCTGGCTCTATCCAGCACTTGGCGATAAGGATGCTCCTTATCCCGAAGATGTTTACTGGTCTGGGTGTAGATTGTATCGCTTGGGACAATCCAAAGGACAAAGCCATTATTACGGCCAAAATAATCCTGATTAATGCGCTGAACGGCAGCCGCGGCCAACAAGGTCTTGCCTCCGCCAGTTGGCACTTTGAAGCAGACATTGGGGATATTCCTGCCGATGCCATCTTTGCGCACCGTGTAGTTTGACCGATAGACGGGAATCTTTGCTTTCAGACTATCCCAGGCCAACTGGCAATAGTCGGATAATTCGGGCAAAGGAACGTCCTTACCTTTTTGCTTCTGAAACTCGTAATAATCCTGCTTCTCGGACTTTTGAGTCTTAAGCTCGGCAAGGTAAGCTTCCAAGTACTCAAGAACCTTAATCTGATAGTCCTTTAGTTCCATGCTCTAGCCACCCACCACTTTATGGATTGCATAGGGTAGCTGGCAGAATGTGATGTTGTGTTGGCTGAGTTCCTTCTGCCCCATGTACTTAGCTGTGGCGAAGACAAGCTTCTCTTTCTTGCTTTTACGAGAGGCTATTGCTTCCAGCTTGCTTGCATTCAGTGCAGAGTCATTGCTGCGTAAGAAGGTGATGTCTGGCTTGTAGATAAGGTAAACCTCATACAAATCGGTCTCACCAACAAAATAGTCAGCCTTTTCTTTAGGCGCGCTTTCTAAGCTTCTACCGGTTGCTGTATAGAATACATAGCGTGCTAAAGCCTCGTATTTCGGTAGAGATTCACCAGTAAGAATTTTTTCTATACTGATTTCCTGTCCAAGAGCACAAAATGTAAGATGACCTGGGCAACCCTCTTTAAGCTTATCATCTTTTGCATCCGGAATACCTTTAATAACACGCCTTATACGCTCTGCCGTAAGGCTATTAGCGTAATCTTCACATTCAACTAAAATGAACTTGCGTTGCCCACCGTCTTCTTTGTTGAGTGCGAGCACAGCATGTGCTGTCGTGCCACTTCCAGCAAAGGAATCCAGAATAATAGAGTCCTTATCAGTCACCTGCTTTATTAAGGACTTAATTAAGATGTGCGGTTTTGGAAAGGGAAATAAGTTCTCGCCAAAAATGTCTCGCAATTCTCTAGTGCCATGCAGAGTATAACCAACTTCGTCAGAAGATAGGACTGAAGAAAAACCTGTTGTATTCTTTGCTAATTCACTTAGAAATTTTTTCTCTCTCGGTCGCCCATCTTCCTTTTTAGGGAAAACAATGCGTCCCTCATTAATTTTTCGTTCCATAGTTTCCTTGGAATACCGCCAACCAGTGGTTTCTGGGCAAGGATACTCAAGACCTGTTGCAGGGTTCGTAATGCTGTAATGCAAATTAGGTCTCTGCTCTTTATTGGCTAACCCTAATATACTATTACTCATCCAGGGCCCACGCGGGTCATTATCAGGATTTGAATATTTGTCTGGGTCGGATTCTTTCCCTAAGAAAAGGGCAGATTTAGATTTTCCGTATGTAACGATATATTCATGGTCATTTGAAACGCCGTTCAAAGGTCTGCTGTCAACGATTTGTCGGCTTTTCCATACAATGCTCGTAATGTAATGTTCTTCACCGAATACTTCATCCATCACGTTTTTAAGATATGTATGTTCATCATCTCCGATGCTAACAAAAATTACGCCATCATCTGCTAGCAATTCGCGTAGCAATTTCAGGCGCGGATACATCATGCAGAGCCATTTGTCGTGCCGTTCTAAATCTTCTTTATCGACTGGGTTCGCGCTTTTCTTTAGCCACTCCTTCATAAGTGGGGAATTCACGTTGTCGTTGTAGCACCACCCCTCATTACCTGTGTTGTAAGGCGGGTCGATATAAATGCACTTAATCTTGCCCGCATATTGAGGTATGAGGGCTTTCAGCGCATGAAGGTTGTCGCCATGAATGATTAGGTTGTCGTCAAGGGCGGCCTTTTTACCTTTCGCCGGCAGTGATTTCTTCTCGTCAATCTCCAGCTCACGGAACGGCACAGAGTGGTGGTGAGAATAGATATACTGTTTACCCTTAAACTCTAATGTCGGCATAAGACCTTCTGACAATTACATTGGTTAACTCCAACAATTACCGGCTTTTCTTAGAAGTTACAATAAATTGGTTCAACTAATTGAACGTCATTTTAACCTATGCATTTTCAGGGATTTCCAAAAAACCACCTGAGTAAAACCAAACGTTTTGGCATAAAGCAATATAAGTAGCTGTCTGCCAGGAATTTTGGTGCAGCTGTCTGCGGTATTGCGCCTGTTCAATAAGATGGTCTCTGACCGCTACAGCGCCACCTCTGGTAAATAGGTGGGCAAGCTGTGCACGAATACCCACCAACTCATCCCCTGCATTTGAAGTATAACGCGCCGCTAATTTGAAAACTTCAAAGTGGCGGCTGATTCTGGCGGCATCTACCCCAGGCCATTCTTCAGGTGCATTTGTATAAAAACGCAATGATGGGGGTGATGCCTCAATCAATTGAGCATGAAGCCATTGTTCCTCCTCATAGTCATCGAAATAGGGGTGAATTGTTTGCTCCTGTTGAGAGGTAGGATGCTTGGAATGCTTGGCTTTATTGCAATCAGCACAAGACGGCACTAAGTTAGCTGGCGTCACTGTTAAATCTGCATATTTTGATTGTGGTAAATGGTGGTCTAGTGTTGACACGTGTCCTTGCCCACATAACGGACAACGGCCATTAGGTGATGCATTAAAGATACTGTCATAAATAGAGCGTGCAATTCCCGTGCTTTTGCTCAAATGATTCTTATATAATGCCTTCATTTCTTTAGAAGTCACTGTGTTTACCGCCTCTGTCCTTGGAAAGGCATGTAAATTCGCATTAGTGGCCGCTTGATTGTAAGCAGCATCCGCGGCTGCTATATATGGCGCAGACTCATTCATTCTACGGGAAAGCAAAGCTTCGCTAATTCCAGCAATGCATTGAAGAAAGGTTTGATGTGCAGTTGAAGCTGGCCTCTGTAATTTACGCATTTGGTACGTCACTATTGCTTGTCAGAGATAATCCACGAGCAATCGCCCTACCTTCAGCGCCTAGCTGACCTCCAAAACTGTTTATTAAGCCTTGGTAATCACCATTCTCTTCCAATAACTTTTGCTCAATAAGTTTATGAAAGCCAGATTGGATAACTTCTAGCCCAAAAACCTCTCGCGTCAGAATTCCTACATTTTCACCAAAAGTTTCAATTTCCGGCCTATCTGCACGTACATTAGTGCCCGACCTATTTAATACGAAGACACAAGATTTTGGAACTTCTTGAAGAACAACTGGTGAGTGCGTGGCAATAATTGCAACACCATTTCGTTGAATCAAAAGATTTGATAATGCTCTTATAAAAGCTGATAAAAGAGGTGGATGTAAATGCCCCTCAGGCTCATCTAAAAGCACCAGCGTCTGCTCATCAACCAATTCAACTAGCCTGGTTATAGTTAGCAGAATTATCCCATGGCCTGAGCTTAACCTTTCAAATAAACTTTTTGCCCTTTTTTGCCAGTCTTCGAATTGAAAATCATCGGCTAAATCTAAAATATTTGCTTCTTTAAAAAGTGGGTCTGATTCTAAAGTCTCAAGAGCAGCTTCCCACCGCTTCAAGCGTAGTCCGTTACGGCATTTCTCCACACTATTGATAAATTCATCAACAAGGTCATTTTTAGATTTTAGCGGTAAATCATTTTTATCTTCGTTGCCCCGCTTGAGACCTACATATGCATACCGAATACCGTTTTTGTATTGTCTTTCTGAGAGAGGTCTGAAAGGGTCGAATGCGCTAAATGAGACTGAAACTAGATTTGAGAATGTACCATTGTCGTTATTCGCTACTTGGCGAACACTTCCATAATCGTCACTTTTTATTTCAAGAATAGCTTTAGCTAAATAATCAAGGCAGCGTGTTTTACCTACGCCATTGCGCCCTATAAGGACATGAACATTAGTTGGGGGTGTGGATTCAGGCTCTACTGAAAATTCTAATTTAGCAAGATTACTGCTTTCGGGAGGAGAAGGTAATGTATAAGCAAATGTATAATTAGTAAGTTTTGCATCCCCATGAGCGAGGCGATTAAAGCGCCCGCGGATAGACGATATAGACACGCCGCGCATCAAGGAATCTACGGTTACAGGCTCCGTTTTTACTTTTTCAAATATTTTTAGGTCATATGCACAATCGCGCAGACTTTTTAATACACGCTCTCTAAATGCCGCGCCAAAACCGCTAAGCATTTCATAGTAATTTTCATCCTGACCTAAGGAAAAGAAATTCTTATCTAGCTTCTCAAAACTAGTAGGAATTGCGGCGGAACGTTGACCTTCTGCCATTTCTAGTTGGCCAATTTTAACTGCTCCCACATCAGTTTTATTGCCCTCTTTATCCATAATGACCAGCATGTATGTGGTTTCAAATTTAAACCAATCATCCCAATTGTCCTTAAGCAGATAAGCGACAAATCCGTTTGTACGGTTATAAGAAGGTAGACTTGTAACTACATGGAAGAACATTTAAGCGCCCTGACACGACTTAAGCCGCCTTTTTACCATTGTCATTGGCAGAATGCTGACGTTCTGCAACGTCGTCCGTGAAGTCTAAGACTAGTTGAATAGGCGGTTCATCCTTTTTCATATCATTGTAGACATCCACGTCAGTTTTTAGCTGAAGACAGTCACCGACAATTTGTTCACGGCGTTGCGCGAATGCTTTTTCCATGTGAGGACGTGGTGCATGAGCCATCATCGCCCACAGGGTATGTTGTACGCCATTCTTCGTGACCCTAATTGCATGGTTATTGCGGTAGCGCCGCCCTTGAGGGTCAGTTTTATATTCGGCACGAAGGGCATTAGCCATTTCTTCCGCCAAAACGTCCAAAGGGTCTATTCTAGGCACTTCAATTAAACCCTCTGCCACGGCCCATTCAACGGCTTCGCGCGCACTCGTAGGCATATGCTCACGTTCGTCATCAT
>WBZO01006545.1_pt1 | contig 11248 bp, 9 predicted proteins | sample 5204261 | NCBI WGS metagenome assembly WBZO01 (sample SAMN12412400, study PRJNA552823) | activated sludge metagenome | isolation source: activated sludge from anammox sidestream of wastewater treatment plant... | place: USA: North Carolina | collected 2017-09 | reverse complement strand
CAGAACTCACAGCGCGAGGTACGAATCGTTCGTGCATCAGTGCGCGGCGCCGCGTGGGTGTAAGGTGCGCAGGCACGATTACAGGCGCCTCGGCTCCGTCAGCGTCAAAACCCTGCTCAGCTTCAATTGGCGCATGCAACTATCTCCCAGATTCCCGCTGCGGGTATGTCAAAGTCGCCGAGGGTGGGCCACCAGTTTTTTGATTATTGGTGCCTCGTCGTGCTGCTATCGCATTCGGAAGGACGCTTGCCGTAGAGCTTTTCGCCGAGTCGCCGAACGAACTCGTGTTCCGGCCAGTTGAGGCGATGGTCGTCGAACGAGACGGCCAGCAACGCTTGCTGGCGCCAACCGTCCTGCTTGACCTGATCGGGCGATCGGCGCGCTCCGCCGAACCCCGGAGATGTCCACCCCCTCGCTAAACTCCCCCTATGGCTGGGATGAGAAACTGGTGCCCCTCTTCTCACATGCATGTACGCAAAAGGCGGTATCAGGTGGTGACAGTGGTGACATGATTTTTTTTGCATCGTTTTTTGTGTCACCACCGTGTCACTACCATCTTGCGCCGTCCTGCGCCCTCGCGCTGGTGGCGTCGTTCGCTACGTGTCGGCGACTCGCATCCGCCCCTTATGAACCCCGATTTCTGGAACGGATCGGCATCTCGAATCGTTAATCGGAAGCCACACCTGGACCGAAAGGCCTGTGGCTCATCACGATTCGCGGAGGTCGATCATGGCAACCGGAAACGACCGAGATCCCCGACACCACACTCAAAAAATGCAGAAGGCTTTGAAAGATATCCAAGACCATCTGCGCGAGGATATCGAAAAGGTGAGCGAACCGCAGCTAAAGGCAATGTTCGAAACAGCAGCCGAAGTGCTGGGCGGGCTCGCGAAAGCATTTCACGATTACGAGCAGAAGAACGAAAGTGCTTGGCGGCGAAAAGGCGCTGCGTGATTCTCATCCGCAGATCTCGGGGCGGCACCGAAAAACCGGAGGATGTTATGGCTCTGGAACCTGATCCTTTCAGGCGCCGCCTTCTACAAGCAGCCGGTGGGTCCAGCCTGCTCCTTGCCAGTAGCGGAATATCCGGCAACTTGATCGTGTCGGCTTTGGCCGCGGACGAAAAGAAAGAGGAGAAGGTCACACCGCCCGAAGACCTGATGCGAGAACACGGAGTGCTTGACCGCGTCCTTCTCGTCTATGAAGCCGGAATGCGGAAATTCGCCGCCCATGAAGAATTCGATCCGGCGATCCTTCGACAGTCCGCTGAAATTATACGTGACTTCATCCATAACTATCACGAAAAATCGGAAGAGGAGCACGTCTTCCCGCGTTTCAAACAGGCTGGGCAAATGGCCGGTCTGGTGGACACGCTATTGCAACAGCACCAAGCCGGACGCCGGGTGACCGACCTTATTCTACGATTAGCGCAGGGTCTGCGGAGAACGGCGGATGATCACCGCCAACTGGTTTCGGCGATGCAGTCATTCATCGTCATGTATCGCCCGCATGCCGCCCGGGAGGACACGGACCTTTTCCCGAAGCTCCAAGGTCTGGTTTCAGAACACGAATACGATGCGATGGCAGAAGACTTCGAGAAGAAGGAGCATCAATTGTTCGGAGAGGATGGGTTCGAGAAAATGGCCGCTCGCGTGGCCTCACTCGAGGAGGCTATTGGGATCCATGATCTCAATCAGTTTACCCCTCGATGAACGGTCACGTTGTCCGCCTGGACCGGCAAGAAGTTGCAGGCGGCGGTGGTCGTATACGTCACAACAATCGCGGTTGCAGAAATCCTGTAAGCCGTACTGATTTTTCTGCAATGGACCCACGAGATCGTTTCCGGCTCTTCTGACCGGCCTTCGCCGGCCGACACTGACGGTTAGTGTTCGCGTCCAGTGCGGCCGCGTGCGCTTGGGAGGCAGTTCGTCGACCCTACGCCTGCGCAAGGAACGGCAAGGCTTCAGCCATCCCCGTGCGGAGAAAGTCCTCCAGCATCTGCTGATACGGCCGAATGTCGAGGTCGTTCTCCCTCAGCCAACCCGGGTCGAAATAGGTCGAAACGTAGCGATCGCCGCTGTCGCAGATCAACGAAACCAGGGAGCCTTGCTCTTTCGCTCTGATCATGTGCGCCGCGATGCAGCAGAGGCCAAAAAAGTTGGTGCCGGTCGAACCGCCGACGCGGCGGAACAGATGATCGGAAAGAACCTGCATCGCGGCCAGGGAGGCGGCATCCGGCACCTTGATCATGTGGTTGATCACCTTCGGCATGAACGATAGTTCGACGCGCGGCCGGCCGATGCCTTCGATACGCGACGCCTTCACGCACGTGACCGATGGATCGCCAGTGCAATAATTCTCATAGAACGCCGAATATTCGACGTCGACCACGCACAGGCGCGTCGCGAGATTGCGATAGCGGATATAGCGGCCGATGGTGGCGGACGTACCGCCGGTGCCCGCCCCCATCACCACCCAATGCGGTACTGGATGAGCTTCCTGTCGCATCTGCTGGAAGATGCTTTCGGCGATGTTGTTGTTGCCGCGCCAGTCGATCGCGCGTTCGGCGAACGTGAACTGGTCGAGGTAATGGCCATCGATCGACGCGGCGATTTGCGCGGCAACGGCGTAGGCTTCCGAAGCCGTCTCCGTGAATTCGCAGCGTCCGCCGAAGCGCTCAATGGCGGCCACCTTTTGCCGGCTGGTCGAGCGCGGCATGACCGCGACGAAGGGAAGGCCAATCAGTTGGGCAAAATAAGCCTCGCTCACCGCCGTCGAACCGGACGACGATTCGACCAGCGTCGTGCCTTCCGCGATGTGGCCGTTGCAGATGCCGTAGAGCACCAGCGAGCGTGCCAGCCGGTGCTTCAGGCTGCCAGTCGGATGCGTCGATTCGTCCTTTAGGTAAATGTCGATTCCGCGCAACGCCGGAAACGGCAGTTTGATGAGATGCGTGTCGGCCGAGCGATGATCGTCAGCCTGCAAGAGCTCGATCGCCCGTTGCGTCCATCGCCGATCCGCGGCGGGCGTCAAGGACACAAACGGCGGGCACTCGCTGATCTCCGACGTGGATGGCATGAGCATCTCCATTACCCTGAGTGGGTAATAGCAACATTAGCGCGCATCACCATCATTGCCAGCGCCTACGCGCGCGACATGAAGACGAAGCATGAGAGGAGCGGCGACGCAGCAGCTATCGTCGAACAAAGAAAAGCTCTACGCGAGAGTTTCATGGCCCGAGCCCTTGAAATTCTCGGACCCTAAAAGACTTCAAATCGAGTAGCGCGCGCAGGTTCTTCTGCAAACGTAATCCAGATGAAGAACAAACCTGATTACCTTGACCTTGGTCAAGAATAAGGGACTGCCTCGTCACCAAGCCGGCGATCAATACCGCGGTTGCCGTAGCGGCGGCGTGAATCAACCTCGCCTTAGCGCCGGATCGTCATCAGCGTGTCGAGCCGCAGGCGGTCGGCGAGGCTGGCCGGATCACGCGGACTGGGCGCCGAAACTGCGGTCGAGATGGCCCCCGTCCCGTCGGACGCAAGCTTGCCCTGCGTGCGCGCGTGAACGATTGCGACGCCGGTGCAGGCGGCGAGCACCAGGATGCCGGAAGCAACCAGCGCGCGGTTGATGGCGGTACGGATTATCACCGGAACCTCCCCACGGTTGGCCGGCTCAGCCGGCAACGTCGGGGAAGGTACGGGTCGGGACCGTCGGTGGATGTGATGGCCATCACAAATCGGCGGAATGCGGACGGCGTTGTTCTACCGAGCGTCGGCTTGGGGAAAAATACACGTAAAAACAATTATTTATCGACCAACCGGCGCCCGGCCGGGCGCGCTTTTCCCCTCAAAAAGTTGTGTGGCTGTACGTCATCTCCCCGGCAACGCGGTCCGATTAGCGCCACAGCTCGCGGCTCGCCAGCTTGGCGCCTTCCGACAGCGCGGCAAGCTTCGCCCAGGCGATCTGCGGATGGATGCGGCCGCCAAAGCCGCAGTCGGTGCTGGCGATGACGTTCTCGCGGCCGGCGACCTGCGCATAGCGGATGATGCGGTCCGCCACGACGCGCGGGTGCTCGACCACGTTGGTGGCATGGCTGACGACCCCGGGAATGACGATCTTGCCGTCCGGCAGCTTCACATCCTGCCAGACGCGCCACTCGTGCTCGTGACGCACATTGCCGGCCTCGACCGAGTAGCCTTGCGCGCGCACGGCAAGCACCAGGTCGACGATGTCGGCAAGCGGGATGTCGGTCGTATGCGGACCATGCCAGCTTCCCCAGCAGATGTGATAGCGGATGCGGTCTTCCGGCAGCCCGCGCAGCGCGTGGTTGAGCGCGTCGATGCGCATGCGCGCGAACTTCTTGTACTCCGCCAGCGGCGGCTCGGGATTGATCATGTCCCAGTTGTCGGAGAGGCTCGGATCGTCGATCTGCAGGACGAGCCCGGCATCGACGATCGCCTTGTATTCTTCGCGCATGGCGTCCGCCGCGGCGGCGACGAAATCCTCCTCGCTCTTGTAGTGCAGGTCCTCGCCGCGCGCGAAGCTTCCCGGCGCAACCGACGTCATGAAGCCTTCCTGGATACCGGCCGCCGCCATGGCTTTCTTAAGGTTTGCAATGTCGGCCTGCGTCTGCGCCTGGCCCTTGTAGCGGAGCGCTCCGACGCAGACCGGGCGGCGCAGGCGGCGTGCCGGCGCGCTGCCGACGAGCCCGCTGGTCGGATCCTGATAGAACTCGCTGAACTGCTGCCAGTCGCGGCGGCGCGCAAAGCTCGTGAGCGCCAACTCGGCAACGGTCGATTTCTTATGTTCGGATTCGGGCATCGATTCGGGCGCCGCAAAGCCCTCGATCCGCTCGAAGGCGTAGTTCCACCAGGCGCCGTAATCGTAGGCGGCGCTCATCGGCTTGCCGAATTCGCCGTCGTTGGGAATGTCGATGCCGACCGCATGCTGCCGGTTGACCACCTCCGTGACCGCGGCGGCGAGGCCTTTGGCGTAGCTGGCGGCGTCCGCCTTGCCTTCCGCGCGGGCGCGGTTGAGCTCAAGCAATGCGGGCGGGCGGGACAGGCTGCCGACGTGGGTGGTGATGATACGGTCTTGGCTGCGCCTCATGATGATTTTCCTTGTATTTTCATTGTGTCCCGCGCGTTTCGGAGGTTGCCCCGGACCGGAACTAGTCGTAGCCGCGCCATGGCGGCGCATGTCTTGCCTGGCACCATCATGTTAGCGCAAACGCAGGTCAAGGTGAGGGCAAAGCGAGAGGAGCTTCGACAATGAACGGCGTCAGCTGGCGGTTGGAGAGGCGCGGCGCCATGCGCTGCGTTTATCGCGTCCTGCGGGTTTCGATCGCGGCGGCGGGAATCGCGTGGTTTGTCGCAGCAGGCGGCGACGTTTCGTCGGCGCAGGCGCAGCCGGCCGCGCTTACCAGGCCGCAGGCGGATGCGCTCGCGGCCTACAACAAGGCTCTCGGCGACTTCAGGGCGATCCTGAAGGAGCGGCGCGCGCAGATCGCGGCGCGGCAGCCGCTGCCGGACCGGCCGGGCCAGGCGCTCTATCTTGCCCGCAACGCCACGATGAGCACGTACAAGGACCTGACCGACGCGTTGCCGTCGAAAATCGGACGGCCCAACAAGTTCGGCATTCCGCCCGCCTACTTCGATGCCGACAACGAGCCGCTGATCGACGAGTATCTCGCGATCTTCGCCGTCATGCAGGCGCCGCCCGCCAACGCGCAGAACTCGGCCACGCCGTTTCACGACGTGATCGATCTCGGCACCGCGATCGCGCGGGCGAAAGGCCTCGACCCGGCGCATGCCGACGTGGCCGGGCGAATCAGCCTCGCCATTTTCTTCGCCGAGACCAACGGCAATCAGAACATGGGGAACGCGCGCTCGAACAAATACAAGGGCAGCTATCAGACCGGCGTCGCCGAAGATCAGAATGGCCGGAAGAAATGGGCGGCCATCAGGAAATCGATCGCGGCCTTCGATCCGGCGCTGATCGCCCGCGACAACAAGGAAGAGGCGCGCGTCGGCAGTCTGGACCACCGGTACAATCACTGGACCGCGGTGCGCGACGGCCTGATGAATGCGCACGCCGAGCTCTTCCCGCGGATTCCGGCGATCGTGAAGACGCTGCCCGATCCGATCGACCAGATGAAACTGTTCGAGCTGATCCAGATCGTCCCGAGCCCCACCAAGTCCGCGCTCGCCTCCGGTAATTTCGCCGGCTACCGGGTGTCCGACCCGACGATCATGGGCTTTCTGCGCAACAACAGCGTGTTTACGTTTGGCAAGGCCGACCGGGCCAAGACCTCGGCAACCTTCCGCGAGATTCTCGATGCGATGTGGCTCTTCAACGAAAAGTTCGAGCGGGCGCTGGCCAAATTCAACGAGATCAAGGCGGCCCGGCCAAAGGGCTGACGCCGAGCGGTTGACGCCTGCGCGATGCGGTAACGCACGTTGAGATATCGTAGGGGCGGGTTTCAAACCCGCCCTGGTGCAACAACGCAGTGGGCCGATGACCCCAACAATACCTCACGGGCAGCGACTGCCGGGACAGGGCGGGTTTGAAACCCGCCCCTACAAGTCTCCGCTCCGTGTGCCGCCTCGCGTAAGGCGGGTTTGAACCGATCCTCATCGGGAGCGAATCTTCCGCCACATTGGCGGCGACTAAGAAAATACCTCTTTCCCTATGCTGCGGCGGTAACAGCCCGAAACCGGCCGTTAACCTATAATTCCTCCCAGCATTTGCGTGAATCACCGGCAAATATTTCGGAGGCAGCTATGAACAAGATTGCGATTGGAGCCGCTGCAATCGCCGCGATGATTACGGCGCCGGCGGTTGCAGCCGACATGGTGCTGAAGGCGCCGCCGCCCGCGCCGGTTTACGGCTGGACCGGATTCTATGCCGGTGGCAACGTTGGTTACGGCTGGGGCGAGGCCAACACCGACGCCGCAGGCAGTGCGACAACGGTCAGTCTTCCCTTTATCTGTCCGGTCTGCTTTGTGAATCCCCCCGTGAGCTTTGCGCATTCACAGGCGCAACGGCTGGACGGCTTTATCGGTGGCGGCCAGTTCGGTTACAACTATCAGGCAACGCCGAATTGGGTGTTGGGCTTCGAGGCCGACATCCAGGGCACAACCCGACGGGGCGGCAACAGTGTCCTGGATCCTTTCGCGGGGACGGTTTGTATCGGCGTAGGGGTAGGTACTTGCTTCGCGACTGTGCCACTGACCGGCGCCGCCGCGATCTCCCATGAGGGCAGGATCGAATGGTTTGGAACGGTGCGCGGCCGCCTTGGCGTACTGATCGACAACGGGCTTCTGCTTTATGGAACGGGCGGTCTGGCCTACGGTCGTGTCGGTGTTTCAGGCAATGTCAGTGTGAGTGGTGGTAGCCCCCCTCCTCCTGCTGTTAACACCTTTGGACCGAGTACGAACACCTTTGCTGCATCACGGACAAACATCGGCTTTGCGGCAGGTGCGGGACTGGAAGGAAAGCTTTTCTCGCCCCAGTGGACGTGGAAGCTGGAATACCTCTACGTCGACCTGGGTTCGCTCGACACGTCGACCTCTTTCGTTGCGGCTTCTGCTATCCTGCTCGCTGCTTCTGGTCTCGCCGGGACCGCGACGACCCATACCCGTTTCACCGACAACATCCTGCGCGTCGGGCTGAACTATCAGTTCCACTGACAGGACCTGTTGCGCGGGACGCCGGCCGCGTCCGGCGCATCGCGTCGATGAATGATTGTAGCCCGCATTTCGTCATCGCGCGTCTTCGACGCGCTCGTGGCTTTATGCGGGCTACGCCGCTGCGCCATTGCGCCGCGCCCGGGACACGCTCGTTAGGTCAGCGTCTATGGGTCAAAGCCCGCGCATGACGGGCGTAATAAGGCGCCGCCGCGGTGCCATATGACCGCCCGGCAATCAGTCCTGCCATCATTCAGCCAAAGCTTTCGCAATAGTGTTCCGTTTGCGTTCAGGGGAAAATCCGCAGGAGGGGGAAATGGTGCTAGCACGCCATGCTGCCATGACAGCATTGCTGCCGATCGCAGGGGCATGCTTTGTCGTCCTGGTATCGGCGGTCGACTCGCAGGCCCAGGCTCCGGCCGGCCGCTGCGAAGACGCAGCCGAACTTGCCGTCCTGCCCTCGCCGCTCACGCCCTGGAAGGGCGCGCCGCTGCGGGTGCTCGTGGCCGCCGAAAAGCCGATCGCCGGCGAGCTCTCGCTGATCGCGCCGGATGGCAGCGTCGCCGCCACGGCGCGCGAGCGCCATGGCGGGCCGCCCTATTTCTGGGTCGCCGAAGTCGCCACCCCGGCCGCCGGCACCTGGCGCGCCAAGCTCACGCGCGAGAGCGCACCCGCCGAGTGCGGCACCATCACGCGCGAGATCGCGGTGCGCGCCGACAAGCCGGCAGCCCCGCACAGCGTGGCGGGCAGCATCTGGCCGCTGCGCAATCAGTGGAACCGGGCGAACGAGAACCTCTATTCGGCCTGGATCGAGAAACTGTTCGACGCGCCGCTCGATGCGTCGCTGTCGTGGCCGGCGCTGCATGAAGGCTTGCGCGATCCGTCGCGCAACTTCCTCTACAACCATATGAGTCTCAACGAAGACTCGATGAAGTTGATCGTCCGCCCGGACTGCGCCGACCTGCCGTACTTCCTGCGCGCCTACTTCGCGTTCAAGATGGGCCTGCCCTACGGCTATTCGAAGTGCTCGCGCGGCGGGGGCGGCGCCGGGCCGAAGTGCTACCAGTGGTTCAACATCGCGCATCCCGAGGAGCAGCGCGCGGCGGTGCCAGCGGAGCAAAGGACCGCGTCGGCGTCCAACAATCTGGCCGGCATGCTGCGCCAGGCGCAAGCGCCTGCGCCGCTCGCACCACCGGCGCCGAGGCCGCAGCAACTGGGGCTGGCGGCGGGGTTCGGCGCCTATCTGCGCACAGTCGCCGACGGCGTCCATTCCGGCTCCGGTCGAACGGCGCTCAACGACGACAATACCGACACTTATCCCGTACCGCTGAGCCAGGATACGCTGCGGCCGGGGACCGTCTATGCCGACCCGTACGGGCATCTTCTGGTGCTGGTGAAGCGCGTGCCGCAGACCGAAGGCGCGGCCGGCGTCTTCCTCGCAGTCGACGGGCAACCCGACGGCACGGTCGCGCGCAAGCGCTTCTGGCGCGGCAACTTCCTGTTCGCCGAGGATCGCGCGCTTGGCGGTCCCGGCTTCAAGCACTTCCGGCCGATCGTCGTCAGCCAGAACGGCGCCATGCGGCGCCTGACCAATGACGAAATCGCCAAGCATCCGCAGTATGGCGATTTCTCGCTGGAGCAGGGCAAAATCGGCCTCGAAGGCTTCTACGACAAGATGGATGACGTAATGTCGCCCGCGCCGCTCGATCCGCAGCGCGCGTTGATGGAGGTGATCACGTCGCTCGAAGAACAGGTGAAGACGCGCGTGACCTCGGTCGAGAACGGCCGCAAGTTCCAGATGAGCGGCAAGGGCGAGGCATCCATGCCGGACGGCCCGGCGATCTTCGAGACGACGGGCGCGTGGGAAGATTTCGCGACGCCATCGCGCGATCTGCGTCTGTTGATCGCCATCGACGTGGTGCGCAATTTCCCGGATCGCGTCGCCCGGCGTCCCGAGCGTTACGCCATGCCGCAGGGCAAGAGCGTCGCGGACGTGAAGGCCGAGCTCGAAAGCGTGCTCGCCTCCGAGCTTGCGGCACGCAAGTTCTCCTATCCGCGCAGCGACGGCTCTCAGTGGACGCTCAGCATCAAGGACGTCCTGGAGCGTGCGCACGAGCTCGAAATGGCATATAATGTTAATGATTGTGTCGAGCTGCGCTGGGGCGCGCCGGAGAAGAGCGAGGAAGCGGCGACCTGCAAACGCCATGCGCCCCAGGCGCAACGCGCGAAGATGTCAGGCTACCGCGCCTGGTTCCACGAGCGACGCCGGCCGCCGCGCGCCTAGAGGATGAGGCAACGCGTTAGGCTTCCTGGTGCAACATGCCGGCATCGAGGGGACGATCGGACCTGAAACGGCGGCTCGGACGCGCCGCTGCCGCTCTCCTGTGTGTCGCCGGCTTTTCGCTGAGCCTGAGCGCCCATGCGCAGGTCAAGGGCTCGCTTGTTCCCCTGTCCTTGCCGGCGCTCGTCCACCCCGATAGCCCGAAGCTCCCCGCCAAGGAGCTGTTTGCTCGCAAGGCTGCTCCCGCCCCGATGGAGGCGCACTCGATCGGGGCCTATAACAAGGGCTGCCTGGCAGGCGCCGTTGCGCTGCCGATCCACGGCAAGACCTGGCAGGTGATGCGCGCCTCGCGCAACCGCAACTGGGGGCATCCGAGCCTCGTCGAATTCCTGGAGCGGCTCGCCGACCAGGCGCCCAAGACCGGCTGGCACGGGCTGCTCGTCGGCGACATGTCGCAGCCGCGCGGCGGCCCGATGTTGGGCGGGCACGCCAGCCATCAGATCGGCCTCGACGCCGACATCTGGCTCACCCAGATGCCCGACCGTGACGTTACCGCGGAAGAGCGGGAAGACATGATGGCGACCATGATCGTCGCCGAGGACCGCAAGGACGTCGACCCCAGGGTGTGGACGCCGGCGCACGTCGCGCTGATCAAGGCCGCGGCCGAGGATCCGGCCGTCGCGCGCGTGTTCGTCAATCCCGCCATCAAGAAGGCGCTCTGCCGCGATGCCGGCGGCGACCGCGCCTGGCTGCATAAAGTGCAGCCGTGGTGGGGGCATGACTGGCACTTTCACGTCCGCCTCAACTGCCCCCCCGGGGAGACTGCCTGCGAGCCGCAGCCGCCGCGGCCGGCGAACGATGGTTGCGCGAAAAAAGACCTCGCGTCCTGGCTCGACAAGCCGGGGAACAACCCCAACCTGGACGGCACGCCGTCGGCGCGCCCCGGGCCGAAGATGTCCCAATTGCCGGCCGCCTGCCGCCAGGTGCTGCTCGCGCAATAGGCGGCCAGTCGAGCGTTTCCGCGGTTCGAATCATATCAAGATTAAGTCCTCGTCCTGAGGAGGTGCGCGCTTCTTGAGCGCGCGCCGTCTCGAAGGACGCCATAAGCAATACTCGTGCCGCGGCCATCCTTCGAGACACATCGATGCAAGCCCTTGGCTTGCATCGATGTTCCTCAGGATGAGGTCGGTGTTGTGCCACGTCCAGCCGACCTGATTGGTTTCACGGAATCGATACAATAGTCGAGCAGCGGATCTGTCCGGCGTCGACTTAAGGC
>WBZO01006544.1_pt1 | contig 11248 bp, 6 predicted proteins | sample 5204261 | NCBI WGS metagenome assembly WBZO01 (sample SAMN12412400, study PRJNA552823) | activated sludge metagenome | isolation source: activated sludge from anammox sidestream of wastewater treatment plant... | place: USA: North Carolina | collected 2017-09 | reverse complement strand
AGGCCCTGCGCCTGACGATGGTCGTGGTCAAGCAGTTCATGGGCCCCACGTTCGAAATGCTCCAGTTCCTCGAGACGGAACTCGGTGCCGATGGCCCCCTGCTGAGCGGCACGCTGCTCCAGGGTTCGCGGAACGCGACCGCGGCCTCCGGCGCAGGTCTCGATGCCCTTGCCTCGCAGGCGGCCGCCTCGCCGGCCCTCGCCGAAGCCCTGAAGGCGGGCAACTTCGAAGGCCTCGGCGAACTCCCCGGCGGACGCGAGTTCCTGGCCGAACTCGACCGCTTCCTCAACGACTTCGGCTGGCGGGCCGAGACATGGGGCGCGATGCATGTGCCCACATGGGCCGAAAACCCCGCCGGTGTGCTCGACCTTGTCGCCCGCTACCTGGCCGACCCCGACGGCGGTCCCGCCGCACTCGGCCTCCGGTCCACCGAGCAGCAGGCGGCAGCCCTGGCCGAAGTCGAGTCGCGCCTCAAGGGCGACAAGCTCGCGGCCTTCCGCGCGCTTGTGAGCGTCACCCGGGAGCACGTGGCGGTGAGCGAAGACCGGGCGCGCTGGCAGCTCAGCATCGTTGGCGTCATGCGCCTCCCGGCACTCGCGCTTGGCCGCAAGCTCGCAGCCGCCGGCGCGCTGGATCGCCCGGAAGACATCTTCCACCTGACCTGGGACGAGGCCATGCGTGCAGCCGCGGAACCGGGTGAGTGGTCTCGCGCCGCCGCCCGCGCCGGCCGGGCCGAGTTCGAGCGATGGGAACGGCTCGCTCCGCCTCCCTTCCTCGGGACTCCGCCGGACATCTCCCAGCTCCCGCCGGAGATGCTGCCCATGGTCCGCCACTTCTTCGGGCTCGGCATGCCGTCGGTGAACAACGGCGTGGTCCAGGGCGCCGGGGCGAGCCGTGGCACCGTGACCGGCCGCGCCCGCGTCATCCGCCACCTCGACGAGTCGGACAAGCTCGAACCCGGCGATGTCATGGTGTGCGTCACCACGGCGCCGCCGTGGACGGCGCTCTTCGCCATCGCCGGCGCCGTGGTCACCGATACCGGCGGTGTCATGTCGCACTCGGGGATTTGCGCGCGGGAGTTCGCCATCCCGTGCGTGGTGGGCACGCAGATCGGTACCAGCGTCATCCCCGATGGCGCCATGGTGACGGTCGATGGCGAATCCGGGACGGTGACCATCCAGCCGTAGGCCGCTCAGATGGGGTTCGGGGCCAGCTGTTCGCCGGCGGGCGTGCGGCTGCCCGGCCCCCACAGCGCCAGCGCGCCGTTGACCAGGCCCGCGCAGCCGAGGATCGCCAGGAGCGCCTCGAACTCGCCCGCCCCGGGGTGGCCGCCAAGCACCGCCGCGAGAAGCGACGCGCCCGCAACCGACCCGACGTAGCGCATGAACGACAGCGTGCCCGCCGCCGAACCTGCCATCGTCACCGGCCAGGCCGCCAGGCCGGAAGATTGCTGGGCGGCCCCCGCGAGCCCCATCGCGATGCCCACCAGGGCAAGCGGCAGCGCCAGGCTATACGTACCGCCCGCGGCGACGGCTGCCAGCACGCCGGCTGTGGCAAGGATGAGTACGCCCGAGCCGGATACCAGCCCCGCGCGGATGCCGAAGCGCGTGGCAACCCGCCCGCCCACCGGCGCCGCCAGCACCGAGGTCGCGCTCATCGCGAAGAGCAGCGAGCCGGTCACGCCCGCGCTCACCCCGCGCTCATCGCGCAGGTAGACCGGCATCGCAACCAGGATCGTGTACATCACCAGGTTCGACACTGCCGTCATCGCCCCGGAACGCGCGAAGGCCGGCGCCCGGAAGAGGTTCAGGTCGACGACCGCCTGCCCCGCAGCCCGGAAAACCAGGGCGTAGGCTGCCACACCGGCCGCCAGCAGCCCGACGGAGACCGCCGGGAACATGGCGTTCCCCGAGCGAAGCGCCGAACCGAGCAGGGCAAGCCCGGTGAACGCGGTGATGAGCGCCGCGAGCGAGGCCGGATCGACCCGGAAGGTGGCGATGCCCTTTCCGCCATCCGCCGGGAGCGGCATCAGCAGCAGCCACACGGCCACCACCGCCGGGAGGTTCAACAGGAAGAGCCACTGCCAGCCGCCCACCGCCAGGATGAGGCCCCCCGCTACCGGCCCCAGGGCCGCGCCCGCCGAGATCATCGCGCCGTTGGTCCCGAGCACGCCGGGCAGGCTGCGCACCGTGACGCTCTTTCGCAGGTAGGCCGTCGCGCTCGGGATGAGCAGGGCCGCCGCCACCCCCTGGAGCGACCGCGTGACCACCAGCAGTTCGAACGACGGCGAAAGCGCGGCCGCCACCGAACACAACGCCATGCCCAGCAGCCCGATCCGCAGCACGGCAAGGCTGCCGATCGCGTCGCCCAGGCGCCCGCCAACCGGCTGGGAGATGGCTACCGCCACCAGGTACGACGTCACCAGCCACGACACCGCAACGACGCCGACGTTGAACTCGTCGCGGATGGCGGGGAGCGCAACCGCGATCATCGTCGAGTTCAGCGGAGCAAGAAGCGCTGCCGCCCCGGCGGAAATGGCCAGGCGCCGCCCCGGGATCGCCGGTTCGAACTCCATCGGCGGATGGTAACCGTTTCGTCGCTGCCGGTAGAGCGTTACCCCCGGCTTGCCTCCCAGGGGTCCCATGCCGGCGGGTCGGGCGCCAGCCGCTCGGGGGGACTGAAGACGGCGCCCTCGGCCGCCTCGCGCGTGAGGTCGCGCCCCGTGATGGCGCTGGCGCAGCCCACGCCGCTCTTGATCACGCCCGAAATACCGTGGCCTGACTGCGTATTTGCCCCTACCAGGTAAAGGCCGGCGACCTCCGTGGCGTGGGCCGGGCGGTTCGCGCCCACCTGGTCGAGCGCGATCTCGATGCCGTACGATGTGCCGCCGGTCGAGAGCGTGAACTTCTCGTGGGTCACCGGTGTGGATGCCTCTTTCCAAACGATGTGTTCGCGGATGCCCGGGATCATCCGCTCAGCGGCGTCCACAATCCGTTCCGTGAACGCATCCTTGATGCTCCGGTAGTCCGGGTTGCGGTGGTAGCGCTCGCCGCGGGCCGGGCCTTCGCCCGTCGCCCACAGTGCCGGGTGGGGCGGCACCAGGGTCATCACATCGAGCGACGTATAGCCCTTTGGCGCGATCCAGGGCGACTCCGGGTCTTTCACCGAGCCGATGGAGATGAACACCAGCGGGTGCTCGGGGAGTTCGCCCGCGAAGGTCTGGGTATAGGTCGCCTCGAGGTCCAGTGAGTCGGACCCCCAGAAGTTCGTCTTCGGGAGCCGGTCGCGCAGGTCGATATCGAGCCCCAGGTAGACGACGAAGAACGGCAGCGCCATCCGGTACTGGCGGACCCGCGCCACGGTCGCCGCGGAGAAGTGCTCCTCGCCGGCCAGTTCGGAGACGGTGCGCTTCAGGTCGGCGTTGGAGATGACGATGGGCGCGTGGAAGCGTTCGCCCGAGGTGAGTTCGACTCCGCGGGCAGCGCCGTCTTCGATGAGGATGTGCGCCACCCGGGCTCGTGCGCGAAATGCGCCGCCGTTCGCGCGGACCACCTGGAGGAAGCGCGCCGGGAGCACCTGGCCCCCGCCCTTCGGGTAGTACGCGCCGCGGAGGTAGCCATCCAGGAACCCCGCGGCGACCGCCGTCGGCGTGCGCGACGGGGGCGTGGCGTACGAGGGACTCTGCGCGAGGAGCACGGCCCGCGGCCCCGGCCCCAGCCCGCAGTCATCGAACAGGGCGGTCACCGGTTGCATCCCCCAGCGCAGCAGCTCCGGCGCCTCGGCTGCCAGGCGGGCGAAATCGGGCGGGCCGCTGGCGCCGCGCAACGCCTCGGACTGTTTCACGATCGCCTGGAATGTGTCGACGCAGCGGCCCACGCCCTCGGCTTCCGCCGGGAACGCCTCCACGAGCCGTTCGCGATAGCGCTCCCACCCTTTCGGCATGCGCACGCAGACGCCGGGGAAGAGGATGGTGTCGAAGCCATCGGGGTCGAGTTCAAGGAACTCGACGCGGTCTTCGAGCCCGAGCCCATGCAGGATCGTCCGGATGGCGCCGCCGGGTTCGCACTGGGCGAGGTAGTGGGTGCCGACATCGAACTCGAACATCCGCTTGCGGCGGAAAACGCCGGCATTGCCACCGGCGATGTAGTGCTGTTCGAGGATGAGCACGCGCTTGCCGAGGGCGGCGAGGTGCGCGCCGGCGCTCAGGCCGCCGAGCCCCGAACCGATGACGATGACATCCCAGTCCTTCTCCACAGCGCGACGAGAGCAGGAGTTGGCCCGCTGCGGGTATGACGCAGCGCATCCCCGCGGGAAGTTACTCCGGGACGGGCAGCAGCAGCCGGAAGGTGCTTCCAGACCCGGGCGAGCTTTCGGCGGTGAGCCAGCCACTGTGCGCCCGGGCAATCCCCAGCGCCGTGGAAAGGCCGAGGCCCGTCCCTCGCCCCACTCCCTTCGTCGTGAAGAACGGGTCGAAGATGCGCTCCAGCACATCGGGCGCCATACCGGTGCCGGTGTCGCTCACGGAGATGACGTGATAGCGGCCGCGGGCCAGTTCGGGCGGCGCCCAGCGGTGGTGGGGACCGATCTCGGCGATCCGGCGCGACACCGTGATCCGGCCGCCGCCGTCTGGCATCGCATCGCGCGCGTTCAGGAAGAGGTTGAGCAGCACCTGCTGGAGCGATGTCCGGCTCCCATTGGCGAGCCCCGGCTCGCGGCTGTGACGGACCGTCAGGCGGATAGTGGGCGTCAGCATGCTACGGGCCAGGGCCGCGGTCTCATCCACCAGCGGGTCGAGCGCGATGACCTCGCCCGCCGCGACTTCCGGCCGCGCGTACGTCAGCAGGCGGCGGACCAGGTCCGCGCCACGCTCGGCGGCGTGCGCGGCGTCGGCCGCGAGTTCGCGGTCGTGGTTTTCTAGCGAGGACCGCTGGAGCAGGTAGAGGTTGCCAAGGATGGCCGTCAGCAGGTTGTTGAAGTCGTGGGCGATACCGCCGACGAAGACGCCGAGGCTTTCGAGTTTCTGGCTCTGGCGGGCCTGGATCTGGAGACGGGACAGGTCGGCCTCCGCGGCTTTTCGGTCGTTGATGTTGAGGAAGCTGCCAGCGGCGCGGACGGGCCTCCCCTCCGCGTCGCGCTCCACCACGGTCCCCCGCGTGAGTACCCACGCCCACTGCCCCGGCCCGGCGCTAAAGCGATGCTCGCACTCGATGAGCGGCGTCTCACCGGCGATGTGCGCGGAGAACGCGGCGGCCAGCTGGTCGCGGTCGTCCGGGTGGACGAGTTCGAGCCAGCGCTCGAGGCCGGCGCCCTCCATGCCCGTGTCGTCCTCGGGGAGGTGCCGCGGGCGGTAGGTGGTGAAGATCGTTTCGTGACGGATATCCCACTCCCAGATGGAGAGGTCGGCTCCGTGGAGGGCCAGGCCCAGGCGCTCTTCGGCTTCCTGGCGCCTCGTCTCGCTCCGGCGCGCTTCGATGATCGTCCCGCAGGTGGTGATGAACGGCTGCAGGTCGGTGCAATCCTGTTCGGTGTAGCCGCCTGGCCGGTTGGCCATGCCGAGCAGGCCGATGACGTCGCCCCCCACGACCACCGGCAGGCCGAGGAAAGCGTTCAGGGGCGGGTGGCCGGCCGGGATGCCGGCGCGCCGCGGATCGTTCGGCGCATCGTTCGCGATCACGGGCTCGCCGCTCGTGATCGCGTGCCCGAACAGGCTCCGCAGGTTGGTGAATTCCATGCCCGTCGAGCCGCGTTCCTCGTACAGGCGGCGGGTTGGCTCATCCCAGCTGATGTTGGTCAGCGCCCAGGAACGCAAGAACGGGGTCCCGTCCGCCCGCCGGTGGACCTCGCCGATGAAGCCGTATTCGCTCCCGGTTGTTTCGAGAAGGCTGTCGAGCAGCCGGTCGAAGACGACGCCCGGGCTTGCCCCGCGGATGAAGTTCGCCTGCGCCTCGGTGAGCGCCGCCAGCAGCGCATTTGAACGTTCGAGGGCGGCCTCCCCGCGCTTCCGCTCGGTGATGTCGCGGAACATGAAGCGCACGCCGCGTGGCATCGAGCGTTCGTCGAGTACGTAAGAGCCCTGGGCCTCGGCCGGGAAGACGGTGCCGTCCTTGCGCACCATGGCGAACTCGTACAGGTGCTGCCCGCGCTGTCGTTCGTAGGGTTGGCCCGTATGGACTGCGGCTCCGAGCTGGCTCTCGGCGATCCGCACGGCCTCGGCCGCGCCCTCGGGCGTCAGCAGGGAGAGGCCATTGATGTCCTCTTCCCAGTCACCGTCCGCATAACCCAGGAGCACCTGGGCGACGCGGTTCATGTAGGCCACCTTCATCGAGGGGTACGCGATCTCCAGGAGCGCATCGGGCAGGTGGTAGCGGAACTGCTCGTACTCCGCGAGACGCGCCGCCCACTCTGGTTCGGGCCCGGCCACTGGCTGGTGTTCAGTCGATGTCATGAAAGACCCATGCGGCGAGGCGGCACAATCGCGCGCGTTGCCATACAGCGTATGCCGCGGTCCGCCCGCGGGCACTACGGGAATTCCCCCAATGTGGCGTGCCGATGGGATCCATTCAACATAACTCGTATGCGATCCGCTCCTCCATCCATGCCAAGAATGGTTCGCCGCCGCAATAGGGGCAGTCTGCGTCGTGCTCCACCGACTCGAAGAACTGGCCGCAGCCCGAACAGACGCGGAGGACAGGCGGGTGCAGGACCTCCACGCGCGCGCCGTGGAGCGATGGCAGCTCGGCGAGGAGCGCGGCCACGAAGGCGGCATCGAATTCGCCGGGATCCGTGGTGCCGCCCCGCACGAACACGCGGATGCGGCCTTCGCTGGCCCCGCTGGCGGCGATGGCGCGGGCAAGCTCGCGGGCGAGTTCTTCAGGCGGCATGCTCGTAGTTTGCGGCAACCTCACTCGCGACGTCAGGTGCGAAGGGGCCCTCGCGCGGGGGTCGCCCGGCGTGAAGATTTGCGCGGCTGTGCCACCCGGGGCTTCGAGGTGGCACAGCCGCCCCCGCACCATCGGCCCATCCCCCAACGGAGGTAGACCCATGGCCCTCACGCTTGTCGAGGCCGCGAAACTCAGCAACGACACCCTCCTCTCCGGTGTGATCGACACGATTGCCCAGGAGAGCCCCGTCCTCCAGCGCCTGCCGTTCATCGAGATCGTCGGCAACGGTCTGACCTACAACCGCGAAAACGCTGCCCCTTCGGCCGACTTCTACGATGTCGGCGACGACTGGGACGAAAGCACGCCAACCTTCACCCAGGCCACCGCCACGCTGAAGATCCTGGGCGGGGACGCCGACATCGATAACTTCCTCAAGAGCACCCGCTCGAACATCCAGGACCTCGAAGCGGCCGTTGTCCAGCTCAAGGCGAAGGCTGTCCAGTCGCTTTTCGACGACACGTTCGTCAACGGCGACGATGCCGGCAATCCGAAGAGCTTCGACGGCATCGACCTGCTGTGCGCGGGCGGCCAGACGGTCAGCATGGGGGTGAACGGCGGCACGCTCACGCTCGAAAAGCTCGACGAGCTCATCGACCGGGTGCGCGGCGGCAAGCCGGACCTGCTGTTGATGAGCCGCCGATCGCGCCGCACGCTGAACGAGCTCGCGCGCGCCTCGGGCGGTTTCCTCGAAGCGGACCGGGATGAGTTCGGCCAGATGCTCCAGTTCTACGATGGCATCCCGATCGGCATCTCCGACTACATCGGCGATGCCCAGACCGTCGGGACCAGCAACGACTGCAGCACGGTTTTCGCGATGCAGTTCGGCGAGGGTGCGCTGAGCGGCCTGACGGCGCCGGGAGGGCTCACGGTCGAACGCGTCGGCAGCCTGGAGACGAAAGACGCCAGCCGCATCCGGGTGAAGTGGTACGCCGGCCTCGCGCTCTTCAACACGGTAAAGCTGGCGAAGCTGACCGGCGTCCGCGCCTGAGCGGCCGTTGGCCGTCGTCCAGCGGCCGTGAGCGAAGGGGGTGGCGCGCGCCGCCCCCTTCGTGTGCGCAGAAGCAATCCGAGGCGCACCAGGGATGGCGCGCTGCAGCGGGGGCACACCACAGGCGCAGGCGTTGAGAGGGCACGGTTGGCTCGCCGGGGCGGTCGCGTTTCGAGCGGGCAATCCGGGGCGCACCAAGGGATGGCGCGCTGCAGCGCTGGCCCACTACAGGCGCAGGCGTTGAGAGGGCACGGTTGGCTCGCCGGGGCGGTCGCGTTCGAGCAGAAGCAATCCGAGGCGCACCGGGGGTACCACCGGCCAAAACGCCAACGGCCAACGGCCAGCTACGCCGCCGCGCCCTCGTCGTCCTCGTCGGGGTCACTGCCCGGGTGGTCGATCGAGGCGATGGCGCACTTCGTGTGTTCGAACACGTTGCCCGGGCCCAGCATCTCCAGGATGCCGAAACGCTCCAGCAGCGGCCGGATCTCCGGCTGGATCGAGGTCAGGATGATGCGCCCGCCGTGGTTCCGGCGGTGCTCGATGATCCCTTCGAGCGACAGCAGGCCCGAGGTGTCGATGTGGCGGACGTCCTTCATCCGGAGGATGAGCGGCCGCTGCACGTCGCCCTGCAACTGGTATTCGAATGCCGAGGCGCTGTGGAACGAGAGCAAACCCTGCGCGGTGAAGAAGTCGATATCCGGACGGGATTTGATGAGTTCGCCCAGCTCGGGGGAAACCTGCGCGATCCGCCCGGTTTCGTCCGGCATCAACGCCGCCGCCGCCGGCACCCGCGAAAGGCGCCGCACCAGCAGCACCGTCGAGGCGAGCACGCCGAACCCGATGGCGTAGGTCAGGTCGAAGAAGAGCGTGATGAAAATGGTCGAGACGAGCACCACGAGGTCCTCGCGCGGCGCGCGCCTCAGGAGGTTCATGACTTCCGGCACTTCGGCGATGCGCCAGGCCACAACGAACAGCACGGCGGCAAGCGTCGTCATCGGGATGTGCCCGGCGAGCGGCCCCAGCGCCAGCGTGAGCGTGAGCACCGTGAGCGCGTGGAACACCCCGGCCATGCGCGAGGTCGCGCCCGCGCGGATGCTCGCCGCCGTCCGGGCGATAGCAGCGGTGGCCGGGATGGCCCCGAAAATCGGCCCAATCAGATTGGCGATACCCTGGCCCCGGAGCTCGCCGTTCGGATCGTGCCGCACCCGCTGCGAAACCATGCCATCGGCCACGACCGCACTCAGCAGCGACTCGACCGCGCCGAGGATCGCGATCGCGATCGCCGGCCGCAAGAGGTCCAGGAAGAGCCCGTTCTCCCAGAATCCCAGCGAGGGGCTGGGGAGTTCGCGGGGGAGTTCGCCGTACTTGCTCGCCAGCGTCGGCGTGTCGATACCGAACGCCCACGTGACGGCCGTGATGGCGACCACTGCGATGAGTACGGCCGGCACCTTCGGAATGGCCCGGGGCGCGGCCAGCAGCACGGCCAGCGAGGCCAGCCCCACCAGGGGCGTCGTCCAGCCGACGGTACCCAGCTGCTGGATGGTGTCCCACGTCTTGGCATGGAAGTGTTCGAGCCCGGGGTCGGTGCCAGAGACCGCCAGGAACGTGTTGACTTGCCCGAAGATGATCGACAGCGCAATGCCGGCCGTGAACCCGATGATCACCGTGCCGGGCATGTAACGCACCAGCGCGCCGAAGCGCAGGCGGCCCATCACCAGGAGCAGGACTCCGGCCATCAGGCCCACCATCGGCAGCGCCCCCGGCCCGTGGACAAGGACGACGTGGCTGAGCAGCGGCACCAGCGCGGCGGTTGGCCCCGTGATGTTGAACCGCGACCCACCGAAGATCGACGCCGCGGCCCCCGCGAACACGGCGGTATAGAGCCCGGCGATCGGCGGCACGCCGACGGCCACCGCAAGCGCGATCGAGAGCGGCAACGCGATGATGCCCGCGACCAGACCGGCCACGGCGTTCGCGCGGAGTTCGGATGCAGTGAAGGTCACCCGCCGGGAGGCAGGCAAAACCGCAGGCACGGAGACGTGCACGAATCACGACCTCATCGGGTGGTTCGCTTCCGTGGCCTGCGAGGTGAGCTGACGGGTTCGGGCGGAAGTGCCCGTCCTTCCGGGAAACCGGAAGGATTCACCCCACGATTGGGTCCCCCGCTCCGCCGCTCCCGGATTCGGCCGGCCACCCCATCACAGGATGGCCTCGTGTAGTAAGCATCGGGTGGATGATGGGCATGGTCTATGGAACTCCATGTCCGGATTTATGTGTGGTGTGTTCCCCAAACGCCAACACGACCGCCGTCCATGCCTTGTGCAGCCAGTTCCGTCGGCCCTAGTATCCCGCCCGACGGCAAGACATTGGGGGACACTACATATGGCAATGGTTCAGCACGAACGGCCGGCCCTGTGGCCGGAGATCCGCACGCTCCTGCTCGCGGCGATGGCGATCTTCCTCTACACCATCGGCATCGGCATCCTCAACGGCACCGACCTCGTCGACTTCGACCAGCGGCGAATCCTCTCCCACGTCCATGGCGGCACCCTGGGCTGGTTGACCCTCGGCGTGTTCGCGGCGGCGCTCTGGCTCTTTGGCGATGGCGCCGGGGTGTCCCGCCGTGAGCGCCAGATGGTGCGCGCGCTGACGGGTGCGGCCATCCTGGCCGTCGTCGCGTATGTAGCGGCGTTCGCACTCACCTACGGTAACTGGCGCCCGGTATTGGGGACTGTCACGACCGCCGTCATCGCCGGGTTCACCGGCTGGGTCATCTACCGCGCGCAGCGCACCGAACTCGGCGTGCCGCACATCGGGTTCCTGGCCGCCCTGGGCACGTCCATCGTCGGTGGCGTGCTCGGCATCCTCCTGGGACTCGAACTCGCGACCGGCAAGAACTGGTTGCCCGGCGACATCGGCGCGCACCCCGCCACCATGGTTGTCGGCTTCCTCGTGCCGGTCGGCCTCGCCATGGCCGAATGGGCGTTCTTCTTCCCGGCACCCCCGAAGGCAACCCGGCTCGGTGCGTTGCAGATGGCCTTCCCCTTCGCGGGTGGCCTCATCCTGATGCTGAGCATGCTCCTCGAAGTGACCGCCCTGGCGCCGATCGCCATCCTCCTCCAGATCGCGGGCATCGCCATCTTCGTGAAGCGCCTCTGGCCGGAGTTCCGGGCAGTGTCGCTCACCGCGGCCAGCCCTGGACGGCACGCCATCATGGCCACGGTCGGCCTGGCCTTCGTGATCGGCCTCGCCCAGTACTTCGTGATCAAGTACGAGGGCGACTTCGACCTGGTCCCCACCAACCAGCTGCTGGCGCTCG
>WBZO01004965.1_pt1 | contig 11249 bp, 9 predicted proteins | sample 5204261 | NCBI WGS metagenome assembly WBZO01 (sample SAMN12412400, study PRJNA552823) | activated sludge metagenome | isolation source: activated sludge from anammox sidestream of wastewater treatment plant... | place: USA: North Carolina | collected 2017-09 | reverse complement strand
CGCTCCGCTGATCGCCGGTTTGTTGTCCAGCGCTCCTGGTCTCGTCGTGCTTGCCACCAGCCGGATGCGTCTCAGAATCTCCGGCGAGCACGAGTTCCCGGTCCCGCCCCTGCGGTTGGCCGGTGAAGATGCCGCCCACGACGAAACCGGCCGGGCGGATTCGGTTCGCCTGTTTGCCGAACGCGCTCGCGTTGTCGCGCCGGACTTTTCGGTGACGGCCGAAAACGCCGCGGCGGTCTCCGGTATCTGCCGTCGACTCGACGGCTTGCCGCTGGCGATCGAGCTCGCCGCGTCGTGGATTCGCGTGCTGCGCGCCCCCGAGTTACAGGATCGGCTCGAGCGCCGCCTCCCACTTCTCACGGGTGGCGGCCGGGATCAGCCGGAACGACAGCGGACGATGGCTGCGACGATCGCCTGGTCATATGACCGGTTGACACCGCTTGAACAGCGCTACTTCCGGCGCCTCGCGATCTTCGCGGACGGTTGCACGCTCGCGGCGGCCGAAGCCGTGGTGCCGGAGTCTCCCGCGGACGTTGGAGATGTCCTTCCTTGCCTTGGGTCGCTGGTCGAAAAGAGCATGCTCCGGGCGGAGATGGACGCCGCCAACGAAACGCGATACCGGATGTTGGAAACGATTCGTGAGTTCGGTGTGGCGAAACTCATCGATTGTGGTGAATTGATTTCCACCCGGGGTCGCCATGCCGCGTTCTTCCTCCGTGCGGTGGACGCGGACGACCTCGCGCCGTTGGCGCCAGGGCCGATCGGCGGGGTCGACCGCCTGGAGCGCGACGCCGGCAATCTGCGGATCGCGTTTGACCACCTGTGCACTCCTGAAACCGCGGAGGAATGCCTTCTTCTCACCGCGGGCTGCCTGCAACTTTGGTATGAGCGCGGCAACGTCGGAGAAGGTTGGGAACGTGCATCGCGCGCGCTCGAACTACCCGGTGCCGCCGGGTCGCGGGCACGCGGTCTGGCGCTGATTGCCGCCTGCCTCCTTGCGATTGCCCGCGGAAACTACGACGCGCTGGAAGCGCTCGCGCGGGAAGCGTTGGTCATCTGGCGGCAACTCGGCGATCGCCGGCACGAGGCGGGCGCACGTCATTACGTCACCATGGCTGACGAACTCAACCTCCGCTGGGACGCCGCCGAGGAGGGTTTCCAGGTCACGCTGGCGATGTGGCGCGAACTCGGCGATTCGCGCATGGTTGCCTGCACACTCGCTCTCTTGAGCGGCGTCCTCTACGGCAAAGGTCGCATCGACGACGCTCGATCGATGCAACTCGAAGCGCTCACCCTCTTTCGTGTGCTCGACGATCGTCGCTGGACCGGCGGGAGCCTTTGGTATCTGGGCATGTTCTCCATCAGCGAGCATCGTTTCGCCCGGGCCGCGGGCGAATTCCGGGAGAGTCTGCAAGAACTCCTGGCAATTGCTGACGCCTCGTGGCCGTTCAAACCGATGGTCGGCTTGGCCGACGTCGCCGCGTCTTGCGGCCGCCCCGGCTTGGCCGCGCGGTTTCTCGGCGCTGCCGATGCGGTGCTTCAACGCGGGGGCAGCCGGTTGTTGCCATTTGACCGCCCCGCCTATGAGCGAGCCACCGCTGCCGCCCGGAGCGCGCTCTCCGAAACCGATCTCGCTTCGGCGCTCGCGACCGGTCGAGCTTGGACTCCGGCTCAACTCTTCCAGGAAGCGGACGCTGTTGTCGCCGCGGCCGAGTCGATCGACCGGTCCGGTCCCACATCCCGCACGATCGGTCCGGACTCACTCACCGCGCGAGAGCGGGAAGTTCTGACACTGCTGGCCGAGGGCAAAACCGATCGCGCCATCGCAGAAACGTTGCTCGTCAGTCTTCGCACTGTCAACGTCCATGTCGCCAGCATCTTCGGCAAACTGGGAGTTCACAGTCGTCACGAAGCGACGCTCCTTGCCCTACGCCTTGCCGGACCTCGCGATTCTCCACCCGGTGCCGGCGGATATACCTAGAAGACGAGCCGCCCCCCTATCACCTCGCCCTACGCAGAACTGCGGATGTGCGTCCTCCCCCTCGACCGCACGATGGGTGTGTTCCCGGCCGGCGTCTGACTCCCCTGTTGGTGGGTAGTTCGATCGGCCAGCTTGGTCCCGGCCGGGAATGTCTCCCTTCGGAGGTACCGCGATGTCGCGACCGATGCTGATCATCATGACCGTCCTCCTCACCGCCACCGGCACCGGATTAGTCTCTTTCGCCACCCAGGTCCAGCACGCGTCCGGGGTTGCGGACACCTCGGTCGCCGCTCAAGAAGCGGTCGTCCGCCGCTTCTATGCCGCCGTGAACGAGACCATCGCCACCGGCCGCGTCGATGGACTCAAACAAGTGGTGGACGCCAGCTACACCGATCGTTCCCCGATCCCCGGCGAGCGCCCCGGTCGCCAGGGCCTCGGCGAACGACTCCTCCGATTGCATGCCAGCGATCCGAACGCCTCGGTCACGGTCGATTCCCTCATCTCTGCCGCGGATTCGGTCGTCGTCCGGATCAGCATCGACTCCACGCGAGACGAGGCGCTGGCCGGCCTGCCGGTCGCGAATCGCCCGCGGTGGTGGCCCCAAGTCGATATCCTTCGCATTCGCCAAAATCGGATCGTCGAGCGTTGGTCCGGGTTGAACGGTCTGGCGGTCATCGACCCACCCGTCAGCGTGACGCTGAAGCTCCCCCAACCTGCCCGGCGACTCCACCTCGAACGCGTGTCGCTGGCCGCTGGCGCCGCCTTACGCCTCCCGGGAGACGAGGGTCCGCGTGCGATTCTGAGCGAACAAGGCACGACCGTCGTCGCGCTCGAAAACATCGGCACCGCCGACACCGGTCCGCGTCAACGATCGGTGGCGGCCGGTGATGTCCTGGCCCTGCCCGCGGGACCGGACATCTTTGTTCGCAATCTCTCATCGACCGCGTCGAGCTTTGTCCTGCTCACCGCGCTCGTACTTCCGCCCGCCGTGCCCGGTGCCGGCGTCGTTCAAACCTGGCCCGAGGGGGTCACGGTGACCGCGATCGCGCCCGCGGTTCGCGTCCAGCCGATCGGCCCTGGTGCCATCGTCACCCTGTCCCACGCCACGCTCCTACCCGGCGCCCAACTCACGCTGGAGCGATCGGACGGCGCAACCTTCGTGAGTGCCGCCGCTGGATCGTTGGACATCGCGACCGTGAACGGTTGGGTGACGCGTGAACAAGGCACCTGGACGGCAACAAGCGCCGGCAATGAACTCAGTTCCGGCCAAGGCGTGGCCGTCGCGGGCTCCGGTCCACTGTTGCTGTGGAACGACTCCACCGAACCGGCGCGCCTGCTCGCGGTCACGATCCGATCGACCGCGCCCTGACTGGTACGCGCGTGTCACTCAGGCGCGAACCGGGCGATCGCGCGCACCACCTCGGCGATCATCTGCTCGCCGCCGTGTCCCTCGCCTTCGATCACAATGAGCTCGCTGCCCGGCCAGACCTTGTGCAAATCCCAGGCCGTCTGCAGCGGTGAACTGACATCCAACCGGCCATGAATCAACACGCCGGGTATATGGGCGATCCGCGCCATCCCGGCGAGAACACCGCCGGGACCCGCGAACCCGGCGTGTGCCCAGTAATGGATGACCAAGGTCGCGAACACCTGGCGAAACTCCGGATCGCTGTGTTCCAGATGCGGGGCGAACGCCGGATCGAGCGAGGGGTGCACATCTTCCCACGCGCACCAATCACACGCGGCTTGCTCCCGCACCGCCGGATCGGGATCGGTGATGCGCCGCAGATAGGCATCGATCACCCGCTCGCCCGGTCGCGGTTCCGCGGCCGCCGCGAATTGCTCCCATTCGCGCGGAAAAACCCGGCCGATCGATTCGGTGATCCACTCGACCTCGGCGGGGCTCGTCGTCGTAACCGCACCGAGCACGAGCTCGGTCACCCGCTCCGGATGCGTTTGGGCGTAAGCGAGCGCCAGCGTCGTCCCCCAAGAGAGACCGGTCACAAGCCAGCGCTGGACCCCGAGATGCCGGCGCAGCACCTCGATATCGGCGATCAGTGCTTGGGTCGTGTTCGTCGCGAGATTCGCGGCCGGATCGGTCACGAGCGGCCGGCTGCGACCACACCCTCGCTGTTCGAACGACACGATCAGCCACCGCGCCGGGTCGAACCGGCGCCGGTGTCCCGTCAAAATCCCCGAACCGGGTCCGCCGTGGAGATGCAGCGCGGCCTTCCCCTGCGGATTCCCGCTCGCCTCCCAGTAAATCTCGTTGCCCTCCCCAACCCGAAGCATCCCACTCGCAAACGGCTCGATCGCCGGAAACCCGTTCATCCACTCCCCCATGATCGAAGCTGGACACCTTGCCACGGTGGACATGCCAACGCCAGCATGATTGCGCGATCGCACCGTAGAAGGTTCAATACGTTGAAACGTGGGGCGGCGACATCTGTGACGAAGAAGCTACCCGCGGTCTTCTATCGCACCGCAAACGGAAATGAGCCCGTTCGCGAGTGGCTGTTGGCGCTTGCGCCGCAAGATCGCAAGATCATCGGGACGGACATCGCCGTCGTTGAATATGGATGGCCGGTCGGGATGCCGGTGTGTCGACCGCTCGGACACGGTCTGTGGGAAGTTCGCAGTCAGATCGCGGACGGCAGGATCGCCCGTGTGATCTTTTGCATTGCCGATGACCGGTTGATCCTTTTACACGGCTTCATCAAAAAGACGTCGCAAACACCGCGGGGCGATCTCGGTATCGCCCGTTCGCGGCAAAAGGATGTGCAATGATGGCAAATCCCCACATTGGATCGACGTTCGACGGTTTTCTCGAGGCCGAGGGGGTCCGCGAGGAGGTCAATGCGATGGCGATCAAACGGGTGCTTGCCTGGCAACTCGAACAGAGTCGTCTCGCCCAAGGCATCTCGAAAAGTGAGCTCGCGCGCAAGATGCAAACCAGTCGCACGCAGGTTGACCGTCTCCTCGACCCGGCAAATGCGCAAGTTCAACTCGACACGCTGCAGCGCGCCGCCAAAGCGCTCGGTCGCACGCTGGTTATCGATCTGAAATAGCTGCAACTACGAGCACAGACCCGACGTGAAGATGAAGCACGGTCTTCCTTCGTCGGTTCCCGCTCGCAAACGGCTCGATCGCCGGATGTGTGCCTGTTGCCATGACTCGATCGTCCTCGCGGCCGGTGGGTGGCGTAGCTTGCGCACCGGCGATACCGCCGCGTCCGGCACGCTACCAAACCCGGTCGGCGGTCGCTTCCCGTTGGCGCGGGCTCTGCGGGCCCGAAGCGCGTCGGCTCTTGGATCGGCAAGGAGATTACCGTGGATCAATCGCATTTCGTCACCCGTCGTGTCGTCCTTCGCGGCGCCGCCGCCTTGGGCGCAGCGGGGTTGTTCACTCGTTCCGGGCTCCAACTCGCTCACGCGCAAGACACCACCCCGGCAATGCCAGCGCTGAGCGGGTATCCGGAGTTCACCATTCACTTGACTGACAAGGGTGTTGAACTCAGTTCCTCGAGTGTGCCGGCCGGTCTTGTGCTGCTCACCGTCAAAAACGACTCGCATCAACCCGATGGGGCCGCGGTGATCGGCCCGGGGAAGGGGCAGACGATGGCCGACCTCCAGGCCGCCGCTGCCGCGTCACCCACTCCCGGCGGGTTTCCACCGTTCCTGTACTCGGCTGCCATCCTTGGCGGCCCGGGTGAAACACCTCCCGGTGGTTCGAGTCAAGCGGTGATTCAGATCCCCGCCGGGGATTGGGGCATTATGACGGAAAGCAACCTGCCCCCGGCCTTCTTTACCGCCACAGCGGGGACGCCTACCGCCCAGTCCGAACCCGTCTCCACGCTGACCGTGACCGAGGCGGAGTACACCTTCCACGGTCTCGACGACATCACGGTGCCCGCCGGGCCCCAAATCTGGAAAGTCACCAACGCGGGCGCGCAGCCGCACATGTTGGTGCTCGGCCAGGTACCCGCGAGCACCACACTCGATCAACTCAAGGAGGTCGCCTCCCGGCCTGACAATGCGACCCCGGCTCCCGGCCAGCTTACCGAGGCCGATTTCAAGCCGATGGGTGGCGTGTCGCTGCAATCCACCGGCGTCAGTGTGTGGCCGCTGCTCGATTTGCCCGCCGGTCGTTACGCCGCGGTGTGCTTCGTCACCGATCCCGGCACGACCACGCCGCACGCGGAGGAGGGTATGATCGCCCTCTTCGACGCGACCGGCGGCACTCCAGCCACTCCCACCAGCTGAGTGTGCTCCGCGAACGACCCGGCCACGAGCGCGTGGCCGGGTCGTTCTTCCATCGTCCGGCCCTCCCGAAACATCACAAAAAGCAAACGGAGACACCCGGTCGACTTATGACTCGACCATCGCCAGCAGCCGTGTCGCCGCATCCTCGACTTCGCCGCGCGAACCCTCGAGCAACGTCGCGCCCTGAATGGCCCGGCCCAGCATCTGCATCGCATCGATCGGGCGATTCCGCGCGGCCACGGTGTTCGCCAGAATCGCCAGCATCCCTGTCGCGCCGCTCACCAGCCGGGTGTCCCAACCCGCCTTCGCGTCATACCGCACCGCCGCCACGAGCGCCAGCGGAATCGGTGGTCCACCGACTCGCCCGGTCAATGCTTGCGGATCGAGGCGCCAACCCGGCAACCCTTCCGGCGTACGCATGCGCAAATGGCGCGGAAACGACCGCACCAACCCATCGTGCCCGAACACGGCGTACTCGTCCGAATAGTAGCGCGCCCCGGCCTCGACCATCGCGTGCACCAGCGTCGTCTTGCCGGCAAAGCTGGTGCCGGGGACCAAAATCGCTCGCCCGCACCAGCCGACCACCCCCGCGTGCACGAACAACAATCGCCGCGAGAAGGTCGCCACATAATGGTGCAGATCGCCCTCGACCCATTCAATTCCACTCTGGAGCTCGACGGCCGGCATCACGACACCATCGTCGACCGCGATGTCGACCTGCCCGTCGTGCCCGGCCGCACTCGCGCTGTATAGCCGGTCGACCCGGCCACCGCGACCGCGAGAGGCGATCGACCCTGGCGGGAGCATTCGCGCCAGCGCCGCGAACCGGTCGTCAGTATCCGCGCGAATGCCGATGCGCAACCCGTAGGCCGAGACCACCCCACCCCGCGTCCAATTGCCCCGCGGAGTCAAGCGATCGCGATCCGGCTCCACGCGGGAACGCAATTGGTCCGGCTCGATCTCGGCCGGTGACGTGTGACGTCGCAACTCGGTGAGGGGGGAACGAGCGCTGGGCGCCAAGATCTAATCGGCGTCGGACGTCGTCGCCGCGGAAGAATCCAGCGCGGACTTCGACGAAAAGCGATCGCCGAAACGCCGCGACGGAACTCCGCCCGCCGGCGGTTTCGTTTCGTCTTGCCCGTAATAACCGTAGTAGTAGTATCCGTTGCCGCCTCGCCCCTCTTGCTGGTTGAGCACCACACCGATCCGCCGGACCGACTCCGGGAAGGCCGCCGCCGCCCGCGCCAGCGCGTCGATCCGGGTGCTGTTCGCCTTGCACACCAGCAACACGCCGTCCGTCGCGGGACTCACGATCAGCGGATCGCTGACCGCCAGCACCGGTGGCGTGTCCACCAGCACGATATCGACCTGGGTGTTGATCTGCTCGAGCAAATCGCGGAACCGGTCCGAGCTGAGAATGTCCGCCGGATTCGGTGGCAGCGGACCGCTCGGCAGCAAGAAGAGCGATTCGTCCAACACCGCCACGGCAGCCGATTTCCAGTGTTGCTCTGGATGCGTCAACAGCGTCGTCAAACCGCGTTCGTTGCGCACCCCAAAAATCTTGTGTTGGCTTGGCCGGCGCAGATCGGCGTCCACGATGACCGTGGTGAAGCCGGACTGAGCCATCGCCGCGCCAAGATTCGCGGTGACCGTGCTCTTGCCCTCGCCCGGCCCAGCCGAGGTGATCACCAACGACGCGATCTCCCGCGAGGCCGCCGCGAACTCGACATTCGTGCGTAACAACCGGATCGATTCCGCGGTGGTACCGGTTGGCTTCTTGATCACGAAAAGCTGCTCAGGTCCCGGCAGCAGGTGCGGAATCGACTGGATCGCCGTCAACATCGGCGCGCCGGTGAGTTCCACCACATCCGTCTCGGCCTTGATCGTGTTGTCGAAGTAGGTGAACAGCGCCACCGCGCCGATCGCGATACACAATCCCGCGAACGCGCCGAGCAACGTATAGAGCTTCGTCTTCGGCGAAAACGGCACACTCGGCGGCGAGGCCTTTTGCGCCAACCGGACACTCGTTTGCACACCGGCCGATTCGAGCTCCATCTGATTCGCCGTCACCAGCAACCCTTGATAAGTGGACTGGTAGCTGTCGAGCTGGTCTTGCAGCGTGCGAATCTGGATTGCGGTTTCCGGCGCCGTCGCCTTGTCCCCGGTCGTCAAATCCTCGATCAGTTGCTGGGTCGTTTTGATGTTTGCCTGGGTGTCGGCGATCTGGCTTTCGAGCGCTCGCTTGTAGGGACTGGTCAGCGCCTGAGTCCGCTCTTGGGCGAAGGTGGCGAATTGATTGGCGACCCCGTTCGCCAGATCGGCCGCGACCTTCGGGTTCGAGTCGGTCACCGTGATCTTCATCAAGCGAGTGTCGGTCACCGGCACGGTGGACACTTTCGCACGGAGCTGGGCATCGGTATAGGGCAGATTGTTGGCCTCGATAAAGGGATCGAGCACCTGTGATGTCGTGATATAGGTGCGATACGTCGCGACGATGTTGGTGTCGTAGTAACTGAAGGTGTCCGCATTCATCGACGGCGGGTTGATCTCCACCATCGACGACGCGGCGTACATCGGGGTTTGCCGGGAGAGGGTGTAAAACGCGCTGCCCGCCGCCAGAATCGGGGCGAGCAGCAGCAGCCACCACCACTTCCGGCCGATCTGGATCAACGCGTGGAGAGAGAGGTCCACTGAAGCTCCGGGAGTTCCGATGAGTTCGGCGCGATCGGGACGAATCGGCGATATCTCCGGATTGTACGACGCCCCGCAAACCCCTTGCGACTCCTCGGCACTCCCCCAATAGAGCCGTTTCCGGAAACCGGTGACGGCGATCTGCCAGCGCCGCTCGGCGTTCGTTGTCCTGAGGCCAATTTCGACCGATCGCAGCGGCACCCGGCCCGCCGGGTTCGCAACCCACGCAACCTACACCCCGGGTAGTCCGCCACTGGCGGGACGGGAATCCTCGCTGATCAGCGGCAGCAACCTTGCAAGGCCGCCTTCGGCCTCGCGTCGTTCACGGCCAACGATGAGCTAACCGGGAAGGGTGCGGCGAAGCGTCGCAAACCGCGACGCTGACATCATCGGCTCGCGAAATCAATATCCGACTTCAGCCATCAGCGGACGGGAGGACGGAAAGTTCGTCGCGGCACTCCACCAACAGGACACTAGGAGTTGACGCGGGGGTTATACTGCGTCCTTAGGACGCAGTATAACCCCCGATTAGTGCAAACAATGAGTGGGACCCACGCTCGCGCAACTCAATCCTGGACGTTGCTGGGGACGCTTGCATCCGAACACCGGCGCGTTCTCTCGAGGTGGCGCGCTCTCGTGATGCTCCGAGATGCGACCTTTTCCCTTCCACCGGAACGACGGCGCTGGAATCAGCTTCCGGAGTCCACGAGCGATCTCATCCCGTTACTACGTCAGATGATGACACGTGGAGAAATTGCACCGCTCCCAAAGCTTCCGCGACTTTACGAAGTGACCGCTCCCTATGCCCAACAGGGACCCCTCGATGAGCGCGAGATACTCTTCGAAGCTCATCCATACGCCGTGCTAAGTCATCTTTCGGCCATGGTCTTTCACGGGATCACCAATGATCTCCCCAAGGGACTCACGGCGAGCTTCGTGTCCAAATCGTTTGGTGAGTTGCTGCCAACAGGAACCCGCCGCGACGACTGGGACGAAATAGAACCTCCAAGAGGTCAGACGCCACCGGCGATTTTGGGCCGACCGGTCACTTGGACACGGATCAGACCGGAACGTTTCTTCGGGTTCGAGGAGTACGTGCCACTCGGTTACCCGGTGCGTTACACAATGCTCGAGCGCACGCTCATCGATGGTCTCGACCGCCCCGATCTCTGTGGAGGCATCTCGAGTGTCCTGCGAGCCTGGGTCCTGAGTCGCGACAGACTCAACCTACAGGTGACGGTGCAGCAGGTGGAGCGCCTCCAAATCGCCGTTATGCGGCAGCGTGCCGGATTCGTCCTCGACCAACTTGGGCTGTCACATCCCGCGATGGACCGATGGGCAAGCTCGTCACACCGGGGTGGATCGAGCCGGTTGGTGGGCGCGGCGCCGTTTGCGCCGTGCTTTAGCGAAAAATGGAACTTGTCACTCAACGGCCCGGTCGACGTCTTGCGTAAGGAAGCCTTCTGACTGGTCGATATCCGCTCTCCGTCAACGAGTTGTCGAACTGGGCGACGACCAACGCGGTAACCGCCGCGGAGGCACGCGTGCGGCTCGCTCAATCCATCATCCTGTGCGGCATTGCGGCAGCGCCCAGGCTGAGTCAGGACCTGGTTCTCAAGGGGGGAAACGCGCTGGACTTCGTGTGGCTGCCCAATCGCAGCACGGTTGATCTCGACTTCTCGATCGATGGTGACGCGGTCCAGTTGGGCATCGACGAACAATTCCTACGTGGGCAACTCGGACAAGCATTTCGTGTGGTGGGCGCCCGTTTCGGAGCAGAGTTGGCGGTCCACAATGTGAACAGACAGCCCCCCGGAACAGACAAGGACTTCGTTACCTACCGGGTGCGGGTTGGTTACGCCCTGTCGGACGATGTGAAACTCCTCGCGAGGATGAAAGCGAAACGGCACAGCACGAACGTGATCGATATCTATGTCAGCATCAATGAACCAATCTGCAACTCGACTCCGGTCGCAATCGCCGGAACCGGCCCAAACATCCGTGTTTGCACCCTCGAGGACATCGTTGCCGAGAAGCTGCGAGCCTTGCTCCAACAAGTCATTCGGAAGCGTGATCGCAAACAAGATCTGCTCGATCTCGCCGTCGTGATCAGTGAGCGCCCGGGTCTCGATCGCGGCCGGGTCGCCGGCTTTCTGATTGTCAAAGCGTCCGCCCGCGGTGTCAAAGTGTCGAAGGCGGCCTTCCGGGAACCTGAGGTTGCGCGAAGGGCCGCCGTCGACTACGAAACGCTCAGAAACACCACGCGGAACGTCTTCATTCCGTTCGATCAGGCGCTCGCAATCGTCCTGGCCTTC
>WBZO01006541.1_pt1 | contig 11250 bp, 8 predicted proteins | sample 5204261 | NCBI WGS metagenome assembly WBZO01 (sample SAMN12412400, study PRJNA552823) | activated sludge metagenome | isolation source: activated sludge from anammox sidestream of wastewater treatment plant... | place: USA: North Carolina | collected 2017-09 | reverse complement strand
CCGCGCGCCATGGCCTCACAGCAAATCGAAATCTTCTGGAACGATCTGGTCGCGGACATCCGCACCAACCGGGTAATCCTGCCGGCCTTGCCAGAGATCGCGCTCAAGACCCGCAAACTCCTGGAGGACCGCAACGTCACCACCAGCCAGATCGCGCGCGTGATCGGCGCGGACGCGGTGCTGACCACCCGCCTGCTCCGTGTCGTGAACAGCCCGCTCTACCGCACCCAGGACCCGATCGAGGACGTCCGCACCGCGATCACCCGCCTCGGCAACAGCAATGTGCGCAGCGTGGTGACCAGCCTGGCCATGGAGCAGCTCTATCAGAGCAAGCTCGCCTCCCCGCTCAAGCGCAAGCTGCTCGCGCGTAACTGGGAACACAGCGTGCATGTCGCGGCGCTCAGCTACATCATCGCGGACAATTACACGCCGCTGAACGCCGACGAGGCCATGCTGGCCGGGCTGGTGCACAACATCGGGGAACTGCCGATCCTGGAATACGCCGAACTGCTGCCCGACATCGCGGCGGACGAGACCGCGCTGAACCGCCTGCTCGAGGTACTGCATACGCGGGTCGGCGCGCTGGTGCTGGGGAGCTGGAAATTCCCCCGCGAACTGATCACCGCGGCGGCGGAACACGAGGACCTCGCGCGCGAGCCGGGCACCGACGCCGATTACACCGACGTGGTGATCGTGGCCAATCTGCTCAGCTACATCGGCAGCGACCACCCCTACACCAAGCTCGACTGGTCCGCGATCCCCGCCTTCGGGCGGCTCGCCCTCACGCCCGAGGAGAGCATCGCCGCGATGCGGAACGCGCGCGAACAGATCCACGAGATCAAACAACTGCTGGCGGGCTAGAAAAAAGGGGTCAGTACCCTTTTCTAAACAGGGACGAGCGAAACAGCCCCACGAAGCTGACGAAAAGGGTACTGGCCCTTTTTTCAACCCCCTTTTCAGCGGAACGGCGCGCCGAGTACCCACACCACCAGGGAATACCGGACCCCCGTGGTGACCGGCGTCACCTGATGATAGACGTAGGACGGAAACACGATCATCGACCCCTGCGGCCGGATCTCCTCGCACTCGTGGTAGCGCTCGCGATGGCGCACGTGCGGACCGAAATCGAACTTGAGGTTCCCGCCCTCATAGGCACCGGGCTCGTTCAAGTTCAGCGTCATGCTGAGCTTCCTGACCTTACCGATCATACCGGGGTTGTCGATCGTATTGGGGGGCGGCCGCCCGTCCACCAGCGGCGTAACACCCGGCTCGAACCTGCGATAGGCGCCGTTGTGGCAGGTGAAACCGTCGGTATGCCAGCCGTAGAACCCGCCCGGCCGGTACACCGCGAATTGCATCGGCTCGGCGTAATCGACCTCGTATAACCAGCCCGCCCGCTGGTTGGCCTCGGCGATCAGCGGAAACAGCAGGTCGTAGATCCACGCCTCGTTGAGAAAACAGACCTCGCTGTCGCGGATGTACTTCCCTTTCGTGGCCTCCTGCTGGGACGTGCCGGACGCCTGCGCCGCCTCTTCCAGCGTCCGGTCCGCCAGCGCGCTGGCGCCGGCATTGGCGGCGCCCTTCTGGGTACTGCCGAGCGTGACGCCGGTGGTCTCGACGCCCTGGGCCTTCAGTTGGGCCAGCACCTCCAGACCACGCGCCATGATCTTCTGGCAATTCTCCGGAGAGATCGCGCCCTTGAACCACCAATAGGGATGTACCGGAAGCACGGTCTACCTGCGCCACCGAAACGGGGAGGAAACGCACATGGCTTTGTCCATATTTCCGCAATCCAGGGCAAAAAAGGGATACGACATAATCTACCAGAAAACCGCATAAACCGGGGATAGACCGCGGTCTCGGTGCCTCAGCCGTCAGTCATTACCGGCCTCCAGGATCTGCCCGGCAACACCCGCCTCCGGTTCCGGGCCACGTGCCAGACAGGAGCGAAAATGGCCTTCCCGCGCGGGGGCCAGCAACAGGTGCACATGGTTGGTCATCAGCACATAGACGTAGATCGCGCCGCCATGTTTCTCCGCTTGCTTCCGCAGGGTATCCGGGCAACGGGTTTTACCCTGACCGTACCCCTGATTCTGTACTAATTATGATGTGGGAGACTTCATCATATCAGGCCGTGATCCGGGCAAATACTGCAGGCGGCTGGCTCCCTAGAGAACGGTGCGGCCGGACCTCATTGTAGTGGACGCGCCACGCCTCAATCGTCCTGCGAGCATCCCCCAAGTCATGGAACCAATGCAGATTAAGGCACTGATCCCGAAACTTCCCGTTGAAGCTCTCGACGAAGGCATTCTGCGTCGGCTTGCCGGGCTGAATAAAATGTAATCTGACGCGGGTTCTCTGACTCAGAAGAACAGCGCTTTCCCTGTAAACTCAGGGCCATTGTCGCTGACGATCACCCGGGGCAGTCCCCGGCGGCTGGCGAGCTCATCGAGATAACGCGCAACCCGCGCTCCGGAGATCGAGACATCCACAATCTGCCCGACGCACTCGCGGGAATAGTCATCCACAATATTGAGAACCCGAATCCGTCGGCCGCCCGCCAGCTGGTTGCTCACGAAGTCCATTGACCAGCGCTCGTTCAGCCGACCCGGGATGGTCATCGGAACCCGTGGCCTGGCCAGCTTCTTGCGGTGCTCGGTGCGCACCTGCAGGCCTTCCTCGCGGTAGAGCCGATATGTCCTCTTGCGATTCTGGACCAGTCCTTCGGCCTTGAGCAGGCCGTGCAAGGTCGGATAACCATACCTTGGATACTGCTCGGCCAGTGTCTTCAACCGGGTCCGCAGACACTCGTCACTGCGCCGGCACGAGGTGTACCGGTATACCGACCGGGGCACCCCCGCCAATCGACACGCCCGCCGCTCGGAAAGGCCTAGCGTCACCATCAGATGATCTGCCGCCTTCCTGCGCACGGCAGGCGTTACCATTTTCCCCGGGCGATCTCCTTCAGTGCCACGTTGTCGAGCAGACTGTCCGCGAGCAGACGCTTGAGCTTCGCATTCTCCTGCTCCAAGGCGCGCAATCGCTTGGCATCCGAGACCTCCAGACGCTGTACTTGGCCTTCCAGCGGTAGATCGACTGCTCACTCACCCCGTGACGTCTCGACAAATTCGGTACGGAGGCGCTAGCCTCATTCTCTTTCAGAATGCTGATGATCTTTTCTTCGGTGAACTGCTTGCGCTTCATCCTGGGACCCCCCCTCCAGCGTAATTATAAGGAAATCCCACATCGATGATGGCCCGGATTACGGGGGTACGGTCAATCTAAGCCAGCTTCTGCTGTGGCGAATAACAGTGCAGCCATCATGACTAGCACAGTGATTAAATTGTATTTCACAGATATTCTCCCTATTGGCGCCTAACGACCGGCTTCAGGCGCGCGGCGCTTGCGCCGCGTCGCTCTGCAAGCCATAGTTAGCACCTGCACTTGAATCTGCGGTTGGTGGGATTAGAAGGCAAGTCGGCCGAAGAAGGAGCAGATCCTCCCGAATCTCCTCATCAAGCGTCGCCATCGCCCCAACCAATGAACCGTGAATCACATGATAACTGTCCAGCATCGAGTGTTCAGCCTTCTCAAGAAATACCCCCCCTTGAGAATCAGGAACCTTACCTTGATACCGACCGAACAGGCGAAGGCTGCATAGGATCTGGCACTGCACCCATCGAAAGAATGCCCACTCAGGCGTAATTCTGTCGGGGCGAGGGGCATTTCGGGGAGCGTCCTCGTCCAAAAAGGAAGCGTAGATGCCCCTTATGAAATCTACATCTGTGGCGGTTCTCTGTCGGGCCTCCTTGATCGCGTTCGGAAACTCCTTCCACTCAATGCCGTTGATCTCAGGGAAAAACTGATGCACTATTGACCATCGCTCGATAAAACCACGCGTATCATCGCCAATTGTGCTTTTCCATTCCTCAAGATACTGGAGCATTTGGCCATCGGGGATGAAAGATCCGTCCCGTAGTTTGTTACTGAATTGGAAAGCATCGTTCAACCGATGATCGACCACCGGCGTGCATGCGATTTCCTGCTCTATCTCGAAGCGCAGAAGCGATCCGACGTTTGGTATAAGGTACACGGGGTTGGTTTTGTCAGGTAACTTCGAAAAGCAGCGCTGCTGACTTTCCGGTCGCGTTGTTATCAACTCGAAGAATAGTTCGTCGGATACCAATACGACATAATCTTCGCACAGCGCTCGCACAGCCTCAGTAGACGCTCCGTCGAGAAAGCTCTTATCCAATATAACGCTGATTTTCATGGGTCAGGTGTTACGCGGCTACATTCTCTTCCCAAAGCCATCGGTCTGATAGTGCCCAGCGCCATAACAGTACACACAACTTTCTACTTCTCCTCTGCAGAAACAAACAACCGTATGTCTTTCATCTCTTCTTCTTTGTAGCTCCTCATCTGACATGGACACAGGGGCGGGCGTTGCTGCGCCAGAATCCGGTTTCGGTTCAGATTCCTGGTGGGTGGAAGCAATCTTCGCTGCAAGGGATTTGTTGTTTCTTATAAACTCAATCACCCACTCGGTACTTATCAGTCTTCCCTTGTATTTGTCAGTCAACTCCGATGTCCGATGCCGGTATAGCTTGTAATGGTTCCACGGACGCGGGTCAAGTCCAGACCAACTTGCTTCAACTTCAAGTAGCACTCGCGTCCTAACACCCTTAGGGCAAATCTTTAGGAGCCGTCCGTCGGGCCAATATTCGTCTCCTTGGTAATGGGCTTTGGAGCCAATGATAAAGGCTTCCATACCATTCTCCTCGGCAATTGTGCGAACTGTTTCTAGGAGTTTTTCCATATCATGCTAACAGTTAATTAGACGGAGTCGGTGATATTGGTGATAGGCGGATTCTATGTAGCATCGGCATGCCTCCCCTCTTCGCCCGATTTCCAGTAGGATACCCTTAACCCTTTCATGGATGAAAGCCGAGGTGTCGTCATGGATGATGATCAGCGCGCCGCCTGTGAACGGCGGTTTTGGGCCCGTTATGCAAATATCATTATTGGTCAAGGCATTAAACCTTCTCTGGTACGCTGGCACGTGCTGCGGGCGAAGTCTTTCATCAAGACCTTTCCGGGCAGGCGTCTGGCCGATCTCGGGCCGGACGACGTCGCCGCCTATCTGACCCAGGCAGGCCGTCAGCAGACGGTGGAGCCCTGGCAATTCCGGCAAATCGTCGATGCTATACAGATTCTGTATAGCATTGTTCGCACGGAATGGGCGACAAGCTTCGACTGGGACTACTGGCGCGATTCCGCACAGGCGCTGGGCGCCCAGCATGCCACGACGGCGCGAGAGGTCACGCCGGTCACACCCGGGGAATTTGCCGAGCGGCTCGGAGATACACGCTTCGCGCCGCTGATCCGGGCACACCTGGAGTTATTCGCAACCGTCGCCGCCGTGATCCGCACACGGAATCTGGCGTTCCGCACCGAGCAGACCTACATGAACTGGATGTGCCGCTTCATGATTCACCATGGCGGACGTTCACCGGCCGAGCTCGGCGGACCCGAGGTGGCGGAATTCCTCCAGCACTTAGCGGTCAGACGCAACGTCGCGGCAAGCACGCAGAATCAGGCGCTGAATGCGCTGGTGTTCCTCTATGATCAGGTACTGCAAAGGCCCTTGGGTGATATCGGCGCCTTTGTCCGCGCCAAACGATCCCGGCGCATCCCGACGGTCCTGACCCGCGCCGAGGTCGGGCGCATTCTGGCCGAGCTGCACGGCCTGCAGGAATTGATCGTTTCGCTGCTCTACGGGACCGGCATGCGTCTCATGGAAGGTCTGAGACTGCGGGTGCAGGATATCGACTTTGGCCGCAACCTGATCGTGGTCCGCCACGGGAAGGGCGACAAGGATCGCGTCGCGCCCCTTCCCGCCACCCTCGTCGCCGGGATCAAGGGGCACCTTGCAGAGGTCAGGGCCTTGCATGAGCGTGATGTTGCGGAAGGATTCGGCGAGGTTTTTCTGCCGCACGCGCTTGCGACGAAATATCCGAACGCCGCCCGGGAGTGGCGCTGGCAGTTCGTGTTTCCGAGCGGCCGGCTGTCAGTCGACCCGCGCAGCGGCAAGACGCGACGGCATCATCTTCACGAGAGCGCCGTCCAGAAGGCGGTTAAATCGGCAGCGCGGCGCGCAGGGATAGCAAAAAAGGTCGGCTGCCATACCCTGCGCCACAGTTTCGCGACGCATCTCCTAGAGCGAGGACAGGATATCCGCACCGTGCAGGAGCTGCTGGGACATGCGGATGTGTCCACGACAATGATCTACACCCACGTACTCAATCGTGGCGGTATGGGTGTGCTCAGCCCGCTCGACGCAGACTGAAGCTATCCCTGGCACGAGGCGCCGGTTCCCGGCGAATGGACAGGCCACGGTTTCGCCGATCCGGCGCGGCCATGCCTCTCCCGCTACGGGATCACTCTGGCTGGCCAGTCCTTGACTGACGACAGATGCCGCAGCCCCTACTCCGGCTTCATATGCGGAAACAGCAGCACGTCGCGGATGGAGGGCGAGTCGGTGAACAGCATCACCAGGCGGTCGATGCCGATGCCTTCGCCTGCGGTGGGCGGCATGCCGTGTTCGAGGGCGCGGATGTAGTCGGCGTCGAACAGCATCGCCTCCTCGTCGCCGGCCTCGCGCGCGCGCAACTGGTCCCGGAAGCGTTCCGCCTGGTCCTCGGCGTCGTTCAGCTCGGTGAAGCCGTTGGCGATCTCGCGCCCGCCGATGAACAGTTCGAAGCGGTCGGTCACGTCCGGATCGGCGTCGTTGCGCCGCGCGAGCGGCGACACCTCGGTGGGATACGAGGTGATGAAGGTCGGCTCGTGCAGGCGCGACTCCACCGTCTGCTCGAACAGTTCGAGCTGCAGCTTGCCAAGGCCGTAATCGTCCTTCGCCGCGATACCGCGCGCGGCCAGCAGCGCGCGCAGCCTTCCCGGATCACGCAGATCGTCCGCCGTGATATCCGGGTTGTAGTGCAGGATCGCCTCCGGCAGCGTCAGGCGGCGGAACGGGCGGCCGAAATCGAACTCCGCCCCCTGGTACGTGAACGCGGTCGCGCCGAACACGTGCAGACTCAGGCCGCGCAGCATCTCCTCGGTCAGGTCCATCAGGTCGTTGTAGTCCGCGTAGGCCTGATAGAACTCGAGCATGGTGAACTCGGGGTTGTGGCGCGTCGACAGGCCCTCGTTGCGGAAATTGCGGTTGATCTCGAACACACGTTCGAAGCCGCCGACCACCAGGCGCTTCAGGTACAGCTCCGGCGCGATGCGCAGATAGAGCGGGATATCGAGCGCGTTGTGATGCGTCTTGAACGGGCGCGCGGTGGCGCCGCCGGCGATGACTTGCATCATCGGGGTCTCGACCTCGAGGAAGGCGCGCTCGCTGAGGAAGCGGCGGATGTAATCGACGATGGCGCTGCGCACGCGGAAGGTGCGCCGGGCGACGTCGTTCATGATCAGGTCGAGATAGCGCTGGCGGTAGCGCGCCTCCTGATCGACGAGGCCATGGTATTTGTCGGGCAGCGGGCGCAGGGCCTTGGTCAGCAGCCGGACGCGGTCGACCTTCACCGACAACTCGCCGGTCTTGGTCCGGAACAGCGCGCCCTCGGCGCCGAGGATGTCGCCGATGTCCCAGCGCTTGAACTCCTCGAAGGCCTCGGGCGAGATCGCATCGCGCTGGATGTAGAGCTGGATCTGTCCCGACATGTCCTGCAGGTGCGCGAAGGCCGCCTTGCCCATCAGGCGGCGCGTCATCATGCGGCCGGCCACGCTCACCCGCCGCACGTCGCGCTCCAGCGCCTCCGCGTCGGCCGAGGCGTACTCGGCATGCAACTCGCCAGCCACCACGTTGCGGCGAAAGTCGGTTGGGAAGGCATTGCCGCGCGCGCGCAGGGCGGCGAGCTTCTCGCGCCGCTGCGCGACCTGTTCCTGTTCATCCTGCGGACGGTCGTCGTCGGATTGCATATCTCTCCTCGAAACCGAAAAACCGGGGACAGACCCCGTTTTCCGGCGTAAAGGGGTCTGACCCCTATAAGCCCTGCTTGAGGCTGGCCTCGATGAAGGTGTCCAACTCGCCGTCGAGCACCGCCTGCGTGTTGCCGGTCTCGATGCCGGTGCGCAGATCCTTGATGCGCGACTGGTCGAGTACATAGGACCGGATCTGGTTGCCCCAACCGATGTCGCTCTTGCTGTCCTCCAGCGCCTGTTTCGCCGCGCTGCGCGCGTTCAGCTCCCGCTCGTAGAGCTTCGCCTTGAGCTGTTTCATCGCGGTGGAGCGGTTCTTGTGCTGCGAGCGGTCGCTCTGGCACGCCACCACGATGCCGCTGGGGACATGGGTGATGCGGATCGCCGATTCGGTGCGGTTGACGTGCTGCCCGCCCGCCCCGCTCGCGCGATAGGTATCGACCTTGAGGTCGGCCGGATTGATGTCGATCTCGATGTCGTCGTCCACCTCCGGCGAGGCGAACACCGCGGCGAACGAGGTATGGCGGCGGTTGCCGGAGTCGAACGGCGACTTGCGGACCAGGCGATGCACGCCGGTCTCGGTGCGCAGCCAGCCGTAGGCGTATTCCCCGTCGAACTTCACCGTGGCGCTCTTGATGCCCGCCACCTCGCCCGGCGAGACCTCGATCAGCTCGGTCTGGAAGCCGTGCGCCTCGCCCCAGCGCAGATACATGCGCAGCAGCATCTCGGCCCAGTCCTGCGCCTCGGTGCCGCCGGAGCCCGCCTGGATATCCAGGAAGGCGTTGCTGGCGTCCATCTCGCCCGAGAACATGCGGCGGAACTCCATCGCGGCCAGCCGGCCCTCGATCTCGTCCAGGTCCGCGATCACCGCGTCGGCGGCGCTCGCGTCGCCCTCCTCGTCGGCCAGTTCGAGCAGCTCGCGCGCCTCGTTCAGGCGGTCCTCGATCCCGGTGCAGCCGCCGACCGTCTCCTGCAGCCGCACCCGCTCGCGGCCCAGTTCCTGGGCCCGCTGCGGGTTGCCCCACACCGCCGGGTCCTCCAGCTCGCGTCCGACTTCGATCAATCGCTCCCGCTTGTCGGCGAGGTCAAAGATACCTCCCCAGATCGGCGAGGCGACCCTGCATGTCCTTGATGCGCGTGAATACGAGATTGAGTTCGAGCATGTCTTCCGCCTGTCAGATGAAGCACGGCATTGTACTACACGGGAAAACCCAAACGGAAATCCCGGCAGGAAAAGGACGTGCCGTCATGCCCGCGCACGCGGGGATCCAGAACATTCAAACCCCTAGATGCCCGCCTGCGCGGGCATGACGAATCTATCCGGCGGCGAGATTCAGAACCGTAGGGTGGGCACGTTTTATGCGCCCACGCGGTGCCGCCGCGCCGGCATGAATATCTGCCGTGGCAATTCCCGGATCTTGTTCCGCGTGGACACGAACAGCGTGCCCACCCTGCGATCCGGCTTGGCCATCATGCGCGCCCCGTCGGCGGGTCTCACTCGACGATGTGCTGGATGACCAGTTGCGGACTGCGCTGGCCGCGGTACTCGTTGACGTCCAGCCGGTAGGCGATGCGGATCTCGCCACGCACCGCCGGGCACTGTTCGACGCGGGTATTGAAGGCGATGGCGTCGACATGGCGCCGTGTGCCGGGCAGGCGCAGCACCAGCTTGACGTGGCGCGCGCCGACGCAGCGCCGCTCCGCCACCTCGAAGCACCCGTCGAACACCGGCTCGGGAAAACCCTGGCCCCACGGCCCGGCGTCGCGCAGCAGCTCGGCGACGTCGAGCGAGATCTCGTCCGCGGCGAGCTCGCCGTCGCTGTAGATCACGCCGCGCAGCGCGGCCGGATCGAGGTGGCGGCGCACCTCCGCCTCGAAGGCCGCCCGGAAGGCCGGGAAGTCCGCGGGCCGGAGCGTCAGCCCGGCCGCCATGGCATGCCCGCCGAACTTGACGATCAGGCCGGGGTTGCGCGTCGCCACCGCGTCGAGCGCGTCGCGGATGTGCAGGCCCGGGACCGAGCGCGCCGATCCCTTGATCTCATCCTCGCCCGCCGGCGCGAAGGCGATCACCGGGCGGTACAACTGCTCCTTCAGGCGCGAGGCCAGGATCCCGATCACCCCCTGGTGCCATTCCTCGTGGTACAGGCACAGGCTCACGGCGCCGGACGCCGGGCAGGCATCCGCGGGCAGGCGGTCCAGACAGGCCTGGGCCTGCGTCTGCATCCCGGTCTCGATGCGCCGGCGTTCCCGGTTGAGCCCGTCGAGCCGCTCGGCCATCCCGAGCGCCGCGGTCTCGTCGTCGCACAGCAGGCACTCGATGCCGAGCGACATGTCCTCGAGCCGGCCGGCGGCGTTGAGACGCGGGCCGAGGGCGAAGCCCAGGTCCATCGCGGTCAGGCGCGTCATGTCGCGCCCGGCGACCCGGATCAGCGCGCGGATGCCCGCGCAGCCCGTCCCCCGGCGGATGCGCGCCAGGCCCTGGGCCACCAGGATGCGGTTGTTCTGATCCAGGACGGCGACGTCGGCCACCGTGCCCAGCGCAACCAGATCGAGCAGCTCGGCGAGACGCGGCTCTTCGAGGCCCCGCGCGGCGAACCACCCCGCGTCGCGCAGACGCCGGCGCAGGGCCAGCATGACATAGAAGATCACGCCGACGCCGGCCAGGGCCTTGCTCGGAAACACGTCGCCGGACTGGTTCGGGTTCACGATCACGGCCGCCGCGGGGAGTTCACGCCCCGGCAGGTGGTGATCGGTGATCAGCACCCGGATGCCGAGACGGTTCGCCGCCGCCACGCCCTCGAGGCTGGAGATGCCGTTATCCACCGTGATGATCAGGTCGGGGCGCTCGCGCGCGGCGAGTGCGACGATCTCGGGCGTCAGGCCGTAGCCGTATTCGAAGCGGTTCGGCACCAGGTAGGCCGCCTCGCGCGCGCCCATCATGCGCAGGGCGCGCACGGCGAGCGCGCAACTGGTCGCGCCGTCGGCGTCGAAATCGCCCACGACGAGGGCGCGACCGCCGGCGTCCAGCAGTTCGTGCAACAGCGCCGCCGCCGCGTCGCAGCCGGAGAGCAGATCCACCGGCAACAGGCGCTCCAGCGAACGCTCGAGTTCCCGCGCGGTCGCGACCCGGCGGCTGGCATAGATGCGCTTCAATACGGGGTGGAGGTCCGCCGGCAGGTCGTCCCCCGCGGCGGGCTGCCGGCGTTCGATGAGAAAACTCGTCATGGTCATTCTTCCCGGCCTCGGCGCGCCTCCCGTGCATGG
>WBZO01006539.1_pt1 | contig 11250 bp, 8 predicted proteins | sample 5204261 | NCBI WGS metagenome assembly WBZO01 (sample SAMN12412400, study PRJNA552823) | activated sludge metagenome | isolation source: activated sludge from anammox sidestream of wastewater treatment plant... | place: USA: North Carolina | collected 2017-09 | reverse complement strand
CAAACAGTTGTACTTCTTCGAAGACTCCGGGCACGGCATGATCTGGGAGGAAGCAGGCCTGTTCCACAAGTTGATGGTTGAAACCGTGCTCCCCGAAACCTATTATTAAGGAGGCGATTACGCCCAAACCGGGCATAGACGCTGGGGGATATTATATAATTGGTCTATGCCTGCATCTATTCGGATCATCAAACTCCATATCCGCCAACTCCGGTTGTGCCTGGCGGGGCAGTGGAGCGTAATAACATATAATTCAACCCTTCTTCAGGTATGGTGATATGACCTATTTCCTCATTCGCATTGTTGTGAACGCCCTGGCAGCCGCTGTGGTTATGAACGTCGTGCCCGGTCTGCAGATTCTTCCCTATTATTCCAACCCACTGGCCGGGGCGCTCCTTTACATCGTCATTGGGCTTATCTTTGAAATTTTGCACGCTTTTATCCGCCCGGTGCTCATCTTCCTGACTGGGCGGTTGTACGTCTGGTCTATGGGCCTGGTAGCTCTTGCCGCCGATACATTCATCTTCTTGTTCTTGTCCTATTTGGCGCCAACCGAATGGCAGATCGGCTGGATACGGCTGCTTTCAGCAATATTAGGCGCAATGCTGATGGGTTTGATCGTCATGACCCTGGAGGCGATAACAGGGCTGGACAGCCCGCACCTCATGGACAACAGCCGTAGTCCATTCTATTGGCGTTGGCTGGGGATGCTGCCAACGGGACGCCGCAACCGGATTGTAGAGAACTTACGAACTCAACAAATGGTCAGCACCATCCGGCGGTACAGCGTGGACATCGTAATCGGCATCTCACCGCTGGGCGGCGTGCGGCGCGCTTTTCAGCGGCTGATCTTTCGCCGCCGGCCAGTGCTGATCGACCAGACCCCGATCGCAAAAATACGCCTGATGCTGCAGGAGCTTGGGCCCACTTTCGTCAAATTCGGACAGATGGTTGCAGGCCGCAGCGAAGCCCTGCCAGCCGCATGGCAGGTTGAGTTGGAGCAGTTGCAGGACGATGTAGCGCCGTTCCCTTTCGCAGAGGTACAGAAGATCATCCAGAGGGAACTGGGCCAACCGCCCGAAGCTGTCTTTGCGGCTTTCGATCCAAAACCACTTGCCGCGGCCTCGACCGCGCAGGTCCATAGAGCCATACTACCTGACGGAGAGAGCGTGGTTGTCAAGGTTCGCCGTCCAAATATCGAGGTCACGGTCAAAGGCGATCTCAACGTCATGCAAGATGTCCTGAACCTTGTCGAGCAGCGCGTGCGTTGGAGCCGTCAATTCGGAATGAGCGCATTGTTTCAGGAGTTCGCCGAGAACGTCCTGACTGAATTGGACTTTGCCAACGAAGCTTACAATGCCCGCCTTCTGAGCTATAACATGCGGAAATTTCCCTTTGTGGACGTCCCGCAAATTTACGGGGCATTTAGCGCGAAGAGAGTGCTCACACAGGAGCATGTCAAAGGGGTCAAGATTTCCGATGCTGCCGCGTTGGACGCCGCAGGCCTCGATCGCGAGGAAACGGCGGTCAACTTCTTCCATGCCCTGCTGCAGCAGGTGCTTTTCGATGGCTTCTTCCACGCCGACCCACACCCCGGCAATGTGTGGGTGAACACAGAGACGGGGCATATCATCTTCCTCGACATGGGGCTGATGGGCTACCTGGCGCTCGAAGACCGGTTTGCCCTGGGCGAGCTTATCTGGGCGCTCCAGGACCGCGACGCCCAATCGGTCACCCGTGTGCTGACAGCCATTTGCAGGCCATCCAGGGGTTACGATTACGCAGCTCTCCAGCGCGATATCGAGCGCCTGATAAACCACAATTTGCTCTTCGCAACCTCTTCCTCCTCGCTCACAGAGATGATGACGGGTCTGATAACCCTGCTTCTACAGCATGGCCTTCAGTTGCGCCGGGAGTTCACCCTTGCGATCAAAGCAATTGGCCAGGGCGAGTCGATTATGCGCGCTTTGATGGGCGACCAGCCGATGGATTACATCCTCGATGTCTCTTACACCCAGTTGAAAGAATTACTGCGAGAACAACTAACAGCCGAAAATATCCTCGACCACGCCGGCAAACCGCTCCTCCGAGAGGTCATCGGACGATTGCCAGCGTTGCAGGCAGCCGCCACATCGCTACTGGATGATTTCCAAAAAGGCCAACTGGCCTTTCAGCTCAACACCGGCAGCATCGATCAGCGGGCCAACGTCATGCAGGCCGCTCTCGAGCTTGGCATCCGCCGGGTCGTCCTCAGCGTGCTGCTGGTGGGTTTATTGCTTGGCTCGACACTCACATTGCTGACCCCATTCGAGGGCAAGGTAGGCGAGCTTGAAGCCCAGATCATCCGTCTCGCCGCAGAATCGGGATTCGTCATCAGCACGGTGCTCATTATCGTCTTGTTGGCATACACCCTGTGGCAAACCATCCGGAAACCAACGAGCGCGTGATTCCTGCGGCCCGGGGCCGGTTTTCGAGGAAACGTGCACTTCTGGTTTTCACCACCGCATCCGCCTGTCCGCAACCGCTCACAACGTTAAAATAGATCAGCGCCAGGGTTTTCTCAAGCCCTGGCGCCGATCAAAAAACTCAGCTATGCAATGCCGGGTCCACCGGCCAGCTTTTTAGCGACCAACCACCGGCATGTAGATGAACGTGGTGCTACCCACCACGTTCAGGGTGACCGGCACGATCAGGTCGCCATAGGGGGTGTCGTTGACCACGCGCAGGTGAGCCTTGTAAATCCCAAGCGGCATTCCCAGGGCGTCGACGCTCACGTTGAGGAGCAGGTCGTCGAGGCTGGGCACTGTCCCAGTTTCGGGCGCAACCGACAGCCAATCCGCCCTCCAGTTGCACACCCCGGTCTCGCCAGAATCGGCGACGTAAACCTTATTCAGGCTCTGGTCGACGGCAAAGAGGCGACCGTTACAGTCAATCTCCAGACCGGCCTGGGCATACTCAGCGAAGGCATTCGATGAACCATCTCGCAGGTTGAAACCTCCGATGATGGCGTAGGAGTCTTCGACGTCAAGCACATAGACGTCGAGCAGCCCCCAATCCCAGGGATGGTTGGTCATCACGAACAGGTGGCGGGTGGAGGGGTTGAAGGCCAGGCCTGAGATCGAGAGGTTGACGGCGGCTGAGTCGAGCAGCGTACCGTCTGGAGCAAAGTGGTTGACGATCCCATCGTTCCAGGATCCAGCAAAGTAGGTGTCCGTGAGCGGGTCGTAGGCCAGGCCGCGCTCGCTGGTGCCAAAGGGCGGGCATATCTTGCGCCCGGTCGCGGCCAGGCTGGCGGGGTCCATCTCGTAGACGCAGTTATCACCGCCCACGTTGACCTGCCAGATCGTGCGGGTGAACGGGTTATAGGTCATATCCGCGGCAAAGACAGCCATCCAGGGGGTGGTGTCCATCGTGTCGCCGGTGGAGGTGCCATCCGGTAGAAAGCCGTGATCGAGATCGTCACCGCCGCCCAGGCCGATGCTCCCGACCCACAGGTCAGTCTGATCGTGGTCATAACCGATGCCCCAGGAGCCGCCCAGCCCGGTGCCCCAGGAGTCCAGCAGGGCGCCGGCGCTGAGTGGAGATACGTTGCGCGGGGTGGGGTCGAGGCGCAGCTTTTTGGCGTCACGGTTGTTCAGGTCCTTGGGGCCGATGTGGCGGGTGTGCTTGGCGAAAGGCCCGGTCGGAGCGAGGTACAGGTATTCGCCATTGATCGGGAAGACCTGGAGCCCAGCCGTTATCCCGCCACTGTTCGTGAGCGTAAGCGGTTTGGTGTCGGTCGGATCGGGGATGGTGACGGTGAAGCTCAGGGCACTCGGATCAGCGGAAAGCTGTCCAGCCTCCAGGTGAAAGTCCTGGCGGGTGGTCTGCCCAGCCGTGACGACCGGGGTGAGAGTTTCGGATTGGTAATAGGGAGCTTGGGCGGTCAGAGCGACAGTGCCCGCAGGCTCGCCGATGATGTAGAGCGGATTAGGCTGGGCGGGGTCCTGGGCGGTGTCAACCAACAGAGCCTGGTTCGGAACTGCGTCTGAGACGGAAGGGTTGAGAGCCGGGTCGCCGGTGTTATCGTCGTAGACCCCCCCAACGATCAGCCCGCCGCTCGCGATCGGGCCGCAAGAATGACCAATTGAGACCTCATCCACCTGGGCGTACCAATCCCAGGGGGAGGTATCCGAGGTATAGTAGCGCCAGCGCAGTTGGAAAGTGGCAGGCAGGGACATATACGGCGACAGGTCGATGGAGACTTCCTCGCCAGGAAGACCATAGAGTGCACCGTGATCGGTGGTCCAGTGGCTCAGGTTTGTCCAGGTGGAGCCGCCATCGTCGGTGATATCCAGGTCGAGCGCTTCCAGGCCGGAATAGGACTGGAAGTTCGCCTTGTACTTCAGGATCAACGAGCTAAGCGAGGCGGAGTTCAAGACCGGTGAGACGAGGGCAGTATCGTAAGGGGTGAAACCAAATTCGTTGCTGTCCACGACGGCAGACAGGCCGCTCCCGCCGGTATAGTTGCCCACGCCGTAATTCAGATTGCTGTCCCAGACCAGGCCTCCCCCGCCGGTGTTGTCCACAATGCTCCAACCGGTGAGCGGCCAGGTTTCAAATCCCTCGAAAAACCCGCCCGGAAGGTAACCCGGCGCGGTGCAGAGATCCGGATCGGCTGCGAGGTCGAAGTCCTGGGTCTGGTCAGCGCTGACCGTAATAAGGGCTGAGGCAGTATCATAACCGCCGCTCATCGCCTCGACGTTAAAGCTGTAGGAGCCTGCCGGCAGTTTGACGCTGTACTCGCCGGTAGCCGGATCGGTAAAGATCGGACTGTAAGGATAGCCGAGGATGCCCAGCTTAGCATAGAGTTGCCAGCCAGTGGTGGCGTCTTTGACGACACCAGAGACGGTGTAGAGGGGCGCCAAGCTGAGGGTGAAGTCTTGAGTGGTGGTCTGGCTATCCAGGATCGCCACGTTGTTTACGGTCGAGGAGGTATAGCCGAATTTCGCAGCCGTGACGTCATAATTACCGGCCTGAAGCACCAGAGTGTAGTGCCCCAAGGCGTCTGTGATCGTCATCGCGCCGCCGGTAGCGGTGACTGTGGCGCCTACAACCGGATTGGCGCCGTCCGTCACGGTGCCTTGCAGCGTGCCGGTGGGAAGCGAGGTGCAGGAGGGGAACTTAAAGGAGCCGATGCGGGTCTGCCAGTTGGCCGATCCGGTGGTCTGGATGTACTCCTGGGTGTACCAGAAGGTACAGCCGTCCTCGGGATCGAGCCCCATCATGCTGTAGTCACCCCAGCGGGCGGCGGAATGGGTCTGGCTGCCGCTCCCGGCGATCAACTGAGCCTCGCCCTGGGGCATCGTCCCCGCGGGATCTCCGGCCAGCCGGCCGGTGTAGCGGATGGAGGGATAAGTGGAACTGCTGGAGACCGAGTAACCGAGGGCGATCCCGCCCGAGTCGTCCATCGCCAGGCTGGCCATCCAGCGGTGGTCCGCGTCGGGTGCGTAGACGCCCTCCTGAAAAAGACCCCAGTTAGAGCCGGATTTGCGCAGTTCGAACCAGTACACCCCGGCATGGTCGGCGCCGTTTGCGTCCACAGTGCGGTTGGAGATCAGGGTCTGGTAGCTGCCGAAGTTGCGGTACTGCAGGCGGTACATCAGGCGGTCGGAGATGGCGTCCAGGCCCTGGGCGGTGCCCGGCTGCGGGATGCAGGAGCGGTTATATCCGCACAGGTCGGGGTCAACGTCCGTGGTGGAAATGGTGTAGTTGGGGTCAAAGGAGGCGTTCAAGCCAAAGGTGGTATTGGCAGGGTTGGACCAGTCAGTCTTGAACTCCCAGATGCGCAGGGTGTCGTCCGGGTCGCCGAGCCAGGCGCTGTCATCCCATTCCATGAAATAGTTCGGGGTGCCCATAGTGGGGGGAGGTCCGTCCAGGTCGGAGGGAAGCATCCCACCGTAATCCAGGTTTGTAGCGCCAATGTCGATATAGATCATGCGCGCCACAAGCCCGCTGAGCATGGCCTGGCGCTCGAAGACAGCCACGCCCGCCCCGCCCCAATCAAAGTTACCGCCGTCGAACTGATTGACGGTCATGTAATATCCGTCTGGCCAGACGCCGAACTTGGGGTAGTCGTTCATCATAGTTGTGCTGGTTTGGTAATCGTACAGGTACCAGGCGCCGGTTGGGTCGGCGGTAGCTGAAACAGCGATACACTGGTGGAAGTTATTCGGAAAACCGAGGGCGAACTGGCTCATGATCCAGCGGTTGGCGAGGTGATCAAAGAGGGTGATCGGGTCGCCGTCGTTGTTGCTCGCACAAATCGTCCCGCTGCCAGTCCAGAGCGTGTTGCCAGCCGCGGGGCCGTAGAGGGAGACGGGCGCGAGCGGGTTGGTCACGTCCCAGATCTGGAAGGAGAGGTTGACCCACTGGACGTAATATTTCTTGTCGGCGATGGGGTCATAACCGATGTCTCCCTGCGTATCGGGGGGTAAGACAAAATCCACATTGCCGACCCCTTCGAAGTTGGCGACCGGGGAGGGCATGTTGGGGGCGCCTGGCCGGTCCTGGACGATCGAGCGGTCGACCTGCCCAGCGGATTCAACGCGAGTCTTTGGAATAACCAGTTGGTCGCGCAGAGAGCGGAGCTGCTCCGGTTTGCCGGGCTCTCGTTTGAGTGGGACGAGCGAGCGCAGCGGCTGGCTTTCACCCATGAAGACCGGTTTGATGACGCGCAGGCCGGGCTTTGGTTGGTCCGGCTGGACGGTGGCGGGAGCGGCTGAGGAAGGGCTGCTGACAAGCAACAGACCGAAAATCAGCGCCAAGACGGTAAGCAGACTTACGAATCGCCATATTTTTGACTGCATCGCATACTCCTCAAGAACGGTTTAGTCTACATGAATAGTCGAAACAAAAAGGTTGTTGGCGATGTTGGCTGATGTGTGAAATGGATAAGTTAACTGGACTTATTAAAAGTACATCCCTCCTCTCCCAGCCAAGAAACCATGCGCCGGCTGCTATCCAATCAGGTTCTCAAATATGGAGGATCAATTTTCGTTCAAATAAAACGATATGGAAGGTCAGGTGAATACCCACTGACATCTGAGTGATAACAATACTATTTTACTCAAGAATATCAAGGTGTCAATCGGATCTTTTTACGCTCTTAATCCCAACGGTTCTGGCTCTGGTTAAATGGCTTTGAACGAGGGGCTGGCGAGAGGGCGTAAACTTTCCCTCATCTCCGCCCCGGCCAGCCGCCTGACTGTCGCTGGAAGAAGGGGACAACGACCCAGCGCGTTCTCTTACCTGCCTGATGGCCGCGCTACAGAAGATCAAACCGGGACTCTGGTAAGTTTTGCGATTAAATCCTTCTGCTCGTCATATTGACCTGACAGGCTGTCCCGGTCACCCAACTCGAAATCCTCCCATTCAAAAGCAGGGGACATGGAGGTTCCCATCAATGCGAATTTTCCGCCCCGCTTGAGCCTCGAACCTTGCCAGACACCGTGCGGCACGAGGAACTGCACTTTTTCTCCATTCAGGATGTCAGAACCCAATACGACCACTTCTGATTTTCCATCTGGAAACAACAATAACAATTCAACGGGGTCGCCGAGGTAATAGTGATACATCTCATCTGCCAAATTTCTGTGCATGGCAGAAAAACAGCCCTCTTCATCCGTCAGAAAGAAGTAAATATGGCTCGAGATGGATCGTTCGCCGTTGAATCTATCCGGCAGGTTCTCCTGGCTGATCCGAATTTGTGAGCCGTAGGTTTTGGAGAAAAACCCTCCCTCGAATTCAAGCGGGACGAGCTGAAGTTGTTCGATAATCCTTGCCGCGGATAAATCCGGATTATTCATGAGCCTTTCTCCTGCAATCTGTTGATGAAAACGCACTATGTTTTCGCACAGCACGGCGTCGGCACGGCTGCTTCGTCGGGAAGAAGGCGCGGGCAGGCGTCTATCGCTTGACTTGCTTTACCAGCTCGATCAGAAATTCAACGTCCATCCGGGCTTTTTCACCCGAAGTGATCGGTTCGCGGTCGTTTACGATGCAATCGTAAAAATGAACACATTCACGTTTGAACGCCTCATCAAAAGAAGCAGTGATCTGTTTATTCGTATAAACACTCCCTTCCATTTGTTTTACATTCACTTCGGATGGTGAATTTTTTAAATATGGGAACTTAAATGACACATGGATCCGATAATGATTGCTGTAAGCGGATAGCTGCTGATCCCATTCGGGGAGACCGGTCAACAGGCCGGTCTCCCAAACACATTGAGCGCCGCTTTCAAGCTCTAGGAGAGCCAGGACAAACCAATTGCCATAGGCTTCTGCATGCAGGATCTTGCTGGGGCGTCCAAATGCTTCATGCAGGAGGTTTGAATCGTGCGAACAAAGCAATACCAACGACTGATAGAGGCTTGCCAATTCCTCCCTATCCTTGCCGATCGCTTCTATAGCCTCCTCCCTCGAGCGCAATTTGGCCGCTTCTAGCGCCTGTCTGGGCACGTCAGTCCGTTTGAAGGGGTGATACATCTCATCGATAGAGGCGAAAGATCCGCCAAAATCGTGGATGCGCACAAACTGGGGTATGTCAACCGATTTTAGGTAAGAAAGCGCCCATTCAAAGCCCGGGTCGTATCTCCTGTTGTAAGCGACCATCAATTTGCGATGGTTTTCTTTTGCCGCGAGGATCATCTCATCGGCCAGACGGAGATTAAATGCAATGGGCTTCTCAGTCAAAACATGCTTTCCGGCCGCTAAGCTGGCAACCGCCGGGTCTGCATGATCATGGCTCGTAACCAGAACGGCCTCCAGGTCATCTTGTTTCACAAGGTCCCGGTAATCGATAAACCTCTTATTCACACCATAGAGTTCTCCAACCTGATCCAGCACTTCTGGAGAGATGTCGCAAATCGCTCCGATTTCAAAACCCGGCAACTCCCATAAGTAACGAAGGTGTTGTGTCTGCGCGATCTCCCCACAACCTATGACGCCCACTCTTAATTTCTTATCCATTTCGGTTCCTTTCCTCGAATCTCACGTCAGCCATTCCAGTTTTTCTCAACCTGTCCACCGGCCTCTTGGGCAATGGTTACAGCGAGAAGGGAGCGTTCCGGCAGTTCTGAAGAAAAGCCAATCAACATGCCCGAGAAGAAACGCAAACACTCTGTTTACACATTTGGGTAAGTTAAAGGCTAAAGGCCAATGTTGTTATAACGAAAGTCCAAAAAATTATCAAGACGCAGTTTCTGGGGTCTTTATAGTCTATTCCAAGATCTGCGCTGGCGAGCCTGGCAGGACATGCGTCTTGACCGGCGGTATGCGTGACGGCAGTCGAGGTCACGCTCATGGAATCTTTCAGGCCTGGCAATTATGACGCTTAACAGGGACTGGGGTGAGAGCGCGTTCGTTTTACGTCAAAACGCCGATGGCCCGCGCAGGCGCACATGATAGAATAATGGGGCAGGTTACCCTGCAAGAGACCGGTTCTTGATTATGATACGGAGGAAATGAACATGAAAGTTGAAAAGAAAACTACCCCCCATCCGGCGGGCATACCGGTGCGCAGCGGGCTGCGGATGGGCGCGACGGGCGGATGTGAGCTGGGCATCCAGCACTGGCGCAAAGAGCTCAACTACTGGCGCGATTACGCCCAGCGGATCGGCTGTGCATAGGTCTGGTGGAGCGAAAGGAGAATAACAGATGAAAACTCGAACCTCGATCCATGCGGGCGTTGGCCCACAGGGTTGCAGCCCCGAAACCCAGCATTTTATGCAGCGCGCCCTGGAAATGCAGCGCAAGGTCGAAAACTGCCTCGCCCAGGGAAGCGGCAGCGTCAACCCGCCCTGGGTGGGCAACATCATCCCACCGAACAACGGCGGTTCGCTCATCGGCAGCGCCTACCCTGATCGCAGCGGTTGGTGCGGATAAAAGGAGCCTGACATGAAAGTTAAAACGCAACTGCATTCCGGCGCAGCCTGTTATGTCGTCCAGTCCGGCGACAACCTGAGCCAGATTGCCTCCCGCTTTGGCACCAGCGTGACCGCGATCCACCAGTCCAACCTGCGCACCATCGGCCCCAACCCGAACCTGATCTTCCCGGGGCAGCGGCTGTACATCCCAAGCTAAGCCCGTTACCGGCGTTTGACCAGACCCCTGGGTTTTCGAAAACCTCAGGGGTCTTTTTTCGACCCCCATCCCAGCAGCGCGCTCCAGACGCAGGGGTTGGCGTTGTCCCTTTTCTTACTACAGTTCGTTTAACCTGAAGAACGCTTAAATCCTTGTACAATGAGAGTACCAATGAGAAGCGTGGTAAATCAGGACACATCAGCGGGGCAGACGGTTATAGAGGACGAAGCCCAAATGGTAGCGGCGGCGAAACAGGACCCGGGGGCATTTGGGGCGCTCTACGACCGGCACGCCCCGAAGATCTATCGCTATTTGCTCAGCCGGTTGGGAAATGTGGAAGACGCCCGGGACGTCACTTCACAGACGTTCCTCGCCGCGTTCGAGACATTCCCGCGCTACAGACACCAAGGTTATTTTTCAGCCTGGTTGTTCTCCATCGCGCACAGCAAGTGCGTGGATCACTGGCGCAAAGCAGGGCGCCAAAACAAAACACGCGCGGAGCATAACCCAGAACCCCTGCCCGACCCTCTCCTGACGGTCATCGAAACCGAGCGCATGACACAGCTCAAGCAGCGCATTGGCGAGCTGTCTATCGAAGAGCAAGAACTGCTGCGCTTGCGCTATGTGGCCGAGCTGAGCTTTGGCGAAATGGCCGCTATTCTAAACAAAAACACCCAAGCGGTTAAAAAATCCCTCTACCGGCTGCTGGCCCGGTTACAGGCTGCTCTACAGAACGACAGCCAGGCGGAGAAGTGAGATGGACGCGATCAAACTGATTTCACCTGAATTCGAGCAGGAAGTCCGGGAGGCGATGGCAGTCCGGGACGAAGGCGAGCAGGAATTCCTGAGGGCGCTCAAGCAGCAGGCGCTGAGAGGGTCCATCCAGCCGCGCAGCCCCTGGCGGCCCCTCTCCCTCAGACCCGCCTGGGGAATCGCATTTGCCATTCTGCTGGCGCTGCTGCTCCTGACGACCGCGGCCTATGCGGTCTACCGCCTGATGGGCGACCCAGGTTTGCAATCCGTCCAGGACGCGGGTTTGATCACCGACCTGAACGTCACCGCCCAGCCCACCGTCCTGCCCACCGCTACCCCGCTGAGCACGCCGCAGCCGGCTTCCAGCACTGC
>WBZO01006538.1_pt1 | contig 11257 bp, 9 predicted proteins | sample 5204261 | NCBI WGS metagenome assembly WBZO01 (sample SAMN12412400, study PRJNA552823) | activated sludge metagenome | isolation source: activated sludge from anammox sidestream of wastewater treatment plant... | place: USA: North Carolina | collected 2017-09 | reverse complement strand
CGCCAGCCCTTGCTGCGCGCCTGGCTCGACTTAGGGACTCCGGGCGCTGGCCGCGCATTCCCATCGGCATCAATATCGGCAAGTCCAAGGTAACCCCTCTCGAGGAAGCCGCCTCTGATTATCTGTACAGCCTGCGCGCCCTGCGCACCTTTGGGGATTATTTTGTGGTGAATGTCAGCTCCCCCAACACCCCCGGCCTGCGCGACCTCCAGAATGTCCGCCTCCTGCGGGGCATCCTCGAGACCCTGCGTCCGGAAATCCCGGAGAGGCCCCTCCTCGTAAAGATTGCGCCGGACCTCCGTGATGAGGAGGCCCTCGAGATTGCCACCCTCGCGGAATCGCTCGGCCTTGATGGCCTCATCGCCACAAACACAACCCTGGACCACTCCGCCCTGCCGCCGGAGCGGGATCAGACCGGCGGCCTCAGTGGGGCCCCCCTGCGGAAGCGCGCCGACGCGCTCACCCGCAAATTGGCCGCCGCCACCCGCCTGCCGGTCATTGCCTCGGGGGGGATCATGACTTCCGAGGACGCCGCATCGAGAATCGCGGGTGGCGCGCGCCTTGTCCAAATTCTCACAGGCTTCATTTATCAGGGTCCCTCCCTCATTCGCGATATTGCCCGGCTGCCCCAATGACCCCTTTTGTCCGGGCTGGCGTCCGCGGACAATTCCTGCGAGGGTTCCTCCGACGGCTCGTGGTGGAATGGCAGACACTGGAGACTTAAAATCTCCTGGAGGCAACTCCGTGCGGGTTCGAGTCCCGCCGAGCCGAAAAAATGAACGCTCTCAAAATATGCGCTTCCCCTTTCCTTCGTGGGGAAATATAAGGGCGGGATATGCATTGGATTGATTGGGCCATTGTGGCTGCTGCCAGCGCGGTGGTTGCGATCATTGCGGTCAAGGCGCGGGCGTATGTTCGGGGCGTGTCTGACTTTCTCACGGCTGGCCGCGTGGCTGGTCGGTATGTGATTTGCGTCTCGAGCGGAGAGGCGGGAATGGGCCTGATCAGCGCGGTGGCGATCTTCGAGATGTATTACACCTCCGGGTTTGGATTCAGCTTTTGGAATGGCTTGTCCACGCCCCTGGGGATCCTCTTTCTGCTCACGGGATACTGCATTTATCGCTTTCGCGAGACCCGGGCCATGACCATGGGGCAATTCCTCGAGATGCGCTACAACAGGCCCTTCCGCATCTATGCGGGTACCCTGCAATCCCTCTCGGGCGTCATCAATTACGCCATTTTTCCAGCGGTCAGCGCACGGTTCCTCATTTATTTCTGTGACATGCCCCTCACGGTGACCTTCCTCGGCCTCACATTTCCGACCATGGGAGTGGTCATGGCGCTTTTTCTCACCGTGGGAGTGCTCGTGGCGACGACCGGCGGCATGATCACCATCATGGTGACCGATTGCGTCCAGGGCCTCCTCAGCTACCCGATGTATGCCATCGTGGTCGTTTACCTGCTCCTGCATTTTTCGTGGTCCAAGGAAATCGCGCCATCGCTTCTGGATCGTCCGGAGGGGATGAGCCTGCTCAATCCCTTCGATATTTCCAAACTGCGCGATTTCAACCTGTTCTACATCCTCGTGGGCATTTTCTCCTCGGTTCTCAACCGGATGTCCTGGTCGGGAAACCAAGGATTCAACACAGCGGCTCTGAATGCTCACGAGCAGAAAATGGGAGCGGTGCTGGGGACTTGGCGGGCGGGATTCTCGAGCATGATGTTCATCGTGCTGGCCATTGTGGCGTATGCCTTCCTGCACCATGCCGATTTTGCGCCGCAGGCTGAAGCGGTCCGCCAGGAATTAGCCTGGAAGACGGTCAATGATGTCGCCGGGGAGGAACGATTCGCCGAGACGCGGCAGGAAATCCGGGCCTTCATGGATGATGGGGTCATGCCGCAGGCCACGCAGGGTGTTGGAGACGCTGCGAGCGGCCCGCTGGCGCCGGAGCCCATGCTCTCGGTGGTCAAGGACACGCTGGCGGCGAAGGACGCAAGCGTGGCGCAGACGTATGGCTCGATTTTCGGGCAGATGCGCGTTCCTGTGGTCCTGCGGAATATTCTCCCCATAGGCATCATGGGCGTTTTTTGCGCCATTTGCATTTTTCTACTGATCAGCACCGACGCTTCCTACATGCATTCCTGGGGCAGCATCATTGTCCAGGACATCATGCTGCCCATTCGTGGGAAGCCCTTTACGGCAAAACAACAGCTCTTTTGGCTGAGGCTGGTCATTACCGGCGTGGCGGTTTTTGCGTTCCTGTTCTCCTCCTACTTTGCGCAGATTGATTTTATCATGATGTTCTTTGCCATCACAGGCGCCATCTGGCTGGGCGGCGCGGGCCCCTGCATCGTGGGGGGGCTCTACTGGAAGCGCGGAACAAGCGCCGGCGCCTTCGCGGCCCTCACTCTCGGCTCGGGCATTGCGACCATTGGCATCGTCGCGCAGAAAATGTGGGTGGCCACCCTCTACCCCTGGTTCGAATCCTCCGGGTTGCTGCCTTGGGTCCGGACCATCGTCGAGGGCGTATCCCGCCCCTTCGAGCCCTACATCCTGTGGCGCGTGGTCCCTGACCATTTCCCCATCAATTCCCAGGAAATTTATTTCCTCGGCTTGCTGGCGAGCATTACCTCCTACATCGTCGTGTCACTATTGACCGGGCGGGGAGCCTTCAACATGGACCGCATGCTCCACCGCGGCATTTATACCCACAAGGGTGACACACCCGTTGTTCATGACCGGCTGACCTGGAGGAATGTGGTTCAAAAATTCCTCGGCATCACCTCCGAATATACGCGTGGTGACAAAATCCTGGCGTGGTCGGTCTTTATTTATTCGATGGGCTGGGGCTTCGGGAGCTTTGTGGTACTGACGATTTGGAATGTCATTTTTCCCTGGCCGGATACTTGGTGGGCAGGATGGTTCATGATCCAAAACCTGATTGTTGCGGGTATCATAGGGGTCGTCACCTCGATCTGGTTCACCATAGGAGGCACCTTGGACCTCCATCGGCTCTTCAAGCGCCTCGGAGAGGAGGAAATCAATGTCCTGGACGACGGACGGGTTATTGGTCATCTCAGCGCCGATGACGCCGCCATTTGGACCGACGATCCCCCCGGCGGAATGACCCCCTGAACGGGCCGAGGGAGCGCCTCAAGACTGAAGCAAGGACTGTGTTCCTTGGCGTCTCTCCTCCGAATCTCTCCGTAGGATCAAGCTGGGGCAACTGCTGCTTCGGCCAGCTCGTCGCCTTCGGGCTCGGGCGGTACTTCGCCAGCCTTGGAAAACTTGCGTTTGCGCTTGCCGGCTGGGAGAGGGGAGAGTGTCATGCCAATGGCCCGGCCCACCAGGCGCGGATCCATGTCCACATGGCCCATGGTCGCAAGATCGCCCCGGACCCGCTCGACGACTTCCATGCCCAATTCCTTGTGCGCCATTTCCCGTCCGCGAAATTGCAGATGGATTTTGACCTTGTTGCCCTTGTCGAGAAATTCCTCGGCGCGGCGGATCTTCGTCAGATAGTCATGCTCGTCAATATTCACCCGGAATTTGATCTCCTTGACGCGCCCCGCCGTGTTTTTGCGGTCCTTTTCCTGCTTGGACATGTCGTAGCGAAATTTGCCAAGGTCCAGGATGCGACAGACGGGCGGTTGGGCATTGGGCGCAATTTCGATCAGGTCGAGTCCCAGCGCGCGGGCGCGCCGAAGGGCCTCGTCCGTGCGCAGCACGCCGACTTGCTCGTTGGTGATTCCGTTGATCACGCGCACTTCGCGAGCGCGGATGCGCTCGTTATAGCGGATGTCTTTCAGGTTAATAAGCAATCCTCCCAGGGAATGTCTGCATGACTCCGAAGACCGCCCTGCGAATTTCAGGGAACCCGGATACCGGCATGCGACCGTGCGCGTAGGATCGTTGGCTCATGCGTGGCATGAGTCAGTTACGGCAGGAAATCAATGGCATGCGTGGTCATTCAGTTGAACGCCGGAAGCAGGCCAGGCCCGCATCCAGTTCAAGCTCTTTTAAAAGACCGCGCTTTTTATGCAAGGACAATTTGCAAAAAATTTCCGTCTTCGATTTCCGCTTTTTACCCCGCCCTCAGAGAGGATTCCCCAAAATGGCAGGTGCGTTTGAGGCGCACGGGACGATCCCCACTTTTTCCTTCTTCCTTCACCCTTCCTCCTTTTCCCTGATGTCACGCGGGAATTGTCTCGGTGGGGGCTTCCCGGCGTCCGAGCGCCTTCCGGAGTTTGCAGAGGGCGATATTTTGGAGCTGGCGGATGCGCTCGCGCGTGACTCCAAACTTTGCGCCGACTTCCTCGAGGGTCTTGGGTTCCCTGCCATCGAGTCCGAAGCGGTGGTTGAGGATTCGGCGCTCGCGGTCATCGAGTGTTTCCAGCAATTCGCCGACTTCCTCGCGCAGATCCTTGTCGCGCAGGGATTCGAAGGGATCCTCGGCGGCCTCATCGCCGACAATTTCCCCCAATTGCGTGGTTTCATCCTCGCCAATGGGTTGATCCAGGGAAGTCGGGCGGATCGCCACGCGTTTGAGCTGGGCAATTTTTGCCGAGGTCATGCCAATTTCCTCGGCCAATTCCTCATCGGTGGGGTCGCGCCCCAGCTCCTCGGCCATTTTGGCGGTGACACGGCGCATCCGGGCAATTTTGTCCACGAGGTGAACGGGCAGGCGGATGGTTTTTGCCTGATTGGCCAGGGCGCGCTTGATGGCCTGTTTGATCCACCAGGACGCGTAGGTGCTGAGTTTTCCACCCTTTTTGGGGTCAAACCGCTCGACAGCCTTCATGAGGCCGATATTGCCTTCGGAGATGAGGTCCAGGAGGGGCAGGCCGAGGTGGGCGTAGTCGTGGGCGATTTTGACGACCAGTCTCAGGTTGGCTCGAATCATTTCCGCCTTTGCCTTGCGGTCGCCCCGGCGGATTTTGGCGGCCAGCCGCACCTCCTGCTCGGGCGTGATCAGCGGGTATTGCGCGATCTGCCGCAGGTAGAGCTGGAAACCGGATTCTGAGTCTTCGATGAACATATCCTTTATGAGTTTAACGCCCGACCGACCCATTCGATGCATGCGATTTTTGGATCGCATGAAAAAATTGGTTAATGAGGTTAACCAAATGAGACAGCCTGCCGCGCGGGGCGTTCAAAAAAATTTAATTTTTTGTGACGAGGCTGCCTCCTTGCAGGAGGAGGATGGTCAGGGAGGTGGCCTGGAGCAGGATCGAAGCCAGGATGGCCGAGTGGATCCAGGGGTAGGCCTTGCGCCATGAGGAGGCCGGTTGCAGGGAGGAACCCGCGCGGATGAGGAGGAAAAGGGTCGGCATCCAGAGGCTGCCCATGAAGCGGTCTCCGCGTCCAATGGGCCAGTACCACCCATAGAGGATCCAGAAGCCTCCGAGGAGGGCCGCTGCGAAGGCGGCTGCCCCGAGGAAGCCGGGATCGCGCCAGGGGAGGGACCGGTTGGGCGGCCAACTGAGGAGGAGCGTCAACAGGAGGAGCGCCATGAGATAGATGCCCCGGTGCAGCAGGGGTTGTTCCCACTTTTTTCCGGGGGTTCGCCATAGAATTGTGGAGAGCGGCTTTTTGGGCTCGGGAAAAAGAAAGCGGAGGCCAACTTCGCGAAGTCCCGTACCGAGGCGCGCGAAGGCATCGCCTGGGGAGTGCCTCTGGGCATACCAGCGCAGGGAGGGCATTTGGTCGGGGGGGATGGTCTCCAGTTGGGCCCTGCCCGGATGGGCATCCTGCCAGGGCCAGGCTTGCGTGTCGAAGTCATCCATCCACATCCAATATTGGGGAAAATTAAAGAAGGCTCTTCCGAAGTGCTGCTTGCTGAAGATGCCGAGGGGGGTGATCAGGGCGGCAAAGAGGACGATTCCGGCCAGGGAGGCGCCGAGGCTCCCCAGGGAAACGCGGGGGAGGCGTCCACATAGGACGCGGGTGGCAATTCCTTTGACAGCCGCCCCGAAGAAAAATGCCATGAGGAAGGGCAGCACGGAGGGTTTGGCGAGGAAGGCCAATCCACAGAGGAGCCCAAACAGGGGGCGCCATCGTGAAGGCGCCCCGCGCAGGAGCCGCCAGCCCAGGACTATGCAACAAAAGATCAGAACCGCATACAGTGGCTCGGGCTGGTAGTAGGTTCCACGGACGACGAGGAATCCCAGAGTGGACAGGAGGAGCAGATTTATGGTGGCCAGCGGATCGAGCCAGCGGGACGCGGCGAGCCCGAGAGCCGCCAGGAACGCCGCGCAGAAGAGGACATTGAGCCACTTTCCCCGCGCGAAGAGCGCTGACGCGTCATCCGTCCAGATTCCACGCAGGAGCCAAGAATAGAGGGGGTGGCGGACGCCGTCGGTGCGCAGGGGGAAGGGGTCCTGGCGCGCCAGCGCGGTCAGCCACATTTCCGCGCCCTGGTCCGAGGCGGCAGGATCCTGGTTCGACCGCTGGATGAGGGCGGCGGAGAATCCAATGTGCAGCGCGAGGACCAGCGCCAGAACGGGAAAAATCCAGGCAGGGAACCCCAGGATCTTCATGAGAGGAGCGCCCATAACCCCAGAGTGGCCAGCCCGGCGTAAAGACCAGCCAGCAGGTCATCCCAGACAATCCTTCCGCGAATCGGCAATTTTTCGATCCAGGCGATTCCCCACTTGAAAATGTCGAACACGCGAAAGCACAAAAACCCGGCGAGCAGCCAGACGCCGCCCGCGGAGGGTGGCAACAGGGCCCATGTGAGAGCCATCCCGGCGACTTCGTCCAGAACGAATTCGCGGGGGTCGGACGCCAGGAAGCGCCGTCCCGCCCAAGACTCGAGGAGTACCGACGCGAGGGTCGCCAACAGGGCCACAGCCAGCGAGAGCAGCAGAAATCCGGCGCCTCCGAGCAAGTATTTTGCCGCGAAGGCTGGTGGGATCATCACGGCCGAGGCCAATGTGGCAGGCATGATCGGGAAGAGTCCGGTTCCAAGGAATGTGACCGTCGCCTCGCGCAGGGCGCTTTGTTGTGTGGGCCGCGCGTTCCCTGGCTCGGCTAGGAAGACCCACTCGGTATTGCCCGGCATCCGCACCGTACAAGAGCGCGCGCCCACGGCATCTGGCGCGAGAAAGGGTCGCAGCAGCCCTCCCTGTGGCCACCCTGTGACCCAGTCCCGGAGGGTCGTCGCGCGCCGCGCTGGCTGGCGACTCCCTTCCCTTGGCAGGGGAGGGGATGCGATGGATGCGGCGACCACCACGACAGCCCGGGGGGCGATTCCAGGAGGCAGAGGCTCGGTGAATTTCTGTCCGGGTTTCCACACGACCCACAATTCCGGGTTCCCCGGATCGAAATCCAGCCCCTCGGCGCGGACGGCCTCCTCGAGGCCCGCGCACTCGCCACCCACCCGCTGGAGATCGGGCTTCAGGAACAGGGCCCGCCGCAGGAGGCCCCGGGCATTGCGGATGTCATTTTGCACCGAGTACCCGGAAGAAATGGAAGGGGCCCGTGAGATCCAAGTCGGTAAAGGCCAGGTAACCCGCGAGGACCAAGACCGCCAGTGTGCAGGCAATGACGAGCGGGCTAGCGAGCAGGTGTTCCGGCTCGAGACGGGCTTCTTCCTCGCTCATGGCGCGGTGTAGGTACACTCCAATGGCCAGGACCACCAACGGAAAGACAAAAATCAGGTTCGGGCGGTAGGTGACTATGGCGATTCCGGCGCAAAAGCAGAAAAAATTCGCGTAGGTCACCATCGAGAGGATGAGCGATTTCTCGGTGTAAACCTGGAAGGAGCGCCTGTAGCGTCCGCTGCGCTCGCTGTCACCGATGAAACGGTATTCGGCGTAACGTTTGCCCGCCATGAGCAGGGCTCCAAAAAACCACCACGCCATCACGATGGAGAGCGGAGGAAATGTCGTTGCCGGCGCCAGGGCATACCATCCCAGCCACAGGCGGATTGGGTTGTTGAAGGATTCCGCAATGACATCCAGGAAGGCCCGGTCCTTCAGCCGTAGCGGTGGGATGTTGTAAACCAGCCCGCTCAGTAGGAGCAACCCCAGCGCGAGGACGTAGCCGACATTGAACAGCCACGCGGCCATGCCAAATCCCACCACAATAAGCGCTCCCATCAGGAGCCAAAGAACCGACACTCGAACCTTGCCTGCGGGGACGGGACGCAATTTTTTTGTGGGATGGATCCGGTCAAAGGGGGCGTCCAAAATTTCGTTCAGGATGTAATTGGCCGAGGCGATCAGGCACGCGGGTACCAGCGAGAGGGCGGCCATCGCAAAGGCGCGCGCATCGAGCGGCACCGCCAGCAGCACGACCGCGACGGCATGCCCAAAAATAATAAAAACATTTTTCAGCCAGTGGTCCGGCCGCATGACTTTGAGGTATTCGGTCATGCGCCTGAGTGTCTTTGTCCCGCTCCGGGAATCAAGAATACGTTTTGGAACCTGTGAAAAAATGGGAGCGCGCGCTTTCCCGTTTTTTGACAGCCAGGAAGGCCAGCTTGGATGGGAGCGGGATCAGCCCAGGGCCTGGTGGACGGCCCATTCGTCGGGCAGGAGCGGGGGCTGACCCTCGATGGCGGGCAGGTGAAAAAATGCATAGGGCGAAGTCCCCGAGGCCCATCCGAAAAGTTCCCGGAGAACGCGGTCCTTGGCCTTGGGATCGCGCTGGATGTGGCTGAGATAGACGGACGCGACGGGTCGTCCTCCCTTGAGGGGCGTCCGGGCGCTTTTCGAGCTGGTGGCGGTTTTCTTCGGCGTTGGAGGAACGGATTCCAGGATCCATTCGGCGGCGGGGGCATTGAGAGCCAGCGCCGAGGATAATTCCGCTGGCGAGAGCGGAACCAGGGGTCCCTTTGTACGGACGACCGCCACATAGCGGGCCACTCCGCCCAGGAAACCCACAATGACATCAAAAGAACCCTGACGATACCGGTAGGCTTTTTCTCCGGCGTGATTGAGGCCGAGAAGATTTTTGGCCATGAGGGGCGCGCCCAGCAGGCGGTCCACTTCGGGCTTTTTGGATCCCAAGAGCATCGTGGCGCCATCATAAGGCGCTGGGCCTCGAAAGCAAAGCGATTTTGAGGCCACGCCCCACGCTTTTTTCCCATGAGACCTCTCAATTGATTTTCGGATGTGAGAGCCGTCGGCCAATGAACGAGTGAGCGGGTCAATGGGATGGGATGGCTTGGGGGCGCTCGATATTTGGCAGAAAAATGGTCAGCAGTCCCAAAAGCGGCAGGAAGGAACAAATTTGAAAGACGAACAATATCCCCCAATGGTCGGCGACAACCCCGAGGAGGGCCGAGCCAATCCCGGCAATGCCGAAGGCCAGTCCAAAAAACAACCCGGCAATGACCCCCACCCGTCCGGGCATCAATTCCGTTGCGTAAACGAGAATCGCCGAAAAGGCCGACGCCAGGACGACGCCAATAATGACCGCCAGCGCGAGGGTCATTCCCAGGTTGGCGTGGGGCAGGGCGATTGTGAAGGGCGCCACGCCGAGGATCGAGGCCCAGATGACGCGCTTTCGCCCGATCCGATCTCCCACCGGACCGCCGATGATGGTCCCGAGCGCGACCGCGAAGAGGAAAATGAAAAGGTACACCTGGGACTGCTCCTTGCCCACCCCGAATCGCGTCATGGTGAAAAACGTGAAGAATGTGATCATGCTCGTGAGGTAGATATACTTCGAGAAAATGAGCGTGATGAGGATGCCAATGGAAGTGGCCACGCGGGTTTTCGACGGCTGGTTTTGGGCTGTGACGCCGGAGGGCCTCTTCTGGATGCGGTGGAGATTTCGGGTCATCCAGCGGCTGACTTGGGCGAGGACCAGGACGCCGACGAGGGCAATGAGTGAAAACCACGCAATGACTCCCTGGCCGTGCGTCGTGACAAAAATGGCCAGCAGAGGCCCAATCGAACTCCCGGCATTGCCTCCGACCTGAAAAATGGATTGGGCCAGTCCGTGATGACGCCCCGCGGCCATTTGGGCGATGCGCGAGGCCTCCGGATGGAAAATGGCCGAGCCGAGCCCGATGGCGGCCGCAGCGAGGAGAATGGCCGGGTACGAGTGCGCCATGCTGAGAAAAAGAAGCCCGCCCAGGGAGAGGGTCATTCCCATGGGCAGCGCATATGGGCGTGGTTTCCGATCTGTCAAGAGTCCCACGACAGGCTGCAGGATCGAGGCAGTGCATTGGAAGGTGAGGGTAATCAGGCCGACCTGGGCGTAACTCAGCTTGTAGGTTTCCTCGAAGACGGGATAAATCGCCGGCAGCAGGGACTGCCCGATGTCGTTGACGAGGTGGGCCAGGCTGACCCCCAGGAGCAGCGGAAAAATGGCGGAGTCCTTGCCGGAAGAGGCGGGCGCAGATTGCATGAATGAATCCGCATCATTTGTCCAATGAAGGGGAGTTGGCAAATTCTTTGGAGGATCCGTTTTTTTTGGAGCTTGTCAGGCATCCGGGAAAATGGATCATTAGCCCATGAGTTCGGAATCCCACAAGGGCAGGAGATGGTACCTGGTCGGGGGCGTCCTGAGCGTTGTGGTGGGAGCGCTGGCCATGGCCCGACCCGGCTTTGCCACGACGGCCATTACCGATGTGATCGGTTTCCTCTGCCTTGCCAGCGGCGTTATCCTGATGGTCTCCGGATTCTTTGGAAAATCCGAAAGACATCGCATCCTGGATTTTTTTTCCGCGCTGCTGCGCGTGGCTGTGGGGATTCTTCTGATCCTGAAGGCCGTACGGGGAGAAGAGGCGCTGACCATTCTGCTGGCGGCGATTTTTTTGGCGGAGGCGATTTTTGGAGCCGCGTGGGCTTTTCGGATGCGGCATCATGGCCGCGTTTGGATTTGGATCCTGGCCAATGCCATTGCAGCGGCGGCGATAGCCGTCATTTTGTTGGTGGGGCTTCCCGCGGATTCCCAATTTGTGATTGGCCTGTTGTTCGGCCTGAACGCGCTCATCCTGGGCGCTTCCCTGATTGCCTTTGGGCTTTCTTCAGCCCATTCGCGCGAGTAGGCTTTCGGGCGCTTCCTTGCCCGATATGTTACAAGGAGGATCGTTGAACGCCTGATGCCTGAACGGAATCCGCCGCAAAAGAAGATTCTGTTCCTTTCGGGTCATGCGCATCGGGCGTTGGATCCTGTTGCGGCGTCCCCTTCGGGGGGAGCGGAATTGCAGGTGGCGCTCCTCGCGGAGGCCCTGACGCAGCGGGGCTACGAGACCGTGATTGCCGCGGCGTCGGATGGATTCCCCGATGGCTGCCGCTG
>WBZO01006537.1_pt1 | contig 11258 bp, 7 predicted proteins | sample 5204261 | NCBI WGS metagenome assembly WBZO01 (sample SAMN12412400, study PRJNA552823) | activated sludge metagenome | isolation source: activated sludge from anammox sidestream of wastewater treatment plant... | place: USA: North Carolina | collected 2017-09 | reverse complement strand
GCCGAGATCATGACGGAAGTGTTCTTCGCCGGCTCCGATCTCAGCCAGCAGATCAGCCAGGCGGCGGGGGCCTTCCTGTACCAGAAGGCCAAGTACGATGTCCAGACCTGGCTGGTGGAGCATAACGCCGCCAACGCGGTGCGCGTCAAGCTGGGCAGCGGCGAGCCGATGCAGCGCCAGGGCGGCTATTATTCGCCTGTCGCAGGCGCGCGGGCCTTCCAGAACTCCGTCGATAACCGCCACCGTTTCGCGAAGCACCTGCTGGCCGCCGCGCGCCAGAGCACGTCCTACGCCGTAACGCCCCTGCAGGGCGTCTTTCTGGGCGGCGACCTGCGAACCTTCCAGAGCAACCTGTCCGAGCAACTGCGCTACTTACCGGTGCGCGATTTTGTCAGCCTCCACTATCACGTGCGCGAATCGCAGGAAGCTCACCGCAACGATCTGATCCACGCCGCTGAGGCTGCCGGTGAGAGCCGCCTGGTCGCGCCGAACCGCAGCTCGCAGGAGCTTAAACGCCTGACAATCGGAACCAGCGAAGCTCCTTACGAACAGTTCCTGGAGGAGCTGACCGACAGCTTCCGGCACATCCTCTACGGCCAGGAAGAGGACGTGCTGGGCATCCATGTCATCTCTTACTTCATCGCCCGTTCCATGCCGCAGTTGCGGGATCGCCCGACCAGCCGGCGGACATCAGGCTCCGGCGCTGAACGCGGGCAGCGTATTCTGGCCAATATCGCCGAGATCATCCCCCTGTCCAAGCAGGGGAGTCTGCTGCGAGCCATCGCCCATAATCAGGCCCAGACCGCCGTGCTCGGCGTCAACCAGCTCACCACCGGGTTATTCCGCGCTCTGGAGCGCTTCGCCCAGAAAGCGTTTGTCGAAGCGGAGCAGGAGCGCATGATCGCGGAACGCCTGCTGCCGCACCTGCCTGTGTACGAAATCCTGAGCACTCTGCGCGTGTATCAGGATCGCAAAAACGAATTTCTGGGGGCGGTCGAGACCGCTTTCCCGGCGGGCAATTCGGCCTTCCTGGCCCTGCGCGAAGACAACGACGCCCTGCAGCACTACCTGCCGCTGTTCCAGCAGGAGCTTCTGCGGGGGCACGGGGTGAACGCCAGCGAATTCTTCGCCGACGGTGTTTTCATCCCTGATCTGCTGCCGACGCTCCGGCCCGATCTGGCCGTCCTGCTCCAGCAGGACCTGTTCAACACCGACATTGAAGTCCTGCTGGAGCATGTTTCCGGCAAGGTGGCGGAAGACTGGCGGTCCGAAGTCAACCGGCTGCTGGAGATTCCCCGCCAGATTCACGCCTGGCGCGTGATTATCTGGGACGTGATTGGCGAATCGATCTATCAGCGGGTCCAGAGCTTCGCCGAGCTGGCAACCGCGCTGTACGCCTTCGGCTCGATCCGCGCGCCGGCCACGACGCCGCCCGCCGCCCGCGGCCCGCAGCTTTCCCCCGTGCTGGCGAACTTCTTCCGCACCGCCCGGACCGATGACGAGATGCGCGGCTTCCTGGTCGGCGCGATCGAATATCTGAGTTCATTCACCAACGGCAATCTGGAGATGCCCGTCAGCATCATCCGGGCCATGAATGACGTTGAGCGCATAGCCAAGATCGAGGAAAGCACGCTGCCGCCGGAGATACAAAATCTGTTCCGCCACTGCACCCTTCAGATAGCCCGCCTGGCCGGGGAAAACGGATAGCGCTTCGCCCTGGCGCTACGGCTCCGCGGTCCCCGGGGGCGGGGTGAAGGGCAGATGGCTGAAGAAGCTGTTGAAATCGAATGTGACCTCGCTGTTCCGGGTCAGGATATGGTGCAGCGTCCGCAGCAGCGGCAGAGCATCGGGGGCGATTATCCCCCGCGCCATCATCTGCTCAACCGCCGGCATGATAGCAATAGTGGCGTCCACGCCCTCGATGGTTTCTTGCGGCATTTCTTCCACGGCGTCGCTGTAGGACATCCCCAGGCCGAGCAGCCGCCCCATGCGCGAATTCCGCCCGCCCTGGGTGGTCACGTACAGGTCGCCCGCGCCAGGCAGGCTGTACACCGTCTCGGGCTGCCCGCCGAGGAGCTGGACCAGATAAGCGGTTTCCGCCAGTCCCTCGGCGAAGAGCGCGGCGGCGTAGTTGTGCATATGAGCGCCCGCCGCATCGGGACCATTCTGCTTTTCGAGCAGGCCGGTCGCCAGCCCGACCGCCAGCGCGTAGGGATTCTTCAGCGCCACACACACTTCAACGCCCACTATATCGGTCGAGGTCCAGATGTGATAATAGGGCGTCTGGAATACCTGCTGCAGGCGCGGCAGCACCCCGGCATCGCGCGAGGCGAAGATGACGCTGGTGTGCCGGCGGCCCGCCAGCTCCCCGGCGATGGACGGCCCGCCGATAGCGGCATAGCGCACCTGATCCCGCAGCGAAGCCGGAAGCCGGCCCCGCAGGACATCCGGCAGCAGCTCAAGCCGGCCATCGGGCGTGCTTTCCATGCCTTTGGTCACCATCAGGATGATCTGGCCGGGCTGAAGATGAGGGCCGAGCGCCTCCGCCGCCCAGTGGACGCCGTTGGAGTTCACGCCGAGGACGACGATCTCCGCCCCGGCGACGGCTCCCCCGATCTCCCGGTAGGAGAAAGGCTGCACAGCATCCGGTATGGTCCGCCTCAGGCGGGGGTGATACCGCCGGTCGCGGCAGGAGCGGATAATCTCCTCATCCAGATGCGTGCCCACCAGGCGCACCTCATGGCCGTTATCCGACGCCGGGAATGTTATCGCCGTGCCCATCACGCCCGCGCCAACCACCGTAATCACTGCCATCTCGCGATCATCCTCCCTGTATGCTGTCCGCATCAGACTTCCGGTTCCCGGTCGTGGGCGAGCACCGTCAGGCGGTCAACAAGCTCCCTGATCGCCGGGAACAGCCGCTGGTAAACCTCCACAAACAGGCGTTCATACACAGCATGAGCGGAAGCGTCCGGCTCAAACTGCTGCCCTGTCGCCGTCATCGCGGCGGCGGCCTGGCGAACATCGGCGTACCACCCCGCCGCCGTCGCCGCCAGAATGGCCGCGCCCAGGCTGGTCGCCTCAGTTGTGCGGGCGCGGCTGATCGGCTTGCCATGGATATCGGCCACGATCTGGCACCACAGCCTGCTGCGCGCCCCGCCGCCCATCAGGATATATTCGTCGATCGGCTGGCCTGTGGCCCGGCTGATCCCGTCCATCACCAGCCGGTGCTCATACCCGATTCCTTCCAGTATGGCCCGGTAGAAGTGCTCTTTGCGATGCGCCTCGATCCAGCCGATAGTGATGCCTGTCGCGGCCGGGTCCCAGTACGGCGGCATCACCCCTCCCCAGTACGGCACCACCATCAGCCCCAGCGAGCCGGGCGGCACGCTCGCGGCGGCCATCTCCATCACATCTTCCTGCGAAAGCGCCAGGCCCAGCCCGCTCACGTCCGGCCCGAAGGTCTTCATGAACCAGCTCACCGTGAACGTCCCCGCCGTCAGCACCTCCTCCGGCACGAACGCCCCGGCAACCGGGGAACACAGAGTGCGGAAGGCCCGGTCGGCCACATAGCGATCGGCATAAGCGCCGGAGACCATGGCCGTCCCCAGGTTCAGGTAGGCGACGCCGGGGCGGGTGATATTTGCGCCCAGCCCGGCGCACTGCCCATCCCCCGCCCCCGCCACGACCAGCGTCCGGGTGGACAGGCCGGTCGCCTCAGCGGCGGCCGGGGTCAGCGGCCCGATCACAGAGCCGGGCGGCACGATCTCCACCAGCCTGGCCGGGTCCAGCCCCAGATCGACAAGCAGCTCCTCCGCCCAGGCGCCCCGTCGCATATCCACTATGCCCATCGGGTCGGCGCAGGCCAGGCTGGTCGTCCACTGTCCGGTCAGGTGGTAGACCAGGTAAGCGTGCACATCGAGGTACTTATACGTGCGCGCGGCGATTCCCGGCTCATGAGTTTGCAGCCACATCAGCTTCGACAGCGACTGGTTCGTAGACGGGCCTTTGCCCGTCAGGTCGTGAATGGCGTCGCCGCCATAGCGGAGGTTAAGCTCCTCGACCTGGGCGCGGCTGCGGCCATCCAGCCAGGTAATAGCGTGGCGGAGCGGCTGCCCCCCTTCATCAACGGGCACAAACGTCTCCCGCTGGCAGGTGACACAGAGGGCCGCGACGCGGTCAGCGCTGACCTGCTGGAGCAGCTCCTGCACGGCCTGAACCAGGGCGTGCCACCAGTCGCCCGCCCGCTGTTCATGCCAGAACGGATGCGGGGAGAAAGCCTCAATGCCGGCCCGGCCTTCGGCGACCGGCGTGCCGTCATGCGCCCAGGCGATAGCCTTGCAGGCGGTAGTGCTGCTGTCGATGCTGATCACAAGGTCGGTTTTATCGTTCATTGTGCCCGCTCCGCGCTGCCTGGTTCAGAAGGGAGAATACTCGCATCGCCGGGTATTGTCCAGACGGAGTCGGCGGGGGTCCGCCGGCGGCGCAAATTGGCGCAGAAGGCGCATCGGCGTCATACTTCGCGGCAGATCGGGGAATGCTGCCGCATGGAGCAGAGGATTATTCGCAGTGGGATCGCTTGCCGCACCCGGAAGCCGGGATGTGACCGCCATCGGCGAGGTGATGCTCCGCCTGAGCGTGCCGGCGGGGGTCCGCCTGGAGGATGCCGCCCGGCTCGACGTTCACCCCGCCGGCGCGGAATACAACGCGCTGACGGCGCTCGCCCGCCTGAATCGCGGCTGCCTGCTGGTGACTGCCCTGCCGGAGACGGCGCCGGGGCGGCTGGTGCTGAATCGCCTTCGCGCCAGCGGCATGCAGACGGAAGGCCTGATCTGGTGTGAAACGGGGCGGATCGGGACGTACTTCGTCGAATTCGCTGCGCCGCCGCGCCCGATTGACGTGATATACGACCGCGCCGGCTCCTGCATCACGCAGCTCAGCGTTGACCAGATCGACTGGGACAGCCTGCTCGATACGCGGCTGCTGCTGCTCAGCGGGATCACGCCGGCATTGGCGCCGGGCTGCGAAGCCATCGTCCGCACCGCGCTGGATAAAGCGCGCCGCGCGGGCGTCCCGGTAGCCTTTGACGTGAACTACCGGGGCAAGCTGTGGCCTCCCGAAGCTGCGGCGAAGGTTATATCGGAGCTGGCGCGGGATGTGGAGATTCTGTTCTGCAAGCAGGCGGATGCCGCCCTGCTCTTCGGGGTACATGGCGGTGCCGAGCATATACTCTCCGCGTTAAGCGCCCGGACCGGGGCCAGGCACGTTGTGCTGACGGCGGGCGAGCGCGGCGTGTACGGATGGGACGGCAGCCGCGCCCACCATGTAGAAGCGCTCCCGGTCACGGTACTTGATCGGCTGGGCGCGGGCGACGCCCTCGCCGCCGGCGTCATCCACGGCTGGCTGGACGGCGATTTTCTACAGGGGCTGCGCTACGGCGTCACGCTGGCGGCGCTGGCGATGTCCCAGTATGGCGACGCCCTGATCACAACCCGGGCGGAGCTGGAACGGCTCAGCAGCGCGCTGGCCGCGCCGGATATTCTGCGCTAGACCCCGGTTGCAGTCAGGCCGCTGCCCAGGAGGCTGCTGATGAATGTCAGGGTGTGCCACCCGCATCTGGAAAATGTGCTCGATCCTGTCGCGCCTGTAGAGCGCGTCCGCACCGGCTTCATATTCACCGAAGGCCCGATCTGGCATCCGCGCGATCATCACCTGATCTTCAGCGATATCCCCGCCAGCCGGCTCTACAAACTTGATGCCGCCGGGAGCCTGACGATCGTGCGAGAGCCAACAAACCGGGCTAACGGGAACGCTTACGATCGGGAAGGCCGCATCATCACCTGCGAGCACGGCACGCGGCGCGTCGTCCGCCTGGAACAGGGCGGCGCGCTGACGGTGCTCGCCACCCACTACCGGGGCAAAGAGCTGAACAGCCCCAATGATGTCATCGTGGGCAGCAACGGCGACATTTACTTCACCGATCCCCTTTACGGCCGCTTCGCCGAACACGGCGTCGCTGGCGAGCCGGAGCTTGACTTCCGGGGCGTATACCGGCTGAACCCGCAGACCGGAGAACTGACGCTGCTGGCGGACGATTTTGACCAGCCGAACGGGTTATGCTTCTCCCTGGACGAAAAGCGGCTGTTCGTGTCCGACACGCCGCGCAAGCACATCCGCGTCTTTGACATGCAGGCGGACGGGACGGTAACCGGCGGGCAGGTCTGGGCGGAGACCGCCGGCGAAGGGACGACCCTCCCCGACGGCCTGAAGATAGATTCCGCCGGGCATGTCTTTAGCTGCGGCCCCGGCGGGATCCATATCTTCGCGCCCGATTCGACACTCCTCGGCGTCATCCTGGTCCCCGAGCACACGGCGAACTTCACCTGGGGCGACGCCGACCTGAACACGCTCTATATCACCGCCTCCACCTCTCTGTACGCCATCCGGGTCAGGGTCCCGGGTGTGCCCTGGAATATCCGTCAACTCTGAGGGAGAAGCTGATGAAGATCGCGTCTATTGAACTGTTCACCGTGCCGCCACGCTGGCTGTTCCTCAAGCTCTCCACCGACGCGGGGATATCCGGCTGGGGCGAGCCAATCGTGGAAGGCCACGCCGCCACGGTGGCGGAGGCCGTGCGCGAGATCGGCCCGTACCTGCTCGGCGCCGACCCCGATCGCATCGAGGACATCTGGCAGATGCTGTACCGCGGCCGCTTTTACCGGGGCGGGCCGGTCCTGATGAGCGCCATGGCCGGGGTCAACCAGGCCCTGTGGGATATCAAAGGGAAGCGGCTGGGCGTGCCGGTCTACGAGCTGCTGGGCGGCAAGGTGCGCGATCGGATCCCGGTCTACTCCTGGATCGGCGGCGACCGCCCCGCGGATGTGGCCGAAGCCGCCCGGGAGAAGCTGGCCCAGGGCTTTCACGCCATCAAAATGAACGCAACCGACGAGCAGGGCTATATCGCGTCGGTCGCGGCTGTTGATGCCGTGGTCCAGCGCGTCGCCAGCGTGAGAGAGGCCGGGGGCAAGGCGCTGGGCATCGGCGTGGACTTTCACGGGCGCATCCACAAGGGGACGGCCAAAGTCATCGCCCGGGAGCTGGAGCCGTACCACGTCATGTTCATCGAGGAGCCGGTGCTGCCGGACAACAACGAAGCCCTGCGCGAGATCGCCCATCACACATCTATCCCCATCGCCACCGGCGAAAGGATGTACAGCCGGTGGGACTTCAAGCGCGTCCTTGAAGCGGGCTACGTCGATATCATCCAGCCCGATGTGTCGCACGCCGGAGGCATCTCCGAGACGCTGCGGATCGCCAGCATGGCGGAGGCGTACGATGTCGCCCTGGCGCCGCACTGTCCGCTGGGGCCGATCGCGCTGGCCGCCTGCTTGCAGGTGGATGCTATCGCCCACAACGCCTTCATTCAGGAGCAAAGCCTCGGCCTGCACTACAATGTCGGGAATGACCTGCTGGATTACCTCGCCGATCCGGCTGTATTCGCCTTTGAAGACGGCTGTGTCCGCATCCCGGACGGCCCCGGGCTGGGCATCCACATCAACGAGGATTACGTCGAAGCGAAGAGCAAGGAAGGCCACAACTGGCGCAATCCGGTCTGGCGCCTCAGCGATAACGCAATTGCCGAGTGGTGACGCAGGCGCGCGCGGCTGCCTCAGGACCCGCCAATCCGCCCCCGGCTCGCCCCGTGGCAGTGCTTGAACTTCCTGCCGCTGCCGCAGGGGCAGGGATCGTTGCGCCCGGTTGTGGCGAATAACGCCTCCGGCCGGACCGTTCCGGGGAGGAACAGGCGCATGATCTCGGCGGGGGAGCGGCCGGCGGAATAGAGCTGCGCCATCATCTTCATCGGCCGGTCGATATGGGCGAAGAAAGCTCTGTAACCGGCGCACAGATAGTTAAGGCCGGGATCGCCATCCGGCGTGTCGAGGAAGCGATTCTTCGGGCACTCGCCATGACAGACGAAGTACGCCGGGCACGCCCGGCAGTATGGCGGGAGGGAATCCCGCTTGGCGCGGCCAAACTGGCGCTGCTGCTCGCCAGCAACCAGCGTGATCAGGTGCTGATCCCGGATATTCCCCAGCAGATAATCCGGCTCTACGAAATGATCGCAGGAATAAACGTCGCCGTTATGCTCCACCGCCAGGGCGTTGCCACACGTCTCATCGAAGATGCACAGCCCGGCCGATCCGCCCAGCCAGGCCGCCAGCATCCCCTCGAAGAGGGGTAGATACATCCGGCCAACGTCATGCTGCACCCACTCATCAAAGACGGCGATGAGGAACCGGCCCCACTGCTCCGGCCGGACTGACCGCTCCGTGACGGCCCGCCCTGCCTGGACGAGGGTGCGGCCGTCGGCGTTAACGCGCTCAACAATGGGGATGAACTGCACCCACCGGGCGCCCAGATCGTCGCGCATGAAGCGGTAGACATCCAGCGGGTGGTCCGCATTGACCGCGTGGACAGTCGCCAGGACGTTGAAATCCACCCGGTGCTTCTGCAGCAGGCGAGCCGCTGCCAGCACCCGGTCAAAAGTGGGCCGGCCTCCCTTATCCACGCGATAAGCGTCATGCAGCGGGCGCGGCCCGTCGATGCTCAGCCCCACCAGGAAGCGATGCTCGTGGAAGAACGCGCACCAGTCATCATCCAGCAGCGTGCCGTTCGTCTGGATGGAATACTCAACCTGCATTCCCGGCCGGGCATACTTCCGGGCGTACTCAACCGAGCGCACGAAGAAGTCAAGCCCCATCAGCGTCGGCTCGCCGCCCTGCCAGGCGATCGTGACGCGCCCCGTGCGCTGCGCCTCGATATACTGCCGGATATAGGTTTCGAGCAGATCGTCTGCCATGCGGAAGCGGCTGCCCGGGTAGAACTCTTCCTTGGAGAGGAAAAAGCAGTAAGCGCAGTTGAGATTACAGGCCGCCCCCGTGGGCTTCGCCAGAATATGAAAGTACGGGGGCGCGCTGCGCGGCACGACAGCAGGAAGCCGGGGCGATGCGGGCGTGTGGGTTGGATCGTCAGGATTCTGCTGCTTCATATGCCCTGCTCCTCACAGAGGCGGCCTGTTGAGTTCCCGCTATCTGAATCTGCGGTAGGTTTCCTGGTGAGCCATATAAGGCTGGGAGAACAGGTGATCCATGAAGGTCTGCCGCCCCCAGAAGCTGTACTGTTCCTTCGGGTCCAGGTACAGGTTGTAGAGCTTGGCGTTCTTGTAATTCTCCAGCGTGGTCACGCTGCCGGGGTTGATAACATCCCGATCATCGTCCGACATGCCCGCCATTACAAACTTATACTCGGCCACCCGGAGTCCGCTGGGGATGTCCTGTATCGAGAAGTACACGTACTTCCGGTTGGACAGCCCTCCATCAGCCAGCAGGAACGACGTCTGATCGATGCCGTCGATATAACGATCCGCCGGTATCTGGTCCTGCGCCCCGGCCAGGGCGATCGAGGTGTTGAACAGATCGGACAGGTCGAACAGACCATCGGAGACCTGGCCGGGCGCGATCATGTCCTTCCAGTAGACGATGCCCGGGACGCGCACGCTGCCTTCCCATGTGCCGCCGATGCCGCCGCGAAACGGGGTGTAGCCGGCATCGGGCCAGGGTTCAACCGCCGGGCCATTATCCGATGTGATGAAGATCAGGGTATTCTCAAGCTGGCCCGTTTCTTCCAGCGCCTGAACCAGCCGTCCGACGATGTCATCCATCTCAACGATGCAATCCTTGAATGGATACTTCGCCGGGGATTTGCCCCTGAACTTCGGATTGGGGTAGTTCTTCCAGTGGCCCCCGCGCGTGCAGTGATACAGGAAAAACGGCTGGTCGCTCCCGGCCATCTGGTGGATGAACTCGATGGAGTAGGTGGCGAATTTGTCGTCAAGCTCCGCGCTGACTTCCATCGTGATCGCTTCCAGATTCTCGGCCGCCGCTCCCCTCGTGGCGTGGACGATGTGATTATTGAAAGGGGTGGCCGCGACCAGAGCCTGGCGCTCCGGACTCAGGGCAAACTCTGGAGCAAATTCGGGGTCCTGCCAGTCTGTGTACAGGCCGGACCAGCCCAGGAAGCCGTAAAAATCGTCAAACCCGATATTCTGCGGCTGCGATTCCCGGTTCTCGCCGCAATGCCACTTGCCTACTGCCTGAGTCTTATAGCCCGCATCGCTCATGATGCGGGCTACCGTCACCTCGTTACCCAACCCGCCCGGTTCCCCGGCAAAACTGGGCCGAAGCTGGCCGTGCCGCCGGGGCAGACGCCCTGTAAGCAAGGTAGTACGGGTGGGTGTACAGGAAGCCTGAGAATAGGTCGAAAGGAGCTGCAGCCCCTCGCGCCCCAGGCGGTCCATGTTAGGCGTCGGTGCGCCCGTCATCAGGCCGCCCCCATAAATACCCGGATCGCCCCAGCCCACATTATCCATGAGGAAGATCAGGATATTGGGTTTCTTGCCCGTTCTCCGCTCCAGCGCAGCCAGTTTTTGCTGCACCTCGGCCTGCTGCATCGGATGCGGAATGACCGGTTCCATATTTTCCGCAACCCGCACGGTCTGCGCGGCCAGCGGATCCTCGGCCCGGCCCTGCTGGCGCCGCAGCAAAGAAGAAGATGCCGCCGGGGCGCTGCCCTCCGCGCCGAGCGCCATCGCCGCTGCCGCGGCCCTCTCCGTATCCAGCATGAATCCAGGGAGTCCTGCGAGCACAGCCCCCGTCCCCACCGTCTTTACGAAATCTCGTCGTGAGACTTTCATGACCACTCTCCTCGTAGTGAATCACTGAGCACTGCAAAACTTGTCGCCTGGCAGGATGATGAGCGCATTGGGCGCATCCGTAGGCAGTTCTACGGTCTGGGAGGGTAAAGCCACCCGGAGGCAGGAGCTGCTCACCTGTCGTCGGTGTCGCACTTGCCATCCCGGATCAACCCGCCATGCGAGGGTGCTCCCGTTGATTGAGGAAGGGGTAAGGTGGTGATGCGCTCAAAGGCAATTATAATACAAAATAATTGGACGGGCAATTATGGCGCGGTAAAAAGTCCCCACCGCGCCGGGGCGTGTTACAATTTTCCTCAGCCGGCGCAGTGAGCAGGCTGCTGTGCTGCGCCGCCCGTTTCCCCGGGACAATTCACCTGCTTCACCAGAAAGGGCCTGTCCATGAAGATCTTCATCTCCGCCGATATCGAAGGCGTGGCCGGCGCCACAGACATCACCGAGACCGACAAATCACACGCCGATTATGCCGTGTACTCGGAGCAGATGA
>WBZO01006535.1_pt1 | contig 11259 bp, 9 predicted proteins | sample 5204261 | NCBI WGS metagenome assembly WBZO01 (sample SAMN12412400, study PRJNA552823) | activated sludge metagenome | isolation source: activated sludge from anammox sidestream of wastewater treatment plant... | place: USA: North Carolina | collected 2017-09 | reverse complement strand
GAAAACTTGCAGGATTGATTGTTCTCCTGTATAATCCCCGCCGCTTGTAAAAAAGCCACCGTAGCTCAGCTGGTAGAGCAGTCGATTCGTAATCGACCGGTCAAGGGTTCAAATCCCTTCGGTGGCTCAACGAAAGTTCTTTTACTAAGGGCTGAGAAGTCCGTTTATTTTTTTAATTGTTCAGGCGAAAATCAAATCGACTATTTCACGGCCGCCTTTAACGCTTCCTCGAAGACTCGCAAACCGTCGCTAATCTGCCCGGATGATACATTCAAAGGCGGAATCCAGCGAATCACATTGTCATACGTGCCGCAAGTCAATAAAAGCAAATCGCGCTCTTCCGCGGCGTGGACAATTTCTTTCACCAGCGACTTGGCTTTATCGGCGCGGCCTGCCACGACAAATTCCGTGCCGATCATCAAACCTTTGCCGCGCACATCGCCGATCTGCGGATATTCTTCCTGTAGTTTTCGCAGGCCGGTCATTAATTGGAGTCCGCGCTCGCCGGCGTTCTCCAGCATCTTTTCCTCACGCATCGCCTGAATCGTCGCTACGCCCGCCGCGCAAGCGACCGCGTTTCCGCCATACGTTCCGCCGTGAGAACCCGTTTCCCATTTCTTCATCAAATCCAAGCGGCTGAACACACCCGAAAGCGGCAGGCCAGAAGCGATGCCTTTGGCCGCTGTGATGATATCTGGCACCACGCCGAAGTGTTCGAACGCGAACCATTTGCCCGTCCGCCCAAAACCCGATTGCACTTCGTCGAAGATCAATAGGATGCCGTGTTTATCGCAAATCTCGCGCAGACCTTTCATGAACGATGTCGGAGGGACAACGTATCCGCCTTCGCCCAAAACCGGCTCGATCAGAATCGCGGCGGTCTCTTTCGGCGCGGTTTGCGAGGCGAGCAGATATTCGAGTTGTTCCAACGCGTAAGCGGAAGCCTGTTCCTCGGTCATGCCGAGGCGAAACGCGTACGGGAACGGCGCGACAAAGACTCCCGCAGGCAATGGACCGAAACCGGCGCGATAGATCGTCTTGGACGTGGTCAAGGCCATCGTACCTGCGGTGCGCCCGTGGAACGATCCGCTGAAGACGATGATATTTTGTTTGCCGGTGGCGGCGCGCGCCAATTTGATCGCGCCCTCCACGGCTTCCGCGCCCGAGTTCGAGAAGAAGAATCCGTCTATCGAAGACGGGACAATGGAGCGCAGTTCTTCGATCAGCTTCAACATCGGTTGGTGAATCACAATGTTGGCTTGCGCGTGAAGGAACAACCCGGCTTGTTCGCGAATCGCTTCAACCACTTTGGGATGACAGTGGCCTGTATTCGTCACGCCGATGCCGCAAGTGAAGTCGAGCAGTTTTCTGCCGTCGGTCGTATAAATATACGAGCCTTCGGCGCGTTCAGCGACAAAATTGAAGATGCGCCCCCAAACAGGAGACATGTGCGGAAAATTCTCTGTATACGATGGAGTGGTCATGAAAACCTTTTTATTGAGAAAATGGACAGGCAATAGCGGCCTGTCCATTTTGAAATCAAGGTGGATCAGGCTTGTGCGATCATCACGTGCTTGGTGATTTGGTAATCGCCCATCGCTTCAGCCGAGAGGTCCTTGCCGAATCCCGATTGCTTGAATCCGCCGTGCGGAGTTTCGGAGGCCAGCGGAATATGATCGTTGATCCAAACCGTGCCGAATTCCAACTGTGCGGAAAGCCGCATAGCGCGGCCCACATCTTTGGTAAAGACCGACGCGGCCAGACCGTATAGCACATCATTGCCCATGGACAAGGCCTGCGCCTCATCCTCGAACTCCTGCACGGTCACCACGGGACCAAACACTTCCTGTTGAACGATCTCCCAATTCTGTTGAACGCCGGCGATTACGGTCGGTTCGTAATAATATCCCTTGGACAAACTCTTCGGCACGCCGCCGCCCGTCAGAATCTTCGCGCCCTGCGCTTTGGCGCGGTCCACAAATCCGGAGACGCGTTCGCGCTGGACGCCGGAGATCAGCGGTCCCATGACCACGTCTTCATCGTATGGCAGGCCGACTTTGACGTTCTTCATCGCTTCGACTACTGCCTCTTGAATCTCACCGACGCGGCTCTTCTCGACGTAAACACGTGTGGCGGCCGTGCAATCCTGTCCGGTATTGACCGTGGCCGCGAAAGCGGCTTTGGCGGCGACCAATTCGGGGTCGGCGTCGTCGAACACGATAAACGGGGCCTTGCCTCCCAGTTCGAGATGGACGCGTTTGAGCGTATCAGCCGCGGTCTTCATGATCTTCCTGCCCGTGTTCGTCGAGCCGGTCAAACTGACCATGCGAATATCGGGATGCTCGACGATGGCCTGGCCGGTCTCGTTTCCGCCCGTGACGATGTTGACCACGCCGTCGGGGATGCCCGCCTCTTTGATCAGTTCGGCAAGCATCAACGTGGTGAGCGGCGTGCCCGGCGCGGGTTTAAGCACAATCGTACAACCCGCGGCTAGCGCAGGCCCGATCTTCCAGGAAGCCATATTCAACGGATAATTCCACGGCGTGATCTGCCCCACGACGCCCACCGGTTCACGGCGGTAAATGGAGGTGTATCCCGCGGCGAACTCGCCCGCGTGCGAACCGTGCGTATCGCGCGCAACGGTGGCGAAGAAACGCAGATTATCCACAGTGAACGGTATATCGCCGCCCAGGCTGAGGAATTTATACGGCTTACCGGTTTGCTCGGTTTCGGCGCGCGCGAACTCTTCGGATTTTGCTTCGAGCAAATCGGCCAGTTTCCAAATCGCTTTCGAGCGTTCGGAGGGCGTCTTGCGCGACCAGCGTCCGTCGTAGAAAGCCGTCTTCGCGGCCCGCACCGCGCGATCCACATCTGCGCGGCTGGCGTCGACCACCTGGGCAATCTTCTCACCGGTGGCAGGGTTTTCGATGTCCATCCTCCCGCCGCCTTGCGAGTCCTGCCATTGGCCGTCAATCCAAAGTTTATAGTTCATTGAGCATCTCCTTTGGGTAAATCGTTTTATGGATTCAATCGAATCGCGACCATTTGGATATTGGTCATATCTTCCATTGCAAAGCGAACGCCTTCACGGCCAAGTCCGCTTTGACGGTTGCCTCCGTATGGCATATGATCGGCGCGGAACACCGGCGTATCGTTGATGATGACCCCGCCGAAATTCAGACGCTTGACCGCTTTGAAGACTCGATCCACATCTTTTGTGAACACGCCCACCTGCAAACCGAACTTCGTATCGTTGGCCTGCTTGAGCGACTCTTCGAAATCATCACAGCGGATCACCGAGGCCACCGGCGCGAACACTTCCTCCGCCACCACCTTCATGCCGGGATTCACGTCCGCCAGCACGGTCGGATAATAGACCGCGCCTTCGCGCTTGCCGCCGGTCAATACTTTCGCGCCCGAGGTCTTCGCCTCCTTCACCCAGCCTTCGATGCGATCCACTTCCTTGATGTCGATCATCGGCCCAACGTCCACGCGTTCGTCTAACGGATCGCCGACCACCATCGCCTCGGTCGCCTTGACGAATTTCTCCGAGAGCGATTCATAGACCTGCTTCTGGCTGTAAATCCGTTGAACGGAAATACACACCTGTCCCGAGTTGTAATACGCGCCGACCGCGCAGCGTTTGGCGACAAAATCCAAATCCGCATCCGGCGCGACGATCACCGGCGAGGTATTGCCCAATTCGAGCGTAACCTTCTTGATGCCCGCTACCGCGAGGATGTGCGCGCCGACCGGTGGACTGCCGGTAAAGGTGATCTTATCGACGCGCGGATCGGTGATGAGCCATTCGCCAACCGTTCCGCCGGAGCCGACCACCAAATTGATCGCGCCCGCAGGCAGGCCTGCTTCTTCGAGTACCTGGCATAACTTCACCGCGGCCAAAGGCGTGGTGCTGGCCGGTTTGAGCACGAGCGTATTACCCGCGGCCAACGCGGGCGCCACTTTATGGGCTACCAGGTTGAGGGGAAAATTGAACGGGCTGATCGCCGCGATCACACCCACCGGGCGGCGCGTCCAAAAACCGAAATAACCTTCGCCCGAAGGTACGGCATCCAAAGGAATGGTTTCGCCGTGCAAACGTTTGGCTTCCTCCGCCGCGATCGTAAAAGTGCTGATGGCGCGATCCACTTCACCGCGCGCAAACTTCATCGCCTTACCGGCCTCTGCCGCGATAGTCTTCGAAAAATCGTCGTAACGTTCGCGCAAGAGCGCCGCGGTGCGTAAGAGAATTTCGGCGCGTTTATGCGCTGGCATATCGGCCATCGTCGATTCGGCGCGCTCGGCCGAGGCAATGGCCGCATCCACATCTTCACGACGCGCGGTGGGCAACGCCGCAATCACCTGATCGTTATACTTGTTCCTGACTTCCATCATCGGTCCGCCGTCCACCCATTGTCCATCGATAAAGAGCTTATATTCCATGCGATATCCTTTTCTCCAAATTGAATACCAAGCCAGACGTTCATTATACGGAAGTTCGATGGGAGAGGCAATTCTCGATTTCCGAAAGCGACAGTGTACACATCGCAACCTCTCCCGCTTCTTCCCGGAACGGGAAACCGGTTCCGTTATCCGGCCGTTCCCGCGCCGAAAGCAAGAGCGGATCAGCGTCTGCCGCCGATCCACTCTCTGACAATTACACTACGACTTCAACGTCCATTTCTTTAATACCATACGGGAATCCGTATTCGGCCATTTTATCCATGAACGGCAGTGGGTCAAAAGCTTCGGGGCCCAAAACACCCACACCGGTCCATTGACCGTGTTCGAGCAGATCCCAGCCGATCACCGCGTTGAACGCGGTCTGTGCAACGACTGCCTGACAGCCCCAACGCCGCATACACTCCGCGTTATCGGCCACCTGATAAAGATACACCTCGCGCGGCCGTCCATCCTTGATACCTTTCACCCAGGTCCCGGCGCAGGTCTTGCCGTGCATCTTATCGCCCAGATGGGCCGGGTCGGGCAGACAGGCCGCCACCACATCGCGCGGCGCCACTTGAACGCCTTTGACATTGATCTTTTCTTTATTATCGAGGCCCAGCATACGCAAGGTCTTCAACACGCCAATGAATTGATCGCCAAGCCCATATTTGAACGTCACCCGCCCGGCGTCGATCCAGCGCGGCACAAGCAGAACTTCCTCATGTTCTACATTGACCACATCGATCTTCCCGATTCCCTCGGGGAACTCGAAAGTCTCGTGTTCGGAAAAAGGCGCCGTCGTGTACCAGCCTCTATCTTTCTCCCAAATGATCGGCGGGTTAAGACATTCTTCGATTGTGGTCCAGATCGAAAAGTTGGGCGCGAACTCATAACCTTCGATCTCGATGTTTCCACCATCGCGAATCCCGATCTCGTCTATTTCGTCGAATAGATGATCCTGAGCGTAGCGGGCAAATACGTCGGCCATGCCCGGCTCCACACCTAGGCCAACAATCGCCAGCAAACCTTTCTTCTCCCAATCTTTGGCCCGTTCAAATTGATAATCGCCCAGCTTGACTCCAGTCTTGTTGTATGGATCGGTGGGATGCGGCACGGACAACGTCATCGCCATATCCATATACTTCACACCCGCGTGGAACGCGGCGTCGAAGATCTGCTGGTTGAATATAGGATCTACAGCGTTCATAACGAGGTCGACCTTATATTTTCTTATAAGTTCCTCGATCATACTCTGATTGCCGGCATCCACGCGCTCGGCGGGAAAACGACTCTCGTCGCCGAGTTTCGCCTGCACTTCTTTAGCGCGTTCCAGTTTGTAATCTGCCAGCACAACTTGTTCTGCCCAGGCGCGTTCTTTGGCCATGGCGGCAATCGCCTCGCCAACCCCTCCTACGCCGATCAGCAATACTTTCATCTCCTTTTTTCTCCGTTTTTTACCCAATGGGTAGTTTTCAAACAATGCGATATGTGATTTCAGTTTTTCAATGGTTGGCTCGAGTTCATTTCATCACGCGTTCACAGGACGATCCCGGACACCGTCCAAGACTCACGTTCCCCCTTTCAAAAACTTTCATAAAAACTTTCTCCCTTTGGTTTTATAACCCGCGCGCGAACGCGGGTTAGGATGCCTTAGTAATAAACTTCCTTGACGATCTTCAAGTGCATGAACGTCTCGGTCTCGCGCACGCCGGGGATGGCATACAACTTCTCGGTGATGAACTGAAGCAGATCTTCATGATCACGGCAAAAGACTTCGACCATGATGTCGAACCGGCCGCTGACAACCACGAGATAAACCACTTCTTTCAAAGCCGCGATCTGGTCCGCCACCTGAAGCATGAGATTCCCCTCCGTACGGACTCCAATCAGGGCCATCGTTTTCAGTCCGCGGTGAACGGGGTTGGTAATGGCGACCACTTTGAGAAGGCCCGATTCCGTCAAACGGTTGTAACGCTGGCGAATCATGCCCGGCGAAACTTTGAGCTGGTCGGCGATCTGCGAAAAAGCCTCCCTCCCGTCCTTGCGAAGCGCGTCCATGATGTACAGATCAATCGCGTCGAGACCGGCAGGCTGTTCGGTAACGATTCCGCTTTCCATAACCCGATTATATGATGATTTTGCAATAGAGTCAATTTATCAATTAATTTTTTTCATTTTCGGCGGTGTTTCTGTGCAAATAAAAAATCCCCCGATTTTTCAGTTCGGGGGATTCAGTTCGGGCGGAGACTACTGTCCCTTGAAGTCAGTCCAGAGTTGATCGTAGAGCGTGGTGGCGCTGCCGACGTCCCTGATCAAGACCGCGCCTTTCAGAAAATCGGCGGAGGGATTCGTCCCAGCGAAGGACATATATGCTTCGTAGGCGTCCGGGTCGTTGGTCTTGAGATACTCGAGGGCCGCTTTGTTGGGATTGGAATATGGGAATTCCTTGGTGATCAGAGTGCTTTCCTTGGTATCCAGCACAAAGTTAAGGAAGAGCATGGCGGCATCGAAATGCGGCGCTTCTTTAGGAACAACGAGGTTGTCGAACCACAAGCCACAGCCTTCGGTCGGACAAATGTAAACGATGTTCGGATCCGCCTGATAGGCGAGGGACGCGTTTCCGTTGTAAACGAGGCCGGCCCAAGTCTCGCCGGTGATGAGCGAGGACTCGGGATCGTCGCTGTTGAAGAGCAGGATGTTCGGCTTCAATTCGACCAGTTTCTTCTCGGCTTGATCCAATTGCGCGGGGTCGGTGGAGTTCTTATCGTATCCCAGCGTTTGCAAAGACATGCCGATCATCTCGCGCTCGTCGTCAAGAACGACCAAACGGCCCGCGAAACGAGGATCCCACAGGTCCGCCCAGCTCTTCGGCTCGAACGGCACCCGGGTCTTATCATAGACCAGCGCGGTCGTTCCCCACTGATACGGAACGCTGTATTTGTTACCCGGGTCGTAATACTGATTGGTGAACTGCGGGTCGACGTTGGCAAAGTTGGGAATCTTGCTCATATCGAGCGCATCCAACATGCCCTGCTTGATCATAATCGCCACCGTGTAATCGCTGGGAACGACCACGTCGTATCCTGACGCGCCCGCCTGAAGTTTTGCCAGCATTTCTTCGTTGGACGAGTAGGTATCATAATTGACCTTGATACCGTATTTGGCCGTGAAATCATCCAACATTTGTTGCGGGATATATTCCGACCAGGCGTAAAGATTCAGCTCTTTAGACGCCTCCTGGGATTGGCCGCAGGCAGACAATATCATCGCCAGCACTGCCACGAGGCCTATGAAACGGTAGAACTTCATTCTTCCTCCTTTGATGGGTTGGGTTTGGTCTATGCCTTGCGACTCTGGGCAATTTGACCAATCAGCAAAATAATAAACACGGTCAGCACCCAAATGGTGGATAGGGCATTCACCTCAGGCGTGACCGTGAATCGCACCATGGAAAAGACTCTCAGCGGGAGAGTGGTGGACCCCGGACCGGCCGTAAAATAGGTAATGACATAATCATCGAGGGACAGGGTAAACGCCAACATCGCGCCGGAGAGAACTCCCGGCATGATCGTGGGAAGCGTCACCCGCCAGAAGGTGGTCATTTCGTTCGCGCCCAAGTCCATGGCCGCCTCGTCAATGGCTTTATCGTATCCATGCAAGCGGGCACGCACCACCAGGGCCACAAAGGGAATGTTGAACGCAATGTGCGCCAGTGTGATCGTGAGCAAGCCGAGCGTCAATTTGGCCATGACGAAGAAAACCAGCAACGCGATGCCCATCACCACTTCCGGGATCACGATCGGAATATACATCAGCGTTTCGGACGCGTTATAGCCGGGGAAGCGATAGCGTTGCATAGCCAGCGCGGCCAGCGTGCCGACCACAGTGGCGACCAGCGTCGAAACAAAAGCGATCAACAGGGTATTGCGGGTTGCCAGAAGAACCTGCTGGTCGTTGAACAACACACTGTACCATTTCGTGGTGAAGCCTTCCCAGCGAATGTTCAATTTCATGCTGTTGAACGAAAAGATGATCAGAATCAAAATAGGAAGGTAAATGTACAGATACGCCAGAGAGGCGTAGATCCGCAACCAGACGGGCGGTTTCTTTTCGCTCATACCAGCAGTTCCTCACCGAAGCCCGCTTTGCGCGTGTAATACATGGTCAAAAGAACTGTCATCAGCATCAGGATCATCGAAGCGGCCGCGCCGAACGGCCAATCGCGCGCGGTCAGGAACTGGTTACGAATCACATTGCCAATCAGGATGGTCTTCGCGCCGCCCATCAGATCGGGGATGACGAACATCCCCATGGCCGGGATGAAGACCAAAATCGTTCCCGCGATCATCCCCGGAACGCTCAACGGAAATGTCACGCGCAGGAAGACCTTCCAGGGCGGCGCTCCCAAATCCGCCGCCGCCTCCAAGATGGAATTCTCGATCTTTTCCAGCGAAGTGAACAACGGCAGGATCATGAACGGTAAATATTCATAGACCATGCCGATCAACACGGCCGTCGGCGTATACATAAGACTCAACGGCTCTTTGGTGATGTGCGCCCATTGTAAAAACGAATCCAGCAGGCCCCCACTGCGCAGAATCATGATCCAGGCATAGATGCGGATAATGAAATTGGTCCAAAACGGAATCAGGATCAGGAAGAGCAAAAGGGATCGCTGGCGGGCCGGGGCGCGGGCGATGTAATAAGCCAGCGGGTATCCGATCAGGATGGAAAAGACGGTAGTAGCCAGCCCAACCCCCAGCGAATAGAGCAGGATTTTTCCATAGAGAGGGTCGAACAGGCGGGTGTAATTCGTCAAATTGAATTTGAACTCGACATCTCCGTAGGCGCCGCGCGACAGAAAGCTCAGAATGATCACAAGAATAAGCGGCAGGATCATGAAGACGAACAGATAGATGTTCGCTGGCGAAATCAAGGCCAGTCCCTGGGCGGCTTTACTCTCCCGGATAACCTTCAACAACGAGGGGCGTTCTTTTCCTTCCTCTGCGATCTGGGCGGTTGTCATGGTTTCTCCTCAGTCCTTGGGTAAGATCAGGGTGTTCTCCGGTATCAGCACCACGTTCACATTCTGCCCCACAGTGTAGAACGATTTCGGGTCGAGGCGCGAAATGCGATTCTGCTCCCAAACTTTCAATCGCGTTCCCTTGGCATCCACCACCACCCGCGTATCCGAACCGATATAAACCGTGTTGACCACTTTTCCTTCAAAGCAATTTCTATCCGTGGATTGTTCCGAAACGCGGATCTTCTCCGGGCGAATCGAAACCACAACTTCTGCCCCCTTCACCAAACTGTCCCCAATCGGTATGCCGGTCAATTCCACGTGCAAATCGGGAATAAAGACCTGCGCCTCGTTCCCCGACAGCGACTTGAGCTTGCCTTCGAGAAAATTGGATTCGCCGATAAAGTCCGCCACGAAGCGGTTGTGCGGACGCTCATAGATCTCCACCGGCGTGCCCATCTGCATCAACTTCCCTTTGCTCATCACCGCGATGCGGTCAGACATGGTGAGCGCTTCTTCCTGGTCGTGTGTCACATAGATAAATGTGATTCCAAGCTGTTGCTGTAAAGCCTTCAACTCGAGTTGCATCTCTTTGCGCAATTTCAAGTCGAGCGCGCCGAGCGGCTCATCGAGGAGGAGAACGTCGGGAGTTTTGACCAATGCGCGGGCCAGCGCGACGCGTTGCTGTTGTCCGCCGGAAAGCTGTTTGGGATGACGACGTTCCATGCCGGTTAGCTGGACCATTTCGAGGGAGCGTTTGACGCGTTTCTCCACCTCATCTTTGGGCGCGCCTTCCATTTCGAGTCCAAAAGCCACGTTCTGATAAACCGTCATGTGCTGAAACAGGGCGTAATTCTGAAAGACAGTGTTCACCTTGCGTTGAAAGGGAGGGGTACGCCCCATGGCCTTCCCTTCGATGAAGACCTCGCCTTCGGTCGGCCATTCGAATCCGGCGATCATGCGCAATGAAGTGGTTTTGCCGCAACCCGACGATCCGAGCATCGAGAAGAATTCCCCGTTCTTTATCCGCATGGTCACATGATTGACCGCCGCCAATTCAACGCCCTCCGGGGTCATAAACTTTTTGACAACGTCCTGCAACTCGACCGCAAATTCATGCATTGCTACTCACTCCTGCCGATGGATTTGGTAGTATCCTCCAGACGTTCGAGCAATGTATCCAACTGCTCGAACGAAATAATGAGGGGAGGTTCGATTCGAATGCTCTGAGAATTGGTCAACGTGCCGGCCACCAGCACGCCGCGCCTAAATAATCCCGCGGCCATCTGATAGCCTATTTCCGGCGATTTAAAGTGCATGCCGATCAGCAGACCTTTGCCCGTTATTTTCTCATAAATTTGTGGATATTGCGACGCCAATTTCTGCAATTTTGGGATCAGATAATCGCCCTTTTGCGCGGCCTGCTCCCAGAGTCTTTCGCGCAGTGTCGCCTGAATGGCGGCAATCGCCGCGGCGCAGGCGAGCGCGCCTCCGCCTGTCGTCGTCGTGTGCATGAACGGATTCGGGTACATCATCGGCTCGAAGATTTCTTCGGTGGTCGTCACCGCGCTGACGGGCATCACCCCGCCGCCGAGGGATTTGGCTGTGGCGATGATGTCGGGGACAACGTCCCAATGATTCACGCCCCACAGTTTGCCCGTGCGCCCCATGCCTGTTTGCACTTCATCCGCAATGAGCAGGACGCCGTATTTTTTCGTCGCCGCGCGGACGCGGGGCCAGAAATCATCGGGCGGGACGATGGCGCCCGCTTCGCCTTGAATCGGTTCGAA
>WBZO01006533.1_pt1 | contig 11262 bp, 10 predicted proteins | sample 5204261 | NCBI WGS metagenome assembly WBZO01 (sample SAMN12412400, study PRJNA552823) | activated sludge metagenome | isolation source: activated sludge from anammox sidestream of wastewater treatment plant... | place: USA: North Carolina | collected 2017-09 | reverse complement strand
TCACCGGGGCATTTCTCTGCGCCCGCGAGGCGGTCAGGCTGATGAAGAACCAGTTGCCGCAGGGCGGCCGTATCATCAATATCGGCAGCGTCTCGGCCAAGACCCCGCGGCCGGACTCGCTTCCCTACACGGCGACCAAATTCGCCCTGCAGGGCATGACGCACCAGCTCACCATGGACGGCCGCAAATACGGCGTCGTGGCTTCGATCGTGCATCCGGGCGCGACGATGTCGAGCTTTTCGACAAGGCGCGGCCGTACCAAGCCCGGGCCAGGCCCTACGGCCGACGACTACATCATGGCCGCCGAGGACGTGGCGAGTGTTGTCGTTTTGATGTGCGGTCTGCCGCCCGAGGTGAACCTCTACGAAGCGACCATCCTGCCTAATCACATGCGCTCGTTCATCGGGCGTGGATAGTTGATCCGCGCCGTTGCGCGCGCGTTTTTGACAGTCCTTCAGCTTGCATCATTCCCGTCCGGCGGCGGCGTGCAATCGTTTGTTGTTGCTGACAGGTAGACATAGGAGACACGCATGCCAGACGCGCTCACGGCTGACGATGTCGCCCATCTCAAGCACGCAGCGCAACTCGCGGCCGAAGCAGCACGCCGAGGCAACAGGCCTTTCGGCGCTGTCATCGTCGGCGCGGACGGCGGCGTGCTGGCGGTCGCCGAGAACTCGACGGTCACGGATGCCGATATTGCCGCCCATGCCGAGGTCAATGCCCTCCGGATTGCTTGCCGTAGCGGCCTGCAGCGAGAGCTCGCGGGCGCGACCATCTATGCCAGCGCGGAACCGTGCCCGATGTGCGCCGGCGCCATCCTGCGGTTTGGGCTAAGCCGCATCATTTATGGCAGCAGTTGGGATGCCGTGATGCCGGCATTGAGCGATCAGCCTCCGGTCGTGCACGTCGCAAGCAAGGCCATCGCCGCGCTTGCTCCGCAGGGCATCGTCACGATCGGCCCCTGCGAGGAAATCCTGTCACCCGGCGACCGCCTGACTTGACAAGGCGCGATCCCATGATCACGATTTGTGATCACGTTTGTCAGGCGGAAGCATGCTCTGCCGAATTCCAACGCCGGTTCGTCCGCCGGAATGAACAGCAACGCACGTACACGAATTCGGCAAACCTTGAGCGCATCACAAGCAAGTGCCGGGCAATTCGGAGACCCTCATGAAAAGCTGTAAGTGGGCAAGACGATCAAGCCTCGCACTCGCAATTCTCTTGCTGCTTGCCGCACCGGGTGTTTGGACACCTGCGCAAGCGGCCGAAGAAACGAAGCAGAAAGTGCTCGTCCGCTTCACCTGGAAGCTGAAGGGCGAGTACGCACCGCTCTTCGTTGCGCTGGACAAAGGCTACTTCGCAGCAGAAGGGCTCGATGTGACGTTCGCAGAAGGCTCGGGCGCCGAAACCGTCGTCAAGATGGTCGGCGTTGCCACCGACAAGATCGCCTACGGCCCCGCCACGGTGGGCGCCGAAGCAATCGATAAAGGTCTCGCCGTCAAGGTCGTTGCCGTTTATCAGCCCGAAGTCCCGATCGCGCTGGTGTCGTTTCCCGATGTCCCGCTTAAGACTCCGAAGGACTTGGAAGGCCGAACGCTCGGCGTTTCGATCGGCGAGACGTTCGCCAACCTGGTGCAGCCGCTCGCCAAGATCAACAACGTCGACCTGTCGAAGGTCAACGTCATTCAAATGAACAGCTCCGCGCGCGCCACGCAATTCATGGCGCGCAAGATCGACATCACATCCCTCTATTTGAGCAACGAGTTGCCGCTGTTCGAGCGCCAGGCCGGCGTCAAATTCAATGTGCTGAAGATTGCCGATTTCGGCCTCAAGGTGCTGGGCGCGGCCTATCTGGCCAATACCGATTTTGCCAAGAGCAATCCGGACACGATCCGCAAGCTTCTGCGCGGCACGGCCAAGGGATATGAAGAAGCCAAACGCGACTACAAGGCAGCCGCCGTCATCATGGCGAAGCACATGACCCTGAAAATCGACCCGGAGGTTCTTGAGCAGCAGGTGAAGGCGACCATGGAGGCAACGCCTGACGCCAAGGGCAAGCCGATCGGCTGGCAGAGCGACGAAGCCTGGAAATCCAATCTCAATTTGCTCAAGGAGACTCATCTGATCAAAGAGATCAAGGACTCTCACGCCTACTACACCAACCAATATCTGCAATAAGCGACGATGGCGACCGCGGTGCCGGCTCGCAGCCGCTCAATCATTCGAAGCGCTTGAGATCAAGTCGAGCGGTTCTCTGCGGCGTCGACGGTACGGATTCGCGCAACAGTTGCCGTGATCAAGCCAAAACGTTCCCGGCAGCATGGTTTACCAATCAATATCACGATCGCGAATTTTGCTCGGGGAGATTTAGCATTCGGTAGAGTTGATTTGAAAAGATCGTGAATCGCTAAAAGGTAATTGCATTCTAACGTACTTTTGGCATCGACCCTTTACGCTCGCTTCACACGTGCAACCTAGGAGTGGCGATCGAACGACCAGCAATGGTGGGCGCCATGGCAACGCGTACTCTTTTCAATTTCCTTCGCGACCGGTTCCGGAAATTCGAGCGGGCCGAGGGCGGCAATATCATGATGACCTTCGCACTCGCGACCGTCCCGATCATGGGATTCGTCGGCTCGGCGATCGATTACAGCCGCGCAAACGCCGCCAAGGCCGCGATGCAGGCGGCCGCCGATGCGACCGCGCTGATGATGTCGAAGAGCATCTCGAATCTCAACAGCGGGCAGATCACTACCGAAGCGGGCAACTACTTCAACGCCCTGCTCACGAATAATCAGGTGACCGGCGTCACGGTTACGCCTACCTACACCACCACAGGCGGCACGCAGGTTGTGCTGTCCGCAACCGCTTCCATGCCGACGACCTTCATGAAGGTGTTGGGCATGTCATCGCTCAATATCGACGTATCTTCGACGGTCAAATGGGGCGAGAAGCGATTGCGCGTCGCACTGGTGCTGGACAACACCGGCTCCATGTCGAGCGCCGGCAAGATGACCGCGCTGAAGACTGCGGCCAAGAATCTGCTAAGCCAGTTGCAGGCCGCCGTCTCCCAGAACGGCGACGTCTATGTCTCGATCATCCCCTTCGTCAAAGACGTCAACGTTGATCCGATAAACTACAATCAAAGCTGGATCGATTGGACGGATTGGGATGCCAATAACGGCACCTGCAAGGGCTACTCGGGCAAGAAACAGCCTCAAGACAAGAGCAGTTGCCTGAGCGCAGGCGGCAAATGGACGCCGGACAATCACAATACCTGGAACGGCTGCATTACTGATCGCGGCAACTCGAGTGGTCCGAGCACATTTAACACAGATACCAATGTCACGCCAGCGGTCGCGGGCAATATCCCGACATTGTTTCCTGCCGACCAGTATAGTTATTGTCCGGCCACCGTCATGCCGCTCAGCTACAACTGGTCGGCAATGAATACCGCCGTCGATAATATGTCGCCGAATGGCAGCACTAATCAAAATATCGGCCTCGTTCACGGCTGGCAATCCCTCGTCGGCGGCGGGCCGTTCCCGGCCCCGCCTGCATTGGATCCCAACTATACCTACCAGCAGGTCATCATCCTGCTGACCGACGGTCTCAATACTCAGGATCGCTGGTACGGCAACGGATCCAGCACCTCGCCGCAGATCGATGCGCGCCAGCAGATAACCTGCGACAACGTCAAGGCCGCCGGCATCACGATCTATACCGTGCAGGTCAACACCGACGGCGATCCGACATCGACCCTGCTGCAGAACTGCGCGAGTAGCCCCGACAAGTTCTTCCTGCTGACGTCCGCCAATGCCATCGTGGCCACGTTTCGGCAGATCGGAACGGCGCTGTCCAGTCTGCGCGTCGCAAAATAGGGCGACCCGCGTCACCCATAAGACAAAGCCCGGCGAAACCGCCGGGCTTTCGCACCAACGCGAACGCGACGCTACGTTATTTCACGAACGCCGACTTGCCGAACTGGCTCTCGTACGGCTTGTACATGTCGCGAGCCAGATCCGCGTAAAGCTCGCTGAGCTTGGTCGCCTCCGCGACGAAGCCCTCATAGGCGCTCTTGGCGTATTCGGTCTGCACCTCGATCGCTTTCTCGAACGACTTGGCACCGACGAGCTTCTCGGCGGCAGCCGTGCCCTGCTCGAAGACCTTCTTCGAGTAGTCCGTCATCTCGGTCGCGATCGCCTGCCAGCTCTTGGAAAACGAGCCAAACGACTTCATCGTCGCGTCCATATTGTCCTTACCGAGCTGCTGCAGCTCGTCCATGTTCTTCACCATCGATCTCTCCCGGCCTTGCCGTTTGCTGGTCAATTGCCAATCGCTGCCAGCGCAACCGCCAGCATGAACAAAATATATTGCACCGCACAAAAACGTCAAGCATTATTTTGCATCGCAATAACGACTCGTCTCATGCGGATGGGACTTAACGAATTTGCAATGGCGCTCTCCTAATTAATCTGATCGATGCGCTCAGGTTCCGGCCGATCGATTTGCATGAGAATTCAAGAGCAATTGGCTGGGGTTGGAGCGGGGATGGCGCCAAAAAGGCCAAAATAATTCTGAAAAGTGCCCTTTTTGTCACGTCCCATCGTTTCACCTCGGCACACAGGGGTGTCGGCGCCCGGAAGCGCCTAAGGGGACGAGGACGGGGGAGTTACCTATGCTGTGGATCCGGACCGAAGCCCGTCGCGGGCTTCGTTGGGGTGTGTTCAGCGTTGCGTCTGTTGCGTTACTCGCACTGTCAAACAATCCCGCCGCTGCGGCGCCCTATTCCGATATCGTGATCGACGCCAATTCCGGGGCGGTCCTGCATCAAAGCAACCCCGACGCTCAGCGCCACCCGGCCTCGCTTACCAAGATCATGACGCTCTATCTGCTGTTCGAGCAGCTCGAAGCCGGCAAGCTCAGGCTCGACAGCCAGCTTAAAGTCTCGCCAACCGCCGCCGAACAGTCGCCGACCAAGCTCGGCCTGAAGGCCGGCAGTACGATCGCGGTCGAGGACGCGATCAAGGGGATCGTCACCCGCTCCGCTAACGATGCCGCCGTTGTCGTCGCCGAGGCGATTGCCGGCGAAGAGGACGACTTCGCCGTGCTGATGACCAAGAAGGCCAGGGCGCTCGGGATGAGCCGCACCGTCTACAAAAATGCGTCCGGTCTGCCGAACGATGCGCAGGTGACGACCGCACGCGACCAGTCGATTCTCGGGCGGGCGATCCAGGAGCGCTTTCCGAAGTACTACAAGTACTTCCAGACCCGTTCCTTCACCTTTCGCGGCCAACACATCGGCAATCACAATAACCTGCTCGGCCGCGTGGATGGCGTCGACGGCATCAAGACCGGCTATATCCGCGCCTCCGGCTTCAACCTCGTAACCTCGGTGCATCGGGGCAACCGCTATCTTGTCGCGGTGGTGATGGGCGGCAGCAGCGCCGGCAGCCGTGACGCCAAGATGCGCACATTGATCGGCGAGACCATCAAGACCGCCTCGGCCAAGCGCACTGCGCCGATGCTTGCCGAAGTTGCCGATAAGTCTGTGACCAAGGTTGCGGCGAAGAACGAGCCCAAGCCCGAACCGAAGTCGCAGCCGAAGCATGAAACTGCGGTCGTCGCCAAGATCGAGCCGAAGGTTCAGACCAAGCCCGAGACCAAGGCAGCGGCCAAGCCGGACGGCAAGGATCAGCAGCGCTTTGCGGTTGCGAGCTCGGCGTCGACACCGGTTCGCCTCGACGCCGCAGCGCAGGCGCAGCGCATTGCGGCGGGATCGAGCGAGCCCATTCGTCCGGTTCTGGTGAAAACGATCTCGGTCAAGTCGGGAACGCTGGCGCCGATTGCGTCGCCGCAGATCACATTACCGGCGCCGCCGCCGGCAGGCGTTGCGGAGCCGGCGAGCGCCACTACGACGCAGCCCGTCACGACCGGCGCCGCGGTCAAGGCCAAGACCGCGAAGACCGAAACGCCGCAACCAGAGGCTGCCAAGCCTGATACGGTCAGGATCGCAGCGGCCGAGGCCGATACCGCCAAAACCGACGTGCCCAAGATCGCAGATGCGCCGGCCACGCCGAGTCCCTCGCCTACCCGCGTTGCGGCGACGGTCCCCGTCCCGGCACAATCCGCCAAGCTGGCCGCGGCCGCCGCTCCAGCGAGGCCGGTGGCCCGCAACGGCTGGATGATCCAGGTCGGCGCGTTCCAGGCCGAGCAGGAGGCCCAGCAGCGGCTCTCGGCCGTGCAGTCCAAGGCATCGAAGGCGGTCGACGGTACCGATCCGTTTACCGAATCGGTGGAGAAAGGCGGCAGCAGGTTCTATCGCGCGCGCTTCGCCGGCTTCGACAAGGACAAGGCGGAAGCCGCGTGCAAAGTGCTCAAGCGCGACGGCGTCGAGTGCGTGACCATCAAGAACTGACGCCGATAACAAACGCGAGCGGCTTCGATCCGAACCGGACGGAAAGCCGCTCGACCGACAACAGGACGTATCGTCAAGGACAGGAGCCGCGCGTGGTGTGTTGCGTTCGGGAGTACATCAGCGATGGCGGCGGAGAAGGATGTCCTTGGCTTCATTGACGCGAGCCGCAAGGTACGTCGACCCCCCTTGGTCGGGATGCAGTTTCTTCATCAGCGTCCGGTGGGCGCGCCCAATGTCCCCGGCGCTCGCCCCCGGCTGCACGCCAAGGATCTGATAGGCCTCCTCTTCCGTCATTTTGCCGCTCGACCGCGCGCTTCCCGCCCCCGCTGTCGCACCGTGCTGCGCGTGTTCACGCCAAGCGGGCTCCCGGCGGTCGAGATACGCCATAAGTAACGCGCGGCTTTCCTCGTCGATGTCGGCGAGGCACGCGACAAGCGCCTCGACGCTGAGAGCGTCGAGCGTGACGCCCTCGTGCTTGCCGGCCAGGACACGGCCGCGCATCGTTCCGCTATCGTGATCGAGCTCCATTTCGAGGAATGCAGAGCGCACCCGCGACACCTGGCCCGCCGACTTCTGCGTGCGGGCTCCGAGGCTCGCGATGCTCCAGGGCAGCCAGCCGAGCAGCCCGAGTCCGGTAACCCCCAGCGGCACCGCGATGTCGAGCCGGCCGCGCAGCCCGAGAAAGCCCGCGAGCGCCAGTGCGCCAAGTCCGCCGCCGGTCTTGAGTATGATCGCCAGCGTATGCGGATTGGCGCGAGTGAATGTGTGCAGCGCGTAGAGTGCCAGCGCCAGCACGACGATGCCGAAGACGAGGGCCATCGCTATTTCATCTCATCTGTTCGAGCAGCAGCGTGGCGCCCGCCTGGCGGCGCGCCGAGAGGTCTGCAAGCGCGCGCATCCCGCCCGCCGCATAGGCCGCCGCCGCCCGCAGCAACTCGCGCAGTTGGTGGGCGGCACCGGGGTCGAAGCGGCAATAGGCGCCGTGCGTGAGCCGCGCGATTTCGCGAAATGCCTGCTCGGCAATTGGGTCGCCGCCTTCCTGGAACATGAAGGCGGGAACGCCCAGAAGCCCAAGCTCGCCCGCCGAATGACACAGATCGTCGAGGCTCTCCTCCATGGCGTCGCCGACGAACACCAGTGCCTGCACCTTCTTGGCCTGCGTCTCGCGCTTGGCGTGCGCAAGAACTTTGCTGATCTGGGTATGCCCGCCGCGGCAGTCGATGCGCGACATCACGTCGGCAAGCCGATCGGCCTGCGATACCCAACGCGACGCGCGGCATTCGTTCAAGCCGCGATAATAGATGAGCTGAACATCGAGACCGCCGATCGCGGCTGCTTCGTGGAACATGTCGGCCTGCAGCCGGCAGGCCGTATCCCACAGGGGCTGCCGGCTCATGGTCGCGTCGAGCGCAAACATTAGCCGGCCGCGCCGGTCCGGCGCCGCGGCGGGGGCAAGCCCCTTCACTTGGGCCAGAAAGGCATCGATTTCCTCACGCCTCGACGTCGCCGCAGGCGTTTCGTGGCGGCCGGTCGGCAGCGTCTCATCGCGGCGGTCGTTGGCCATGGCGGCGATCTGGGTGGGATTCCTCAGCCCATAAAGTGGCAATCGGCATTTGCCCGCGCAATGCCCTCAGCGCACCTCCCGTTTGCCTCGGGGCTGGCTACTCTTCGAGAAGGTCGTGAATTTCAAGCGGTTTTTCGAGCGCCGCAAACCACTCGGCGCGCGCCGCCGCCCGCCGCAGACCACGCGCATCGAGTGGGAGTCTGAGCGCTTCGATCAGACTCATCACTTCGGCCCGTGCGGTGACATGAGAAAGGTTCGGCCGTGTGCCGAGCGTCACCTCGTCGAAATTATCGAGGGCAGTCAACCCACGGGGAAAGAACTCGCGGTAGACGATGCGCTCGGCCAGCCCGTCGATCGCGCGAAAGCCGAGCCGCGTCCCGAGAACAGCAAGCCCCTCGCCCACCAGGCGCTTGTTGCGCGAGCCCAGCGTGGACAGCCGGTTTCGCACCACGATCCAGTCCATCCGTGTTCCGTCGATCAATCTTCGCTGGCGGCGAGCATGGCGCACCATTTCGGCGTAATGGCTTTCGCCGGTGACCTCATAGGTCGTAGGATCGACAGTACCGAGCACGTCGAAGTCGACGAAGCTGTCATTCAGCGGCGTGATCAAGGTGTCGGCCATGCAATGGGCCAGCCGGGTGAGGTAGCTGTCGGTGCCGGGCGTATCGACGACCACAAAATCGTGCGACTTCTCGACCGCGGTAATGGCCTTGGAGAAGCCCGAGAACTCAACAGCCTCGTTCTCATCGAGTTTGAGCGTTGAGCCGCGCGCCACGCAGAAATGCGCCGGCACCTTGAGATTGAGGCTGGCACGCTTGGCCCAGAGACGGCGGTTCTCGATGTAATGGGTGAAGCTTCTTTGTCGGGAATCGAGATCGATGGTCGCGACCCGCTGTCCGACGTTCATCAGCGCGACGGCGACATGCATGGCGGTGGTCGACTTGCCCGATCCCCCCTTCTCATTGCCCAGCACGACGACGTGGGCGGACCGCCGCGTATTCGCTTCAATCAGCATGACGCCTACCTCACGCGGCCATTCCTATTCGTGCAAGACCCGGAATCAAGGATCCGTACCCTTTCGGCTGGTTTAACCATTAATTATGCAAGTGGCCGGCGTTCAGTCGCTTTGCTAACGTCATCGTCCCGCTGCCTTAGCCAAACGAAACTCACATCATGGCTCCTCGCATACGGATCGTTCGCACCATCGCGTCGCTGCGCGGCGCAGTTGCTCAATTGCGCCGCCGGGGCGGCAAGATCGCGCTCGTGCCGACGATGGGTGCGCTGCATGCTGGCCATCTCGCGCTGGTGCGGCGCGCCAAACGCCGGGTGCACCACGTCGTCGTTTCGATCTTCGTGAATCCGACGCAGTTCGCACCGCACGAGGATCTTACAACCTATCCGCGGACGTTCGATGCCGACGTCGCAGCGCTCGTTGCGCTTGGCGCCAATTTGGTATGGGCACCGTCTGCCCAGGTAATGTATCCGGCGGATTTCGCGACCCGCGTCGTGCCCTCGGGGCCGGCCGCGGTGGGCCTGGAGGATCGCTTCCGTCCGCATTTCTTCGCCGGCGTTGCGACGGTCGTGACCAAGCTCTTGATGCAGTGCCAGCCCGATTACGCGATGTTCGGCGAGAAGGACTATCAGCAGCTCAAGGTGGTTACGCAGATGGCAAAAGACCTCGATCTGCCGGTCAAGATCGTCGGCGTGCCGACGGTGCGCGAGGCAGACGGCCTGGCGCTGTCGTCGCGCAATGCTTATCTCTCGCCCGGCGAGCGGGCGACCGCGCCGGCGCTGTACCGCGTATTGACGGCTTGTGCGGGCAAGATCGCCGCCGGCGATCTCATCGCCCGCGTACTCGACGAAGGCAGCGCTGACATCGAGCGGGCAGGATTCACCCTGGACTATCTCGAAGCGCGTGACGCAGATACCCTCAAGTCGATCGAGCGAAAGGGCGATGCACCGATCCGGCTGCTGGTCGCTGCCCGTATCGGCAAGACCCGCCTGATCGACAATATTGGAGTTTGAACGGGCGTGAGCACGCCGCAGCCAAGCTTGCGCAGGCTGCGTTAACTTGCCTACGTCGCGCTCGCTTCTCCAGGTCACAAATGTCACAAACGCAAAGGCGGGCTGTCTTGCCATTTTCCTCCCGTGGCGCGTTATTTGCGCAACTTTTTGCGGCTAGCCTATCACATCGCCGGCGGCGGGCGACAGACTGTGGCTGCGCCTTTGGGACGCGTCGCAGCGCCGCTCACAGCAAGCCGAGTTCTCTCAGCTCGCGGCGCAGTGTTTCCGGCATGTTCTTGACGCCGGGAGCAGCGCGATCGAGGTCGCGCGGAGCGTCCTTGGCGGCGAGATAGCGCCAGCCCTGAAATGCCCTGCAGGGACGCGGCTCAACCAGCACAAGTTTAGGCTCCAGGACCAGTTGGCAACGTCCGATACCCTCCTTGTCGACATAGGGCCGAATATCGATCAGCCGCTGCCGGCACGTGAGCTGCCCGCGGATCACCCAATAGAGCGAACCGCCGTCGATCAATTCGTCGGCCCGCTTGGGCACCATCCGCGTCCGGTGCACATGCTCGCGCCCAAGCCCTTTCTTTCTGCGCTCCCGCTGCTTCTCGCGAATCCAATCCTCGAGGTCCTTCACGGTGTCGCAGCCAACGCAAAGCTTGATGAGATGAAGGGTCACGGACGGCCTGCCGCCAGATGATATGGGGGATGTCGCGAATATAGCGGCTGGCGGGCGGCAGGCCAGCGCGGCCGCCGCTTATCCTCAGGAGGATCAAAACTATCGCGCGGGAGGCGTAATCGACATCGGGGCCGGCGCCGGCCCAGGGGTGGCGTTGGAACCGGCCGCGGCATTGGGATTGGCCGGGGTACGCGCCTGGGAGGCCCTGCGCGGCTGGGTATGCACGCTGTCGGCCACGCCGGGCGCGTCCTGCGGACCGGTAGGCTCTGGATTCATGATGCTCACAGCCGGGATCGAGGACGAAGATGGCAGGAAGTAATTGTTGGGCACCCCGGCACTCGCGACCGGAGCCTGTGCAGGCCCCGGCGCGGAACTGACCGCAGGCGACTGCGGGCTCGCGCCCGGAGTTGTGTTCGGCGTGGAGTTCCAACCGGCCGCGTGGCGCTGGACCTTCGCCTCAAACGCGTAAGAGGCCAAATTAGCGCGCACACGGCGAGCGTTGCCGAGCATCGCTAATACGTCGCACTGTTCCGCCGTGCAGCCGTCCCGCACCGACAGAACGTGGGCGACAATGCCAAACCGGTCCAGTTCGGC
>WBZO01006532.1_pt1 | contig 11262 bp, 7 predicted proteins | sample 5204261 | NCBI WGS metagenome assembly WBZO01 (sample SAMN12412400, study PRJNA552823) | activated sludge metagenome | isolation source: activated sludge from anammox sidestream of wastewater treatment plant... | place: USA: North Carolina | collected 2017-09 | reverse complement strand
CTCCGGTCACGGCGTCATCACCGACAAATTCACACTCGATCGCAAGACCGGTCCGGAAGCCGAGCAGGCGATCCTGTTCGAAGCCGAACAGCGGGCGCCCTATGATCTCGACGATGTTACGATGGACTACCATGTCCTCAGCGTCGACGAGGTCAATAACAAGATGGACGTACTGCTGGTGGCGGCCCGCAACGACTTCCTCAAACAATACCTCGATCTGCTGGTGGATGCTAACCTGCGGCCGGTGCTGGTCGATACCGACGCCTTTGCCGTGCTCAACGCCTACGAGATCAACTACGATATTCACCCCGAGCGCGTCACGGCGCTGGTCAACATCGGCTACGACAACACCAACGTCGTCTTCATCAAGGACGGCATCTATCATTCGACCCGCGACGTCGCCGCCGGCGGGCGCATCATCTTCGACACGATCCAGAAGGAATTCCGCCTGAATCAGGAATTGACGATGAAGGCGATCAAGGGGGAAATGGAAGCTTCGATCGATCAGGATATGCTCAAGGCGACGATCATCACCTCGGCGGAAGAACTGATTTCCGGCCTGGAAGTCGCGTTCTCGTACTTCCGGTCGTTGGCGAAAGTTGACAAGATTGACTGGGTGGTGCTGTCGGGCGGCGGCGCGTTGATGCCGCACCTGCCGGAATTCCTGCAGTCGAAGCTGAATATTCCGATCGAGATCGCCAACCCGCTGCGCAACATCGAATACGATCCCGACATCTTTACCAATGTCCAGCCGGAGCGAATTGCACCCCTGCTGGCGGTGCCGATTGGACTGGCAGCAAGGAAGGTATAGATACTATGCTGGAAATCAATCTACTCCCCAAAGAATACCGCCGGCGCAGCAATGTGCTCAACTTCGACAAGAAGTTCATGTACGTCGGCGTCGCTGCGGCTGCGGTCGTGGTCGCCCTCGGCGGCATTAGCTTCTACCAGACGCACCAGGTCAGCCGGCTGGAAAAGCTGATCCAGAAGGCGCGCATTGAAGAAGGCCGCTACAAGAAGGACATCGCGATTATCGACGCGTTGACCGAAGTCAAAGGCAAGATTCTCGCGCGCGTGTCGGCGATCGAAAAGCTCGACCAGCGCCGCGACTTCTATATCCGGCTGATGGAAGACCTGAACAGCCGCATTCCGGAATTCCTCTGGATGACCGGCTTCCAGGAAACGCCGCCCAGCATCGGCGCGGTGTCGCCGCAGCAGCCCGGCAAGAGCGCGCCGCCGTCCAGCGGCACCGCCAAGACGCCGCCGCCGGCCGCCGGAACCCCGCCGGCGCTGGAAGGTCCGGCCGTGGGCACCGCCGAGATCGACGGCTACGCCCACAGCCTGAACGCCATCGGCTCCTTCATCATCGGGCTGATGAAGTCCGATTTCTTTGACAACATCAAATTGAGCCGTGCGGTCGCCGAGGACGTCGGCGATGTCACGGCCTACAACTTCAAGATCACCTGTAGTCTGAATTATGATGCTGACCGCGCGCGCGACGAGTTCGAGGATGGCTCCGATGACGATCTCAACTTATCGTCGACCGCCGGGCACGAAGACGACGTCTACGATTTCGATTATACCGCGGATTACAGGGAACAGTAAGGATTTTGGCAAGCGAGCCGGAGGCATAGATGGATTTCAAAGACCCGAAAACACAGAAGCTGCTCCTGGTAGCGCTGGTGTTCATACTGGCGATCTACTTCTGGCACTCGAAGGTGTTCGAGCCCGCGAGCGAGCGGCTCAGTGCCCAGCGCGCCAGCTACGAGCAGGTGATGACCAATCTCAAAACGATTGAACTCAAGGCCAAATCGCTGGCGGGACTGCGCAAGGAATATGAGAAGCTGCTCGATCGCTACCAGGCGATCGAACAACTGCTGCCGGAAGAAGAGCAGGTGCCCGACTTCCTGCTGCAACTGCATTCCGCCTCGATGGTCGCGCAGGCCAAGATCGGCGAAGTGACGCCGCAAATGGCCAGCAGCGAGTCGTTCTACAACACGTCGGAATACGGCGTCAAGTTCATCGGCACCTATCATGAACTGGGACGATTCCTCGCCGCCGTCGCCAATTTCCCGTTTATCACCAACGTCTCGCGTCTGACGCTGAAGGGACTGCCTCCGGAAGTTGCCTCCCAGAAGACGGCCGACCGCAAGAAGGGTGATTACGACACGCGCACGCTGGAAGCCAACTTCTTCCTCTCGACCTACTTCGTGAAGCCGGAAGAGAAGCTGAAAGGCGTGCAGTTTGAAGGAGAGGAGCCGGGCAATGTTACGAACTAAGCTTCTGCTGCTGCTGACGATCATCTTGGTCGCCGCGCCGCTCTCGGCTTACGCGACCGTCCAGGTCACGAATCTCCAGATGGTGAAGAGCGGCCAGTTTACCGAGCTCACCATCGCCTGCAGCGATAAGTGCGACTTCACGCATCAGATTGTCGAGCAGGCCGCCAATAAGCCATACCGCATCGTGGTTGATATCAAGGATGCCATCCACGGCTTGCCGCAGCACGCGTTTGCGAACCTGCCGGGCGCGACGATCAAACAGATCCGCACCAGCCAGTTCTCAACCGAGCCGGAGAAGATCGTCCGGATCGTGGTTGATGCCGCGGCGACCGTGACCTACAAGGTCAAGGCCGGCGACAACGGCGTTACGCTGATGATCAACACGCCGAACGATCAGGACTTTGCCGCCTGGTCGGCGGTGCCGGGCGCCGCTCCGGTGGTGGCCAGCTCGCAGCCGGCCGCGCCGAAACCGATGCCGGCGATTGAAGGCAATGAAGCCAACGCCCCCAAGGTCGACCGGAGCGATCCGGCCAAGCAGAACCTGCAGTTGGCCGGCAAGCCGATCGACGAAGGCAAGCTCCTGAATAAGAAGCCGACCAATTCGAGTACCAACCAGACGCCGCCGACCGCCGGCACTTCGACTCCGCCGCCGACCGTCACCGGCGATCCGGCATTGCTCGAAACGATCTATGGCGCCAGTCCGTCCGATTCGAAGCAAACTACTCCGGCGACGACGACCAAGCCGGCGCCCGCGCCCGCGACGACTGCAGCGCAACCCAAGTCGGAACCGGCCAAGGTGGTGGATTCGGCGGTGATCCCGCAGCTCAACAAGCCGGGCACGCAGCCGGCGGCGACTCCGAGCGAGTCGATCAAGCCGCCAACCAGCCAGAAAACGGCGCTGCCGGATGTGAAGGTGAATCCGAAACCGAAGTTTGCCGAGAACCAGCCGCCCGCTGCCGGCACCGTCGGCACGGCGCTGAACCACACCCCAAACGAGACTGAGGCGGAATCCGCGCCGGAAGTCGCGCAGGATGACGCGAACGCCGCCGTGAAGTCGAAGAGCGAAGCCGTGCGCGAAAAGTATCAAGCGCAGCGCGACAAGAGCGCCGGCGACGAGGGCGCAGCCGAGACGTCTGAACTCGCGCAGAACACCGACACCCCGGCGTCGCTCAATAAGATCGACCGCATCCGCCTGAAATACAAACGCGGAATCAAGTTCGTGCAAAACGAAGCGGACGAACAGCGGCAGGCGGAGGAATTGATGGAAGTCCCGACCGAGGAATACGCGGAAGCGCCGCAGGTCGGCCCCTACAACGAATTCCTGCCCGAACGTGAGATCGTCGTCTACAACACCGGCGGCCGTCTCGATCCGTTCGAGCCCTTAATCGAGGACGCCCAGAAGAGCGCCGGTTACGACCGCATCCCCGATGTCGAGTCGCTGCGCCTGGTCGGCGTGCTCCTTGATAAACGTTCCAGTCGCGCGCTGTTCGAGGATGCCAACGGCTACTCCTACATCCTGCAGACTGGTGATCGCGTGAAGAACGGTTTTGTGCTGTCGATTACGGAAGACCGCGTGGTCTTCCAGATTCGCCAGTACGGCTGGAACCGTCAGGTCGCCTTGGATCTGGAAGACAGTCAATAATCAATAGAGAGAGGGACCAATGTTAGGGAAAAAGCTCGATTGCCTGATAGCGATTGTCCTGCTCGCGCTCGCCCTGGCCGTTGCCGGTCAGCCCGCGCTGGCGCAGGATGATCCGTCGGCGCCGATCAAAAACCTCAGCTTCCAAAACGCCGACATTCGCACCGTCATCGGTTTCCTCGCCGATTACGGCCAGGTGAATATCGTGACGACCCCGGAAGTGCAGGGCAACGTGACGTTCAGCCTGAAGCGCGTGACCTGGCGCGAGGCGCTCGACATTCTCTGCAAGACCTACGGCCTCACCGTCGATGAAACCACCAAGTTCATCCGCGTCGTGCCAACCAAGACCTATCTCGACGAAGTCGCCACCCTCGAAAAGCACAACGCCGAGAAGGAAAAACTCACCGAACTCAACACCTCGGTGATGAAGATCGACAACGCCGCCGCGGAAGACCTGCAGAAGACCGTCACCCCGCTGTTGTCGGAGCGCGGCAAGGTGCAGATCGACAAGCGCACCAATAATCTGATCGTCCGCGACGTGCCGTCGAACGTCACCAAAATCTCCAAGCTGGTCAGCGATCTTGATTATGCCACCAAGCAGATCAGGATCTCGACCCAGATGGTCGAAGTCTCGACCTCGAAGCTGCAGGAGTACGGCATCGACATCACCTCGACCGGCTTCAAGCGTACTTCCTCCGGCAAGGAATACACGCAGGAATCGAATCAGTTGCTCGACCGCGTCGCCAATCCGTCCGGCAACTTCACCTTCTCGACCATTCAAGACGGCTGGGATCTGAAGGCGACGATTTCGGCGCTGGTTTCCGACGGTCACGGCAAAATCGTGGCGCACCCGGAAATCACCACGGTCGACAACAAGGAAGCGAAGATCCAGATGGGTCAGAAGATTCCGATCAAGCAGTTCGACCAGGCCGGCAACGTGGTCATCACGTTTGAAGAAATCGGCACGCTGTTGCGCGTCACCCCGCACATCACCGAGGAGAACAAGATCCTCATGGCGTTGCGGCCGGAACGCAGCTCGTACCAGTTTGACGCAAACGGCGTCATCATCAATACCAGCAATGCTGAAACCAACGTCGTCGTCGAAAACGGCCAAACGGCCGTCATCGGCGGTCTGACGACGCAGGATGTGATTAACGACGTTTCCGGTATCCCGGTTTTGAAAGACATTCCGTTACTCGGAGCCCTGTTCCGTTACGAACGCAAGAAAGTCGAGAACCGTGACCTGGTGATCTTTGTAACTCCGACCGTTGTCGAGGGCAGCCTGGCCGGCACGCCGCCCGACAGCGATCGTGGCAATTAACTCGGGCGAGATTAAGCTCAGGACTTTAACAGCCTTAAGGAGATGATCGCAATGAAGTCGATTTCCCCCTTGCGCAAGCTCGCCGTCGGGTTGATGATCGCTGCCGCCGCCGCGCTCGCGTTTGTGATCGCCGGCTGCGGTGATGACACGCTCTCGGGCAGCGGCAATTACTTCATCGAAACTATCTATTCGACGCCGTCGTCCGAGGTCACCAAGGGTTCGACCGTGATTGTCGAAGCCCAGGTGACCGACGCCAACGGCAACCCGGTCGCCGGCCGCGAAGTTACCTTCACGGTCAGCCCGACGTCGCTCGGCTACTTTACGCCGACGACGGATACCTCCGATGCCAGCGGTTTGGTCGCCGCGGTGTTTACCGCGTCCTCCGCCGGCAACGCCACGCTCACCGCCACCACCGGCGGCAACTTCAAGAGCAAAGCGATGCGCATCAACGAATCCGCCGTCTCTACCGGCCGCGTCTCGATCGAACTGACGCCGGCGCTGATGACGGCCAACGGCGAAGACAGCGCGTTTGTCACGATTACGGCCGAGACTTCCGCCGGCGCCCCCGTCGCCGACGGCACGGTGCTCTACCTGGTCGCGGGCGAACGCTTTGAAGATCGCGATCAGGACGGTTATTACACGCAGGGCATCGACAGTCTGATGTTCGACGCCAACGCCAACGGCCGTTGGGATCCGATCGGTTCGATTCCGTCAACCGTCCAAACCAGTGGCGGCTCCGCGTCGGTGATCTACCGCGCCGGCAGCCAGGCCACGACGGTCTATATCCGCGCTACCATGATCGACGGCTCCGAAGTCGAATACTCCGAAATTCCGGCGAAGCTGAATCCGAATACCTCCGTCGCGTCGATTACCATGACCCACAACGGCGAGGACCTGCGCGTCCGCGGCGTTGGCGGCATCGAATTCTCGATCGTGACCGCCACGGCCTACGATCAGTACGGCAACAAGGTGCCGGAAGGTATTCCGATTGACTTTACCATCGCCAACGGTCCGAACGGCGGCGAGAATATCCAGGGCCAGGGCTACGGTCCGGTGACGGTTGCGACCAATTCGTCCGGACAGGCCTCGGTAACCATCTATTCCGGAACCGTCGCGGGAACGATTCGTCTCCGCGCCTCCTCCGGCTCGGTGCTCTCGGCGGTGACGCACCTGACGATCAACGCCGGTCCGCCGGCGCATCTGTCGGTCGGCGTGGCCAGCCTGAATATCCGCGCGTGGGATGTCGTGAACGTGCTGAACCGGATCGCGGTCAACGTCAACGACATCTATGGCAACCCCGTGCCTGACTCGACCTCGGTGTACTTCGGTACCGAAGAAGGTACCGTGCAGGCCGAAGCGATGACCGGCACGCAGTGGCCCGACGGTATTGTCGAAGTCGACTGGTACTCCGGTAATCCGCGCAACGATGGCCTTGCGCATGTCTTTGTAAGCACCGCGGGCGGCCAGGTCGGCGACACCGTGATGTTCATCACCTCCGGTCCCTCCGTCTACATGACCGCGCTGGCTTACCCCAGCTCGCTCATCGCCGACGGCGAGGACAAGGGCACCGTGATCATCCAGGTGCGCGACATCAATAATAACTGGGTCGTGCCGGGAACACCGGTCACCTTCAAGACCGATTTCGGTACCATTAATGGTGGCGGCACGCAGGACGGCTGGATCAACTCGCTCTATGAGACCGAGTACCACTCCGAAGTCCTGAAGCGCGACTATTCGCCGGTCTCGCCGGATGACGGCATCGGCGCGGTCGCGGTGGTGCGTTATCAGGCCGGCGGCGTTGTCGGTCCCGATGCCACCTTCCAGACGCTGTTCCTGACCGGTTATACCTACGTCGGCAACTGCGACATTATCATCGAACCCGAAATCGAGCCGGGCGCTACCGTCCCGTTCTCGATCGTGGTGAAAGACCGCGCGGGCAATCCGCTCGGCGGCCATTCCCTTGAGGTTTCGGCCAGCCTGGGTACGCTGTCGGCCGTCTTCCTGACGACCGATTCTTATGGCGAAGCCAACCTGTTCTTCACCGCTCCGGCCTCGATCGGCGCGTCGATCATCACGGTCAACGACCGCGATCCGCGCGGCGAAGTCGCCTTTGCCAAGAAGGTGAAGATCAAGAACGAAGAATAATTCGAACTTGCTCCAATTCCTGTTGAGGCGGCCCGTCCCGGCAACGAGACGGGCCGTTTCGTTTTCCCAATTTTCCCTTGCCAAATGGGGGTCGTCGCAGGGTATTATATGATGCATGCTCATTCACGAACTGCTCTTCGCGACCGCTGAGCGTTGCGGCGACCGCCCGGCCTATTGGCTGCGCTACGGGCAGGAGACGCGTCCCCTGACGTACTCCGAATTGGCTGATCGCGTCCGGACTCTCGCGGCCGGCCTGCAGGAACTTGGTGTCGGCGCCGGCGACCGCGTCGGCCTCTATGCGCCCAATTCTCCCGACTGGGGGCAGATCTACTTGTCGATCCTGACGGCGGGGGGGATCGTCGTGCCGCTCGATCCGCAGGCGAAGTATCTGGAATTGCGCTCGATCATCACGCGCTCGCAGATGAAGTATCTGTTCTGCGCCGGCAGCACCTACGACGATCTGACCCAGTTACAGTCGATGTCGGCGCCCTATCCCGACATCATCGCGATCGACCCGCCGCGTGACCGCAGCGTGCCGATCGACCTGTCGCTCGACAAGTTGATCGACCTGGGCCGCGGTCGCGAGCTGCGTCCCTCGGCGGCGCAGCCGACCGACATGGCGATCCTGATCTTTACTTCCGGCACTTCCGGCGACTGCAAGGGCGTCATGCTGTCGCACGATAACATCGTCTCCGACCTGCAGGCTGTGACGGCGTGTCTGGCGATCGGACCGGACGACGTCTTCCTGTCGGTACTGCCGTTGCACCATACGTTTGAGGCCACCTGCGGCTTTCTATATCCGCTGTCGATCGGCGCGTCGATCGTGTATGTCAGCTCGCTCAAGTCGGCCGATGTCATGGCGGACATCAAGCAATTCAAGGTCACCGTCATGTGCGGTGTGCCGCTGCTGTTCGAGAAAATGTACGGCGGCATCGAGCGCGCGCTGCAGAAGAAGTCACTACCGGCACGGCTGTTCGTGCGGTTCGGACAGAGGTTCTCCGACCTGACCAAGTCGCTGCTCAATCAGCCGGCCGGATCGCTGATCTTCGCAGCGCTGCGCCGCAAGGCCGGGCTCGATTCGATTCGCATGCTCGTCTCCGGCGGCGCCGCGCTCGATCCGGAGATTGCGCGCTTCTTCAACAATCTTGGCATCTTGCTGCTGCAGGGCTACGGCCTCACCGAGACCTCGCCGGTGCTCTCGGTGAATGACAAATCCGACAACAATTATGCCTCCGTCGGCCGCCCGCTGCCGGGAGTGGAGGTCAAGATCATCGATGCGAACGAACAGGGCATCGGCGAGATCGCCGTCCGCGGCCGCATGGTGATGCTTGGATACTTCGAAAATCCCGGCGCCACTGCCGCCGTGATGAATGACGGCTTCTTTATGACCGGCGATCTCGGCTACCTCGACAACGCCGGACACATTCATATCACCGGCCGCAAGAAAAATGTGATCATCACTCCGGCGGGGAAGAACATTTACCCCGAGGAGATCGAAGCCGTGATCGACGCTTCGCCGTTCATTATGGAATGCACCATCCTACCGCGCCCCAAGGGTACCGGGCAGGAGCCGATCGCCGTCGTCGTTCCCGATTATGAATTCATCGCGTCGATCAATAATGGCAACCGCCTGAACGACGCGGAGATTCGCGAGCTACTGCGCGAAGAAGTGTTGCGCCACTGCAATCAGTTGGCGGAGTACAAACGCGTCAAGGACGTCATCGTGATGACGGAAGAGCTGCCGAAGACCTCGACGCGTAAAGTGCGCCGCCACGTGCTGCTCGAGACGCTGCAGAAATTGGGAGCGATCTGACCCGCGCGTCATGTTTAAGAACTTCGGAATCCGGGTGACGACGAAGGGTGACGGCGATATCATCGACCTGACGCTCAGGGTCGCGCAATCCGTCACCGATTCCGGCATAATCGACGGCACCGCCCTCACGTTTGTGCCGGGCTCGACAGCCGCCATCACGACGATCGAGTATGAGCCGGGATTGATTGCGGATCTGCCGGAAATCTTTGAGAAGCTGATTCCGTCAAACAAGACCTATCACCACGATGCCAGTTGGGGTGACGGCAACGGCTACGCGCACCTGCGCGCTGCCCTGGTCGGCGCTTCATTCACTTGCCCGATTGTCGGCGGCAAACTGATGCTGGGCACCTGGCAGCAAATCGTCCTGCTCGAGTTCGACAACCGCCCACGCCGGCGGGAAATCATCGTGCAGATTCAGGGCGAATAGCGCGTCGCGCTGTGCACCGGGATTCTGAGGAACCTTGCGCCACGTCCTGCGTTCTTACAGCGGTATGCGGAACCCCACGCTTGACATCTTGAGCCGGCCACAATGAGCAATTGGCTGAGTATTATCGTCCTGATTGGCGCGGTGATCTTCTACGCCTACTGGCTCAAGCGGGGCGGTGGCTGACGGTAAGACTCAAGCGGCTGCGTGTCAGTCGGACAATTTTCATCCCGCTTAATTGCCTCGACAGAATAAAATTCGTTTTACAATATGTGCCAGCCAGTTACGTAACTTGCTTATTGGTTTGCATATACGCCGTCATTTTTTAGTGAAACTTGTTGACAATTATTCCCGTAATATTATTATTGATAGACGATAATTCTGATTGGTGGCTTGTTCGCCGATAATCTTCAAGCAACGAGGTGATGTGTATGAACTACGATGCCGTGTCGGAAAAGACCCTCCAAAACGTTGGCTATTCTTCTATGCCGGATGACGACGTTTTCAAGCTCGAAGATACTTACGGCGCACACCACTACACCCGCTTGCATACTGTCATTCATCACACGGAAGGCGCGTGGCTGTACACCAAGGACGGCCGCAAGATTCTTGACTGCCTGTCGGCCTACAGTGCTGCCAATCCGGGGCATCATCATCCACATATCGTCAAAGCGATCGTGGATGCTCTCCACAAGGGCTATGGCTCGGTAATTTCCAACGTCGTTTACACCGACGTGCGGGCGCAATTCCTTAAGAATCTCTGCGAACTCGTGCCGCAACTGGGGCCGCGTTTCGGCAACAACGGCAACAAAGCCCTCTGCAAGAATGGCGGCGTCGAGTCGGTCGAAACTGCCATCAAATTGGCGCGCTACTACGGCTACAAGGCCAAGGGCATTCAGGACGGCAAGCAGGAGATCATCGTCTTCTCGTCGAATTTCCACGGCCGCATGATTACCGTCGTTTCCTTCTCGGAAACACCGAAGTACAAGGAAGGCTTCGGCCCGCTGACGCCCGGCTTCAAGCTGGCTCAGTACGGCGACCTCAAGAGCGTCGAATCGCTTATCAACGACAATACTTGCGGCATCCTGGTTGAGCCGATGCAGGGCGAGGGCGGCATGTACATTCCGCCGACCGGCTTCCTGAAGGGCTTGCGCCAACTGGCCGACAAGCATGACCTGATGCTCATTTTTGATGAGATTCAGGTCGGTCTGGGCCGTACCGGCCGCGACTTCTGTTTCCAGCACGAGGATGTCACGCCGGATGCAATCATTATCGGCAAGGCGATTTCGGGCGGCCTGGTACCGTTGTCGGCATTGGTCACCAACTCGAAATTGATGGACATGGTCTTCCATCCCGGGACGGAAGGCTCGACTTACGGCGGCTATTCGCTGGCGATGGCGGCGGGAATTGCCGCAATCGAGGTGTTCAAGCGCGAACGGCTTTCCGAGCGTTCGGCGAAAATGGGCGCGTATCTGAAGGCCAAGATCGAGGCAGTCGCCAAGCGCTCGACGCATGTCAAGGAAGTGCGCGGCCGCGGCCTGTTCATCGGCATTGAAGTCAAGGACGGCGATGCCATGAAGTTCTGCCGCAAGCTGCTGGAGCTGGATCTTTTGGCCAACGACAGCCACGACCACACGATTC
>WBZO01006530.1_pt1 | contig 11264 bp, 7 predicted proteins | sample 5204261 | NCBI WGS metagenome assembly WBZO01 (sample SAMN12412400, study PRJNA552823) | activated sludge metagenome | isolation source: activated sludge from anammox sidestream of wastewater treatment plant... | place: USA: North Carolina | collected 2017-09 | reverse complement strand
ACGCCCACCCCTACCCCGACGGCTACGCCGAGCCCCTCCCCGACTTCGACTGCTGCCCCTGACCAGCTAATCTCTGCGCCAACCGGCCCCGGGGCAGTCTCGGTCCACGCGCCGTTAGAAGCGATCCTCGCGAGAGCCACGATGTTGTCGTGGACGGCACCGCCATCCAACGTTACGGGCTACAACGTGTATTTTCGCTGGATATCTGGGTGCGGAACGTCGTCCATCATGCAGGTTCAGGCGACCAAGCTTTCCGCCGACGTAACCGCGTGGAATTTTTACGACTGGTTCAGCCGTTCAGGCTATGGCAGTTATTGCTTTACAAAATTTGGTGTGTCTGCCGTCAATGAAGGAGGCGAATCCCCCATCACCTGGGGTCCCGAATTCACCTTCAAGTAAGCTGCCGTTCGGGCGAGGCGACCACACGTCTTCGGTTACCCGCCCGAGTGGACGGCGCCCCTACACCCTTCTGGTGCTTTAACATTCGCGCAGGCGCCTAGCAGCCATCCTGAGATTCGGCACCACTCGGCCAACAGCATATGACCAACCGCTTTGAACTCCTGAAAGAAATCGGCGTCGGCGGGATGGGGACAGTCTGGAAGGCGCGTGACCGGGAGTCGAGGGAGATCGTCGCGCTGAAGCTCCTCCATCGCCAGTACGTGAGCGACCCTGAGTACGTCGCGCGCTTCGAACGCGCGCCCGCGCGACCGATGTCACCCGGCTGACCGGCACTATGACGGTGCTGGGCACGCCTGCGTACATGGCCCCGGATGGCCAGGCAACCGAACAGAGCGACCTCTATTCACTCGGGTGCGTCCTTTATGAGACGTTTGCCGGCGCGCCGCCGTTCGCCGGCGAAACGCCGCAGCAACTGATGCTGCAGCACCTGCGCGATGCTCCCAACCTGCAGTCCTTGCCGCCCGCCGCCCGGAAGCCAGTTGGCTGGCTCCTCGAGAAGGATCCACGGCATCGCCCAGCGAATGCCATTGCGCTACTCGCGGTTCTGCAGGGAACTTCGTCCACTCCGCGGAAGACCGTGGTCGGGCGCCGTCCGATCGCCGTGGGCGCGGTGGTCGGCTTGCTGGGGTTGGCAGCCCTCGGCGCTATAGCCACCATGCGCCTGCGCGGCGGAAATGACGATGGTGAAGACGACAACCCGGATAAGGGTGCGGCGGTCCTCCCCGCGGAGACCGCGGCCACACCGACCCGAACTCCCACACGAGGGTCGGCAACGGAGCCAGGGGTGACGCCCCGGCCTTCGACGCCGGTCGAACCCACCGGAAGTCCATCCGTGGTCGCGACCGCGACCTCGCCTCCAACACCACCAACCGCCACACCGAGTCCCACGCAACCGGCAGTTCCTGGCGCCCTGGTGTTCGAAGAACCCGACGGCGCACATCCCGTCCCGGGCGACGTGGTCATCTGCTGGGACGCATCGCCTCTTGGAGCGGAGTTCACGATGACGGTGACGCGAATAGCACCGACCCAGGGCCAACCCGTGGCGTTTAAGGAAGTCGTCGACGGGGACAACCACTGCTTCTTCGGCGAAACCAGCGCTCAGGATGTCCCGTTTGTGGAGTTCAGGGCCGAGGCCCGCGACCATTCCGGCGCGCTGGTCACGGCGAAGACCCTTCGCTACGAGACCTATCAGAGCACCCCCGCGGGTCGTCCTCCGCAAATCACGTTCGTCTCTGGCCCGGCGTCCGCCCAGCTGGATGAGCCGGCGGTGTTCGGTGTCTTCTGGCGCGACCCTGACGGCGACGCGGCGACCATAACCATGACCGTGACTGACGCGGTGTTCGCCGGCACGGACGATCCCCTTGTCGAGTCTCGCGACATCTCCGGCATACCTGCCGAGGAACAACAGTCGGGACACGAGACCTTGTTCGGGCTGCTCTGTAAGAGCGTCGATCCCGAACCACGAACGCTGACCTTCGTCATCACCGACAGCTCGGGATTCACCGATGAACGCACCGCCCTGTTCGCGTGCACCTCATGAGATCGGCGTTAGCGATTTGTCCGATTGCTGGTCATTTACTTTCCGCATGTCTCCCGCCTACAGTTCGTCCACCGCTGCCCTTGAGCCCACGAATTCGCCGGGTTCGGGTTGGAATGCTCCGTGATTGATGATCAAATCCAGAGGAATCGCTTCACTACGATCGTGCTCTTCGGGGTCGCGGTCGCCAACGCCGCACTGATTGCGTGGGTTCTTGGCGCGATGGCTGGCTCGTGGGCGGCCGGGTTGGCTATTGCTCTTGTCGCCGGGATCGCCGTCCTGGTTGTCTATGGGGTCTATGAACTCCTCGTGCTCAAGGGCGTTAATGCCCGACCCCCGGACATCGCCGAAGAGGCGCAGCTTCGTCCGTTGATCGAAGATCTTGCCGGACGGTTATCCATTCCAGTGCCGCGGGTGCTGGTCCTCGATACCGAATCCGCCAACGCCTTCGCTGTCGGCAGGAGACCGTCAAAGGCTACCGTTGTCTTCACAACCGGCCTCCTCCGGACGCTCACACCAGCCGAACTCCGCGGTGTGGCAGCCCACGAACTCGCGCACATTGCCAACAATGACACTCGCGTTTCGATGTGGTCGGCGTCGTTGCTGGGGTGGGCCTTGCTCGTGTCAGCCGTTGGCTCGGTTATCGCGATCGGGCTCGGTGCCGTGGGCCTGGGGATCATGGCCGGTGGGACGAAGTCTGGCGGAATCAGTGGGGCGATTGCCGGGATCATCGTTGGCCTGATGCTGGTAATGGTGGCAATCGCGGCCTTCGTTGGCCTGCAGGCGTGGTTCCTGATGGCGAAGGTCGCTGACCTTGCCGTCCACCGTCAGCGAGAGTGGATGGCTGACGCAACCGCCGCCGCGATAACCAATGAACCGCGCGCACTGGCGAGCGCGCTGTCGCGGATCAACGGCGGACCGGTGCTGCTCGAAAGTAGTCGGGCTCAGTCCCTCTGCTTCGCCGGTGTGCCCCTCACGGGCGAGTGGCTGAGGGACCTGTTCAGTACTCACCCTGATCCGGACAAGCGAATAGCGAAGCTGCTCGAGTTTGAGGCAGGCGTACCGGCCCTCAAGGCCCAGAGCGCTCGTCCTGTTGCGGCCGGCTTCCGACAAGGAGTGAGTTCGAAGATCGGGGTACTCGAACCCGGAACGTCGCCGCGTCACCAGCAGATATCCGAGGGAGCGTTCCAGATCGGACGGGCAAGGGGCTCCACCGTCGTGGTCGACGATCCGATGGTCAGCCGTCTCCAGCTCCGCGGCACACTTTCGGCGAACGGCTGGAAGCTCGAGCCCGTTCGCGCAACGAACCCCGCGGTGCTTCTGAACGTCGCCGGCGAAACCGTCCTCGACAAGCCCATCTCAATCCCTGCGGGCCAGGTGAGGGTTGGCTCGTCGATCCTGACGTTCTTCCCGGTGCAAGCAGCCGATGACTGAGCGCTTCGAACTCCTGGAGCAGATCGGCAAGGGCGGGATGGGGACCGTCTGGAAGGCGCGCGACACCGAGACCGGCGAGGTCGTGGCGCTGAAGCTCTTGCACGAACAGTACGCCGATGACCCCTACTTCCTGGAGCGCTTCGAACGCGAAGTCGAGGTCACGCGCCGGGTGCAGTCGTCGCATGTCGTGCGGATGGTGGGCTATGGCGTTCGCGAGGGGCGGCCGTACGTCGCCATGGAATACGTCGATGGCCGGACTTTGCGGGAGATCCTCCGGGAGCGGGGCAAGCTGGACTGGCCGGAAGCCAAGGCGCTCCTGTGGCAGGTGGCCCTGGGGCTCGGCGCGGCCCATGCCGTGGGCGTGGTGCACCGGGATGTGAAGCCCTCGAACATTCTTGTGACGCCGGAAGGTGAGGCCAAACTGGCCGACTTCGGCATCGCGAAGGCGGCGGACCTCACCGCGCTGACGGGTACCCATACGATGCTGGGCACGACCGGGTACATGGCTCCCGAGGGGAAAGCGACGCCACAGGCTGACCTGTACGCGCTGGGCTGCGTGGCCTACGAGATGCTGACCGGTGCACCGCCGTTCGAGGGCGAGACGCCTGCCGAGGTGCTGGTGAAGCACATCCGGGAGACGCCGGACTTGTCGAAGGCGTCGGAGGGAGCGCGGAGCCTGGTCGGCTGGTTGCTGGAGAAGGAGGCGAGTGCTCGTCCAGCAAGCGCTGAAGTGCTGGTGGGTATGCTGGATGGAAGCACGGGTGGCTCGATTCGCCGGTCGGTTACTGCGACGGGTGGTCGGGGAGGTCGTGTGAGCCGGAGGAAGGCGGCCCTGTTGGGCGGCATGCCGCTGCTGCTGCTGCTTGCAGGTGCCGGGGCTGCGTTCGTGCTGTCCGGTGGGAGTGACCCAACTGAACCAACGGATGCTGACGCGACCCCGAAGCCGGGTGCCATATCGGATTCAGTAGGGACCGCCACACCATCGCTGACCTCGAGCGAGACTCCAACCACGGCAACGCCGACTCCCACTCCGGTGCCTCCCACACCGACAAGAGTGATACCTACCGCCCCAACCGCGTACAGCCTCACGCTCGACCTGAACGACCTGCCCGACGGTCATACCTTCACCATTGGTCAGGGTGTCAGCCTGTGCTATTGGCTGACGCCCTCGAACGTCCCGTATGGGGTCCGGCTTTTCACGTCCACGAACGGCAGCCAACACGGACTAATCTCCCAATGGACTGACACTGGCGGAGGCGACTGCATCGACTCGACTGTCGGGAGTCCCGCCGGCACCCGGACCTACCTTGCCCAGTCAGTCGTCAATGGAAGCGTGGTTGCGGAAGACACGACGTTCATCGAGGTCGTCGTTGCGGGAGGTGGTGGAGACCCACCCCCGACGCCAACGCCAACCCTGACGGCCACGCCGACCAGCACTCCCACTCCTCGTCCGGTTCAGGTCCTCCTCGGCGAGCACAGCGACATCGATCTTGATGGGTACTGCCAGAGCCTCGGTTATGGATTCCACTACATTAGCTGGCCCGACTTTTCTGACGGGTGTGCAGGTGGCCAAGGCAATGTCGGCTTCTCTCGACTTGGTGCCTGTTCCTGGGCCTTTCCAAACGCCTCCGAGGTGACCCAAGTCGGGGCTGGATCCAACTGGTCGTGCTGGGGGACTCCGCATTGAGAGACAACGGCCGGCAAAGTGGAGTCGAGTGGGCCGCGGAGGGAGTGCGGAGTCAGGCCGACGCTTGTCTCAGTCCGGCGCGATTCGCAACAGGTGACCCATGACAGACTCACCGTTCGAACTCCTTCGCCTCATCGGCAAAGGTGGCATGGGCGAGGTCTGGCTCGCGCGGGACCTCACCACCGGCGAGCGCGTCGCGGTGAAGCTCCTCCACCCCATGTATGCCTCGGAACCCGAACACGTCGCCCGCTTCGAACGAGAGGTCGAGACCGCGCAACGGGTGCGCTCACCGCATGTCGTCCGGGTGCTCGGCTATGGACGGCACGAGGGAAGGCCGTACATCTCGATGGAGTACGTTGAGGGCCGGTCCCTCCGCGAGATCGTGAAGCAAGAGGGCCCGCTGCCCTGGAGCCGGGTTCGCCAGATCGCGCTCGACCTTTGTGAGGCGCTCGCGGCAGTCCACGGGAGCGGAGTCATTCACCGGGATGTGAAGCCCTCCAATGTACTCGTCACGAGCGACGGGACGTTGAAGCTCACGGACTTCGGAGTGGCGAGGGCCGCGGATCTGACGCGGATGACATCGGCCGACACTATGCTCGGCACAGTCCAGTACATGCCACCCGAGGGCGATGGTTCGGTACGCGGCGACCTGTACTCGCTGGGCTGCCTCCTGTACGAGTTGCTCGCTGGAGCCGCGCCGTTCGAGGGCGACAGTCACCCGGCAGTCCTCATGCGCCACATCCGCGATGCGCCCAACCTGGATGTGCTTCCGCCGGAGGCGCGGGTGCCACTTGGCTGGCTGCTCGAGAAGTCGCCTGCAATGCGGCCACAATCGGCGCGTGAGTTCGCCGGGGCCCTGCGCGGTGGAACCTACAGTCACCCGGCCCCATCAGGCGATAGTGGGCGGGGCGCGGTCGGCCATGTCGGCGTCACGTCAGAACGGGCGTCCCGTGGCCGTTCGCGTGGGATGCTCGTGATGCTCTGGACGCTGGCGGCCTTGGTTGTGGGTCTCGGGGCCGTGGTTGGCCTGGTGGCATGGCTGGGAAACGACGATGCGGAGGCCGACGCTGGCGCATGGGCAATGGTCCCCGACCAGGTTGTGGCTTACGAGCCGCCCGCGGGCTTGACACAGGTTCGTATGACGGTTGGACCCTTCGTGTGGGGAGCCGATGTGCTCGTGGTCTCATTCACTGCCCGTCCGCAGTGTGCACCCGGGGAGACCGAATTGAACTGGTACCCCGACGTTGGAACCAACAACGTCATGCTGCGCACCACCGATGGCGGACAGGTCCTCTCCAGTTCCGGGTGGGGCCTGGGAACGGCAACTGCCAGGCTGAAGTGCGACACTGACTACGTTGGGACCTGGACATTCCCTGTCGGTGACGCCATTCCCGCAACGCTTGTGTACGCAAGTCCGGAGTTTTCGCTGGTCATTCCAACGAACTCCGGCCACGGTCTGAGCCGACTGATAACCCTTGCCATTCCGGAGCAGTACGCGGCCGGACAGAGCGTGACGGTTGCGGCCCTGCGATGCCTCGCCACGCTGAGCGCGCCTGCGCACGGCGCGCCACCGGGCGAGTGCTTCGCTCCGAGGGAGCGTCTGACGATCGTTTCCGGCCCCGTCGACAACCTCCTGAGGTGGTGGGAGGTCGAAGCTCCTGACGGTAAGCGGGGTTGGGTAGAGCAGAGCCAGGCGGTCGCAGCGCTCGAGAAGTGAAACCTCTGCGACCCCGCCTGGCCTGACCTGGATGTTGAAGACTGAAGGGTTACTCCCGGCGCCTCCCGAGCGCGCCGAAACTCGCGGCAGCGCTGACGCCGGCGACCACTGAGGCGAGCGCCGCAACCAGCGACGAAATCCCACGCGTGTCGTCGAAGATCGGCGAGTCTCCTACCTTGGGGCCAACCGGAGTCGACGTTCTGGCGGGCGGAGTTGCCGGACTGGTGGCGGTTGCGACCGGCGTGGTTGGCGTCGGTGAAGCCGCCGCGGTTGGCGTCACGGGTGTGGCCGTCGCCGTCGGGCTTGCGGTGGCCGATGGGCTCGACGTCGCAGACGGTGATGGTGTCGATGTCTCGATGGTTGCCACGGCGGTCGGCGCTTCCTGACCCGGAAGCGGAGTATTGGCCCCCGGCAGATTCGGATCTGGAGCCGCGAAGGTATTGATATCTCCGGGAGTGGGGGTCGGGGTCGGGTCATCCGCCAGCGCCGTAGAGGCGAGCATGGATATCGCGACGGCGCTACCGACAACGCTACTTCGGATGAGGATTCGCTTCTTCATCAAGGGCCTGCTCCTGATCCGCAGACACCCGGTCAACCGCAACCAGCCGCCCACGGGATTTCACGCGGTTTCTACGCGGGCCGAACTGGCCAGGTCAAGGGTTTTCCGTGATGTGTTAGCCAACTGTCCGATTCCAACGGTTCCATCGCAAACGGGCTGAGCGTACATTTCGCGCCATGGAGCGCGAGTCACCTCATCCACTCATCCTCACCTGGACCGACAATCGCGGAGTGCACCGCCGCGAACTGACGCGCCCGTTCACCATCGGCCGGACGCCCGAGAACGACATCATGCTCGACGCGCCGTCGGTTTCCCGGCGGCACTGCGTCGTAACGCCGCGGGGCCCTTACGTCAAAGTCGACGCCAGCATGAGCACGAATGGCGTGCGGTCGGGCGGCCAACGTGTTGCGACGCTGCGCCTCCCGGCTGGCGGATCGTTTGCGGTCGGCGGCACCACGTTTGCGGTCGAGGCTGTGGGGGTCTCAAAGGGCGGGTCGGCCCCGCGAAGCATGCATGCTCGCGATGCCCGGTTGCCGGTCGTGGTTGGGGCCGCGGCGATCGCGACCCTCGCGATACTGTTCACCGTCGGACTCCTTGTCACTCGAACAAATTCTGACGTTCGGCCCTTCGATCCGGCTCACCTTCAGCCACTCCTTGGTGAGCAGCAGGTCACTCGCATTGTTACAGGCACGAGCTCCGTGAGTTCCGAAGTATCGCGAGACGAATCTGGCGCTGTGCTGCTTCAGTCGAATCAGGCTAGCCTGGTCGTTCCCCACCAGGCTCTCTCGGAGAATACTGTCGTCGAGTTGCGCAGCATCCAGCCGACCGACTTGCCGCCCGGATTCGAGTTCCGGCACGCGGTCGAGGTTGATCTTGGCGGGGCAGATGTCGCATCGGCGATTCTCGTCGGGATGCCGTTCACCGAAGGAGACTTAGTGCTCCACAAGGTGGGGCAGGACTGGATTCATGAGGCCGTTAACAACATTGATGGCATGGGTTTCGTTCAGGCCTATTCAGCATCACCCTTCGCTCTCGTACGTCGCGCGAACATGCCTGCATCGACGAAAAAGCAGGACGGCAAGTGTGTCGTTGCTGGTTTCGTTGGCTGGAATCCGAGCGACCTCAAAGACGACAACCTTGAAACGAAGACTGAAAGGGATCGCGTTATCAACGAAAGTAAGGTATTTACAATCGTAAATAGTTTGGACGGCTCGGTAGTGGAGAATCGGGACGTCTGGAGATATTACGAGCATGCTAACGCCCAAGCAACGCTGCTTAACTATGCTAATCAGGGCCACAAGATTGTTCTTGTTGGTCACAGCGCCGGTGGTGCTGCAGCGCTGACAGTAGCCGAGTTTCTCGACATGCACGGGTTTCAGGTGGCACTACTTACAGAGCTAGATACATTCACTGGGTTCAGGCTAGATATGCTGCTACCAGGCGTGCCTGCAACTGTCCCAACTATGACGCTGAGCACGCCCCACTGGGTTTATCGCAACGCCAATCCAGCACCACCGAACGTCAAGGTCGCCTATAACCGCTACCAGTGGTCGGATCCCATGTACTGGGGCAGGCCCCAGTCATATCGAGACGGGACGACAGTGGCGAAGAACAGCATCGTGACGCGACTGTCATCCTGGAGTCAGGATTGGTTCGTTCACAACATGGTACCCACCGTCGCTGCAGAGGATCCTGACCTGATGGCTCTCCTCGAGAGAGCATGCGGAAGCGCCCCGAAGGGCGATGAAGTGCCGGTCATCCAGTCCGTGGGCTGCCCTACTGCCATCAAGCTCGGTCAGGCGTTCAGTTGCAGCCCGGCAGTGACCGGCAGCGTGACCTCATGGAGGTGGTCCACGCCCCCGAACGCCCCTTCGAACCCGCGCGAGGCGACCACGCGCCAATTCGACACTCGCTACGACATCCCCGGCAATTGGCGCATCACCCTGACTGCCTGCAACGGCGGGACGTCCTGCGACGAGGAGTCCCAGGTCGTGGAAGTCACGCCCGGTGATCCGCCGGTCCCCTCTGCGCCAGTGGTCAATTCTCTTGGGTGCACACCCGCGAGCGTGGCGACTGGTAGGAGCATCACCTGCAATCCAAGCATCACGGGGAACGTCAGTTCCCGGTCATGGAGTGCGAGTGGCGGTTCGCCGTCGTCGGGCTCGGGGACATCGTTCTCGACCTCATACGGTTCGGCCGGCTCGAAGACCATCGCCCTGCAAGCCTGCAATGGGTCAGCCTGCACAAACTCGTCACAAACTGTCACCGTGCAGGCGCCTCAGTCCGGTGCCCCGACCATTAACTCCCTGGGCTGTTCTCCGACGAGCGTGGATCTCAGCCAGTCAGTCACCTGCTCGCCGAGCATTTCGGGTACGGTGACATCACGTTCGTGGAGCGCAGTTGGCGGTTCGCCGTCGTCGGGCTCGGGGACGTCGTTCTCGACCTCATACGGTTCGGCCGGCTCGAAGACCATCTCGCTGCAAGCCTGCAATGCCTCAGCCTGCTCAAACTCGTCTCAGACAGTAGTAGTGTTGGACCCAGGCGCCCAGATCCCCGCAGCTCCTTCAAATGTCCGGGTCGTGAACCCCGGCACAACGTGCCTTGCACTGAGTTGCCCTGCCTTCAGCGTTGCCTGGAACGACAACTCGAACAACGAAACGGGGTTCCGCGTTTACGCCAATGGTTCGCTCTACCAAACCGTCACCGTCAACCTTACGAACGTCGTGATCGACCAGGGGACAAACCTGGAGCTTCCCGGGACCGCCTGCTTCTCTGTGTCGGCGTTCAACGGGTCCGGAGAAAGCGCCCGCGCCGGCAACGCGTGCCGGACGCTGCAGGTCGACTACAGCCTCTCGCTCGACCTGAACGACCTGCCCGACGGGCACACTTTTACCATCGGCCAGGGCATCAGCCTCTGCTACTGGCTGACGCCCTCGAATGTCCCGTATGGCGTGCGCCTCTTCAAATCAACGAACGGTAGCCAGTACGAACTGATCTCGCAATGGACTGATACCGGCGGCGGCGACTGCGTCGACTCGACGGTCGGGAGTCCTGCCGGAACGCGGACATACCTCGCGCAGGCCGTGGTCAATGGAAGCGTGGTTGCGGAGGGCACGACGTGGATCCAGGTCGTTCCCGTGTCGGATGCGTGTCGGCTCGCGATTGATGTCTCAGCGACGGCAACGGTGATTCCAACTATCGGCCACTGCTCGAACCAGGCCTGCGTTGTCCACATCGAGGATGAAATGGTGTTCATTGAGGCGAAGACCAACACCATGTTCAGGGTGGTCAGAGGTGTGAACGGGACTCGTCCCACCCCTCACGCCGCCGACGTCCCGATCACGGGAGGGGGATGCTGAGATGGATCAGAGCCTGCATGCTTTCGATCATGAAACCTGCGCCTGAACATTTTGAACTCTTGGACCAGATCGGCAAAGGCGGGATGGGGACCGTCTGGAAGGCGCGCGACACCGAGACGGGGGAGATCGTCGCGCTCAAACTGCTCCACGAGCAGTACGCCGATGATCCCTACTTCCTCGACCGGTTCGAACGGGAGGTCGAGGTCACTCGCCGGGTGCAGTCGCCGCATGTCGTGCGAATGGTTGGATACGGAGTGCGCGAGGGCCGGCCGTACGTCGCCATGGAATACGTCGAAGGCCGGACTCTGCGGGACATCCTCCGGGAGCGCGGGAAGCTGGACTGGCCGGAAGCGAAGGCGCTTCTACGCCACGTCGCTCTCGGGCTTGCAGCGGCTCACGCCGTAGGCGTGGTGCACCGGGATGTGAAGCCGTCGAACATCCTGGTGACGCCTGACGGTCAGGCGAAGCTGGCCGACTTCGGCATCGCTCGGGCGCTGGACATGACCCGGTTG